>Ga0056909_1000847_pt1 | contig 22595 bp, 16 predicted proteins | sample EBPBio102011_DNA_FD_62115 | JGI IMG/M metagenome (GOLD analysis project Ga0056909, IMG submission 62115) | Wastewater treatment Type I Accumulibacter community from EBPR Bioreactor in Madison, WI, USA - Reactor 1_1/10/2011_ DNA | ecosystem: Engineered > Bioreactor > EBPR > Anaerobic-Aerobic >...
CTGGGCATCTGCTACGGCCAGCAGACGATGATGCAGCAGCTGGGCGGTCTGGTCGAAAGCGGCCACGGCACGGCCGAGTTCGGGCGCGCGATGGTCACCCCCGGCGCCACACGACTGCCGCTGCTGGAAGGCTGGTTCGAGGTCGGGCCGGAACAGGTCTGGATGAGCCACGGCGACCATGTCTCGCGGCTGGCATCCGGTTTTTCGGTCTACGGCACCTCGCCGAACGCGCCTTTCGCGGTGACGGCGGACGAGGCGCGCCGCTTCTACGCCGTGCAGTTCCACCCCGAAGTTCACCACACCCCCAAGGGCGCGCGCCTTTACGAAAACTTCGTCAAGATGGCGGGCTTCACCGGCGACTGGACCATGGGCGCCTACCGCGAGGATGCCATCGCCGCGATCCGAAAGCAGGTCGGCGGGGCCCGCGTCCTCTGCGCGCTTTCGGGCGGTGTCGACAGCACCGTTGCGGCCAAGCTGATCCACGAGGCGATAGGCGACCGGCTGACCTGCGTCTTCGTCGACCACGGGCTTTTGCGCCTGAACGAGGGCGAAGAGGTCACGGCGATGTTCCGCGACCACATGAACCTGCCGGTGATCGCGGTCGATGCGTCCGAGAAGTTCCTTGGCGCGCTCGAGGGCGTGTCGGACCCAGAGGTCAAGCGCAAGACCATCGGCCGCCTCTTCATCGAGGTGTTCGAGGAAGAGGCCCGCAAGATGGGCGGCGCCGAGTTCCTGGCCCAGGGCACGCTCTACCCCGATGTGATCGAAAGCGTCAGCTTTTCCGGCGGGCCATCGGTCACGATCAAGAGCCACCACAATGTCGGCGGCCTGCCCGAAAAGATGGGCATGAAGCTGGTCGAGCCCCTGCGCGAGCTTTTCAAGGACGAGGTCCGCGCCCTTGGCCGCGAACTGGGCATCCCCGAACGCTTCATCGGCCGCCACCCCTTCCCCGGACCCGGCCTTGCCATCCGCTGCCCCGGCGAGATCACGCGCGAGAAGCTCGAGATCCTGCGCCGGGCGGATGCGGTCTATATCGACCAGATCCGCAAGCACGGGCTTTACGACGCGATCTGGCAGGCCTTCGCTGCCATCCTGCCGATGCGCACCGTGGGCGTGATGGGCGACGGGCGGACCTACGACTATGCCGTGGGCCTGCGCGCCGTCACCTCGGTCGACGGCATGACCGCCGACTTCTACCCCTACACGCCCGAGTTCCTGGGCGAGACGGCGACCCGGATCATCAACGAGGTCAAGGGCGTGAACCGCGTCTTCTACGACGTGACCTCGAAGCCACCGGGCACGATCGAGCTTGAGTGACCCTCGGCCGGAATGGCCGGGCCGGTCGGGATCAGGAAACCTGTAGGTTTCCCCCGACCGTGTGGAAACGTTTCCGCTGGGCCCTGATGTCCTGAACCGTCCAAGGCCAGCGCTGGTCCCGGTGGGCGCGAAGCGCCCGCCATGGGCGGGGCGGGCGCTGGCCGATGGCCCTTGGGCGATCAGCCGGAACAAAAGACTTTGCCTACGGCTGGCAAAGGCGATGGCCCCTGCCAGCCCCGGGCCGGTGGCGGATCTACCCCTGCCCAAGCAGGCGATACGAGAAGACCTCGCGAAAGCCCATGCCTTCGTAAACCGAGCGCCCCATGGGCGACGACTGCAGGACGCCCGTTCGTGCCCCGCCAGCAGCGCCGAGTTGAAGCGCATGCAGCGTGATCGCCCGGCCGATGCCGCGTCTGCGAAAGTCGGGCAAGGTCGAAACGGCGTAGACGCCTGCAAGATCACCCGACGTGACCAGGGCTGCGGTCGCCACCGCCTTACCTTCGCACTCCGCCAGAAGGCGCACCTGCCTTTCGAGGCGCTCTGCCGGGATAAGGGGCTCGAGCGCCCCAAGTGCCCGCGCGGCCGCTTCGCTAAAGCCGGTGCCTCGCGCTGCCAGTTCGCCCCATAGTGCGCGATCTGCTGTGCTCTCGGCCCTGCGGATCGTCACATCGGGATGACTGCCAGACGGCGGCAGCGCCCCGAGCTCGACCGTCATGGCCGGGACAGCCCCGGCCTCGCCCAGCCCTGCGGCAGCCAGACGATCCGCCGCGCCTGCTGCGACGGCTTCCGGCGACAGCCACCACAGGCCGCTCCGCCCGGCCCCTGCCAGCGCCGCCCCGACGGATTTCGCAAAAGTCTCCAGACCGTCCTGCACCGTGCTGACGATGACCCCATTGAAAAGCGGGTGCGGCACCGGCGTCAGATAGGCGACCCGCCCCGGCTCCTCGATTGCCTTGCCGGCCGCCGCGCCATAACCGACCCAGTAGCTCATCATGTTTGCATCAAGCGCGCGGCTGTCTGATTGCTTCATGGCGGCATCCCCCCTTTTCCCCCATGGCCGCCAAGCATACACCCGATTGCTCCGCGCCCGGCAGAAAACTGGCGCGTTGCAGAAGTCCGCATGATGTGGATGGTAGGGGCCCTTTCGCCGCCCGAGCCGTCAGGCTGCGGGACCGCCGGCATCGGCGGTGGCTGGCGAAATCGTCGTCCGTCTAATGTGCCGGAAAACCCAATGTTTTCACAAGCGGCAGGTTTTTGACGGCATGGGCAGGACGGGCGCTGGCCGATGGCCTTAGGGCCATCGGCTGGGACGGGTGAAAGCGTGGCCGCATGGCAGAGGCCCCTGCCTCTGCCACTCGGGCCGGTGGCCGGGCTACGCCTTCGGGAAGGCCCCGTGCCCGGCGATGTCGGAAAGCGGCATACGCCCGCTCGGCACCTCGCGCGGGCGCAGGCGGTCGTTCAGCGTCGCCGGATCGCCGGGCTGACCCAGCGCGATGATCGTATGGACGCGGTGGTCGGCCGGCAGGTGCAGCGACTTCGCCGCCTCTTCGGGGTGGATGCCGCCCATCGCGTGCGCCGCCCAGCCATCCGCCCGCGCCTGAAGCGCCATCGCCATCCAGGCAGCCCCCGCATCGAACTCGTGCGAGGCGAAGGGACGGCGCTCTCCGTCCGGGCCTGCGCCGTGGGTGCGCGAGGCGAGCGTGACCAGCGCCGCCGCATGGGCCGCCCATTCGCGGTTGAAGGGCATCATCGCCTCGACCATCGCGTCGAAGGCGGGCTCGCCGCGCAGTGCCCAGGCAAAGCGCCAGGGCTGCAGGTTCGACCCCGAGGGTGCCCAGCGCGCCGCTTCGAGGATCGCCTCGACATCGGCCTTGGTCATCGTCCGTTCGCTGATGGCCCGCGGCGACCAGCGGTCAAGGAAACGCGGGTCGATCGGGTGGTCGGCCTTGCGGTGGGCCAGGGGATCGGGGCTCTTGGTCATGTCGGGGTCCAACGTTAGGAAACCGCTCCGGTGCCCTGCCCCGCCGCCGCTGTCAAGAGATCGAAGATCGCCTGCCGTTCATCGTGAACCAGAAGCAGCGCCAGATCGCCGGGCTGAAGGCGCGCCAGGATCTCGCGCGCGCCCGCCGCCGGACCGGGCGCGAGCGTCACCTCGGGCACGCCGGCCGTGCGCGCCGCTTCGGCAAGGATCGCCTGCACCTGGCCGGGCGGCCGGCCACGGGCATATTTCGCCATCTCGGCCACCACGACCCCGTCGGGCTTCAGCGCGGCGGCACCCTGCGCGAGGCCCCGGATGTCCTCGTCCGACCGGTCGCCCGCATGGGCCATCAGGACGAAGCGCCGCTTCGCCGGAACCGCCGCCAGCGCCGAGGTCACGGCGGCGATGGAATGGGGGTTGTGGGCGAAATCCACAAAGACCCGCGCACCCCTGACGCGGAATTCGTTGGCGCGGCCCGGGTTGTCCTTCGCGTCGCTCTGGAACCGCGCGAGGACCGCCCGGATCGCCGCGTCGGGCAAGCCGAGCGCCCGCGCCGCAAGTGCCGCCGCGAGCGCGTTTTCGACATTGTAGAGCGCGGCCCCGCCAAGCGTCAGCGGAACGTCCTTCGCCGCGATCAGCGCCCGCGCGCCCTGCCCGTCCTGAAGCCACAGCACCCCGTCCTCAAGCCAGCCGCAGGTCCGCCCGGCTCCCCGCGCCTCGGCAAGGTCCGGTGCCGCCGGATCACGACCGAACCAGACGGCGCCGCCCCTGCCCCCGGTCACCCCTTCGGCCCGCGCGGCGGCGACCAGTTCGGGGTCGCCCGCGTTCAGGATCAGCGCCCCGCCGGCCGCGAGCGACCGGCGCACCGCCAGCTTGACCCGCGCAAGGTCAGGCACGGTCAGGATGCCGTAATGGCCAAGGTGATCAGCCGCGACATTGGTCACCACCGCCGCCCGCGCATGGCCGACCGGCAGTCCGCGCCGCAGGATCCCGCCCCGCGCGACCTCGAGCACGCCCAGCTGCAGCCGCGGATCGCGCAAGAGCATCCGCGCGCCGGCGGGCCCGGAATAGTCGCCCTTGTCCAGCACCTGTCCGCCGACCGCGACCGCCTCGGTCGAGGAAAGGCCCGCGACCAGGCCCGCCTCTGCCCCCATGGCCGCGATCAGCCGCACGGTCGTCGTCTTGCCGTTCGTCCCCGTGACCATCGCCAGCGGCACGTCATGAAGCCGCGCCCAGTCCGGTTCCGCAGGCAGCGCGTCCGTGCCCCAGGTCGCCGCCCCCGCCCCGTGGCCGAGCGTCAGAAGATCGTCGTCCAGAAGCCGGTCCACCCCCCGCGCCCCGGCCTGCCCGAGAAGCGAGAGAAGCGCCGGATTGGCCTCGGCCCGCTGAAGTGCGGCCAGATCGGCCAGCATCTGCGCCATGGGCACCGGCGCGATCCCCAGCCGCTCCGCGGCGAGGTAGTGCCAGGCCGCCTCGACGGCGAAGGTCGCGGTGAAAAGACGGTCCTCGGGTGCTGCCACAAAAAGGCTCGCGCCACCATCGAACGTGCGGCCTATGATGCGCGGCGCAGACCAGCCGAGCGCCCTCAGAAGGTCGCTGAGCCGTCCCGACCAGTCGGCCAGCAGATCGGCCGGCGCCACCCCCGGCGCCAGCCCGTCGCCGACCGCGCCCGTCTCTGCCGCAAAGAGGTTCGGCCCCAGAAGCCTGCGACAACTGTCCAGAACCAGCCCGCCACCTTCCGGCAGCGGGATCTCGAACGCCTCTTGCAGATCGGCGGCACGCGCCATGGGCTCAGTCCGCTTCCTCGACCTGCCCGCGTGCAAGCCGGACACCGCGTTCGTCGCGGACCAGCGTCTGCGCGCCGGCCAGCATGTCCTCGTATCCGACCTTCGGCGCAGGCGCGCGCACCGGCTGGCTGGCCGCTACCGCCGCTTCGCGCTCGGTCTTCTTGAAATAGATGATCTGCTTCCAGGACCGCGCGAGTTCGTCGGCAAAGACGACCAGCAGATCGCCCGCCGCCGCTTCGGCCAGCCCCTGCTCGATCGCCTCGACCTCGGACGGCGCGAGCGCGATCTGGCCGGGATCGACCCCCGCCGCCACCAGCGCGTCGCGCATCAGTTCCGGCACCTCCATCTCGCCCCGCCCGCGACGGTCGTCGTCGGGCTTCACGATATAGCGGTCGAAATGACCGGCGAGCGCCTTGGCCGAGGCCACGATATCCTCGTTCCGCCTGTCGCCCGGCATGGCGGCGACGACGAGACGCCGCCCCTTGGGGTCGAGCCGGTCGACAAGGTCCGCCATGGCACTGATGGCCGCCGGGTTGTGGCCATAGTCGAGGATGACCTTGAAGGGATGTTCCTCGAACACGTTCATCCGGCCCGGCGCCTGGAAGAAGGACGTGTCGAAGGTCCGAAGCCCGTGGCGGATATTGTCGAGGTCAAGCCCGAAGCTGTAGGCCATCGCGGTCGCGAACATGGCGTTCTGCACATTGTGCATCGCCCGGCCCTCCATCGTCGCCGGAACCAGATGCGACCACAGGACCGGCAGGTGCAGGCCCTTGGCATAGATGGTGATCATGTCGCCGTTCATCGCCTTTTCCAGAACGACGGCCCGGCCACCGGCGCGGATATGCTCCTTCACCAGCGGGTGGTCGGAATTCATCGTCACATAGCAGATGTTGGTCGCATGGCAGAAATCGGCCATCTGCAGGCAGAGCATGTCGTCGGCATTGAGGACGACCGTATCGTCCGCCGCCTCGACCACCACCCGCTTGACGACCGCAAGCTGTTCGAGCGTGTCGATGCCGCCAAGCCCCAGATGGTCGGCACTGACATTCAGGCAGGCCGCCACGTCGCAGCTTTGATAGCCAAGGCCCGACCGCACCAGCCCGCCCCGCGCCGTCTCCATCACCGCGAAATCCACGGACGGGTCGCGCAGGACCATCTGCGCCGAGGCGGGGCCGGTCATGTCGCCCTTCACCGTCAGCTTGCCGTCGACATAGACCCCGTCGGTCGAGGTCATGCCAACGATCTTGCCCGAGGATTTGAGGATATGGGCCAGCATCCGGCTGGTCGTCGTCTTGCCGTTCGTGCCGGTGATGGCGGCGATCGGGATGCGCGACTGGGTGCCCGGCGGGAAGAGCATGTCGATGACCTTGCCCGCCACGTCGCGCGGCTGGCCCTCGGACGGGGCCACGTGCATGCGGAAGCCCGGCGCCGCGTTCACCTCGACGATGGCGCCGCCGATGTCCTTGTAGCTGCGCGTGATGTCCGGCGTCAGGAAATCGACGCCCCCCACGTCAAGGCCGACCGCCTTGATCGTGCGCTCGGCCATGTCGCGGTTGTCGGGGTGGCAGACATCGGTCATGTCGATGGCGGTGCCCCCGGTCGACAGGTTTGCGGTCGAGCGCAGGTAGAACACCTCGCCCACCGGCAGCACCGTCTGGGCCGTATGCCCTCCCTCGGACATCAGCCGTTCGGCCTGGGCGTCAAGCTCCAGGTTCGTCAGCACCTTCTCGTGCCCGATCCCGCGCCGGGGGTCGCTGTTCACGATGTCCACCAGTTCGGCGATCGTATGTTTGCCGTCGCCCGTCACATGGCCCGGCACGCGCTTGGCGACCGCGACCAGTTCGCCATTCACGACCAGCATCCGGTGGTCCATCCCCGTCACGAACTGCTCGACCAGAATCCCGCGGCTGCGGGACTGGGCCTTGGCCTCGGCATAGGCGGTGACGATCTGGGCATCCTCCGTCAGGTTGATCGACACGCCCCGCCCGTGGTTGCCGTCCAAGGGCTTCAGGACGACCGGCACCCCGATCCGCCGCGCGGCGCGGATCGCCTCTTCGGGCGAATAGACCAGCCTCTGCTGCGGCACCGGCAGGCCGAGGTCGTTCAGCATGTTGTGCGTGTCTTCCTTGTCGGAAGAGATCTCGACGGCGATGTGGGTGGTCTGGCTGGTGATCGTCGCCTGGATGCGCTGCTGGAACTTGCCGTGCCCGAACTGCACCAGCGAGTTGTTGTTGAGCCGGATCCAGGGCACGTCGCGTTCTTCCGCCGCCTTGACGAGCGAGGCGGTCGAGGGGCCGAACTCCTTGCGCTGCGCCATCAGGACGAAGCTCTTCAACTCGGCGGGGAAGTCGAACTCGGGGTCGAAGCTGTAGTCGGTGACCTGCGCCTTCACCTTTTCGGGCAGAAGGTGCATCAGAAGCCGGATGGCAAGCCGCCCGGCTTCCAGCCCCACGTCGCGCTGGCGGTATTCGTAGACCAGGTTGTATTGCCCCGGCACACCCGTGCCGCGCGTCCGCCCGAAGGTCACGTCGGACCCGGCGACGCCCTGGATTTCCAGCGCCACATGCTCGGCCACATGGCCGAGCCAGGTGCCGTCGCCTTCCCGCATGCGCCGCAGAAGGCCGCCCGGCTCGCGGTAGGAACAGCCATGCTCGCGCAGGCCGGGCAGCGCCTCGACCAGACCGTCGATGAAGCCGTCGCCCAGCCGCGCCGATGGCCAGTCCTCAAGCGCGCCCAGGTCAAGGACATGCCGGATGACGGGAAACCCCGCCCAGACATTCGGACCGACGAACACGTTGGTCGAGACGATCTTCATGGGCAGGTCTCCTTGCTGGTATCGCTGTTATTGTGGTTTGGGCTTGTCCGGCCCAGAGGCGTTCGGCAGCGCGCAGAAAGCCGCCTGGTCATCCGGCGGATAGGCCTGCCGGCCGATCAGGTCGTAGCGGCAGCCCTCGCCCATCACGTCGACCTTCAGGCCCAAGAGCGTCAGCGCCTGGCCGGGCTTAGCGTCCCACATCGAGGAATGCGTGAGGCCGGATGCGTCGACCACCGTGACCGTTCCGGACCCCACCACCTCGAAGACCCCGTCCGGCCCGATGAAGGCGGCGGTATCCTCGTCGATGCCGAGCCCGATCAGGAAGGGGTTATAGGACGAGGCGGCCAGCAGGCGGCCAAGCCGGTTCCGCTGGGTGAAATGCTGGTCGATGATGACCGCGTTCGTCAGGCCAAGGCCGGGCGCGAGGCTGACCGCGCCCTCGACCGGCGCCGAATTGCTGTCGCCCCCGGCGATCATGTGTTCCGACATGATCGAGGCGCCGGCCGAGGTGCCCGCGACCGCGACCCCGGCCGCGTTCCGCCGCCGGATCTTCTGGGCGATGCCGGTGCCACCCAGGATGGTCGACAGGCGCAGCTGGTTGCCGCCGGTCAGGAAGACGCCCGAGGCGCGGTCCAGCATTTCGAGGTATCTCGGATGGTCGCAATCGGCCCGCCGGGTGATCGGCAGGAAATCGACCCGCGCGGCGCCCAGGTCGCGGAAGATGCGGTTGTAGTCCGGCCCCGTGCTTTCCAGTTCCGAGGCGGTCGGGATCACGACGATGTCGGCGGCGCTGTCACCCGACAGTTCGACGAAGCGGCGATGAATGCGGCGTTCCTTCACCCGGTCCTCGCCGCCGCCGATCGGAATGATGAAGCCGCGCTTGGCGTTCGACTTGGCCGTTACGGGCGCTGGACACATGCTTTGTCGTCTTTCAGGTCATGCCGTGCACCCTTCCGGGGTCACGCGGCGATTTCATTTACTCTGTCCGAAGCCCGTATCGCCCCGCAAGGGGGCAAAAAGGGCCAGAACGGCGAAGAGGATGGGCGTTAAGGGCCTGACGCAACGGCAGGCGGGACGCCAACTGGCCCCGACGCGGTCCCGGCAGGGGTCGCGCCCTCGCCGCGCCAGTCGGCCAGGATGGCGTCATGCAGCGCCAGGATGGCCGGATTGCGCATGTCCTGCGGCGTGGTGAAGAGCCGCCTGCCGCGCTTGCCCGGCCGCGCGGGCTGCGAGGTGCGCGCGATCAGCAGGGGTGAGCCGATCATCGGCAGGACCACCGGCAGCACCCAGTAGAAGATATGGCTCGTCAGGAAATGCGCGATGATCAGCCCCGCAAGGCCGAAAAGGACGATGAACTTCGACGCGGCCCAGGCCTCGCCCAGCGTCAGCTCTGCGCCGCCCCGCCGGTTCGGCGGCCAGCCCCCGTCGCGCCCCATCAGGACCTGCACCACCGACCGCGTCTGATAGGCCATCATCACCGGGGCCAGAAGGCTCATCAGGATGAAGTCCGACAGGACCGAGCGCAGGACCGTGCCCACCCCCCCGAAGGACGGCATCCGGTCCATCACCCAGGCCTCGGCCGTGGTCAGGAGCTTCGGCATGATCAGCAGGCCAAAGATGCCGATGGTCAGCCCGATCGCCTTGGCCGTTCCGTCGCTCGGGAAGACCGGGAAAAGCTGGTAGGGGTCGGGGAAATAGTTGGGCGGCGGCTGGGTCACCCGGTCGGCGATCACGGTGATGAGGAACAGGGCCCAAAGGACCGGCGCGACATAGGTGAAGACGCCCTGCAGGAAGACGAAGCGGCTCCAGGCCCTGAGGCCCGGCGCCATCAGGACGCGGATGTGCTGCAGGTTGCCCTGGCACCAGCGCCGGTCGCGCTTGGCATGTTCGACGACGCTTTCAGGGCCTTCCTCGTAGGACCCCTTCAGATCGGTATCGAGCCGCACTTCCCAGCCGCCCCGCGCCAGAAGCGCCGCCTCGACATAGTCGTGGCTCAGGATATGGCCGCCGAAGGGGGGCGGACCCGACAGGACCGGCAGGCCGCAGCATTCGGTGAAGGCATCGACCCGGACCAGCGCATTGTGCCCCCAGAAGGGCCCGGTATGGCCCTGCAACCGCGCGAGCCCCCGCGAAAAGACCGGCGAGAAGAAGGCGGCGGCGAACTGCATGGCGCGCCCGAAGACCGAAGAGGCGCGCACCACGGTCGGCAGGGACTGCAAAAGGCCAAGGCCCGGCGCGGCTTCCATCCGCCGGACCATCTCGATGACCGTCGCGCCTTCCATCAGACTGTCGGCGTCCAGGATCATGGCAAAGTCGTAGGCCCCGCCCGAACGGGCGAAGAATTCCTCGATATTGCCGGCCTTGCGGCCCTCGTTCGTGACCCGGCGGCGATAGAAAAGCCGCCCCTCGGCCCCGGTTGCGGCCATCAGATGCGCAAACCAGCGCTCTTCCGCCTCGGCCACGCGGGGGTCGCGCGTGTCCGACAGGATGGCGAAATGGACCGGAACGTCAGGCTCGCCCGCCTCCAGCAGCGCCTTGTCGACCGAGGCCATCATGGCCGCGATCCGGGCGAAGGTGGTCGTCGGGTCCTCGTTGTAGACCGGCACCAGGACGACCGTGCGCCCCTTGATCGGGCCAAGCACCGAGCGGTCGAACGCCGGGGCGGGCTTCAGGCCGATCAGGCCCAGCGCCGCGCCCCATGCAAGCCACGCGGTTGAAAAGAAAAGGAAAACTGCACTGACGACGGCCAGCGGCGTCAGGCCGTTGACGGCGCTGTATTGCAAGAACATGGCCGACGCCCAAAGGCCCGTCAGCGCCGCGGACAGGGCCGCGACCGTCCGAAGGACAAGGACCCAGCGGGGCGCGTCCGGCAGGCCCCTGAGCGGACCGGGCACCCGCTCAGACCTCGGCCGAGCCGCGCTGGCTGCTCATCAGCATCCGAAGCCGCGCCCGAAGACGCGAACGCATCCGCGAGACGGACCGCGGCTCGATCGCCTGTTCGGGCATGGCGTGCGGCGCGTCGGGCAAGCGGCCCGCCGCCAGCGCGTCCATCGCCCTGTCCATTGTATTTTCCGCCAGATTTTCCGCCGGATCTTCGGCCGGCGTTCCCGTCGTGGCACCGCGACGGTCGGGGGGGACCTTTGTGCTCATGACCGCACCCATTGCGACATCCAGACTTCACTCAGTTTCTTGCCGTAGCCCGCGACATGGGCCGACAGTTCGACGACCGCGCCCGGCTCGGAGGAGATGTCCATCACCAGCCGCCAGACATCCTGGCCGTCGATCTTGTGCAAGGTCACGATGTCGGCCTTGCCGTTCGTGACCGTCAGGACGGGCTTCACATCCTCGCTGTCCGTGGGGACGCGGGCCAGAAGGCCGCCCTTGAAATCCACGACGAACTTCCGGCTGTCGGGCGGCGTCTCAAGCCCGGCCGGCCCGCCGATCCCCTCGCGCGTGGCCAGCACATAGGCCAGGTCGCCGTCCGCGGGCAGGTCGAGCATGCCCCAGTGCATCCGGTAGCTGAGCTCGATCTTGTCGCCGGGCGCCACGGGGCGTGCCGGCACCCAGTAGGCGACGATATTGTCGTGCGTCTCGAGGTTCGAGGGAATCTCGACCAGCCGGATTGAGCCCTGCCCCCAGTCGCCAATCGGCTCGACCACGACGGACGGGCGGCGCTCGTAATGCGCCTCGGCATCCTCGTAGGCCGCGAAAGACCGCTCGCGCTGCATGAGCCCGAACCGGCGCGGCTGCGCTTCGCTGAAATAGGAACTCGCGAGTTGCAGCGGGTTGTTCAGCGCCCGCCAGAGGACGTCGCCGCTCGCACGCTCGATCAGCAGCCCGTCGCTGTCATGGACCTGATTGCGGTAATCGTCGAACCGCTCGCGGTTGACGTCGGAAAAGAGGAACATCGAGGTCAGGGGCGCGACGCCCAGCTCCTCGACCGCGGCCCGGAAGAAGAGCCGCGCCGTCACCTCGACCACAGTCTCGGCGCCGGGCGTGATGACGAAACGGTAGGCCCCGGTCACGCTTTCGCTGTCAAGGGCAGCATAGGCCGTGACTGAGGTCTGGCCCGGCGCCGGCCGTTCCATCCAGAAGGCGGTGAACTTGGGGAATTCCTCGGCCGTCGACAGGCCCGTGTTGATCGCGAGCCCGCGCGCCGACAGGCCGTAAAGGTTGTCGCGGCCAAGCGCCCGGAAGTAGCTCGCCCCGACGAACGAGATCACCTCGTCGAACACGTCCGGCCGGTTCAGCGGATAGTAAAGCTTGACCCCCGCCACGCCGGGCAGGGTGAAGTCGTGCGGCACCTTGGCGGCAAGCTGGTTCCTGTATTCGAAGTCCGACGTGGTGAAGGGCATCGGCTGCGCCTTGCTGTCGGTGACCTCATAGACCAGGACCGGCTCCTTGAAGAGCCAGCCCACGTGGAACGGCACCAGGTGCCAGTCCATGCCCGGACCCGCCCAGCGCGCACGATCGGGCGCGAACTGGATCATCTTGTATTCGTCGTAGGTAAGCTTGGCCAGGAAGTCCGGCAGCGGCTGCGGCGCGGGGCTCGTGCCCTTGGCGTTGGCCTCCATCATCGCGCTGAGGATGTCGAAATCGAACGGCTGCGGCTGGGGCGCCACGACCTGCCCGGCTGCGGGTGCCGCCGCCGTGTCGGCAAGCGCAGCCCCTGCGAGCGACGTGGTGCCCATGAAGAACCCCAGTGCCGCCCCGCGCCCCAGAAGAGCGCGCCGTGAAAGTTCTGCCTGTACCATTCTGACCGTTCCGTCCCGTCGCATCGTCCGTCATCCGCCCTGCCCTGAATTGGACAGCGCCTGATGCTGCGGCCCCCCGCGCATCTTTCTTCGGCCCCGTTAAGGGTCTGTTTGCGACCCTTTTTGGCCGGGGCCCGGCCACTTGCGCGCACATTCCCCATTCGGCGGAAAATGTAAAGATGGCGCAAAGATCCTCCGTCAGTTCGGGCGCCAAATTGCGCCCGGACCGGCCGTCCGTCAGCGCCCGCCCGCCACCATCGGAAAACCGGCCGCATCGAGTGCGGCGCGCGCCGCCTCGACCGTCACGCGGGCCGAGGCGACCTCGACCAGGCCGGTCGCCGGATCGGCCGTCACTTCGGCCGCCGGGTCGATCTGGCGGATCGTCGCCGCAACGCTGCGCGCGCATCCGCCACAGGTCATGTTTTCCACCTGAAACTTCATCGCGAGGCTCCTTTCCCCCGGGCCAGTCCGCGTCAGCGCCCGCTCCGGGCCTTCGCGCTTGTCCCACATCCCCGAGTTGACCACGGCGGGCAGAAAGGTCAAGAGGCGACGGGCGCGAGGTTACGGACCGTCACGGGCTTGTGTCGGCCCTGTGTCAGGGACGCGACCCCGGGGTTTTCCCGCCCTGCCCTTGCCTTTTCCGCCCCGCGAACCGACTTTAGCCGGGAAGCAAGCCCAAGGGCCGGGCGCCCGACTGCCCCACCCGCTGGCCGGAGCAGACCATGGATATCGCCGAAAAATCCGCCGAAACCAGCCAACGGCCGGCCGAAACCCGACTCGCACCCATCGCGCTTCCGGTTCTGGGCATGACCTGCGCCTCCTGCGTCGGGCGGGTCGAGCGCGCGCTGGCGGCCGTGCCGGGGGTCGGGCAAGCATCGGTCAACCTGGCCGCCGAGCGGGCCGAGGTAACCCTGTCGGCCCCCGTCCCGCGCGCCGACCTGATCGCCGCGATCACCCGCGTCGGCTACGAGGTGCCGGAACAGACCTCGGACCTGACGATCGAGGGCATGACCTGCGCCTCTTGCGTCGGGCGGGCGGAACGCGCGCTTCTGGCCGTCGACGGCGTCACCGGCGCCTCGGTCAACCTTGCGACGGAACGGGCGCGCGTGACCGGCACCGCCGCCCCCGCCGACCTGATCGCCGCCCTCGCGAGGATCGGCTATGACGCCCATGCCGCAATCGCGGGCGCCGACCCCGACCGCGCCACCAGGGCAGAGGCGGAAGGCCGCGCGCTTCGCCGCGACACGATCCTGGCCGTGGCGCTCGCGCTTCCGATCTTCATCGTCGAGATGGGCGGCCACCTCTTTCCGCCGCTGCACCACGCCATCATGGCCGCCGTGCCCCAGCAGGTGAACTGGACGCTGCAAGCCATCCTCGCCACGCTGGCGCTGGTCGGGCCGGGGCGGCGCTTCTTCGCCAAGGGCCTGCCCGCGCTCTGGCAGGGCGCGCCCGACATGAACAGCCTTGTGGCGCTCGGCGCCGGGTCGGCCTGGGCCTATTCCATGGTCGCGACCTTCGCCCCTTTCCTTCTGCCCGCAGGTTCGGCGGCGGTCTACTTCGAGGCGGCGACTGTCATCGTGGCGCTCGTCCTCTTCGGCCGGCTTCTCGAGCACCGCGCCCGTGGCCGCGCGTCCGAGGCGATCCGCGCCCTTCTGGCGCTCGCCCCTGCCACCGCCCGCGTCCGCCGCGACGGCCGCCTGGTCGAACTGCCCCTGGCCGACGTCCTGCCGGGCATGGAGATCGAGATGCGCCCCGGCGAGCGGCTGCCGGTGGACGGCACCGTGACCGAGGGCGAAAGCTGGGTCGACGAATCCATGCTGACGGGCGAGCCCATGCCCGTCGCCAAGACCGCCGGCGCGCGCGTGACCGGCGGCACGGTCAACACCACCGGCGCCTTCGCCTTCCGCGCGACGGCGGTGGGCGAGGCCACCATGCTCGCCCGCATCGTCCGGCTGGTCGAGGCCGCGCAGGGCGCCAAGCTGCCGGTGCAGGCGCTGGTCGACCGCATCACCCTGCGCTTCGTGCCGGCGGTGATCGCTGCCGCCGTCGTGACCTTCGCGGCCTGGATGGTCTTCGCCCCCGCGCCCGCCTTCGCGACCGCGCTGGTCCATGCCGTCGCCGTCCTTATCATCGCCTGCCCCTGCGCGATGGGCCTGGCCGTCCCGACCGCGATCATGGTCGGGACCGGGCGCGGGGCCGAGCTTGGCCTTCTTTTCCGCAAGGGCGATGCCTTGCAACGGCTGGCGGGCGTCACGACGGTCGCCTTCGACAAGACCGGCACATTGACCGAGGGGCGCCCGGCCCTGACCGACCTGGTCCCGGCTCAGGGTTTTGACGGCGCCGGGCTCCTGACCCTGGCCGCCGGGGTCGAGGCGCAGTCCGAACACCCGCTCGCCCGCGCGATCCTGACCGCCGCCGCCGACCGCGGGCTGGCGCCCCCCAGGGCCACCCATTTCCGCATCGTGCCGGGCCGCGGCGCGGTGGCCGAGGTCGCCGCTACCGAAGTCGGGGGCACCGAGGTCGCCGTCGGATCGGCCCGCTTCCTGCGTGAGCGGGGCGTCGATCCGGCCCCCCTCATGGCCGAGGCCGAGCGTCTCGCGACCCTTGGCCGGACGCCGGTCCTGGTTTCTGCGGGCGACCGCCTTGCCGGGCTGATCGCGGTCGCGGACCGGGTGAAGGCCGACACGCCCGCGGCACTCGGCGCGCTCAAGGATCTGGGCGTCGGCGTCGCCATGGTGACAGGCGACAACGCCGCCGCCGCCCGCGCCATCGGCACCGACCTCGGCATCACCCGGATTGCCGCCGAAGTGCTGCCCGACGGCAAGGTCGCGGCCATCGACGGCCTGCGCGAGGCGGGGGGCACGCTGGCCTTCGTCGGCGACGGAATCAACGATGCCCCCGCGCTCGCCGCCGCCGACGTGGGCATTGCCCTTGGCACCGGCACCGACGTGTCGATCGAGGCTGCGGACCTGGTCCTGACCTCTGGCCGCCTGACCGGCGTGCCGGGCGCCATAGCACTTTCGCGCGCCACGATGCGCAACATCCACCAGAACCTCTTCTGGGCCTTCGCCTATAATGCCGCGCTGATCCCGGTCGCCGCCGGCGTGCTGGCCCCCGGCTTCGGCATCACGCTCTCGCCCATGCTGGCGGCGGGTGCCATGGCGCTGTCGAGCGTTTTCGTGGTGACGAACGCGCTCAGGCTCAAGCGGTTCAAACCGCCGGTCGCTGCATAGATCGAACCTGCGCGCGGCAGTTGACACCGAAAAGACCGCGCACTCTTTCACATATCGAACCTGTCCGCCTGCAGGCCAAAACCCTCTGGACCCCTTCGCCCCGCCCGCTAGGATGGCGGGCGCCAAACGGAGAGACGCCATGTGCAAGGCCTGCAACTACACGATCCACGCTGCGCAGCACCATTTCGGCTGGGACAATGCCCTGCCGCCTGCCCAGCGCGCCGAGCCGGGCGCGACGATCCTCTTTCACTGCCTCGACAGTTCCGCAGGCCAGCTCGGCCCGCGCTCGTCGGTCGCCGACGTGACCGCCCTCGACTTCGGCAAGGTGAACCCCGTCTCCGGCCCGATCTGGGTCGAAGGGGCCGAGCCGGGCGACGCGCTGAAGATCACCATCGAAGGTTTTGAGCCCCGCGCCGATGCGGGCAAGGGCTTTGGCTGGACGGCGAACATCCCGGGCTTCGGGCTTCTGGCCGACCAGTTCACCGACCCCGCCCTGACGCTCTGGTCCTATGATCCGGCAACGCTCGCCCCCGCGCTCTGGGGCACGAACGCGCGGATCCCGCTCAAGCCCTTCGCCGGCACCATCGGCGTGGCCCCGGCCGAACCGGGCCTTCATTCGGTCGTCCCCCCGCGCCAGGTGGGCGGCAACCTTGACATTCGCGACCTTGCCGCCGGCACCACGCTCTGGCTGCCGGTCGAGGTGGCGGGCGCCCTCTTCAGCGTCGGCGACACCCATGCGGCCCAAGGCGATGGCGAGGTCTGCGGCACCGCGATCGAAAGCCCGATGGACGTCACCCTGACGCTCGATCTGGTGAAGGGCGCGAACCTGCGCGGGCCCCGCTTCCAGACCCCCGGCCCCGTCACGCGCCATGCCGACGCGGCGGGCTACGACGCGACCACCGGCATCGGCCCCGACCTGATGACCGCCGCGCGCGACGCCGTCGCCGCCATGGTCGACCTGATCGCCGCGCGAGAGAAGATCAGCCCGGTCGAGGCCTACATGCTCTGTTCCGTCGCGGGCGACCTGAAGATCTCTGAGATCGTCGACATGCCGAACTGGGTCGTCAGCTTCTACTTTCCGCGCATGGTCTTCGGGTGACCCCCGTCGACGCAGACTTGCTGGCCGATCCGGCCTTCATGGCCGACCTGGCGAGCCTGAACGGCGCGCTGATCGACAGCCTGACGGCGGCAGGCGTCGCCCCGCAGATCACCGGCAACCCCTTCTATCGCCACATGCAGGGCGAAAGCCTGCTGACCGCCCGCTTCATGACCCGCAATGCGCTGAAACGCGCGCGGCTGGTGGCACTGGCCCGGCAGGCCCGCTCGCTCTTCGAGGTCGGGGTGAACGGCGGCCATGGCATCCTTTTGATGATGTGGGCCAACCCCGGCCTGCATGCGGCCGGGGTTGATCTCTGCGGCACGGTCGGCGCGGGAAATCCCAGGGCCGACATCTACGGCCCCGTGGCGATGGACTGGCTGAGGCGGCGCTTTCCCGGGCGGATGCGGCTGATGACGGGCTCGAGCGCGGAGGTGCTGCCCGCTTACGCGGCAGACCCTTCGGCCGAAGGCATCGACCTTCTGCGCATCGACGGCGCGCGGTCGCTCTATGATGCAGACTTCCGCGCGCTGCGGCCCCTGCTGACGCCCGGCGCGCGCGTCATCTTCGACGATCCCGGCTGGCCCCAGACCCGCGCAACGGTCGAGCGGCTGATGGCGGAAGGCGCACTGATCCCCGACCCCGACTTCCTGCCCGAGGGCGGCATCTTCGCCGCCGACCCGGTGCTGAGGCTCGCCTAACCCATCAGCTCGCGATACATGTGCCAGCTTGCATGGGCCAGGATCGGCAGGACGACGAACAGGCCGACGAACATCGGCACCATGCCGATGGCGAGCAGCGCGGCGATGATGACCCCCCAGACGATCATCACCGGCAGGTTGGCGAAGACCGCCCGGAAGCTCACGATGATCGCCGAGATGAAGTCGACCTCGCGCTCCAGAAGCAGCGGCAACCCGACGACGGTGCAGGAAAAGAGGACGCCCGCAAAACCGGCACCGATCACGGTCCCGATCGCCAGCATCATCGGTCCGTTCCCGGTCATGAGGAACCCGAGCGATTGCGACACGTTGGTCATGGCCGAAAGGCCCATGAAGAGGGCAAAGATCGTGTGGGCGACAAAGACCCAGAACATGAAGAGAAGCAGCACCACCATGGCCATCGACGGCACCTGCCGGTGGCGCTGCGCAAAGACCGTGCCCACGATCTCGCCGAAGACCAGCGGCTCCCCGGCCTCGATCCGGCGGCTGACCTCGTAAAGGCCGATCGCGGCGAAGGGGGCCAGCAGGGGGAAGCCCACGACAAAGGGCATCACCCACCATTCCTGGCCCGAGGCGACATAGACCTGCCAGATGACGAGGCCGCCCAGGACATAGAAGAGGCTGAAGAAAAGCCCGTAGACCGGCGCCCGCAGGAAGTCGCTCAGGCCGGCTTTCAGCGCCCTGGGGATCGCGTCCATGCCGATGATGTTCGGCTCTGGCAGGACCGCCGCCTCGCGCTCGATCGTGTTCATCCTGTCCCTCCCCCGCGCGTCCCCCACCCGCGCGTCCCGGTGTCAGGCTAGGCGAGCGGGGGCCGGGCTGGCAAGCGCCTTGCCTCAGCCGGCGTCGCGTTTGGCGATCCAGTCGTGCGCCGGGTCGTTCTGGAACCGCCAGGCCCGGCGCGGGCCCGCCATGACGTTGAGGTAATACATCTCGTAGCCATGGGGTGCTGCGCAGGGGTGATGGCCCTTCGGCACCAGCACCAGGTCATGGTCCGCGACGCTCATCGTCTCGTCGAGCGAACCGTCCTCGGTGTAGACCCGCTGGATGCCGAACCCTTGGGCGGGGTTCAGGCGGTGGTAGTAGGTCTCTTCCAGGTAGGTCATGCGCGGAAAGTCATCCTCGTCATGCCGGTGCGGCGGATAGGACGACCAGTGCCCCTCGGGCGTGAAGACCTCGGTCACCAGAAGGCTGTCGGCCACGTCCCGGTTTTCCATGGCGATGAAGTTCACCGACCGCGCGTTCGTCCCCTTGCCGCGCGGGTCGAGCGTGATGCCTTCCGGCCCGAGCCGGGTCATCGGATGGCCGCCGTGCCCCGGCGCGGTGCAGACGGCGAGCGTGGCACGGGTCTTGGCCACGGCCTCCCAGTGGCTGCCGGTCGGGACGTAGATGCAATGCGGCGGGGTCTTTTCGAAAGGGCTCATGCGCTCGCCCATGACACCGAAGTCCTTGCCGCCGGCCGAAAGGGCCACCTTGCCCTCGACGATGACGAGGATCGCCTCGCGGCCGCCCTCGACCGGGCCCGTCGCCTCTGCCGCCGTGTCACCGGGTTCAAGGCGGTAAAGGGTAAAGCCGACATAGCCCCAGCCCGCATTTTCGGGCGTCAGCTCATGGACCTTGCCCCTCGTGCCCTTCGGTTTCCACAGAAGCGTCATCGAAGTCCCTTTCAGACCAGCCCGGCTTGCCAGGCGAAATGCTTCAGGCTCGCAAGGCCCATCATCTGGTATTTCAGCGGATTGGCCTTCATCGGGTCCTGTTCCGCCTCGATCACCAGCCAGCCCCTGTAGCCGTGCTGCGCCGCCACGCGCAAGACCGGCGTGAAGTCGACCATGCCCGCCGGATCGCCGGGAACGGTAAAGACACCCTGCCGCACGCCCTCCAGAAAGGACAGCCCCTCGCCGCGGACGCGCGCCATGACCTCGGGGCGGATGTTCTTGGCGTGGATATGGGCGACGCGGTCCATGTGCCGATGGGCAAGCGCCAGGGGATCGCCGCCGCCAAAGGTCGCGTGGCCGGTGTCGAGCAGAAGATGCGTCGCCGGGCCCGTCAGCGCCATCAGCCGGTCGATCTCCGCCTCGCTTTCGATGACGGTGCCCATGTGGTGATGATAGGCGAGCCGGACGCCCTGATCGGCGGCGAATGCCGCGAGCGCCTCGATCCCTTCCGCGAAGGGTTTCCACTGGGCCTCGGTCAGGCGCGGCCGGTCGTTGACCGCCTTGCCATCGTCGCCGTGAATGGCGTTCGAGGTTTCGCAAACGATGATGACATCGCTTCCCATCGCCTTCAGAAGGTCGAGCGCGGGCTGCATCGCCGCCTTCTCTGTTTCCAGGTCGTTCACCAGCAGGTTGGTGGAGTGCCAGCCCGACACGAAGCGCAGCCCGTGCGGGTCGAGCGCCGCATGGAGCGCCTGGGGTTCCGTCGGAAATTTATGTCCTTTTTCAATGCCGTCAAAGCCGATCTTCTCGCAATCCGACAGGCAGTCCTCAAGCGTCAGATGGGCTCCGATCCTCCGGTCGTCGTCATTCGACCAGGCGATGGGGTTGGTTCCGAACAGGATCATGGGTCCTCTCAATCCGCTCGCTGCCGGCGAAGCGCAGTTTCATATGTCTCGCGGGCCGCACGGACCTCGGCACGGTCCGACACTTCGGGAACCGCCACGTCCCACCAGGACCCGCCCGCCGCCGTCGAGGGCGCGGGGTCGCTGTCGATCACCAGGACGACCGGAATCCGGGCGCCCTTGGCAGCTTCCAGTTCCGCTTCCAATTCCATGATCCCGCTAACCTTTAGCGCCGTCGCCCCCATGCTCGCCGCATGGGCCGCGAAGTCGATCGCGGACGGGGTGACATGGCGGCTGTCATCCAGAAGGTTGTTGAAGGGCGCGCTTCCGGTCGCCTGTTGCAGCCGGTTGATGCAGCCATAGCCGCGGTTGTCGGTCACGACGACGGTGAAGCCGACCCCCATCATCACCGCCGTCGCGAGCTCGCTGTTGGCCATCATGTAGCTGCCGTCGCCCACCATGCAGACCACGTCCGCCTCCGGCCGCGCCATCTTGATGCCCATGGCGCCGGCAATCTCGTAGCCCATGCAGGAGAATCCGTATTCCATGTGATAGCCGCCCCGGGCGGCGTCCCAGATCTTGTGCAGCTCGCCCGGCATGGTCCCGGCCGCGCCCATCACGACGGTCGTGGGCAGGGCCGTCCGCTGCACGGCGCCGATGACCTGCGCGTCCGTCGGAAGCCCGTTGCCCTCGGGTGCAGCCTTGACCGCCCCCGTCTCGCGCGCCCAATCCACGCGCAGGGCGGCGTCGGCCGGCCATTTCCGTGCTCCTACAGCCTTATCAAAGGCTTCCAGCGCGACCTTCGCGTCGCAAACCAGGCTCATTGCCCCATGCTTGGCCGCATCATAGGGCTGCACATTGACCGACAGGATGCGCCGATCGGGGTTGCGGAACAAAGCCCACGACCCCGTGGTGAAATCCTGAAACCGGGTGCCAAGCCCGATGACCAGATCGGCGGCCGCGCAGACCGCATTGGCCGCCGCGCCCCCCGTGACGCCCACCGGCCCGAAGTTCTGCGGATGATCGAAGGGCAGGGCCGATTTGCCGCCCTGCGTCTCGACGACCGGAATGCCGGTCTTTTCGGCAAAGGCCGCGAGCGCCGCCTCGGCCCCCGAATAGATCACCCCGCCGCCCGCGACGATCACCGGCGCCCTTGCCTTCGACAGGGCGTCAAGCGCCGCCCGAAGCTCACCCTCGTCAGGTGAGGGTCGCCGGACAAGCCATTGGCGTGGCTCAAAAAACACCTCCGGCCAGTCGAACGCCTGGGCCTGCACATCCTGGCAAAAGGCGAGCGTCACCGGACCGCAGTCCGCCGGATCGGTCAGGGTGCGCATCGCACGCGGCAGGGCGGTCAGAAGTTGCTCCGGCCGCGTGATCCGGTCGAAATAGCGGCTTACCGGGCGGAAGCAGTCGTTCGCGCTGACCGTGCCGTCGCCGAAATCCTCGATCTGTTGCAGGACCGGGTCCGGCCCCCGGTTCGCGAACACATCCCCCGGGATCAGCAGGACCGGCAGCCGGTTCACATGCGCGAGCGCCGCCGCCGTCACGAGGTTCAGGGCTCCCGGCCCGATCGAGGTCGTGACCGCCATCGCCTGACGCCGCTTCTTCGCCTTGGCGAAGGCGATCGCGGCATGGGCCATGGTCTGTTCGTTGTGCCCCCGCCAGGTCGGCAGCCGGTCGCGCGCGGCATAAAGCGCCTCGCCGATCCCCGCGACATTGCCGTGACCGAAGATCGCCCACACACCCTCGATGAAGCGGCCGCCATCGGGCCCTTCCTGCACCGCAAGCCAGTTCACCAGCGCCTGCGCGGCCGTCAGCCGGACCTTGCCCATCAGCTCTCTCCCCTCGCCGCGTCCCAGACAGCGCACATGCGCGCGAAGTTGGCGGCCATGCGCGCGACCGCGGTGTCATCGTCGATCCGACCTGCCATCCAGTCCTCCGCCGGTCCGGCAAAGATGGTGCGGCCGACCGCAAAGCCCTTCACCAGCGGCTGGCGCGCGGCCTCGGCGAAGGACGCCCCAAGCTCGGCCTCGTCCTTGCCCAGGCCAAGGACCAGGATGCCCCGCGTGTTCGCATCGTTGTCGGTGATTGCCCGCACCGTCTGGTCCCAGGCGGCGGCCGAGCGCATCGGCTCAAGCTTCCACCAGTCGGGCCGGATGCCGACCTCGTAGAAGCGCCGGATCAGGGCGGCGACCGTGCCGTCATCGACGGGGCCGACCTTCGACGGAATGATTTCCAGAAGGAATTCCAGTCGGTTGCGGCGCGACGCTGCGAAAAGCCGCGTCACCACGGCCTCTTGCTCGGCCCGCAGTTCAGGCGAGTCGTCGGGGTGGCAGAAG
>Ga0056909_1000854_pt1 | contig 22434 bp, 25 predicted proteins | sample EBPBio102011_DNA_FD_62115 | JGI IMG/M metagenome (GOLD analysis project Ga0056909, IMG submission 62115) | Wastewater treatment Type I Accumulibacter community from EBPR Bioreactor in Madison, WI, USA - Reactor 1_1/10/2011_ DNA | ecosystem: Engineered > Bioreactor > EBPR > Anaerobic-Aerobic >...
GTCGAGGACCAGACGCACGGCACGTTCGCGCACTTCAGGGGAAAACTTGTTCGTTGTCTTGCTCATGATGCTCCATCCTACTCAGGAGTTGGAGCCTCCGGCAAACCCGGCGCGGTTCAAGCTACATCCGGCAGCGTTCCTACAGCCGCGCCCTGACCCTGGGCATCGATGTCGCGAAGACCTTCGTCACCTCGGACGGCGGAAGCTTCGAGATCAACGCCCGGCTGAGCGGCACCCGCGAGTTCGGCGGCGCACTCGACCTCTGGGCCGCGCCGAATCCGGCGCCGGGCTTTGCCTACCTGGTCCACGGGCTGCCCCACGACCCGATGAGTTACCGGCTCGACCTCGGCATCAAGGCGAACCTCTCCGAACGCACCCGTGTCAGCCTCCGGCTTGGCGCCGAGGCGAGCAAGTCGATAAGGACCGGCAACATCGGTGCCATGCTGGAAATGACCTTCTGACGGGCGAAGGTCCCCGCGGCTGGCGTGCTGGCGGGGACCGGGAAGGGCGCCGGGCCTTTCCGTGGTCGGGCTCTGGCACCTCCGCTACCGGTCGAGATCGCCCCGCCTGACAGTTTGTGCGCTGCCCTCCCCGCCGCCACCACCCCGTGATCGGCCCGTTCGCACCGCGGGTGGAAGGAGGGCTCGAAGCCCGGGATTTGGCCCTGCCACCTGGCGCGACCGGAGGGCCCCCTCCGGCAGGGTGGCAGCGCGGGCCGCACCAGACTTGTGCACGGGGTCAAGGATGTGGCGGCCCTCCCCGCCGCCACCACCCCGTGATCGGCCCGTTCGCACCGCGGGTGGAAGGAGGGCTCGACGCCCGGGATTTGCCCCTGCCACCCGGCGCGACCTGTGAGCCCCCTCCGGCAGGGTGGCAGCACGGGCCGCACCAATCTTGTGGACGGGGTCAAGGATGTGGCGGCCGTCCCCGACTTCGACCCTCTCAACCGCCGCCAGCCGCCCTGCACTTCACGCAAGTCGCAGAGGCAGTCGCGTGTATCCGCGCCTGTCCTGCGAAGGCCGGCGCCCGTTTCGCTGGCAGTCCGCGCCCCCATCCGGTCGATGAGCCAGAGGCGCACAACCCCGGCGGCGCAAGCCGGGATGCCATAGGGGCCTGGCCGTTGCCGCTGTGGCCGGGCCGATCTGACCCCATGCACTGGCACCGGCTAAAATTCGGTCAGACAAGAGGCGACTCGAGAGCGGCGGAGGGGCCGGATCAGGCCTTTGACGGCGACGAGGGTATCTGGGCCCGCGCCACCAGGCTTGGACACCAAATTGGCGTCCTTACGCAAACCCGGCCTGACGAGGAATCCGGAAACGGTGCAGGGGCCTTATCCCGCAAGGACGCGAACGGATGCTCTTGGGCGGCGCACAGGCATCCGAAGTGATGTGGTGCGCAAAGGAGACTTTCGATTTGCGTTCAGAGAGTGAGCTTCATGCTTGGGCCTGCGTCTCCGGCGGCGAGGATTTGAAACCGGCATGCATTTCGCAGTCGCAATGTTCCGTCACCAATGTGGGGCGGGCCGATTTCCCTGTGACCTCAGGGTCGTCGTCCCGATCGTATCTCACGGCTTGAAGCGGACATCGCAGATCAGCCGCACCGGCCGGCACGGCCGAATGACGGCAGATGCCCCAACCTCTTGACCAGGAAGACGCAAGCGCCCCTCTTCACCCCTCCACCCGCAGCATGGTCTTGATCGCCCGGCGTTCGTCCATGGCCCTGTAGCCTTCGGCCACCTGGTCGATCGGCAGCGTCAAGTCGAAGACCTTGCCGGGCTGGATCCGGCCCGCAAGGACGCGGGTCATCAGGTCGGGCAGGAAGCGGCGGACCGGGGCGGGGCCGCCCATCATGCGCTGCTGCCGGAAGAAGAGCTGCTGGCCATCGAACGTCACGCCATGGGGCACGCCGACGAAGCCGATGGTGCCGCCGGGGCGGCAGATGCCCTGGGCCTGCTGCATCGATTCGGCCATGCCGACCGCCTCGATCACCGATTCCGCGCCGACGCCGCCGGTCAGGTCCATGATGCGGGCAATGCCGTCCTCGCCGCGCTCGGCGACGATGTCGGTGGCGCCGAACTTGCGGGCGAGCGCCTGGCGGCTTGCGTGCCGGCTCATGGCGATGATGCGGCCGGCGCCGAGCTGGCTTGCGGCCATCACGCCCATCAGCCCGACCGCGCCGTCGCCGACCACGACCACCGTGCCGCCTTCGCGCACGTTGGCCGCGACTGCGCCATACCAGCCGGTGCCGAGCACGTCAGAGGCCGCGAGCATGTGCGGGATCATGTCGGCGTCCGGCACCTCGTCGGTCGCGACCAGCGTGCCGTCGGCCAGGGGCACCCGCGCGTAGGGCGCCTGCGCGCCCGACATGAACTCGCGCTGCACGCAGGATGACTGGAAGCCGAACCGGCAATGCGGGCAGGTGTTGTCGGACAGGCAGAAGCTGCCGACGACGAACTGGCCGGGCCTGACGGTGCGGACTTCGGAACCCACCTCGACCACCGTGCCGCAATATTCGTGGCCCATGTGCATCGGCCCCTCGCGCGATGAGATCCCGCGGTAGGGCCAGAGGTCCGAGCCGCAGATGCAGGTCGCCGACAGCTTGATGAGCGCGTCGGTGGGTTTCAGGATCTTCGGGTCCTCGACGCGCTCGTAGCGGATGTCGCCGGGGCCGTGCAGAACGGTTCCATACATGATCTTTCCTTTCCTTCAGGCGCCTTGCCGGGCGCCATATTCCGCGTCTGTGACATGGTCCATCCAGGTGACGGCGCGGCCGTCCTTCACTTCCTGGATGGCGATGTGGCTCATGGCCGTGCCGGGGGCGGCGCCGTGCCAGTGGCGTTCCTCGGGGGCAAAGCAGACGACATCGCCGGGGCCGATCTCCTCGACCGGGCCGCCCTCGCGCTGGACGCGGCCGCGCCCGAAGGTGACGATCAGTGTCTGGCCAAGCGGGTGGGTGTGCCAGGCCGTCCGGGCGCCCGGCTCGAAGGTCACATGGGCGCCCTGCACCCGGTCGGGGGCGGCGGGGTTGAAGAGCGGGTCCATGCGGACCTTGCCGGTAAACCAGTCCGCCGGTCCGGGGGCGGAGGGGCGGCTGCCTGCGCGAAAGATGTCCATCGGTCTGTCCTCGAATTGGGGGCGCCGGTCTTGGGCGACGTTCACTCCTATCGGTCGATCATGGCAAGTGCTGCCGCCGGAAGTCGCGCGCCCTGCAGTTGCAGGTCGGCTGCCGCCCCGTCGATGCGCGCGAGCTCGACCGTGCCGAGCGTGATGTCCAGCGCGCCGAGGTTTTCCTCGAGCCGGTGCAGCTTGGTCGTGCCGGGGATCGGCGCGATCCAGGGGTGCCGGGCCAGAAGCCAGGCCAGCGCCACCTGCGCCGGAGTTGCGCCCTTGTCACGGGCCACCGACGCGATCAGGTCGACAAGCGCCAGGTTCGCCTCGCGCACCTCGGGCGCGAAACGCGGCACGATGTTGCGGAAGTCGCTCTTGTCAAAGGTCGTGTCGCGGCCGATCTGGCCGGTCAGGAACCCCGCGCCCAAGGGGCTGAAGGGCACGAAGCCGATGCCAAGTTCGGCCAGGATCGGCAAGAGTTCGGCCTCGGGTTCGCGATGCCAGAGCGAATATTCGCTTTGCACCGCCGTCACCGGCTGCACCTCGTGGGCGCGGCGAATGGTGGCGGGGCTCGCTTCCGACAGGCCCCAGTGGCGCACCTTGCCCTCGGCGATCAGATCGCCAAGCGCGCCCGCAACCTCTTCGATCGGGACGGAAGGGTCGACGCGGTGCTGATAGAAAAGGTCGATCCGGTCGGTCCCGAGCCGCTTCAGCGAGGCGTCAGCGACCTTTCGTATATGGTCGGGCCGGCTGTTCAGCGCGCCGGTGCGGGTCGCGCCATCAAGATTGAAGCCGAACTTGGTAGCGATCACCACCTCGTCGCGCAGGCCCTTCAGCGCCTCGCCCACCAGCTCTTCGTTGGCGAAGGGGCCGTAGACCTCGGCCGTGTCGAAAAAGGTCACGCCCAGGTCCACCGCCGCGCGGATCAGCGCGATCATCTGGCCCCGGTCGGGCGCCGTGCCGTAGGCCCCGGTCATACCCATGCAGCCAAGCCCGATGGCAGAAACCTCCAGACCCTGGCCAAGGCGGCGTGTTTGCAGAGTGGTCATCGTCGCGCTCCCGTTTGCTTTCGGCTGGGAATATGACGCCGCGGCCCTGCTGCGATAATCCGATGAATTCGGGATGCGGCTATAAGCGATACCGCATAATCATCCCCGCCAGCGCAGGGCGTCGATGACCAGCGCAAAGGCGCGGGAGTGCTGGCGGCGGCTCGGGTAATACAGGTGAAAGCCCGGAAACTCCCCGCTCCAGTCGTCCAGCACTGGCACCAGATCGCCGTCTTCGAGAAGTGGCAGGGCGAAATCCTGCATCATCCACGCCAGGCCGAGCCCGCGCCGGACGGCATCGGCCCGGACCTCCTGGTTGTTGCAGACGATCCGGCCGGAGACGCGGACATTGATCTTTTCGCCGTTCTTCTCGAACTCCCACGGCAGGGGGGCCTGCGCGGTCGGCATGCGGACCAGAATGCAGTCGTGGCCCGTCAGGTCGCGCGGGTGACGGGGCGTGCCTCGGCGGCGCAGGTAGTCGCGCGAGGCGACGACCCGCATGCGTTCGCGCGGCCCGATGGGGATCGAGATCATGTCCTTGTCGACCTGCTCGCCAAGCCGCACGCCCGCATCGAACCGTTCGCCGACGATGTCGACGAGGGCCGCGTTCGAGTCGATGTCGAGCCGCAGGTCGGGATATCGGGTCAGCAGGGGTGCGAGCTTCGGCCAGAGGATCCGCTCGGTCGCCAGCGTGCTCGCCGAGATGCGGATCGTCCCCGAGGGCGCCTCGGCCAGGCCGCGCAGCAGGTTCAGGTCCTGGGCAATGGCTTCGAGCCGCGCCTCGGTCGCTTCAAGGAGCCGTTCGCCCAGCTCGGTCGCGCTTACCTTGCGGGTGGTCCGGGACAGGAGCCGCATCTGGAGCCGCTCCTCGAGGTTGCGGATCGTCTGGCTCAGCGCGGATTGCGAGACGCCCATCTTGACGGCGGCGCGGGTGAAGCTCTGCTCGCGCGCGACAAGGATGAAGGCCGCGATGTCGTCGTAGATCCGTTCGGACATGGGGGAACTCCGGGCAATATGGCCGATTTGGAGTATAATCTTTGCGCCGGCCATTCAAACGGCTAATGAATGACGGGGCCAGAGGGCACGGCTCGCCGCCACCTGCTAGATCAACCGTGCCCCCGGTCCCTCGTCCGCCAGATGGTCGTCCGCATTGACCAGCGGGCACCTTTTCACGCTCAGGCACCCGCAGCCGATGCAAAGCGCCATATTGTCCCTAAGTGCCGTCAGCAGCGCGATCCGCCGGGTCAGGTCGTCGTGCCAGGCTTCGGCGATACGCTCCCAATCCCGGGTGTCGGGGGCGGCGTCGCGGGGCAGGGGCGCGAGCGCGCGGGCGATCTCGGCCAGAGGGATGCCCGCTCCTTGCGCGATCCGGATGACCGCGACACGCCGCAGCATCTCTCGCCGGTAGACCCGGTGATTGCCCACCGTCCGGTCAGAGGCGATCAGCCCCTTCCTTTCATAGAAATGCAGCGTCGAGACGGGCAGGCCGCTCCGCCGCGACAGCTCGCCCACGGACAATTCCTTCGTCACCATGCCGAAAAGCTCCTTGACCTCAACCAAGGTTGAGATCCTAGAACCGTGACGGTCAAGGGGAGGCGGCGCATGGTGGATGCAGGGCAGGATACCGAGACGTTCGTCCCGTGGCGCGAGTTCCTGGGCAGCCCCTACGCGCCGTCGCTGGCGCTCGTGTGCCTGGCCGTCTGGCTGCATGCGGCCGAAAGCCTGATCGTTGCGACCATGCTGCCCTCGATCGTGGCCGAGATCGGCGGGGCCGAACTCGTGGGCTGGTCGATCTCGCTATACGAGATGGGGTCGATCGTCGCCGGGGCGGCGAGTGCGCTTTTGATCATGCGCTTCGGCCTGAGGGGACCGATGAGCCTTGCGGCGGCCCTTTTCGGGGTCGGCTGCATCCTCAGCGCCCTCAGCCCGACGATGCCGCTTCTTCTGGCGGGGCGCGCGCTGCAGGGTCTTGGCGGTGGCGGGCTGGTGGCGATGGGCTTCGTCGCTGTCGGGCTGATCTTTCCCCGCCGTTACATGGCGCGGGCGCTGGCGGCCGTTTCGACCTTCTGGGGCGTGTCGGCCTTTGCCGGGCCGCTGGTCGGCGGTTTCTTCGTCGATTATGCGACCTGGCGCTGGGGCTTTGCCTTCTTCGCCGCCCAGGCCTTCGCGCTCGCCCTCTGGATCGTCTTGCGCAGTGACGCGGACGCGGCCAGATCGACCGGCGCTGCGGCCTTCCCCTTCGGGCGGTTGCTGCTTCTGTGCCTGGCGGTCGTCCTGGTCTCGTTCGGCGGGGTCGAGGTGTCGGTCGCGCGCACGGTCCCGTCCGTCGTGGCCGGTGTCCTGTGCCTTGCCGGCTTTCTCTGGCTCGATGCGCGCGCGGGCGAAAGCCGGCTGCTGCCGCGCCGCCCGCTCGACCCCGGACGGCCGACGGGGGCGGCGCTCCTGATGATCCTCGCCATGTCGATCGCGACCATCGCGATCACTGCCTTCGGGCCCTTGCTCGTGACCGCGATCCATGGCGTCTCGGCCCTGACGGCGGGCTATATCGTCGCCTGTTCGTCGATCGGCTGGACCGTCATGGCGGTCCTTGTCAGCGGCGCGCCCGAGCGGTTCGACCGGCTGATGATCGCGCTCGGCATGGGGATGGTCACGCTCAGCATCCTTGGCTTTTCCCAGGCGGTGCCGCGCGGCCCCGTCTGGCTCATCGCCACCTGCGCGGGGCTGGAGGGGGGCGGCTTCGGCATGGCCTGGACCTTCATCCTCAGGCGGACGGTGGCGCTGGCCGACCCGGACGAGGTCCAGCGCGTGTCGGGGGCGGTGCCGACGATCCAGCGGCTCGGCTATGCCCTTGGCGCGGCCTACGTCGGCATCGTGGCGAACGCTGCAGGGCTCCTGTCGATCGAGACGGCGGCGGACGCGGCGCGCGTGGCGCGCTGGGTCTTCATCGCCTGCATGCCCTTCGCGGCGATTGCGCTGGTCGCGATGGCGGGGTTGGTGCGGGGGCGGGCCCAGGCCGGGGGCGTCGGCTTCCGCGCGTAGCGGCGGCTTGACTTGGCGCGGTTGCCGCCGCCCTGCATCAGGCGCCATTTGCGCCGCGCGCTCGTCGTCTTGTCGGGGGGAAGAACCAGCTATGGTCATCGCCGTCGGCGGCTCTTGCGGCGTGGCCCCGGAACGGGCTTAAAGTAGGCAACTTTCCCCAAAGGACGCCCCGGAATGACCAACCTTCTGATCGTCGGCGCGAGCGGCGCGATTGCGCGTCATGTCGTGGCCTTTCTCAAGGACATGCCCGCGATCCGCGCGACGCTTTACCTGCGCGACGCGGGCAAGCTTGGCGGGCTTGACACCCGTGGCATGCGGATCGTCGTGGGCGACGTGACCGACAGTGCGACGCTGGCCGAGGCGGTGCGGGGGCAGGATGTGGTCTATGCGAACCTGACGGGGCAGGTGGACGTGATGGCCAAGGGCCTGATCGGGGCCATGGACCGCGAGGGCGTGAAGCGGCTGATCTTCATCACCGGGCTCGGCATCTATGACGAGGTGCCGGGCAAGTTCGGCGCCTGGAACCGGCGCGAGATCGGGTCCTACCTGCCGCCCTTCCGGCGCGCCGCCGACATGATCGAGGCGTCAGGTCTGGACTATACGATCCTGCGCCCGGCCTGGCTGACCGACAATGACGAGGTGGCCTATGAAACGACCGGCCGCCACGAGCCCTTCAAGGGCACCGAAGTCGCGCGGAAGGCGGTTGCGGCCTACATCATGACCCTTCTGGAAAACCCGGCAAAAGACATCGGTGCCAATGTCGGCCTGAACAAGCCCGGCACAGATGGCGACAAGCCCGCCTTCGCCTGAGGCCGAGGGGCGGCGGTTCAGGGCGCCAGCCCCTCGGGGCTTTCCATCCGGTCGCGCGCAATGCTGAAGGGCAGAAGCACGTTGGGGGCGAGGCGGCTCAGCCCGTGGAGCGGGATCGGGTGCAGGCTCGTCGACGGCAGGGCCAGGTCGTCCGCCGGGCGTCCAGCGGCCCAGGCGGCGAGTTCGGCGCCCATGGCGGTCGTCAGCGCGATGCCGCGCCCGTTGCAGGCGAAGCCAGCGATCAGGCCCGGCGCAAGCTCGGTCACGCGGGGCAGGAAGTCGGGGCTGACGGCGGCAAGGCCCGACCAGGCGAAGGCGAGGCGCGGCGCCGGGTCCAGGCCAAGGGTGCGGGCCATGCGGGCGAGGATGCGGCGGGGGACACGTCGGTCCGCGCCCGGTGGCAGGATGTGCATGCCGCCGGTGATGAGCCTGTTCTCCGCGTCGAAGCGGAAGGTGAAAAGGTTGCGGCGGCTGTCCGATACCGCCTGCCGTCCGGGCAGAAGGCGGGCGGCGTCGGCGGGGTTCAGGGGCTCGGTCGCGATCTGGAAGACCCGCAAGGGGAAGAAGCTGCGCGCAAGGCCGGGCCAGAGCGTCGCGGCCCCGGCGGCATAGGCATTCGTCGCAAGAACCACGCGGCGGGCATGGATCGTGCCCCCGGGGGTCGCCACGCGCCAGCCGTGGCCTTCGCGGGAAAGGCCGGTCGCAGGGGTTTCCTCGTGCAGTTCCGCGCCCGCCGCCGCCGCCGCGCGGGCAAGGCCGCGGGCGTAGGCGACCGGGTTGATCGTGCCGCCAGAGCGGTCGATCCAGCCGCCGCGCCATCCGGAGACGCCGGTCAGGGCCGCGACTTGCGTTGCGTCCAGAAAGTCGACCGGCCGCCCTTCGGCCGCCCATTGCGCCACCCGGTCCCTGGCTTTCGCCAGCGCGCCTTCCGAATGAGAGGGCTGGATCCAGCCGGCCCTGACCGGCTCGCAGGCGATGGCGTGGCGCGCGATCAGGTCAAAGACCAGGTCGGCACTGCCGGCGGCCATGCGCACCAGGCGCTCGCCCCGTGCCTCGCCCCGCGCCTCACCAAGCCGCGCGCGCACGTCCGTGGGGTCGAGCTTGGCGAAGTTCGGCACGACAAAGCCGGCGTTGCGCCCCGACGCGCCCCAGGCGATGCGGTCGGCCTCGACCAGCCGCACGCTCAGCCCCGCCTGGGCGGCGTGAAGCGCGGTCGACAGGCCGGAAAAGCCGCCGCCGATCACGGCGAGGTCGGCTTCGACAGGCCCGCCGAGTGCGGCAAAGGGCGCCATCGGCGGCGCAGTCCGGTGCCAGAGCGTCGGGGGCCAAAGCGTTGGGGGATCGGCGCGGGTCATTCCATGCCACGGCCGCGGCGGGGTCCGAAGAAGCCCTGCGGCCGCCACAGAAGGATGATGCAGAGCAGGACGCCGATCATCACGATCTGGAGCGAGGCGGCGCGCGCCTGCCAGGCGCCGGGGATGACCCAGGCCGAGAGCGTGCCCGCCCCCACCCAGACCGCCCAGACCAAGATGGCGCCAAGGATCGCGCCCCGGTTCGAGCCGGAGCCGCCGACCATCAGCATTGCCCAGACCTGGAAGGTCAGCGTCGGCACATAATTGTCGGGCGCGATGAAGCCGATGAAATGCGCCTGGACCGCACCCGCCAGCCCCATGATCGCGCCCCCCACCGCGAAGGCCTGGATGCGGTAGGACCGCGCGTTCTTGCCAAGCGAGATCGCCGCGCGCTCGTCCTCGCGCAGCGCGCGCAGGACGCGGCCCCAGGGGCTGCGCGACAGGTGGCCGAGAAAGAGGCTGACGAGGAGCGTGATGGTGGCGATGACGGCCAGGTTCACCAGGTTGAAGGCCAGGGGATCGGCCTGAAGCCCGCCGAAAGGGCGCGGAATGAAGGCGATGCCGAAGGGGCCGCCGGTCAACCCTTGAGCGTTGAGCGCGATCAGCTGGACGACGACCGCGACGCCGAAGGTGGTGATCGCCAGGTAGTCGGCCTTGAGCCTCAGCGTGGCAAAGCCGGTGAAGGCAGAGACGGCGCCGGTCAGGACGATGGCGCCGAGCCAGCCCACGAGGATCGGCAGGCCGAAGCCGCCGATGCGGTCGGCCGCGTCGGGCGTCGTGAGGATGGCCGAAGTATAGGCGCCGATCGCGACGAAGCCCGCAACACCCACGTTGAAAAGCCCGGTCAGGCCCCATTGCAGGTTCAGGCCCAGCGTGATGATCGCGAAGATCAGCGCGGTCGAGAAGAAGAAGCCGAAGTAGCCGATCAGGTCGATCATCGCTCGGTCACTCCGAAAAGGCCGGTGGGGCGGACCAGAAGGACTGCCATCAGGATCGCGAAGGCCACGGCGGCGCGCCATTCGGCGCCGATGAACTGGACTGCCGCCGCCTCGCTCAGCCCGATGATGAGGCCGGCGAGGACAGCACCCGGGACCGAGCCGATGCCGCCGAGGATCGCCGCCGCGAACATCGGCAGAAGAAGGTCGAGCCCCATGAGCGGGCGGACCTGCACGAGGACGCCGACCATGACGCCCGCCGCCGCCGCAAGGGAGGCGCCGATGATCCATGTGGTGCGGATGACCGCGCTCACGTCGATGCCGACGACGCGCGCCAGGGCCGGGTTCTGGGCATAGGCCCGCATCTCGCGCCCGCGCTGGCTGCGGGTCAGGTACAGGTGCATGCCCGTGACCAGAAGGGCAGTCAGGACCAGCAGCGCCACCTGGTCGGGGGTGATGCGGATGCCAAGGCCGATGGGCCTGGCGATCTGCAGCGCGCTTGAATAATAGACCGGGCTAGAAGTGAAGATGAACTCCAGAAGGTTCCGAAGCGCCATCGAGGCGCCGAACGAGGCCATGACGACGATGATCGCCTGACCCCTTGCCCGGAGCCTCGCGAAGAGCAGCCAGTCCAGAAGAAGCGCAAGCCCCGAAGCGACCATCATCGCGAAAAGGGTCGCGACGATCAGCGGCAGGCCGAACGACAGGCCAAGGACCGGCACCGGGCCGCCGAGGATCGCGCCGACGGCGACAAGAGCCGCATAGGCGCCCCAGGCCATCAGGTCGCCATGCGCGAAGTTCGAAAAGCGCAGGATCGAATAGGTCAGCGTGATGCCGATGGCGCCAAGGCCGATCATTGCGCCGGACAGGGTGCCGTCCAGAAGGAATTGCAGGTTCATGCCGGTTCCTTTCGCTGGCCGAGGTAAAGTTCGGCGACGACCGGATCGTCCCAAAGCCCTGCCGCCGGCCCCTCGTGCGCCTCGCGCCCCTCGACCAGCACATAGGCGCGGTCACCGATGGCAAGGGCGGCGCGGGCGTTCTGTTCCACGAGCAGGATGGTGACGCCGGTCGCCCGGATGTCCGAGAGGCGCGCGAAGACCTGTTCGACGAACTTGGGCGAAAGGCCCGCCGAGGGTTCATCCAGCATCAGGACCTGGGGCTTGACGACCAGTGCGCGTGCGGCGGCCAGCATCTGGCGTTGGCCGCCGGACAGGCTGCCCGCCATCAGGCTGCGCTGGCGCGCAAGATCGGGGAAGAGCGCGAACATCTCGTCGATCCCCCCGCGCGCGTCGCGGCCGGGGAAGATGCCGATCGAGAGGCGCAGGTTTTCCTCGACGCTCATCAGGGGGAAGACGTTTTCCGTCTGCGGCACGAAGGCGAGGCCCGCGCGGATCTTGCGGTGGGCAGGAAGTGTGGTGATGTCGGTGCCGTCAAGGACGACCGAGCCCTCGCTGATCGGCACAAGACCGGCGATCGCCTTGATCAGGCTGGACTTTCCGGCGCCATTGGGGCCGAGGATCACCACGATCTCGCCCCGGTCCACGTGGATAGAGGCGCCGCGGACGATGGGAAGGCCGGGCTCATAGCCCGCGACCAGTCCCTGGGCGGTCAGGATCGCGCTCATGCCGGTGCCCCGCCCAGGTAGGCCTCGATCACGCGCGGGTCGCGGGCGACCTCGTCGGGTGTGCCCTGACAAAGCTCGGACCCGTTCGCCATGACGATCACCCGGTGGCAAAGGCGCGTCACCATGTCGATGTTGTGCTCGATCAGAAGGAAAGTCACGCCGCGGTCGTTGATCGCCTCGATCCGGTCGATCAGCGTTTCCAGAAGCGTCGGGTTCACGCCGGCCGCCGGTTCGTCCAGGAGGATCAGCGCGGGGTCGGCCATCAGGACACGCGCCAGCTCCAGAAGCTTCCTCTGCCCGCCCGACAGGAAGCGCGCGGGCTCGTCGGCCAGACGCGTCAGCAGCATCAGGTCCAGAAGCTCGCGCGCCTTTTCGCGGGCGGCGCGTTCCTCGGCCGAGACGCGGCCCGGGGTGGTGAAATTGGCCCAGAGCCGTTCGCCCGTCTGGCCCTGGCGCGCCAGCAGCAGGTTGTCGACCAGCGTCAGGTCGGGGAAGGGGCGGGGGATCTGGAAGGTCCGGCCGAGCCCCTGCGCCAGCCGGTGATAGGCCGGCGCGCGGGTCACGTCGCGGCCGGTCAGCAGGATCGCGCCCCCGCTGACCGCGACCGAGCCTGCGAGCAGGTCGAACATCGTCGTCTTGCCGGCGCCGTTCGGGCCGATCAGTCCCAGGATCTCGCGCGGGGCAACCGTCAGCGACATGTCGTTCACCGCGACCACGCCGCCGAACCGCCGCGTCAGATGCCGGGCCTCAAGAATGGGAGGGGTCACGCTGCCACCTTGATGGTTGATCTGTGATCACACTTGATTTGATCATGGTAGGGGCGCTTAATCCACCGGACAAGACGATTCGTGACGGATGTGGGCGATGGGCGAGTTGGGCAGGCCGGAGACGGGATTGACGACAGGATCGGCGGCCGGATCGGCGTCCGGACTGGCGGTAGGGCTGGCGCCGGTCGGGCGCGAGACGGTGCAGGACCGCGTCTACAGCGAGTTGCGCCGGGCGCTGGTCGGCGGCCTTTTCGCGCCGGGGCAGGTGCTGACCATACGGCAGCTGTCGGACGCGCTCCTGACCTCGACCATGCCGGTGCGCGAGGCGCTTGGCCGGCTTATCACCGAAGGAGCCGTCGAAACCCTGCCCAGCCGGCAGTTTCGCATACCACCCATCACGCTCGCCCGGCTGGCCGACCTCTTGCGTGTCCGCATCCTGATCGAGGGCGAGGCGATCGCGCTTGCGACCGAACGGATGGATGACGCGCGCCTTGCCCGGCTCGACAAGATCATGGACGACTGGGAAAAGGAGCGGCTGCAACCCAGCGCCGAGGCGGTGAACCGCGAGGTGTTGCTGAACCAGTCCTTCCATTTCGAGATCTATGCGGGCTGCGGCTCGGACGTGCTGATCCCGATGATCGAAAGCCTGTGGCTCCAGTCCGGGCCCTGCACCCGCGCGGCGATCTTTGCCTTCACCGAAGCGGGCGAGCGCGATTCGGCGCGCTACCACCATGCGATCCTGAAGGCGCTCAGGGCGCGCGACCCCGCGGCGGCGCGGGCGGCCCTGGTCGATGACATCAGCCGGCCCTTCGCCTTCCTGCGCTCGAAGTTCGAAAAGGAAGAGGGGCAACGGCCATGACCAACCGCATCCGCATCCGCGAGGCGGCCAGCGGCCTTGACGTGCAGGCGGCGATCCTTGCCGACAAGGCGCCTGCGAATGTGGCCTTCCTCTGGCGCTACCTGGCCGAGCCGCGCGTGATTCCGTCAATCCACGCCATGTGGACGGGGCCGGAAATCTCCTGCCCGGTCCCGCCGGCCCATCTGGCCGCCGACGAACCGGCGCTGCCGGCGGAAAACGCCACGCTCCACCCCCAGCCGGGCGATGTGGTCCTGGCCTATGTGCCGGCGCGGATGTGGGGCGGCAGCCCGAAGCCGATCTACGACATCGGGCTGTTCTACGGGCCGGGCGCGCGGATGCTCTTCCCCATCGGCTGGCTGGCCGGATCGGTCGTGGCCCAGGTCCTGCCCGAGGCGCGGGGCGCGCTGGCCGAGGCCTGCGGGCGCATCCGCCGCACGGGCGCCTGCGAGATCACCTTCGAAAGGGCGGAGTGATGGACGACCAGTTCGAGCTTTACGACCTCAGGGTCGAGATCGTGGCGCCCGAAGGTGCGAAGATCTACTGCGGAACGCCCGGCGACTGGTTCGAGCTGCGCGGTGAACAATTGCACCTGCCGCCCGGCCAGAGCTTTTCGATCTATTCGCTGTCGGCGATCCTGCCGCTTCTGCCCGCGAAGCAGCGCGTGACCCATCCGAACGACTGGATGACCTCGGACGCCGAGGTGGCTTGCCCGGACCCCAACTGCCCCTCGCGCCTTCGCATCACCCGGATCGGCAAGCGCCGCTTCAGCCATGCCGAAACCACCGCCGTCCCCCTGCCGAACGAGGCCCGTGAATGAGCGTTCCGACCCTGACCCTTCGCCCGGGCTATGCGATCAGCCGGGTCCTGCGCGGCGGCTGGCAACTGGCGGGCGGCCATGGCACCGTCGATCCCAAGGCCGCGGTCGAGGACATGATCGCCTTTGCCGAGGCCGGGATCACCACCTTCGACTGCGCCGACATCTATACCGGCGTCGAAGAGATGATCGGCGCCTTCCGCACCGAATACGGCAACCGCTTCGGCGCCGAGGCGCTGGCGAGGATCCGGGTCCATACGAAGCTTGTCCCCGACCTGTCGCGGCTTGCCGACGCCGACCGCGCCTATGTGCGCAGCATTGTCGACACTTCGCTCCGCCGGCTCAGGATGGAGCGGCTCGACCTCGTCCAGTTCCACTGGTGGGACTACGGCGTGCCGCGCTACCTTGACGCCGTGGGCTGGCTCGACGAGCTGAGGCGCGAGGGCAAGGTCGCCCATATCGGCGGCACCAACTTCGACACGGCCAAGACGATGGAGATCATCCAGGCGGGCGTGCCGCTTCTGTCGATGCAGGTGCAATATTCGCTGATCGACCGCCGGGCCGAGCACCGCCTGGCCAGGGCCGCGCAGGACAACGACTTCTGGATTCTGTGCTACGGCACCGTCGCGGGCGGTTTCCTTGGCGACCGCTGGCTCGGGAAGCCCGAGCCGACAGAGCCGCTCGAGAACCGGTCGCTGACGAAATACAAGCTCGTCATCGACGATTTCGGCGGCTGGGACCTGTTCCAGACGCTCCTCGCCACGCTCCGCCGGGTTGCCGACCGTCACGGCAGCGACATCGCCACCGTCGCCTCGGCCGCCATGCTGGATCGCCCGGCGGTCGCGGGGGTCATCGTGGGCGCGCGGAACCGCGACCATCTGGCGCGCAACGTCGCCATTGGCACGCTCGGGCTCACCGACGCCGACCGCGCGGACATCGAGGCGGTGCTGGCGCAGGGCCACGTCCCGGACGGCGATACCTACACGCTCGAGCGCGACCGCCACGGGCGCCACGGCTCGATCATCAAATACAACCTCAACGCGGAAGCCTGAGGGGAGGGTGCCGCGGGCAGGTCCGGCCCGTGGCAGCGAACGAAACGGGCCATGACCAATGACCACTTGGGAGGATGAGATGAGAAAGACCCTGTTGGCCACCGCGGCCTTCGTGCTGCTGCCCGGCCTTGCCGCCGCCTGCGACATTACCGTGGGCCTTGTGCTGGAACTGACCGGCCCGGCCGGTGAATATGGCCAGGCCGGCGCCAAGTCGGTCGAGATGGCCTTCCGCGACCTGAACGACGCCGGCGGCGTTGCGGGCTGCACGCTCAAGGCCGATACGCGCGACAGCCAGACGCAAGCAAACGTCGCCGTCGATGCCGCGACCCAGCTTGTGCAGGTCACCAAGGTTCCGGCGGTGATCGGCGGCATCATCAGCCCGATGTCGATCCCGATCCTGACGTCGGTGACGGCGCCGGCCAAGGTCCTGCAGATCTCGCCCGCCTCGTCCTCGCCCACGCTGACCGAGCTCGGGCGCGAGGGCAAGACGAACGGCGTCTTCTTCCGCACCATCACCTCGGACGCGCTGCAGGGCGTCGCGGCGGCAAAGTTCGCCATCGACAAGGGCTTCAAGAAGATCGCGATCATCCACCAGAACAACGACTTCGGCGTGAACATGGTGAAGGAGTTCACCGGCCCCTTCACCGCGCTCGGCGGCACGGTCGTCTCTGCAACCCCTTACAATGCCAAGCAATCCTCCTACGCGGCGGAAGTGACGGCGGCGATGGGCGCGGGGGATGTCGATGCGCTCTACCTCGTGTCGGACCCGGTCGACGGCGCGACCATCGCGCGGACCTGGGTCAGCCAGGGCGGCGTGCAGAAGTTCCTTCTGAACGACGGGATGAACAGCGACGACTTCATCAACGCCGTCGGCAAGGACTATCTGGGCAACGCCTTCGGCACCTCGTCGGGCACCGATCCGACCAAGTCGACCGAATATTTCAACGCCAACTACAAGGCCTTCTCGGGGATCGACCCGGCCGCGCCGGCTGCCGACCGCTCGTATGACGCGGGCGCGCTCGTGGGCCTTGCCATCGCCATCGCGGGCGGCCCGGACCGCGCCAAGCTGCCCGACGCGATCCGCAAGGCGGTCGACCCGGCCGGCGAGCCGATCTATGCCGGCAAGGACGAATTCGCCAAGGCGCTGAAGCTGATCGCCGAAGGCAAGCCGATCCGCTACGAAGGCGTCATCGGCCCGGTCAACTTCGACGAGTTCGGCGACATCGCGGGCCCGTTCCGCCTGTGGCAGATCGTCGACGGCAAGGTGACGACGGTCGGTGAGATGACGACGGCCGATGTCGAGGCAACGAAGGCGAAGTTGAAGTAAGAAGCTGAAGTAATCGGTGGCGCCGGGCGGTTCCGCAGGGTCGCCCGGCGCCTCCCCCTGGCCTCAGGTCGCGCCGCCGCCAAAGGCCACGGACATGAAGGATGCAAAGGTCCGCGCCGGAGGCGAGAGCGTCTGGCCGCGACGCCAGGCGAGCCCCACGTCCATGCTGGGCACCGGATCGCCGATGGCCCGCAGTTCGATGCGCTGGCCCTCGAGCGACCAGGGCCGGTAGACCATGTCCGACAGGATCGTGACGCCGGTCCCCGCCGCCACCATCGAGCGCACCGCCTCGACCGACGAGGTGGCAAAGATGACCTGCGGGCTGAGCCCCGCCTTCTGCCAGTAGCGCCCCGCGGTCTGGTGTGCCTCGTCCACGGTCAGCATGACGTAGGGCTCGCGCGCCACATCGGCGAGCCGGACCTCTGGCGCCTTCAGGAACGGGTGGTCGACCGGCAACCAGAGGCGCCTGCGCGAGCGGAAGAGCGTTTCCTCGACCAACTCCTCGTGATCGGTGATGTTCGACACCAGCATGACCGCCAGGTCCAGGTCGCCCGAGGCCAGGCCCGCCTCGATCTCGACCCTCGGGCGTTCGGACAGGTCGAGCGTGATGCCGGGGTAGAGCCGCTGGAAGCGCGCGAAGTAGCGGGGAAGGAAATAGCCGGCGACCGTGTAGGTCACGCCGACCCGGATGCGGCCCTGCTGCGCCATGCCCGATGCCAGGGGGCTGCGTATCGCATCCTCGACCGCCGCCTCGATCGAGCGGGCGCGCAAGAGGAAGCGCGCGCCTTCCGGCGTCGGGCTGACGCCTGCCGCCGAGCGGTCGAGGAGCCGCGCGCCGATCTGGGTTTCCAGCGCCTGGATCGCCGCCGTGACCGCCGATTGCGAGATGTTCATCTCCATCGCCGCGAGGCTGATCTGCCCCGTCTCGACCGCGGCGATGAAGTAGCGGACCTGTTTCAGCGTGATCGTCATGCGTATCTCATTTTTCGATACGATCGAGAAATTTTTAGAATTTTACAATAGCCGGGCTCTGGGCTCTGCTGACCCTGCGCGAGGGTAGGAGGGTCAATGAGCGTTACGATCAATTGCGACATGGGTGAAAGCTTCGGCCTTTGGAAAATGGGCGATGATGCCGGCATGATGCCGATGATCGACATCGCCAATGTCGCCTGCGGCTTTCATGGCAGCGACTTCAACCACATGCGCACGACGGTGCAGCTGGCCAAGGCGCATGGCGTCAAGGTGGGCGCGCATCCCTCGCTGCCGGACCTTCAGGGCTTCGGCCGGCGCGAGATGAAGATCTCGCGCGAGGAGATGGCCAATGCGATGCTTTACCAGATCGGCGCGCTGGCGGGTTTCCTGCGGGCCGAGGGAATGGAGTTGAACCATATCAAGCCGCATGGCAGCCTGTATGGCATGGCCGCGCGGCAGGAAGCGATTGCCGAGGCGGTCTGCGACGTGGCCGACATCTACGGCGTGCCGGTCCTTGGCATGACGGGCACGCTGCACGAAACGATCTACCCCCGGCGTGGCCACAAGATGATCGCGGAATTCTACGCCGACCTTGACTATCGCCCCGACGGCAGCCTGATCGTCACCCGCGAGCACGAGGCGAAGGACCCGGCCGAGATGGCGGCGCGCGTGGTCCGGGCGGTGACAGAGGGCAAGGGGACCGCGATCGACGGCAGCGCCATTCCGGTCCGGGCAGAGACGATCTGCATCCATTCCGACACGCCGAATGCGCTCGACATCGCCCGCGCGGTGCGCGCGGCCCTCGCATCCGTTTCCAAGGAGTAAGCCATGAGCCAGATCCTCTCGCCGCTACCCGGCACCTTCTACCGCAGTGCTTCGCCCGAGAAGCCCGTCTACAAGGCCGATGGCGACGCGGTCGCTGTCGGCGACGTGATCGGCCTGATCGAGGTGATGAAGTCCTTCCACGAGATCCGGGCCGAGGTCGCGGGCACGAACATCCGCTTCGTCACCGACAACGAAGAGCCGGTGATGGCCGGCGCGGTCCTGGCGGAACTCGATTGATGCTCAAGCGCCTTCTCATTGCCAATCGCGGGGAAATCGCGGTCCGCATCATCCGCGCGGCGCGCGACCTCGGGATCGAGACGGTTGCGGTCCATTCGGCGGCGGATGCCGACGGCCTGTGGGTGCAGATGGCCGACAGCGCCGTGAACATCGGGCCGCCCGCCGCGCGCAAAAGCTACCTCAGCGTCGACGCGATCCTGAAGGCGGCGGCCGACACGGGCGCGGACGCGATCCATCCGGGCTATGGCTTCCTGGCCGAGAATGCCGAGTTCGCCGATGCCTGCGCGGCGGCCGGGCTGACCTTCGTCGGCCCTTCGGGCAAGGCGATCCGCCTGATGGGCGACAAGGTGTCGGCCCGGATCGCGGCCCATTCCGCCGGCGTGCCGGTGGTGCCCGGCAGCATGGGCCGGGTTGCCGACATCGAGGCTGCGCGCGACCTTCTGGCCGATACCGGGTTCCCGGTGATGATCAAGGCGGCGGCGGGTGGCGGCGGGCGCGGCATCCGTGTCGCGGCCAACCTCGAGGAATTCGAGCGCGCCTTCCCCCAGGCCGAGGCAGAGGCGCTGGCCGCCTTCGGCGACGGCGGGCTCTACATGGAAAAGCTGATCCCCGCCGCGCGTCATATCGAGGTGCAGGTGCTGGGCGACGGCAGCCGCGCGGTTCATTGCTTTGAACGCGAATGCAGCCTGCAACGCCGCCGGCAGAAGGTCTGGGAAGAAGCGCCCTCGACAGCACTCGACGCCAGGACGCGCGACAAGCTGTGCCAGAGCGCCGTCGCGCTGGCCGAGGCGGTCGGATATTCCGGCGCGGGCACGGTCGAATATCTGTTCGACGATGCCTCGGGCGACTTCTACTTCATCGAGATGAACACCCGCATCCAGGTCGAGCATCCGGTAACCGAGATGATCACCGGCATCGACCTCGTGGCCGAGGGTCTGCGGATCGCGGGGGGCGAGCCGCTCCGGCTTCGGCAGGGGGACATCGCGGTCAAGGGCCATGCGATCGAGGTCCGGCTGAATGCCGAGGATCCCGCGCAGGACTTCCGGCCGTTTCCCGGGACCGTCGGCGACCTGCGGCTGCCGGGGGGGCCGGGGGTGCGCTTCGATTCGCTGCTCTATCCCGGCTACACGATCCCGCCCTTCTACGATTCGCTTCTGGCCAAGCTGATCGTTCATGCCGAGGACCGCGATGCGGCGATCGCGCGGCTGACGCGCGCGCTGTCCGAACTGCGGATCGGCGGCCTGACGACGACCGCGCCGCTCTTCACCGCGCTTGCTGCCGATCCGTCGGTCCGGGCAGGCGCGGTCCACACCCGCTGGCTGGAAGGCTGGCTTGCCGACAACGCCGATAAACTCGCCAACTGACGGAGGGGACATGTCGATCCGATTCACCTTCGGCGGAGATGAACACATCTTCGCTGAAGTCTCCGAGGAAATGTCGCTCGAGGCCTTCTTCACCTCGCTGTCGATGACCAACGCCGTGAAGGCGGCCGGGATCAAGGGTGTGACCGAGATCTGCCCGGCGAACGCCAGTTTCCAGGTCAAGTTCGACCCGGACCGCATCAAGCCCACCGACCTTCTGCGCGAGCTGAAGTCGATGGAGGGGGCCGCCTCGGCTTCGGACGGGGCGCTGAACACGCGGATCATCGAGATTCCGGTCTTCTACGAGGATCCCTGGACGCACGAGACGCTGATGCGCTTTCGCGAACGGCATCAGGACCCCAACTCGACCGACATCGACTATGCCGCGCGGCTGAACGGCTATGGCAGCACCGATGAGTTCATCGCCGCCCATTCCGGCAGCCCCTGGTTCGTGTCGATGGTGGGTTTCGTCGCGGGGCTGCCCTTCCTTTACCAGATGGTCGAGCGCAAGCGGCAGATCGAGGTGCCGAAATACCTGCGCCCGCGCACCGATACGCCGAAACTGACGGTCGGCTATGGCGGCTGCTTTTCCTGCATCTACTCGGTGCGGGGCGCCGGCGGCTACCAGATGTTCGGCATCACGCCCATGCCGATCTACGACCCGGCGCAGAAGATTTCCTACCTGCAGGACAACATGTGCCTCTTCCGGCCCGGCGACATGGTGAAATGGAAGCCGATCACCCGCGACCAGTATGATGCCGCGCTCGAGGATGTGGCGGCGAACCGGTTCCAGCCGACGATCCGCGACGTGACCTTCCGGCTTGCCGATTTCAACCGCGACATCGACGGTACCAACGCCAAGCTGATGGAGGCGCTCCATGGCCGTTAAGATCCATTCGCCCGGCCTGTCGACCTCTGTCCAGGACCTGGGCCGGCCCGGCTACTATCACCTTGGCATCCCGATTTCCGGGGGGATGGACCGGTTCGCGCTCAGGGCCGCCAACATGCTCGTCGGCAATGACGAGGGGGCGGCGGTGCTCGAGGCGGTGTTCATGGGGCCGGAGCTCGAGTTCTCCGCACCCGCCATGGTCGCGGTGACGGGGGGCGAGCTGCCGCCCAAGGTCAACGGCGACGAACGCCCGACGTGGGAGGCCTTCCCGGTCAAGGCGGGCGACCGGCTGACCTTCGGCTTCCTCAAGTCCGGCGCACGGGCCTATATCGCGGTGTCGGGCGGCTTCGACGTGCCGGTCGTCCTGGGCTCGCGCTCGACCTATACGCTCGGCGCGCTTGGCGGGCACGAGGGGCGGGCGCTGAAGGCCGGGGACGAGCTGCCGGTCGGGCAGACAGGGGGCAAGGGGGGCGGGGCGATCCCGGCAGGGCTGCGGCGCGCCCCCGGCAACCCGGCCGAACTCAGGATGCTGCCCGGCCTTTACTGGCACCGGATCACCGATGCCGCGGGCGACCGCTTCTTTGCGGATACCTGGAAGGTCGCGCCCGAGGCCGACCGCATCGGCTACCGGTTCAAGGGCGGCACGCCGCTTGATTTCGTGCCGCGCACGCCGCCCTTCGGCGCCGGGTCCGATCCGTCGAACATCGTCGATGCCTGCTATCCCTATGGGTCGATCCAGGTGCCGTCGGGGACCGAGCCGATCGTCCTGCACCGCGATGCGGTGTCGGGCGGGGGCTACATGATGCTCGGCACGGTGATTTCGGCCGACATGGACCTGATCGGCCAGTTGCAACCCCATGCGCCGGCGCGCTTCGTGCAGGTCGACATGGACCAGGCGCTGGCCGCCCGCCACGACCGCCAGGCGGCCCTTGGCCGCCTCCGCGCCCACCTGGGGCGCTGAGCGATGGGCGCGCGACCAACGGCCGACCGGTCCGCGCCCCTAGCCTCGCGCGCGGACGTCCTTGGGCGTCAGCCCGTAGCGCGCGCGGAAGGCGCGGCTGAACTGGGCCTGGTCGGAAAAGCCGCGCGCGTAGGCGATCGTGCCGATCGACCGGCGGTCGGCGGGGTTCGACAGATCCTCGCGCGCCGCCGCAAGCCGCTGGTCGCGAAGCCAGGCGCCAAGGGTGCGGTTCGTATCGCGCAGAAGCTCGTGCAGGTAGCGCACAGAGATCCCGCAGGCCGCCGCCACCTCTTCGGGGCCAAGGTCGGCGTCGTCGCGGTGCCGCCGGACATAGCTTTCGATCCGCGCCAGGTGGCCCGCGCGCACGCTCGAATTGCCAGAGGTCAGGACACGTTCGTCGCTTTGCAGCGCCAGGGCCAGAAGGTCGGCCAGCTGCCGCCCGACCGTGGCGCGCGTC
>Ga0056909_1000855_pt1 | contig 22427 bp, 16 predicted proteins | sample EBPBio102011_DNA_FD_62115 | JGI IMG/M metagenome (GOLD analysis project Ga0056909, IMG submission 62115) | Wastewater treatment Type I Accumulibacter community from EBPR Bioreactor in Madison, WI, USA - Reactor 1_1/10/2011_ DNA | ecosystem: Engineered > Bioreactor > EBPR > Anaerobic-Aerobic >...
GCCAGCGGCAGCGCGCGCAGGTCGGCGTTGAGGCGCGGGATCTCGCGTTCGCGCAGGAAGCGGCCGCGTGTGTTGGCGCGCGCCGCATGCAGCATGGGCAGCGCGGCATCGATCGCGATCACGCGCGCCTTGGGCCATCGCGTGCGCAAGGCGTTGGCCGCGCGCGCCGGGCCGCAGGCGACATCCAGCACCACGGCGGGTTCGGCGTCGCCGTGGCGCAGGCGGTAGTAGTCGAGTGATTCCAGCAGCCGCGATTCGATCTCGCGCTGCAAGGGCGAGGCGGCGTCGTAACCCGCCGCGGCGCGGCCGAACGCGCGGCGCACCTGGCGGGTGTCGAACACGCGGCCGGGGAGGATCTCGCCCATCATCGCGCCATCTCCAACACGGGCTGCAAGGCGTCGATCACGGCATCGGCATGGGTGAGGAACGGCGCGTGGCCGGCGTGATCGATGGTGCGGAAATACGCATCGGGCGTGAGCGACGCCGCGGCCTCCATCGCGCGCGGATCGACCAGGCGATCACGGCGCCCGGCGATCCATGCGCTGGGCACGGTTAGAGCCGGCAGCAGGCCGCGCAAGTCGGTGGTTTCAAGCAGTTCAAGGCCGTCGGCCAACACCGAGGCCGCGGGCGCGCCGCGCACCAGCACCGCATCGCGCAGGCTGCGCAGTTCTTCCTTCGCGTGGTCGGAGCCGAAGGCCTCCAGCGCGAGGAAGCGATCGAGCGTGCCTCGCCAATCCTCGCGCAGGCCGGTGGCGAAATCGCGGAAGATCTCCGGCGACATGCCCCATCGCCAATCCTCCTTGCGCACGAAGCAGGGCGTGGCGCACAGCATCGCCAATGCGCGCATCGGCGCGCCGTGGCCGGCGGCGTGCAGCGCGATCAGCCCGCCGAGTGACCAGCCGCACCAGAGGGCATCGCCCGGCACGACGCGCGCGATGGCCTGCGCGCTGTCGGCAAGCGTCAGCGGGATATCCGATTCGCGCGAGCCGCCATGGCCCGGCAGATCGACGACATGCAGGCGGAGGCGATCCTGCAGGCGCGCCACCAGCGGCGCGAACACGCCGCCATGCATCGCCCAGCCGTGCAGCAGCACGATGTCGGGCCCGTTGCCGGTGACTTCCACGTGCAGGGTCATCGGCCTTGCTCCGTGCGCATGGCCTGCACCTCGCGCGGGTCATTGAGATGCGAGCGCGCCGCGACCCAGGCGAACAGCACGATGCCGGCCACGATCATCAAGCCGCCCACCAGCGCGCCGCCTTGCGGCCACGCCTCGTGCAGGAACAGCACGCCGAGCACGCTGGCGAAGATGAGTTCCGCCGCCTGCATTGCCTCGGCAGCGGCAAGCGCGGTGGGGTTGTCGCGCACCAGCCCCGTGGCCTTGAAGAACAGGATGGTGGCGATGACACCCGCCGACAGTGCAACGCCGCCGGCCATCCACACTTGCGAGGCAGGCGGCGCGCCGGCGCGCGAAAACGCATAGGCCGCCACCAGCCACCACAGCGGCTGGCTGGCGAGCGTCATCCCGAACACGCGCTGGGTGGCGTCCAGGCCCTCGCCGGTGCGCTCCAGGTGCAGCAGCAGCAGGCGATTGCCTAGTGGATAGAGGATGGCCGAGCCCAGCACGCAGGCCAGCGCGATCCAGCCCGCGCGATCCAGCCCGCCATCGGCATGCGCAAGCTGCATCAGCATCACCCCGGCCAGGATCAGGAGGCCCACGCCCCAAGCCGCCAGCGGCACCTTGCGTCGCGCATCGCGATACAGGAACGGCGCGCACAGCATCCCGGCGATCACGGTGAACTGGAAGCTGCCGGCAACCAGCCACGACGGCCCGCTGTCGGCCGCGTAGGCCATCAGCATGTAGAACAGCACGAAGCCCAGCGCGCTGCAGGCCAGCCACGCCCACGGGTGCGCGCGCATCGCCGCCCACAGCGGCCGCCAGCGGCCGCGCATGAGCGGGATCATCAGCGGCAGGGTGATGAGGTAGCGCAGCGATGCGGTCCACGCCCAGTGGCCGCCGCTGGTCGCGGTGGCGCGGTTGAGCACGTAGGTGAGGGTGAAGAACAACGCGGATGCGAGCGCCAGCAGCACGGCGACCAGCGCGATGCGGGTCTGCGACGAGACGCCGGTCATGGCGCGCTGCCGACGCGGCGCCGGGTTTCGTCGCGGGCGCGCACGAGGGCGCCGAGCAGCGCATCGATGTCGGCGGGCGTGTGCAACGCGGAGAGCGTGATGCGCAGGCGAGCGGTGTTTTCCGGCACGGTGGGCGGGCGGATCGCGGTGGTGAGGATGCCTTCGCCGCGCAGCGCGTCGGCCATCGCCAGTGCGTGCGCGGCGGTGCCGCAGACCAGCGGCTGGATGGGCGTGTCCGAATCGCGCAGCTCGAAGCCGTGCTGCAGCGCGCCGCTGCGGAAACGCAAGACGAGCTCCGCCAGCTTCTCGCGGCGCCAGTGCTCGCGCCGCGCCAGCTTGACCGCCGCCAGCGAGGCGGCCGCCTGCGCCGCGGGCAGCGCGGTGGTGTAGAGATAGGGCCGCGCGGTTTCGGCCAGGTGGGCGATGTAGTCGGCGTCGCCGATCACGGCGGCGCCAAAACTGCCGAGCGCCTTGCCGAGCGTCGCCAGTTGCAGGGGCGCCTGCTCGGTCGTGAGCCTGGCCTCGGCGACGCTGCCGCGGCCATCGGGGCCGACCACGCCGATGCCATGCGCATCATCGACATACAGCATCGCGCGCTGCACGTGCGCGACCACGGCGAGATCGCGTAGCGGGGCGATGTCGCCATCCATGCTGAAGACGCCGTCGGTCGCGATCATCGCCGCGCCATCGGCCTGGGCGCGCAGTTGGCGCAATGCCCCCTGCGCATCGTTGTGTGGGTAGCGGCGCAGCGCGCAGCCGGACAGGCGCGCGGCATCGATCAGGCTGGCATGGTTGAGTCGGTCCTGGACGCAGAGGTCGTCCTCGCCCAGCAGCGATTGCACGACCGCCAGGTTGCCCAGCCAGCCGCTGGAGAACACCAGCGCGGCCGGCGCCTCCAGCCAGTCGGCCAGCTCGCGCTCCAGTGCTTCATGCACGGCCAGGTGGCCGCAGACCAGGTGCGAGGACACGCCACCCGCGCCGCTGTGCGCGGCTTCGTCCTGCAAGGCGCCGACGACTGCGAAATGTTGCGACAGGCCCAGGTAATCGTTGCTGCAGAAGCCGATCAACCAGCGGTCGTTGACCATGACCCGCACGCCATCGCGGCGGGTGATGGTCAGCCGTTGGCGGCGACGGCGGCGATCATCGCGCTCGCTGCGGGCTTGCGCGATGCGCGCGTGCAGCGAGGGCCGCATCATGCAGCGGCAGCGGCCGACGCGGGCGTGACGATGTCGGCGTGCACGGTGTCGCCGCAGGCATCGAGGTCCACGCCGGCATAAGGCATCGGCTTCAGGCCCAGGCGCGCGAACAGGGCATCGTCCTTGGCGGTGTCCGGGTTGCCGGTGGTGAGCAGTTTCTCGCCGTGGAAGATCGAATTGGCGCCGGCGAGGAAACACAGCGCCTGCAATTCATCGCTCATCGTCTCGCGGCCGGCCGACAGGCGTACCATCGATTTCGGCATGACGATGCGGGCGACCGCAATCGTGCGCACGAACTCGAACGGATCGAGCTCTTTCTCTTCGGCGAGCGGCGTGCCGGCCACGCGCACCAGGCGGTTGATCGGCACCGAATCCGGATGCGCCGGTAGCGTGGCCAGCGTATGCAGCAGGCCCGCGCGCTGGTCGCGCGACTCGCCCATCCCGACGATCCCGCCGCAGCAGGTCTTGAGGCCCGCATCGCGCACGTGGGAGAGCGTGTCGAGGCGATCCTGGTATTCGCGCGTGGTGATCACGTCGCCATAGAAATCCGGCGCGGTGTCGAGGTTGTGGTTGTAGTAGTCAAGGCCGGCGTCTTTCAGCGCCTGCGCCTGCGTGTCGCTCAACATGCCGAGGGTCGCGCAGGTCTCGAGGCCCATCGCCTTCACCCCGGCGATCATCTCGGCGACCTTCGGGATATCGCGGTCCTTCGGGCTGCGCCAGGCCGCGCCCATGCAGAAGCGTGAGGCGCCGGCTTCCTTCGCCGCCCGCGCCTTGGCCAGCACGTCGTCGCAGGCCATCAGCTTGGTCGCATCGACCCCCGTGTGGTAGCGCTGCGCCTGCGGGCAGTAGCCGCAGTCCTCGGGACAGCCGCCGGTCTTGACCGACAGCAGGGTGGAGACCTGCACCTCGTCGGCATTGAAGTGCTGACGATGCACGCCGGCCGCGCGATGCAGCAGCTCGGTGAAGGGCAGGGCGAACAGCGCGCCGATCTCGGCGCGCGTCCAGTCGTGGCGAACGGGCGCGTGGCCGATGGACATTTCGGACATCTCTGACAGACCTGGGACGGGCAAGCGACCAGTCTGGAAAGCATGAGAGGCCCTGTCAACTTTTGGATGCGTCGCCTGGTTGACGGCGCGCGGCGCCAAGTCTGGCCGCCGATGTGCATCGCCTGCGGCGGGATGGGCGATGCCGCCAGTGGGCGCGACCTGTGCGCGGCCTGTCATCGGGCGCTGCCGTGGAACGCGCGGGCCTGCCGACGCTGCGCGCTGCCGCTGCCGGCAACGGATGCAGGCGGCACATGCGGGGCCTGCCTTGCCGTGGCCTGCCCGCTGGATCGGGTCACGGCCGCATTCGCCTATGCCGCGCCGCTCGATCGCCTGCTGCCGATGTTCAAGTTCCATCAGTCTATGGCGGCCGGTCGGCTGCTCTCGGGGCTGATGGCCGAAGGCCTGCGCGATGCCGCGATGCCAGATGGCGACGCGGTGCTGGTACCGATCCCGTTGCATCGCGGGCGGTTGCGCCAGCGCGGCTACGACCAGGCGCTGGAGCTCGCCCGGCCCCTCGCCCGGCAGCTCGGCCTGCCGCTGGCCGCTGACGTGCTGGTGCGGCCCAAGCCCACCGGGGCGCAGTCGCGGCTCGACAAGGCTGGCCGGCGCGCCAATCTGGCGGGCGCCTTCCAGGTCCGGCAGGGGCGGTCGTTACCTGCCCACGTGATCCTGCTGGACGATGTGATGACCACCGGCGCCACCCTGGAGGCGGCCGCTTCAGCGCTGCGCCAGGCGGGGGTCCGGCGGGTGGAAGCCTGGGTATGCGCCCGCGTCGCGTAAGGGCGCCAGGTGAAGACTATGAACACATGACCCCGCCTAAGATGGCCCCGCAGTGTGTTTCATCTCCCCATAGATCGATAGGCTACGGAGGTAATAGTCATGAGCTCCATTCAAGAATCCATTGCCCAGGCGGCGCAGGCGGTAGGGCGCAGCTGGTGGGTCATTTTGTTGTACGGCATCGTCGGGGTCATTTTCGGCATCATGGCGATCATGCGGCCGATGGAAGCGGCCGTCGCCCTGGCATGGGCAGCCGGCATCATGGCGCTGGTCGAGGCCGTGATCAGCTTCTTCGCGCTCTTCAGCAAGGACGCGCCGGTATCCAAGGGCTGGTTGCTCTTCTACGCCGTCATCTCGGCGATCTTCGGCGTCCTGGCGATCATGAACCCGCTGATCATGGCCGGCAGCCTCGTCATCGTGCTGGGCCTGTGGCTGATCATCGCCGGCATCTACCGCATCGTCTTCGCGATCCGCGTGCGCAAGGTCATCGACGGTGAGTGGTGGATGATCCTGGCTGGCGTGCTGGGCATCCTGCTGGGCGTGATGTTCATCGCCGAGCCGGTGGCCGGCGTCGTCACCTCGGCGCTGTGGATCGGCATCCTGGCGCTGGTCTATGGCATCTTCCAGATCATGGCGTCGTTCCGCATCCGCAAGCTGGCGAAGTAAACCATCAAGCGAGTCTAACGACAGGGCGTCGGGGTTTCCCGGCGCCCTGTTTTTTGCGCCTCAGCGTGGCGCGCGCAAGGCGAAATCCGCGGCGATGCCGGCAAAGATCGCCATCCCCACCCAGTTGTTGTGCAGGAAGGCGCGGAAGCAGGCGTCGCGGTCCCGGTGGCGGGTGATGCGGAACTCCCAGCCCACCAAACACGCCGCCACCGCCAGCCCGGCCCAGTAATACAGGCCCATGCCGGCGCGCTGGCCGACCATCGCGAGCGCCAGGAACATCAGCGCATAGAGCACGCCCTGCGCCACCAGGTCCAGGTCGCCGAACAGGATGGCGGTGGATTTCGCGCCGACGCGCAGGTCGTCGTCCCGATCCACCATCGCATACCAGGTGTCGTAGGCGGTGGCCCAGAGGATGTTGGCGACGTACAGCAGCCATGCCAGCGGCGGCACGGTGTCCTGGATCGCCGCGAAGGCCATCGGGATGCCCCAGCCGAACGCCATGCCGAGATACACCTGCGGCAGGTAGGTGTAGCGCTTGAGGAAGGGATAGCTGGCGGCCAGCACCACGCCGACCACGCTCATCCAGATCGCCAGGCGATTGAGGGTCAGCACCAGCGCGAAAGCCAGCAGCATCAGCACGACGAATAACGCCAGCGCCTCGCGGTTGCTGACTTCGCCGGTGACCAGTGGCCGGCTACGGGTGCGCTCGACGCTGCCGTCCAGCCAGCGATCGGCATAGTCGTTGATGACGCAGCCCGCGCCGCGGGTCAGCCATACGCCGAGGGTGAACACGATCAGCGGATGCCAGCCCGGCACGCCGCCGGCGGCGAACCACAGGCCCCACCACGTCGGCCACAGCAGCAGCAGCCAGCCGATCGGGCGATCCGCGCGCATCAGGCGCAGGTAGGCGCCCAGCTTGCGCCGCCAGCGTGGGCGCGCGTCGTCGGGGGATTCGTAACGCTCGTACATCGCAAAAGCGTAGCAGCGCGCGAGGCTTCGGGCAGCGTCAATCCGCGGGCAGGGCAGCGAAGCGGGCGGCGAGGAAATCGATCAGCGCGCGCACCGAAGGCAGTAGGCCGCGACGGGAGGCGAACACCGCATGGATCAGTTCATCGCGCGGGGCCCAGCCCTCCAGCACGTGCTGGAGCAGGCCTTCGGCGACCAGCTGCCGGGTCACCATCGTCGGCAGCTGGACGATGCCCACGCCGGTGACCGCCGCATCGCGCAGCGCCAGCATGCCCCGGGTCACGAAGCGCGGCTGGTGGTGGATCGCGGCCTGGGCGCCATGGGGGCCGTGCAGGTTCCACAGGTGCTGGTTCTGCGGCAGGCCAAGGTCCATGCTGGGGTAGCCGAGCAACGCCTCGGGCGTGGCCGGCATGCCCAGCCGCGCCAGCAGGCGGGGGCTCGCGACCAGGCATTGCTTGCGCGTGGCCAGCACCTTCATCACTAGGTCCGAGTCCTCCAGCGGTGGCGGCCGCACCCGCAAAGCGATATCCAGGCCTTCGCCGATCACGTCCACCCGGCGGTTGGTGGCGTCCAGGTACAGGGTGATTTGGGGATGGAGGCTGAGGAATTCGGCCAGCATCGGGCCGACATCGGTGTCGAGCAGGGTGATCGGGCAGCTCATCCGCACGATCCCGCGCGGCTCCGACTGCTTGCTGAGGATGGCCTCCTCGGCGGCGGCGGCCTCCACCAGCGCGGCCTTGGCGTGGCCGTAATAGGCCAAGCCCGATTCGGTCACATGGAAGCGGCGGCTGGAGCGCTGGATCAGCCGCACGCCCAGTCGATCCTCCAGCAGGGCGATGCGGCGGCTCAGCTTGGATTTGGGCACGCCCAGCGCGCGTCCGGCCGGCGCGAACCCGCCGTGATCGACGACCTGGACGAAGTAATAGAGATCGTTGAGATCCTGCATCACCCCGATCATAGGACGAAGCGTTGCGCGGCAGGAGCGTCCCGCGGGCGAATCCGGGCCCCGGCAGCGGCCATAATGTAATGCTTGATACATCTTGAGATGCCGGCATGTCCCATCACGATCAGGAACCCCGTTCGTCCGCGCCGCATGAAGACGCCGAATGCCTGTCCAGGCCAGTGCTGGAGCTCTCGCAGGCGCGCACCAGCATCGTCGGCGAGGATCTGCCGGTGCGGCGGGCATTGCCCGGCAAGCCGCGCCGGATGGTGGGCGCGTGGTGTTTCCTCGATCACGCCGGCCCGCTGGATTATCCGGCCGGCGGGGGCCTCACCGTGGGGCCGCACCCGCACATCGGTCTGCAGACCTTCACCTGGATGATCGAAGGCGAAGTGCAGCACCACGACAGCCTGGGCAACCATCAATTGATCCGGCCCGGTCAGGTGAACCTGATGACCGCGGGCCACGGCATCAGTCATGCCGAGGTCTCGCCGCAGGATCGCCCCGGCCGCGTGCATGCCGCGCAGTTGTGGATCGCGCTGCCCGACAGCGAGCGCCATCGCGCGCCGTCCTTCCAGCATTGCCCCGAGATGCCGCGCATCGAGCGTGGCGGCTTCCTCTTCACCGTGTTGGTGGGCGAGGCGTTCGGTCACACGGCGCCACCGAAAGTGTTCACGCCGTTGATGGGGCTGGATGCGCGGGCCGAATCCGCCGCGGGCACGACCGTGCCGCTGCATCCGGGCTTCGAGCATGCGGCCATGTGCCTGGAGGGCGAGGCGGATGTCGGCGGCCAGCACATCATCCCCGGCGAACTGCTCTACCTCGGTACCGGTCGCGATGAAGTGGAGATCGCCTGCGATGCCGCCGCGCGCATCCTGCTGATCGGCGGCGAGCCCTTTGGCGAGGACATCCTGCTGTGGTGGAACTTCGTCGCGCGCACGCAGGAAGAGCTGGCCGAGGCCACTGCGGACTGGAATGCCGGGCGTCGGTTCGGCACGGTCACGGGCACCGACTTGCCCTCGCTCGTGGCGCCCGATGTCGCGGGCTTGCACTTGCGCGCCGGACAAGGCTAAACAGGACCCAGTCCACCCCATTCCAGGAGATCGGGATGACCCGCATCCTTGCCCTGTCCGGCAGCCTACGCGCCGGATCTTTCAACACGGCCTTGGCACGTGCCGCCAAAGCGAAAGCACCCGACGGCGTGATGGTCGAAGTGGCGACGCTGCAAGGCATCCCGCTCTACGACGGCGATCTTGAAAAAGCAGCAGGCATTCCCGAAGCGGTTGAAGCCTTGCGCGCGCGGATCCTCGCCAACGATGGCCTGTTGCTGGTGACGCCCGAATACAACAACGGCATGCCTGGCGTGTTCAAGAACGGCATCGACTGGCTCTCGCGCACGCCGGCCGACTTGTTCGCCGGCCGTCCCGTGGCGTTGATGGGTGCATCGCCTGGCGGCTTCGGCACGATCCTGTCGCAGAACCACTGGCTGCCGGTGCTCAAGGCGCTCGGCACCGAGCTCTGGTCGGGCGGCCGGCTGATGGTGTCGCGGGTCAATACCTTGGTGGATGGCGAAGGCGAGCTCACGGATGCCGCCACGCTCGACATGCTTGCGACTTTCGTCGCAGGATTTGCCGCATTTGTCGAGCGGCGCAACGCATAGCCAGGTCGTGCGCACGCGTACGTTGGGCGATCAATTTTTATCTGTATTTCTGGTTACCTGGCCGCAAGCCAATCCAGTTGAAATGGCGAGAGAAAAATGTGATTTTTCTCAACAGTTGAAGCCTTGCGCGGGGCAAAATAGCGCCGCCGGAAACCTTCGGCGCCAGTAACATTATTTTCTTGACCGATAGCGATAGCGGTTCCCAAGGAATTTTTAAGGGATGGGTATGCGGGTTACTGCTTTGTCGTTCTGGTCGCAGGCCGGGGGCGCCATCGGCGCTGGGAAGCCTCGCCGCGTTTCACGGCCCGGTTGCCATCCGGCCCGGGATGCATTCGCCCTTTGTCTGGGGGGCATGCTGTTGGTTTCACAAGCCGCAAGAGCGGACCAATGGATGACGAATGCAAGCGGTACCACCGCCGTCAACGGAGATACCATCAGCCTGACCTTTGGCAACGGGGTGACCGGCACCTATACGCAGACCGGCATCATCAATAGTGCGGATATTTGCGTTGGCAGGACCCAATTTGCGATTGGTAACAGCACCTGGTCCACGCTAGGCGCCAACAACCTTACATTTCTCGATCCTGATCCGCCTGCTGGAACCTTTGCCGTTAATACCTGCATTAGGAACAGCCCGGCGAATACGCGCTCGGTCACGAACACGATGGCCTTCAACAAGTCGCTCATCGGCCCGATTTTCCACACGACCAACCTGGATACCTCTTCGTATCAGATGGACCCGGTCTTGGCGGGCGGAGGCACTTCGTCATATTCGACCATCATCAAAAACAACGCGATGGAATTGGGTGGGACGGGCTCGTCGATCATCTTCAACAGCGGTCGGCAGCAGTCCATCAATGACGGCTGCATGGCGAATGATTCGTCCAACCCCAATGGCGCCTGCGGCAGCTTTCGCATCACGGGCGGCCCGGTCACCGGTTGGACGAGTACGAATACCATCGGCGGCGCCACTGGTGGCGATTCCTTCTATTGGACGGTCTCGTTCCAGCTTGCGCGCCTGACCAAGGCGTTCAATGCCACCACCATCATGGCCGGCGCGCCCAGCACCTTGACGTTCACCATCGACAACACCAACGCCACCAACGGGACCATTGCAGGCACGGCTACTGCGCTCAGCCCACTGGATTTCACCGACGTGTTCCCGGCGGGGCTTGTCATCGCCAACACCACGACCGGTGGCACCTGCACCGGCGCCACGTTCCAGGACGCGTCCGGCGGCGCGCTCAATGCCGGCGATACGGGGGTCCGGGTCACCGGGTTCAGCGTCCCCGCGAATGCCACGTGCACGGTCACGGTCAACGTGACCTCGAATGCGCGAGGCACCTATGTCAACAACGACAGCAACATGAGCAGTACGATCGGCAACCTGGTGCTGGCCCCCAACGCGACATTGACCGTCAATACGCCATCGATCACCGTGCGCAAGCAATCGCTGGGAAATACCGGAAGCTTCGGTTTCAGCGGCGGCACCAACGGCCTGCCCGCCAGCCTGTCGTTGAGCACGACTGCCGCGAACCCGCAGTCGAGTACGGCCTATCCGGTCAATGCCATCAACCAGGACGCCACCATCGCCGAAACGGTGCCGGCGGGCTGGGCGCTGACCGGCTGGGCCTGTACCTCCACGCCGGGCGGGACCGTGGCCAGCGGCGCCACGACCACGGCGACCGTGCCCGCCAGCGTGCTGGCCGCGGGCAATGACCTGGTCTGCACCTTCACCAACCAGAAGGTGGCGACGCTGACGTTGCGCAAGCAATGGACGAATGCCGTCGTCGGCGATACAGCCAGTGTGGATGTGTCGATGGGCGCAACGCTGCTGGATACGCTCGCTTCGAGCGCAGGCAGCGCCAATGAGCTGGACGTGGACTCGACCCCCGTCACGGTGAATGCCGGCAGCGTGCTGACCTTGGCCGAAACGCTGGGTGCCGGCAATACGGGGCTCTACAACGGGTCGCTGTCCTGCACCGGGACCAGTGGCCTGTCGGGGACGACGCTCACGGTCGGCGGCGCCGAGGATGCGATCGTGTGCACATACACCAATGCCCGGCATCAAGTGAACCTGTCGATCACCAAGACGAACACGCCCGGCACCAACAACGACATCGACCAGGCGAGTGACACCGTGGAATCCGGTGGATCGACGATCTACACCCTGACCGTCACCAATAACGGGCCCGATCCGGCCACGGGCGCTGTCGTCACCGATCAGCCAAGCCCGGGGCTGACCTGTCCGGGCGCAGGCAATCCGACCAGCGTGTCGTGCACGGGCGCCGCCTGTACGGGCGCGGGGCCGATGACGGTCGCGGCGTTGACGGGGTCCGGCATCACGCTTGGCACGCTCGCCAATGGCGCTTCGGTCAGCCTTAGCTATACCTGCGCGGTCGATTGAGTCGGCGGCGCTGATCCGCGCATGGCGGCGCTCGGCGTCGGTGCGCGGATTGCAAGAAAGATGGCGCGCCCGGAGGGATTCGAACCCCCGACCTGGCTTCGGAAGCCAAGGTTGAATGGTAGTTTTGTTAGACGTTAATTTGTCCAACATAGCGTGATTCAGTTATATTCGCAAGTAAATTCAATGTCTTAATCTAAATCAAGCGGCTGTATCATGCGCCTGGAGATCTAGGGAGATCGTTTAAGGCCAGAATATTTGTCCAAAAAAATGGCACACACTCTAGACGACCTTTGAGTAGTGGCCTACTGTGAGGCATCCCAGCTTCCGCGTAGCAGCGTTCTATGCACACAGTGGCCAGCTCGCCGGGCTTTGAACCCACCAAGGTTGCGGAGGCCTATCTCAAATTGGTCCCCAGCCATCGGCCGTATGCCGCTGAGCTGATTGAGCTGGCGACGGTCGCTTGGGATGGCTCTTGGCCCATAATTTTCTTCAAGGAGATGGCCTCTTTCCTGAATGGGCTGCCGTGGCTGGCTGATCGCTGCATCGAAGCCGAGACCATCAATTCACTGAATAACCAGCAGTGGCAGGAGGATTGGCTAGCAATTGGCGCGGCTTGGGAGCGGCCGCCAGGCAGGTGGCGAGAGCGCACTCAGTTCCGTCAGTTCGAAGGGCTTGCCCTTCTGGCAAGACTGGAAGGCTGTGTCGCAGCTCAGGTACTGTTAGCGCGTGCGCTCGATCAAATCCAGCAAGGACTGACCACCGATCGCGGTGGCACAGCCAAAAGAGCCAAGCGCCGGCACCCGCTCAAGGACGTGCTGTATGGGTTAGGCAACCCCCAAAGCATGGCAGAGCTGATTAAAGCCCTTTCGGAGGTGATTCCCAAGGTTTGGGTGCAGTACCCGAGTTTCGGTAAGTTCTTGGCCGAGGCCTTCTGGCCGCTCGCGACCAGCCAGACCCCCACTTGGTCCGCAGCGACAGACGCGGACGATCTCTTCGGCCTGGACTTGGATCCATGCCCACGGAGTGAAGCAGCAACGGCCATTCCAGTATTCGACTTCCAGCCGCCACAGTTGCGCGCATTCACTGCGGCGGACCTGGTCGAGGAGCTGGATATCCTGGTGTCGCTGAGCGAAACGCAGAAGATTGCTGCCGCGGCACTAACACCCGTATGGCGTGGGGAAGACACCTGGGACTTCTACGACTCGGTCTACCGCATTTCGCATGTGTCCATCTGGCTGCGACCTTTCCTAGAGCAACGCGCGGATATTTCCGCCTTGCAGTCATTGAGCCAGCTTATTCACTCGACGCAACGCCTCTTCGCCACCCCCAAGGCGGCAAAATGGCGAAGGAGAAAGGGAATTGAGCCAAGAACGATAAATCCTCCAAGGGCTTTGGTTGCTCCAGCTGATCGTGAAAGGCGACACGGAATCTTCCACTTACGCGGACTGTTGATCTACAGCCGGTTCGTTGGGGAGCCAAATACGAATGTTGTCGCGGATGACGAACTTTGTGCGTTGATTGACGAGCTTCAGAACAGCAACCGTCGATCGCTTTCGGATCAAGACATCGGCTGCGAACCCCACAAGCCGCATGCGCTGGAAGGAATCTTGGACCGGATCGGGAAGCCGACGTCGGTCGCGGAGCTTCAATCGACACTGCGTGAACTTCTGCCAGAGATCTCAGCCGCACATCCCTGGGCAGGCCGCCTGCTTGGCGAGGTCTTCCTCGATCAACTGATTGATGAGCCACCAAAATCGCCGAAGAAGTCGAATCGCAATGGTTTCCGAAAGGCGCGACCAGACCTCAAGGCCCGTCGTGTTCGCATACCTACCCGTGAGCAAGTGCTCCCTGGCGAGCCAAGAGAGGAGGCGGAGCCAGGTGTTGTCGCATGTCGTCGCTCAGAGGCAAGCAAGCCGCGAACCACGCTAAAGGAAGAGATTCAGTGGATACATCAGAAGATTTGGGGATCAAACCAACTGCTGATCCGAAACCACATCGAATCCGTTAGCGACGCAGAGATGACGTTGATCGCCAAGAGCATCGAGAGCCGCATACACGCCGCTCTCGATTCGGCCCAGTATGATCTGGCGCGGATCGGAATAGTGGCAGCGCTGACCGCACTGACTGGTCGCGGCCCCATCACGTTTGCCAAGGCGGACAGTCGGCTAAGTGCAAGCCGCAGTAGCAGCGCCAAGCCTCGCCTCTGGCTTAGCGAGGGGACATTCGAATTGCCGGTTCTTCGACCCGAAGATGCTTTCGAGCCCACCAATGCAAATGCGCACCTGCTGGAAAAGACCGCGGCGGTCATACGGTTGTCGCTCCCACCGAAGATTGGCGGTTGGATCAACTCGCTGCTCGAGAAAAACGACGATCATTGGTGCTGGAAGCCGGAGGAGTTGCGCTCAGCGCTGACTGTCTTCTTCGCCAGCGTAGAACAAGAGATAGGCTCGGGGGTCAGCTTTGCGCGGGTTCGAAACTTTGCGCGTGCGCGATTGCGAGATTCCACCAATGACACCAGCAAAACCATGCTGCTGTGTGGCGACACCTTTGGACTGTCGACCGCCTCTTTGTACTACATGAACATACCGCTAAGGGAGCTGGAGGCGTCTTTCCGCGAGGCAATGTGGCCCGTGTTTGGAGACCCATCCTCGCCGCCGCCAAGCGACCAACGTGACAATATGCGCGTTGGATCCAAGCTGCTGGTTACGGTAGAAGCCGCGCGTGAGCTCGCACGCTGTCCGAGTGCACCGATGCACGCCTCGGGAAAGCGCCGGGTCGATGGCGGACGATGGGTGCAGGATCACAACGCACTCACGAACCACACTCTGTGCATGCTGATGGGAGTTGGCGGTCATCGACCAACGATCGCGCTGCATAAGTTGGGTAGATTCGACTTTGACATCGACCAACCGGCGGCGATATTCAGCGACAAGCAGTGCGACCCCGCACATTGGCATCGCTACACGCCAACCGCCGACTTGATCGCGCAGCAAGTCGCGCAGTATCTCGACCATCTCCGAGGCCTAGCCGGATCGGAAGCCCATGAAACTCAAGCCGCGCTACGCGCGACCCAATCACTTCAGGGGGACGCACCGCTCTTCTTTCACTTGGCACCGGACGGGAGCCCTGTCGAGCTCGATATGGCGTCTTGGCGGGCCACGCTCCCCGCCATCTGGAACGCATTGCCGCTTAATTGGGGTCGCACATGGTTGGCGAGTCGCGGCCGCGAAGCCGATGTCGAGGCCGATCACCTCGCTATCGTCCTCGGTCACTTGGAAGCTGTTGGATATCCTTACTCACGGGAAAGCCCGCTCGAGCCCGCTCAGCTATCGAGGGAGGTTTCTGGCCCTTTGGGATATCTCGCGCGCTCTGCAGGATGGGTCCTGCGTAAAGGGTTGGGTGCTGATTCTGCGCGCGGAAGTGATCTGCTTGAGGCAGGCTCCCTGCGGGACTGGAAGAGTGAACGCCAGTTGCTGGCGTCGCAGATGCGGCACTTCCAAATCGAGGCAGACCAAGCGCGTCGATCGCAGATGCGCAGCAAGCGCGAAGAGGGTGAGCGACTGACGTATGCACTTCTCCGAGAGCTGCTTTCCGCCGATGTTCCCGCCTTCAATGACCTCGGCAACATTGATCCACCCCTGCCTGCCAAGGACAGCGATTCGAGCCAGCCTGAGCAAAAGGTGCAGATGTCACTCGACGAGTTGGAGGATGTCGAGAAGAAAATCGAAAGCGTTGCCGGCTCCGACAGAGTATTGGCAATTGCCGCCCACAACGCCCTGCACCGCTACCTCAAGCGCGCAGTAGAACGTTTGCAATGGGAGTGTCCTATTCCAAGCCCTTGGTTGGCGCCCCCCACGCAGGAGCCCTCGCAGTTCTTTCCAGGGATGTTCCGGGCGACGACACAGTTGCGCATTCTGCGGGAACACTTCGGTCAAATACCGCCGCGGCCCGGCCAAGATAAGGTGTTCACGGATTTCGAATGGGCTTGCGGAATATCGGCAATGGCACTCTGCATATTCTCTTTCGAGGACAGCGCGGTGCGCGTGCGTACCATTCTGGCCGGACGGGAATCGATCACCGGAAGCAACGCAATCGATGACCTTCTCTTACTCAAGACTGACGATCGTGCGCGGTCGGGTGGCGTACGCGGGTTGGCCGCAGCCGCGCTCGCCAGGTTGCGACGGGACCATCCTTCCGAGCCATTGCCCTCGCTGGAGAAGCTGGACGAAGTACTGGCGGCACAGATGCCCCAATCTCTCGTGGGCACTCCTGTCGATGTGCTGGCGCGACTGTGTGCGACCATCGAGATAACTAATCGGATAGAACTCTCCGGACTTGCTCGCCTTGCTAACGACGTGCAATCGGGGTGCGTTTCGATGCCGGTTGCGCGTCAGCGACAGTTTCTAGAGGAGGGGTGGGGCGTCGTGGAGTCCATGCCGCTTCCGCCCGAGAATCCAGAAGAAAGTAGCCAGATCACTGGACGCAAGTGCAAGCCAAGCGAGGCCGCCAAGAACTATCGCCGGCTGCGCCAAGCTCTCTACATCGGGAAGGGGCCGAAAAAGTTCGGATTGACGGGTGAGTCTTTGTCGCAGGCGAACATTGGTGCTTTCCGTGGCCCTCTGCAGCGTGAGCTTCAGGCTCTTCTTTCAGAGGCGAAACTCAGTCCATTGGTATCTTGCATCGTAGCCTACGCGCTTCACATGACGGTACATGGCACGCCCGAGAAGACGGATCCCGCATGGAGCACTGTTTACAAGTACATCACCTCGTTTGGCGCGGAACTGGTTGCACAGGGAAGTGATACTGATTTCCTGAATCTGGATGCCAACGAGTATCTGGATATTTATCAGTCCGTGATAGATCGTAAGACCGCCGCTCCCTGCAAGGAGCTAGCGGCCCGCTTTCTGGGAGGATTCCATTCTTACTTGCACAAGCATCACGGATTCGAGGCCGTCGATTTTTCCGACCTGGAGGGGGTGGTAATTGCAGTGGAGAATCAGGTTGACGCTGAAGTGGTGCAACCGCAGGAGATGGTCCGCGGACTCGCCTACATGATGGAGTCGGCATGGCCAGCGAATGAAGAGCTGTCTAACGACCCTGTGCTGACGCGACTTCACAGGCAGGCACTCGTTTTCGCTCTGCTGCTGCGTGCATCCGGCGCCCGCCACAACGAGCTTGCGGCATTGCGGTTCAAGGACATTCTTGTGAGCCTCGAGTTCACGTTGCTGTTCGTACGCCCATCTCGCTATCGTCGCCTCAAGACTCCTGCTGCGCGGCGCATCATCGACGTATCCAGCCGTTTGTCGCGCCGTGAGCGCAGGTTGGTTTTCGAATGGCTCGCCGCAGAGAAGGCGCGGATCGGAAAGGCGTGGCGAAGTACGTTGCCCATCCTCAGTGTCCATGGGGAGCCGAAGGTGCGCATCGCACCAGAGGATTTGCGTGACAAGTCGCTGGAAGCTATCGCTGCAGTGATCGGAAGGCGGTCACGTGTGCATCGCGTCCGGCACTTGGTGGCCAGCGAGGATCTTTCGGCGATCTGGCTCTCACGCCTGGATTGGCGCGCGCTTCGCCGTTCGCGTGCGCGTGCCAAGCGGCTCGTCATTGGTCGGTATGGCGGAAATGTGGTGCTGCCTCGGGATATTCGTGAGCAGGGGATTCGTTTCGGCCATCGCCGCAGTTCGACCACCGTCCTCAACTACTTCCATATGTCGTGGATGACCAAGAGCCGCGCTTACGCCGCGCTGCATCATTATGAGACTCGCCACGCGGCGGCGGTTGCGCTTGGCGTATCGCTCGCGGGAGCCGACAAGATACTGCAGCGAAAGAAATCGAACCCCGGACGGAAAAGTTCGCGGGAAGCCATCTCTGCGTGGGTGCAGCATGCATTTGGGGAGCGGACAACCACCCCCGGAAATTCTGAGGTCAGGCTACCAAGTCTGCCATCAGCAAGGGATCCTAGCCCCATTCGTGCGCGGTTGGTTGGATCGATGCTCCGGGACATCCAGCGAGGGCTTCCACCTGCACAGGCTGTCCAAACCCACGGGCTCAACACCAAGCAGTTCGAACTATTGACTCAAGCGATCCAAGAGGTCGAAATGAAGACGGGCTTCAGGATCTTACCGCGTGCGGTTCGTCATCGGCGCCCGCGCACCGCGAGGGCATTCGAGTCGGCGCGCGCAGCAGATCTGATCATCGATCTTATGGACAATGACTCCAGCGAAGATCAAGGCGCTGTGAGAGATCTAGCGCAGCGCCACCTGCTTTGGGCAAATAGAACCAAGCGAGATGAACTTGTCTGGGCAGCCCGTGATGTGGAACGACTGGCTCAGATTCTCCTCAAGCTGGGCGTAGAGGAATCGCAGATCCTGCGCTTCCCAGTAACTGGTGAAGCTGCATTCGAGAAGTTGGTAGTGCTGCGAGTCGCCGGGAAGCCGGCGAGAATGAATCACGCCATCGCATGGGCACTGGTTGTGGCATATGTGACCTCAACTCTTCGCTGAAGTGATTCGACCGCTGCCAGGTGGTCGGAGTTCTACCCCATTTCCACGAACGGTTGGGTTAAAGGTCTGCACTGGTTGAATTGATATTTTTATCTGCACCGCTCATCTCACCCTAAGCAACTCGTTCCACTTGGTCGTGTAAGCAGGCGATAGCGCTTTCAACCCAGGACGCCATTGCGCGTCTTGCGTTCCACGTCGTGGTTCACCAGGACGGGCTCCGCCCACGCGCCAGCCTGTCGTGCCGACGCCCATGGTCCCCCGGCCGTACTTGGCGTTGATCTTGTCCATCACTTCCATGCCTCGTTCCCGCTTCACGTCTGGTCCGTAGAACAGATCGGCTTGACGTTGTTCGCTGCGCACGAGGTCTGTGAGGCCCACCCCGCCACGCTTGAACCGTTGGCCGGGCTTCATCATCGACTTGGCCAGGAACCGCACCGCTTGTAGGACTTCTCCGGTATCGCGTGTAGGAAAAGGCAGCGGAACCGCCCTGGAGGCATGAAACGGGTCTCCTTTGAATGGATTGCCGTCCAGCCAGACCCATAGCGCGCCGGCAGCCAGGCCGCGTGTACGCATTTTCTCGCAGGCCACGGTGGCGAAGGTGGCCAGCGCATCCAACGGGTTGGGGACATCACTGCCGAAGGTACGCGAGACAACGATCTGTTCGCGGTCGGGCTCTTCCAGCTCCAGATCGCCATATGGGATCCCGCGCAATTCCTGATGGGTTCGCGCCAGTACCACGCCGTAGCGGGCACGCACGGCCTCTGCCGGCAGCGCTGCCAGGTCTGCCGCTGTCTGGACGCCTTCTTGGGCGAGGCGAGCGGCGTACTTCCGCCCCACGCCCCATACGTCCTCCACCGCCAACTGGTCGATATTTCCAGGCGTGGCATGGAAGACGGCAAGGGCCCCCGCGTTCACTGCGCGCTTGGACCGGTCCTTGGCGATCTTGTTGCCCGCCTTGGCCAGGGTGCGGGTCGACCCCAGCCCACAGCAGCTCGGAATTCCGACCCATTGGTGTATCCGCTCCCGTGCCTCCAGGCAGGTGGCTTCCGGGTTCTTCAACCCTTCCACATCCACAAAGTTCTCGTCGATGGAATAGACCTCCACCCGCGGAAACAGGTTGGTCAGGATCGACACGATGCGCGCCGAGATATCGCCATACAGCGCAAAGTTTGCTGACCGGACTTGGACCTGTTTGCGGATGGCGTCGGGTACCTGAAAGATCGGGGTCCCGATCTTCAGCCCAAGGGCTTTTGCTTCAGGGGACAGGGCTATGCAGCATCCATCGCCGTTGCCCAGGACAACCGTCGGCACGCCGCGCAGCGAAGGGTCGAACACCCGCTCGCAGGATACGTAAAACGTGTTTCCATCGATCAAGCCAAAGCGTGGCGGGGTGTCAGACATGGAAGTGGATGTTGCTCCTGACAACACCCCAGACATCCAGTTCGATATCTTCGGGCACGATGATGGGGGGATAGCCAGCGCTGGACGCCAAGACGATGCGGTTGCCGCGCACGTACAGCTTTTTGACCGTGAACCCACCCTCCCACAGCACGACAATCGTGTGGCCTGGCCGTGCATTGATCGAACGGTCGACGATCAGCAGGTCGCCGTCCTGTATCCCGTAGTCGACCATCGAGCCACCGCAGTCGGCTTGCACCAGAAAGGTTGCCGCCGGGTTGGCGATCAACTTTTCGTTCAAGTCGAGCCGGTCGTCCTCACGAAAGAAGTCCTCGGCGGGCGACGGAAATCCACAGGCGGCCCGCACGCCCAGCATTGGGAGTGATCGACGGGTCAGGGTGGACGCCGGACCCAGCAAGGTTGGCGGCATGGGAAGGGGGCGGCGCGAAAGGGGTATGGCAAGCATGGGGGGGCGATCCTGAGCGGGCCGCGGCTCACACCTTGAGACGCGGGGAGCAGAGGCTACGCCCGGACCACGGACCCTCGCTATTAGTATTTCCCTGAACAGGCAACGTGGAACCTTTTCAGCGTTCCACGCCGCGCCGAATTACACTCCGCCAAACACAAGCGAGAACGCCGTGAATACCGAGCTCGAACAAACTCTCGATCGAATGCGCGCACTGGTGGAATTCATCGACGATTACCCACTCACCCCCGAGGTGCGCGAGCGCATGACCTACCGTGACATGCGGGAAGTGATCGCAGCCAAGCGGCGAGAATTGGGCTTGGACCATGCCAGCCTCAATCAGGACGATGAGCAGATTCAGTATTGGCTGGAGCAGATCGGCATGGCCGAAGACGAGCGCGAGTTGATCACCGAAGATCACCACCTGGACTTGCCCCTAAACTTCAACTGGATGCCGGAGTACGAGCCAATGTTGGATGCAGAAACAAAGTTTTGGGAAGAACGGAAGCCAGGTCCGATCGACACCGCGCCGCTGTTCGAGATCGTGCGGCAGTACGCCCCCCAGCCGAAGGCCTGACCATGTGCTACTCCGCTGAAGCCTGGACGCTGTACGACGGCTATGTCAAAGAGTTCGGCGCTGACATCGACATTGAAGAGTTCTGGAAGTTGTACCTGGGCCGGGAGGAGAGATATCGGATCAGGAAGAAGGCCTCCGACGGCACGAAGATTCCCAAGGGCATGGACCTGAATTTCTTGCGACCTCGAACAGACCTTGAGCGCAAGGTTCAGGACCTGATTGCCGAATGGAATGGGCGAAAGCTTGCAGAGAGCGAAGAGGAACTGGCCAAGCAAGTGGCGCGTCTGGATGCGGCCGAGTCGAAGCTTGCCGTGAAAGAAACCAAGACCGCGCTCAACGAGCAGCGCGTCGCCGGCAACAAGATCAAACAAATGGAGCGCTGGATCGAGGACGCCAAACGTACCCGCCACGAGCCAGCACGCGATGATCGGATCTTCCCCAACTGGTACGCGCCCGTGCTGATCGTGGAGGACGGCAAGCGCATCGTGCGGCCCATGCGGTATCACTGCCGACCGCAGGGCATGCATCCGTCAACCGATCTCACCAAGGATGGCAAGGTGTCTGGCAAGTACAACGCCAGGCGTGACAATCTCGACAAGTTCTGGCGCAAGCTGTTCGGCCACACGCACGCGCTCATGTTGGCAGAGACGTTCTATGAGAACGTAGATGACGGCAAGGGCGGAAGCAAGGAAATCCACTTCCAGCCGCGTACGGGTGAGACGATGTATATCGCTTGCCTGTATTCACACTGGACCGACCCCAAAGGCATTGAGCCGGATCTGTGGTCATTCGCCGCCATCACCGATGAACCTGAGCCAGAGTGTCGCCGCTCAGGGCCACGATCGTACGATCATCAACATCAAGCCCGAGCACGCGGACGCCTGGCTAACGCCCCAGGGGCGCACCGATGAAGAGCTATTCGCAATCTTCGACGACAAGCGGCATCCCTACTACGAACTCGTTAGAGAGGCGGCCTGATACAACGTGCTCGACGAACATCATGCACTGACCTTCCAATACGCAACTCCTGTTCGATTGAGGTCATCAATTTCGGGCATCAAGCTCCATAGCGTGACATCGTAGCCTTGGCTGAGGAGTTCTTGGTGGGCGCGATTCCGGTATTCAAGAATCTCAGACCCCAGTGACCGTTGATGTTGGTCTAGTCTGGACATAAGCTCAGACAAGCCGGATGTCGGTTCGTTGGCGTATGTTGATCTCATCAGCGCGTAAGCCGTTTTCATGATTGTGCCGGCGCGTATGACGCCAATATTGCATATCAAGTGTCTTGCTGGATGAATCTTGGCGCCCACTCTGCTGGCAGAGTCGGTCAGATCAATGCGCTCAAGCACTTCAGATAGCGAATCAATTCCTTTTTCCTCCATCGCAAGCGCAATGCCAAGACGATCAGTATGGATTTTTGCGTTCTTCATATTCAGCGAATACATGTAATCCAAGTGTTCGAACAACGACAATAACCTCTCCCAAGCCACAATCGTCAGGTCAGCATTGGCCAGGTTGATATGTTCAGCAATGACTGTCAAAACAGCTTGTCGTGCCAGAATTTCTTCTTTCTCCCACAGTGTTGAGTTTCATCCAGAACTGAGCCACTAACCCAGCGGATTTCCGTCCAATCTTGAGCCACCTCCTAGCCTTCCGGTCTGCCCTGACCGGAGCCACCAGGAGTGATCAAGATGGACG
>Ga0056909_1000857_pt1 | contig 22370 bp, 20 predicted proteins | sample EBPBio102011_DNA_FD_62115 | JGI IMG/M metagenome (GOLD analysis project Ga0056909, IMG submission 62115) | Wastewater treatment Type I Accumulibacter community from EBPR Bioreactor in Madison, WI, USA - Reactor 1_1/10/2011_ DNA | ecosystem: Engineered > Bioreactor > EBPR > Anaerobic-Aerobic >...
GGATGGTCGAGCGCCGAGAGCGCCGGGCTCGACGCCACCATCCAGCCGTCGAAGAGGGCCGCGCCGGACGGACCCGCAACGGTCACATGCGCCCAGGCGTCCGACGAGGGGTTGTCCTTCGGAAAGCGGCAGTCGCTGACCGCGATCTTCAGGTCGCCAAAGGCCACCGACTGGCCGTCCGGCACATCCAGATCCTTGGTCGCGCCCGCCATCTTGTCGAGCCCCCGCAACACCGCGCCCTTCGCATCGTCCGCGGCCGGCGCGGTCTGGACGCCGACGGTCGGACTGCCGGTCAGGTAGGGCGCCTCGGGCACCTGCGCCTCGGGCACCGGGGTCTGGGTAAGCTCCTGCGCCGCGAGGGGGGCACCAAGAAGCGTGGCGAGAAGAAGGAGGCGCTTCATGGCGCGGGCACCGTGCTGGCGGCGGCAGAGGCGGCAGGGGCGGCCGTAGCGGCGGCCTGACCACCCTTGTCCGCGGCACTGCCGACGAACTTCATCAGAAGCTGGATGAGCCCGACCGCCCCTTGGGTATCGGTGATCTCGCCCCCCGGCGCCACGTTGTCGGGGCTGCCCCCCGGCTGGATCTCCAGGAAATTCCCGCCCAGAAGCCCCTCGGAGGCGATGCTCGCCGTGCTGTCGTCGGGGACCGCGATCCCCTCGCGCACGGTGAAGGTCGCCTTGGCCTGATAGGTCTGCGGGTCCAGCTCGATCCCCGTGACCGAGCCGACCTTGACGCCCGCGAGCCGCACGTCCGTGCCGACCGCCACCCCGTCGATCGAGCGGAAGCTGGCGTGGAGGGGATAGGAGGGCGCGCCCCGCGACACGGATGCGCCAAGCCCGGCATAGGCGGCAAAGCCGATGGCGACCGCCAGGACGGCGGCGCCGGTCAGGACTTCGGTGACGGATTCGCTCATCTGTCCCCCGGTTCAGCGTGGGCTTCGGTCAGGCGCCAGTCGGGCGCCAATCGGGCGCTGGTCAGGCGCCGGTCAGGCCTTGTCGGGCGACCAGGCGTCATAGTCGTTGCGCGGCTTCGGCTCTGCCTGACGCAGCGAGCCGGGCGGCGCATAGGCCATCGGCGTGCCGGTCAGGTTCTCGACATGCGGGCGTTCCCAGTTCTTGTGGCGAAGTGCCACCTTGGTCGGCGGCTCGTCCCAGGTATGGTGCAGCCAGCCGTGCCAGTCGGGCGAAATGCGGCTCGCCTCGGCCTCGCCATTGTAGATCACCCAGCGGCGCTTGCCATTGGCGGTCTGGTAGAAGCGGTTGCCCTGCGCGTCCTCGCCGACCTTCTGGCCCTTGCGGAAGGTGTAGAACTGCGTGCCGAGCGTCTGGCCGTTCCACCAGGTCAGAAGACGAAGCAGGAATTTCATCGGCCATCTCCGGGCGCAGGCTTGGGTCTGCCCTTCCATAGGACGGACGGGCCGAAACGTCCAGCCGTTTGCCGGGCCTAGGTCGACGGGTTTCCGCCCACGCCCGCCCGGCCCGTCAGCGCGAAGGACACCAGGACGTAGCTCAGCGCCGCCATCGCCGGGATAAGGATGGCCTGCGCCAGATAGGGACCGGCACCAAGCCTGAGAAGCGCCCAGAGCGACAGGGCGTTCACCCCGTAGACGGCCAGATAGGCCACGGCGTAAGGCACCATCCGCCGCCAGCCGCGCGCGCCGAAGACAAGGCCGGAATGGGTCTGATAGTTCCACAGGATGCCAATAACGAAGGCCGCCGCCAGCGCAGGCTGGGGGTGAAGCCCCAGCCGCACCATCGCCGCAAAGGCCAGATAGGCGACGACTGCGTTCAGGACGCCGACCGCCAGGAAGCGCAGGAACCGGCCCCGGTCTGTCTGCGGAAGCGCACGAAGGCTCATAGCACCCCCTCGGCCGCCAGCATCGCCCGCACGCCGGTCTTCAGGTCGTGCGCGGGCCGGAAGCCCACCTCGACCGTCAGGCGGGTCACGTCGGCCTCGATCAGCGGCGGGTCGTTCGCCGGGCGGGGCTTCGCGCCAAGCCGCACCTGCGCCTCGCGCGCCATGGCGGCGGCGATCGAGGCGATGAGGTAGCGCACCGGCACCGCGCGCCCCGAGCCGATGTTCACCACCCCTTCGACCGGCGAGGCCAAGAGCGCCGCCAGCGCATCGGCCACGTCACCCGCATAAAGGAAATCGCGCTTCTGCAGCCCGTCGGTGCAGGGCACCTCGCGCCCCTCGCGCAGGCCACGGACCAGATCGCCCGCCAGCCGCCCCTCGGGCTCGCCCGGGCCGTAAAGGAAGAAGGGCCGCGCCCAGGCAAGGCTCAGGCCCAGCGCCCCCGCCCCTGCACGCGCCGCAAGGCCGGTCGCGGCCTTCGCCGCACCGTAAAGCGTGGCGGGCGCGATCGCCGCATCCTCGGCCAGGGGGCCGTCGGCGCGGGTCCAGTCATATTCGGCGCAAGAGCCGACCAGGACTGCGCGCGTCCCGCCCGCTGCGGCGAAATCCGCCAGAAGATCCAGGCTCGCGCCCACCCAGGCCAGGTTTTCGGCAGAGGACCAGCGCGCCGGCCCGTCCGCCCAGGCCAGGTGCAGAAGGTGCGTCGGCTGATGGCGCCCGACTGCGGCCCTGACCGACGCGCGGTCCAGGCAGTCCATCGCCACCGCCTGCCCCCCCGCAACCACGCCCCCAGAGCGCGAGGCGGCAAGCACCGAGAATCCCCGCGCGGCCAGCGCGGCCACGGTCGGGCGTCCGATCAGCCCGGTCGCGCCGGTGACAAGGACCGTGCCGGGTGCGCGGGCTGCTGTCATGTCGTCAGGCTCACCTGCGGCACGGCGGTCACGAAGCGCACGCCCCGCTTGCGCATGTCGGCAAGCTGGCGGACGATCTCTGTCTTGAGGTTCCAGGGCAGGATCAGCACGAAGTCCGGCGGCCGGCGGTCAAGCTCGTCCACGTCGAAGACCGGCACATGGCTGCCGGGCAGCAGCGTGCCCTGCTTGGCCGGATTGCGGTCGACGCAATAGGCGATCATTTCCTCGGTCACGCCGCAATAGTTCAGAAGCGTATTTCCCTTGGCCGCCGCGCCGTAGGCGGCGACTGTCTTTCGGCCATGGTGGGCCGATGTCAGGAAGTCCACAAGCCCGTCGCGCACCTCCTGCACCCTGTCGGCAAAGCCGAGATAGCCCTCCGGCCGGTCGAGTCTCGCGTCCGCCTCGTCCGCGCGCACCTTTGCGACGCCCGGACGCTCGGCATGGGACGCGCCCTTCAGACAGGCCCAGACGCGCAGGCTGCCGCCATGGGTCGGAAGCTCTTCGACCTCGAACACCCTGAGGCCGGCGCGGGCGAAGATCTTCTCGACCGCCAGAAGCGACAGGTAGGAATAATGCTCGTGATAGATCGTGTCGAACTGCACGCCCCGGATCAGGTTCAGAAGGTGGGGAAACTCGACGGTATAGATCGCATCCCCTTGCAGCAGCGTCGCGACGCCGCGCACGAAATCGTTGATGTCGGGGACATGCGCCAGGACGTTCGCCGAACAGATCAGGTCGGGACGCCTGCCTTCCGCCTTCAGACGCTGGACCAGCGCCTCGGTCCAGAATTCGACCAGCGTCGGGATGCCCTTCGCCTCGGCCGCGGCGGCCGTGTTGCCGGACGGCTCGACACCCAGGACCGGGATGCCCACGCCCTTGAAATATTGCAGCAGGTAGCCGTCGTTCGACGCGATCTCGACCACCAGCGAGCGGGGGCCAAGGTGCAGCTCGTCCATCATCTTCGTGGCGTAGCGCCGCATATGCTGGAGCCAACTGTCGGAAAAGGAAGAGAAATAGGCATAGTCGCCATGAAAGATCTCATCGGCGGGCACCACGTCGTCGACCTGCACCAGCCAGCAGTCGGTGCAGACGCGGGCGTGGAGCGGGTAGCGCTTCTCGCCCGAGGCGTCGGCCTTGATCGGGATGTAGCTGTTGGCGAGCGGCGAGAGGCCCAGGTCCACAAGCGTCAGCGTCAGGGGGGCGCCGCAGGCGCGGCAGGCGGGGGTCTGGCTCATCGGTCGGTCCGTTCTTCGTAGGCGGCAATCTGGTCAAGGGTAAGGGTGGCGGGGTCCCGCCCGGCGGCCCAGCCGCCATACCAGTCGGCGGTCAGGCCGATGCACTCGTCAAAACCAAGTCGCGGCACCCAGCCAAGCCCGACGCGCGCCTTGGTGCAGTCAAGGCGCAGCATCTTCGCCTCGTGCAGCGTCGCCCCGGCCGGGTCGATCAGGATGCGGCCACGGCCAAGGGCGGCGACCACGGCCTCGGCCACCTCGCCCACGGCGCGTTCGTCGCGGCGGTCGGGGCCGAAGTTCCAGCCGCCGATGGCGGTCGCGTCCCCGGCATGAAGCCGCTCGGCAACCATCAGGTAGCCGCGCAGGGGTTCGAGCACATGCTGCCAGGGCCTGACCGATCCCGGCGCCCTGAGCGTCACGGACCCCTGGGCCCCGAGGCAGCCGCGCACGATGTCGGGGATCAGCCGGTCCTCGCTCCAGTCGCCGCCGCCAATAACATTGCCCGCACGCACCGTGGCCACGCGCGCCGGGTGGCCGCCATCGGAAAAGAAGCTCGCCGCCATCGACCGGGCCGCGATCTCGCAAGCGCCCTTCGAGGCGGAATAGGGGTCGCGCCCGCCCATCGGGTCGGTTTCGCGGTAGCCCCAGATCTGCTCGACATTCTCATAGGCCTTGTCCGAGGTGGCGACCACGATCGCGCGCAGGTCGGCGCAGTCCCGCGCGGCGTCCAGAAGCTGGACCGTGCCCATGACGTTCGAGGCGAAGGTGGCGACCGGGTCGCGGTAGCTGCGCCGGACAAGGGCCTGCGCCGCCAGATGCAGGATGACCTCGGGCCTTGCCTCGGCCAGCGCGCGGTCAAGCGTCGCGCGGTCGTTCAGATCGCCGATGACCGAGCGGACCGATGGCAGGCGCAGAAGCGACCAGAGGTTCGGATCGGTCTCGGGCGCAAGCGCGTAGCCCGTGACCTCTGCCCCCATGCGCGTGAGCCAGGCCGCCATCCAGGCGCCCTTGAAGCCCGTGTGCCCGGTCAGGAAAACCCGGCGCCCGGCCCAGAACCCCCTTGTGACACCCGGACCCGTCACGCCCAGATCTTCCACGGAGCCCGGCCGCTGGCCCAATGATCCTCAAGCTCCTGCCGCTCGCGGATCGTGTCCATCGGCTGCCAGAAGCCCTTGTGTTCCCAGGCGCAAAGCTCGCCATCCTCGGCCAGGCCGCGCAGGGGCGCCTGTTCCCAGATCGTCTCGTCCCCGCCCAGATAGCGCTCGACCCCCGGCGACAGGACGAAGAAGCCGCCGTTGATGAGCCCGCCCTCGCCCACAGGCTTTTCCGAGAAATCGGCGACCTGCGTGCCTTCCATCCGCAGTTGCCCGAACCGGCGCGGCGGCGGCACGGCGGTCACCGTCGCCAACCGGCCATGCGCGCGGTGGAAGGCCACGAGCCCGGTGATGTCCACGTCCCCCACCCCGTCGCCATAGGTCAGGCAGAAGGCCTCTTCGTCGCGCAAATAGGGCATGACCCGCTTCAGCCGGCCGCCCGTCATGCTCACGGCCCCCGTGTCGACCAGCGTGACCTGCCAGGGGTCCGAAGAGTTGCGGTGGACCTTCATCGCGCCAGAGGCCAGGTCGAAGGTCACGTCGGAATTGTGCAGGTAGTAGTTGGCGAAATATTCCTTGATGACATAGCCCCGGTAGCCCAGGCAGACGATGAAGTCGGTGATGCCATGGGCCGCATAGATCTTCATGATGTGCCACAGGATCGGCTTGCCGCCGATGTCGACCATCGGCTTCGGCAGGCGCACCGTCTCTTCGCTGAGCCGCGTGCCAAGACCGCCGGCAAGGATGACGCACTTCATCGGAACTGTCCTTCGATCGGAATGGCCCCGGCCCTGCCACTGCAGGACGCGGGCGGCGCCCCCGGGTGGCGCACGGCCTTTCCCCCATTATCCCGCAACGGGCGTCCCTCAGCCATGAAAAATGCGCCCCTGAACAGAAAGTGGTTCGGCGGGCCGATCAATGGCGGCCGAACCGGCCCATTGTCGGAGGGCGGAAAACGGGCAGGTGCCGGCCCCGATCACGGCTCTGGTCCCCTTGGGCCACCAGGGCTAGACTTCCGCCATTGAGACAGAATGCTTTGCCCCGGGGCGCGCGGTCCGGCGGCGCGCCGCCGCCCGTTCGGGGCCCCTTGGATGGAGTTTAGCCCGATGATCCCCACCCTGCCCCGACGCGCGCTTCTTGCCGCCTCGACGCTTGCCGTTGCGGCCTTCGGGGCCTGGTCGGCCCGCCGCGCCATCGCCATCGGCAGCGCGGTTGACATCACGCTCGACCCGTCCCGGCGCTTCCAGGCCTTCCGCGCCTGGGAGGCGACGATCGAGCTTCTGGAAGGCGAAGCCTGGCCGCCGAGCCATCTGGAGGTCTTCGAGCGTCTTGGGTCCGAAGTAGGCATCAACCGGCTGCGGCTCGAAGTCTATTCGGGCGCAGAGAACACCAACCGGTCCTTCGAGCGGCTGGAAGCCGGCGAGATCGACTATGACGGCTGGCGGCCGCTGCGCTATGCGACGGTGAACGACGATGCCGACCCCTACCACATCAACCCGGCGGGCTTCGATTTCGCCGACCTCGACTGGCGGATCGACAACTTCCTTCTGCCCCTGCAGGAGATCGCCGCGAAGTCCGGGCGGCGCTACGAGGTGAACTTCACCTATGTCGCCTTCGCGCAGCAGATCAGGAATGGCGCCTATATCCATACAAACCCGGAGGAATATGGCGAGTTCATCCTGGCCGCCTTCCTGCACATGAAGGAAAAATATGGGCTGATCCCCGAATATTTCGAGCCGATCCTTGAGCCCGACAACATTCCGAACTGGACGCCCGCGCTGATGGGGCCGGCCGTCGCTGCGGCCACGAAGCGGCTGACCCACGCGGGCTTCAGGCCCAAGATCATCGTGCCCGCCGTCACCAACATCAAGAACGCGCTGCCGTTCTTCGACGCCATCGCCGCCACCCCCGGCGCGACCGAGCTTTTGTCGGAGATTGCCTATCACCGCTACTGGGGCGGCTGGCCTACGATCCTGGAAGCCCTTTCGCGCCGCGCCAAAGAGATGGGCCTGCAGACGGCCATGCTGGAATTTTGGGATGGGCGGGCGACCTACGATACCCTGCACGACGATCTGCTTTACGGCCAGATCAGCGCCTGGCAGGGCCGGACGGTCCTGAGCTACCACAGGATCGACGCCACAAAGCCCCCCGGCCAGCAGGTGTCCCTGGCCGACGACACGCGGATGAACATGCCCTATTTCCGCGCCATCAGGCCCGGCTACCAGCGCATCGGAGCCGCGTCGAGCCTGGCCGACGCCGTGGCCCCCCTGGCCTTCCAGACGCCGGAAGGGGGCATGACCGTCGTCGTGAAGTCCATCGGCGCCGCGCCGCTGGTCATTCACGGGCTTCCGGCCGGCAGCTACCGGGTGGACTGGGCGACGCCGCGGGGGTCGGGCGGCGCCGGCGCCCCGGTCGCGACCGCAGCCGACGGCACGCTGGCGATCGAGATCCCGGATGCGGGCACCCTGTCGGTGGTTCCGGCCTGAGAAGGGGCGCCAGCGCGGGCAGAGGCTCCGCCTGCCGGGCCGGGCGGGAAAGGGAAACGCGACCCGCGTTTCCCCGCCCGGAGCGAGGCGGCGCCGCTTAACCGCTGATGTCTTGAACCCACGAAGGCCGGCGCCTGCCCCGGTGGGCGCATAGCGCCCGCCTTGGGCGGGGCGGGCTCTGGCCGATGGCCTTTGGGCCACCGGCCGGGACAAAAGGCACCGCCTTCGCATGGCAGGGTCAACGGCCCCTGCCAGCCGGGCGGTTGACCGCTGGGTTCACCGGGCCGGGCGGGATCAGGAAACCTGCAGGTTTCCCCGGCCGCGTGGGAACCTGTCCGCTGGACCGCCCATGTCACTCACCGTCAGAGGCCAGCGCCTGCCCCGGTGGGCGCGGGAGCGCCCGCCGATGGCGGGGCGGGCGCAGGCCGATGGCCTTGGGGCCAACGGCCGGGACAAAAGGCACCGCCTTCGAATGGCAGGGTCAACGGCCCTTGCCAGCCCGGGGCCGGTCGGGGCAAACGCCGATCCAGCCGCTAATGCCCCTCTTTCAGCCGGAACCGCTGGATCTTTCCGGTCTGGGTCTTGGGCAGCGCGTCGGTATAGACGATGCGCCGGGGGTATTTGTAGGGCGCGATGATCGCCTTGACATGGTCCTGCAGGAGCCGCGTCATCAGCGCGTCGCCCGTCTGGTCCGGCGCCAGCACCACATGCGCCTCGACGATATGGCCGCGCGCCTCGTCGGGGGCGCCGACGACCGCGCATTCCGCGACGGCCGGATGAGACAGGAGCGCCGCCTCGACCTCGGGCCCGGCGATATTGTAGCCCGCGCTGATGATCATGTCGTCCGAGCGCGCCGCGAAGTGGAAGCGGCCATCCTCGTCCTGCCAGAAGCTGTCGCCGGTCAGGTTCCAGCCATTCTGGACATATTTGCGCTGGCGGTCGTCGCTCAGGTAGCGGCAGCCGGTGGGCCCGCGCACGGCAAGCCGCCCGACCTCGCCCCTGGGCAGTTCCTTGCCCGCGTCGTCGACGATCCTGGCCTCATAGCCCGTGACCGGGCGGCCGGTGCAGGCCGGGCGGTGATCCTCGAACCGGTTGGTCAGGAAGATGTGCAGCATCTCGGTCGCGCCGATCCCGTCGAGCATCGGCTTGCCGGTCTTGGCCATCCATTCCTCGTAGACCGGCCCCGGCAGCGTTTCGCCCGCGCTGACGGCGGCACGCAGCGACGACAGGTCCGCGCCCTCGGCCATGGCCTTCATCATCACCCGATAGGCGGTCGGCGCGGTGAAGCAGATCGTGGCCTTATGTTCCATGATCATCTCGATCATGTTCTGGGGCGAGGCCGTTTCCAGAAGCGCCGCCGCCGCGCCGAAGCGCAGGGGAAAGACGGCAAGGCCGCCAAGGCCGAAGGTGAAGGCGAGCGGCGGGCTGCCGATGAACACATCCTCCGGCGTCACGCCCAGCACTTCCTTGGCATAGCCGTCCGCGATGATCATCAGGTCGCGGTGGAAATGCATCGTGGCCTTCGCGTCCCCGGTCGTGCCCGAGGTGAAGCCCAGAAGCGCCACATCGTCGCGCCCCGTGTCGCAGGCGGTGAACTTGATCGACTTCGCAAGGGCCATGCGGTCCAGTTCGGCATCGTGGTTGGCAGACCCGTCGAACCCCACCACGGTCTTGAGGAAGGCCGAACCATTGGCGCAGGCCACCAGCTCGGACATCAGCCGCGTGTCGCAGAGCGCGTGGGTGATTTCCGCCTTGTCGACGATCTTGGCCAGTTCCCCCGCGCGCAGCATCGGCATGGTGTTGACGACGACCGCGCCCACCTTGGTGGCGGCGAGCCAGCAGGCCACCATGGCCGGGTTGTTGGCCGACCGGATCAGAACCCGGTTGCCGGGCTTCACGCCATAATCCTGCACCAGCGCATTGGCGATGCGGTTGGTCCAGTCGGTCAGTTCCTTGTAGGTGCGGTGGCGCCCGTTGCCGATGAGCGCGGTATTGTCGCCAAAGCCCCGCTCGACCATCCGGTCGGTCAGCTCGACGCCCGCATTCAGGCGCTCGGGGTAGTCGAACCCGTCCAGAAGAAGGTCCGGCCACTCCCCCTGCGGCGGCAGCCGGTCGCGGGTGAAATGGTCCACATGTGCCGTCGGTCCAAGCATGGTATCCTCCCTCATTCCGTTGTCCCGCAGCCGCCCTCTCTCTCCCCGAGCGGCGCAGGTGGGGCGCCCCCTAGCGGGGCACGACCGCCGTTGCCTCGATCTCGACCTTGGCGCGGTCCTCGACCAGCGCCACGACCTGCACCAGCGCCATGGCCGGGTAATGCCGCCCGATCACCGCCTTGTAGACGCGGCCAAGCTCGCGCAGGTTGTCCAGATATTCGCGCTTGGACGTGACATACCAGGTCAGCCGCACCAGGTGCTCCGGCCCCGCCCCGCCCACCGCCAGCACGGCGACGATGGCCTTCAGCGCCGCCTCGACCTGGCCCACGAAATCGTCCGTCTCGAACTCCTGCTGGCCGTTCCAGCCGATCATGCCGCCAGTAAAGACCAGGCGCCCTTCGGCCGCGACGCCGTTCGAATAGCCGGGCGTGGCCTTCCAGCCGGTCGGATGCAGAAAATGGTGCGGGCTCTGGGCGGGGTCGGTCATGATGCTGCGTCCTTGTTGAGTTCGGTCACCAGTTTTGCCCGCATGTCGTCGGGCCAGGGCGCCGACCGCCCCTCGGGCGTGACCCAGACGAGCGTCAGGTCCGCCTCCATTCGCACGCTGCCTTCGGGCTCGCTTTCGCCGCGGGCCGAGACGTGAAAGCCGACGGACGACCCGCCGACCTTCAGGACACGGAGCGCAAAGACCAGCCGGTCACCGAGCCGCGAGGGCGCGCGGAAGGTGGCGTCGATCTTCACGGTCGGCACGCCGTTATGGTCCTGCATCGAGATGCGGGCATAGCTGCGGCCGACGCGGTCGGCGAAGAAATTCTCGACGACCGAATTGGTCATCTCGAAATAGCGCGGGTAAAAAACGATCCCGGCCGGGTCGCAGTGGTTGAATTCGACCTGAATGATGCGGCTGTAGCTCATGCGGGGGTCCGTTCGTCAGTCATTGGCGTCCGTCATTGGTGTCAGTCATTGGCTTCCGGCGGCAGGAAATCGACCTCGTGGCGGGCGGACGCCTCGATGATCGCCGGAATGTCGGTCATGTTGTGCAGGGTCTCGAACAGCGCCTCGAGCTTGCCCGCCGGCGACACCCAGAAGAGCGCTCGCGCCGGCTTGTCGGACTTGTTGAAATAGCCATGCGGCACGCCGCGCGGCATCTTGACCAGATCCCCCGCCTTCGCCGTGGACCACTTGCCGTCAAGTTTCAGTTCAAGCTGGCCGTCCTGCACCAGGATGAATTCGTCCTGCGTCGGATGGACATGCACCGGCACGAACTGGCCCGGATCGCTGTTCGTCTCGAACGCGAAGGCCGCCTCGCAGGACGCCTTCGGGAAATAGCGCTGGCCAAGGATGTTCAGTTCGCGGCCGTGATAGGCCTCGCCGCTGCGGGTGATGCCGCCTTCGAGCTTCTTTGTCATATCGTCCTCCCTACTTCTCGCCCAGCACGGCGCGGGCGATGACAACACGTTGCACGTCCGACGCGCCCTCGTAGATGCGCAGCGCGCGGATATCCCGGTAAAGCGCCTCGACCGCGAAGCCGTGGCGGACGCCGTCGCCGCCGTGAAGCTGCACGGCCATGTCGATGACCTGTTGCGCCGCCTCGGTCGCGTAGAGCTTGGCCATCGCCGCCTCGCGCGTCACCCGCGCCGCACCTGCATCCTTGGTCCAGGCGGCGCGGTAGACCAGAAGGGCTGCCGCGTCGATCCTGACGGCCATATCGGCAAGGTGGCCCTGCACCATCTGGTAATCGGCGAGCGTGCCGCCCCCGGCCCGGACCTTGACGGCACGCGCCAACGCCTCGTCCATCGCGCGCCGCGCAAAACCCAGCGCGGCCGCGCCGACGGTCGAACGGAAGACATCAAGCACCGACATGGCGATCTTGAAGCCCGCGCCGGGGCCGCCGATCCGCGCGGCTTCGGGCAGGCGCACACCCGTCATCTTCAGATGGGCGAGCGGATGGGGTGCCATGACCTCGATCCGGTCGACGACCGACAGGCCCGCCGCGTCGCCGGGCATGAGGAAGGCCGACAGGCCCTTGGCGCCCGGCCCCTCGCCGGTCCGGGCGAAAAGGACATAGACATCGGCAATGCCGCCGTTCGAGATATAGGTCTTCTCGCCGTCGATGACCCAGGCGCCGCCCTCGGCCCGCGCGGTCGTGGCGGTGTGGGCCACGTCCGACCCCGCCCCCGGCTCGGTCAGCGCAAAGGCCGAAATCGCGGTGCCAACCCGCGTCCGGTCCAGCCAGCGCCGCTGCTCGTCCGTGCCGAAGAGCGTGACCGCACCCATGCCAAGCCCCTGCATGGCAAAGGAAAAATCTGCAAGCGCGTCATGGCGCGCCAGCGTCTCGCGGATAAGGCAGAGCGTGCGCACGTCCAGCCGTTCGCCCTCGCCCGCGCCGGTGTGCTGAAGCCAGCCGCCCTTGCCGAGGCGCGCCACAAGCCCCCGGCAGGCCGCATCCACGTCGCCGTGGTCGACCGGCAGGTTCGCCGCACACCAGGCGTCGAGCCGCACCGCCAACTCGCGGTGGCGGTCCTCGAAGAAGGGCCAGGACAGGAAGCTCTGGTCGGGCATCGTTTACTCCAAACATCCGGCAGGGCGCCCCCTGCCCGTTCGTCAGTCCCCTTGGAACACAGGCTTTTCCTTGGCGACGAAGGCACGATAGGCGCGCTCGAAGTCGCGGGTCTGCATGCAGATCGCCTGGGCCTGCGCCTCCGCCTCGATCGCCTGGTCGAGGCTCATGTTCCATTCCTGGTTCAACTGCGTCTTGGTGATGCCATGGGCAAAGGTCGGCCCGGCGGCGATGCGCTTCGCCAGGGCCAATGCCTCCCCCTCAAGCGCTTCGGGCGCGTGGATCGCGTTCCAGAAGCCCCAGGCCGCGCCCTCGTCCGCGTTCATCACCCGGCCGGTATACAGAAGCTCCGCCGCCCTACCCTGTCCGATGATGCGCGGCAGCATGGCGCAGGCGCCCATGTCGCAGCCGGCAAGACCGACGCGGGTGAACAGGAAGGCGCATTTCGCAAGCGGTGTCGCCAGCCGCAGGTCCGCCGCCATGGCGATGATCGCGCCCGCGCCGACCGCCACGCCATCGACGACCGCGATGATCGGCTTGCCGCAATGGATCATCGCCTTGACCAGATCGCCGGTCATGCGGGTGAAGGCCAGGAGCCCCTTCATGTCGAGCCCGACAAGGGGTCCGATGATGTCATGCACATCGCCCCCGGAACAGAAATTCCCCTCGTTAGAGGCAAAGACCACCACGTCCACGTCGCTGGCGTAGACCAGCGCGCGGAACATGTCGCGCAGTTCGGCGTAGCTGTCGAAGGTCAGCGGGTTCTTGCGGTCCGGCCGGTCGAGCCGCACGGTCGCGATGCGGTCGGTGACGGACCACAGGAAATGCTTGGGCCTCAGGCCCGCCATCTCGGTCATCTTGTGCCCATCCTTTTCAGTATTTCCGTCAGCCGGTCGAGGTCGGCCTCATCCATTCCGGCGAAGATCCGGTCGAGTTCTGCCTCATGCCCGACCGCCTGCCCGTCGAACCGCGCCAACCCCTCGGGCGTCAGCGCGACATGGATCGTCCTGCGGTCGACCGCCGACGGCGTGCGCTTCACCAGACCCTCTGCCTCCAGCCGGTCGACGACCGCCGTCGCATTGCCGTTCGAGACGAGGAGCATGCGGCTGAGCTCGCTCATCGTCACGCCCTCGCGCCGCCGCCAGAGGGCCGCCAGCACGTCGAAGCGCGGCAGCGTCGTGTCATGTTCCGTCCTGAGGTAGTCGCGCAACTGCGCCTCGGTCGTGCGGGTGACGCCCAGCATCCGCACCCACATCTTCAGCCGGCGCTTGGACAGCTCGCTCATGCCTCGCCCCCGGAAATGGCGATGGCCTGGCCGTTGACGCCCTCTGCCCCCGGCCCGGCAAGCCAGAGCGCGGTCGCCGTGACCTCGGACGGCGCGATGAGCCGGCCTTGCGGGTTCATCGCGGCGAGGACCGCGACCGCCTCGTCCCGGCTCTTGCCCGTCTTGTCCATGATGTTCGTGACCGAGCGGTCCGTCATCTCGGTATCCAGAAACCCCGGGCAGATCGCATTGACCGTGATGCCCTTCTTCGCGACCTCGAGCGCGAGCGAGCGGCAGAGCCCGACGACCCCGTGCTTGGCGGCGACATAGGGCGCGACATAGCCGTAGCCCTTCAGCCCCGCCATCGAGGCGACCGCGATCAGCCGCCCGCCCGTCCCCATCTGGGCGAGCCCCGCGCGGAAGGTCAGGAAGACCCCGGTCAGGTTCACGGCCAGCATGGCCTGCCACTGGTCGAGCGTCGTTCGTCCAAAGGGCGCGCTGTCTGCCGCCCCTGCATTGGCGATGACGATGTCGCAAGGGCCGGCCGCCGCGAAAAGCGCGGCGACCGAGCCTTCGTCCGTCACGTCGGCCGCCAGCGCCCGGATGCGCCTGTCGCCCTGCGCGACCTGCTCCAGCGCGTCGATCCGGCGGCCGCAGATCACGACCTCGGCCCCGGCGGCGGCAAAGCCGCGCGCCAGGTCGGCACCTGTGCCGGTGCCGCCGCCTGTGATCAGGACGCGCCGTCCCTCCATCGCCGCCATGGCCTGCTCCTAGACCCGAATGGTTTCCATCTGCCGTTCGCGCAGACGGAACATCAGGTCGCGGCCGCCCTTGTAGGGCTGCGGCCATTCCGTCGCCGTATCACCTTGCGCGACCGCAGCGTGAAGCGTCCAGTAGGGATCGGCCAGGTGCATCCGCGCCAGGCAGACCAGATCCGCCCGGCCCGCCATCAGGATGCCGTTCACCTGGTCATAATCGCTGATGTTGCCGACGGTCATGGTCGCGATCCCGACCTCGTGCCGGATACGGTCGCTGAACGGGGTCTGGAACATGCGTCCGTAAAGCGGCTTTTCCGCCGGGTCGGTCTGGCCCGACGACACGTCGATGATGTCGGCGCCGGCCGCCTTGAAGGCGCGTGCGATCTCGACCGCTTCGGCCGGGTCGACGCCGCCGTCGATCCAGTCATGCGCGCTGATCCGGACCGACATGGGCTTCTTGGCGGGCCAGACCGTGCGCATGGCCCTGAAGACCTCAAGCGGGTAGCGCATGCGGTTCTCGAAGCTGCCGCCATAGTCGTCGATGCGCTGGTTGGTGATCGGGCTGATGAAGGTCGCGATCAGGTAGCCGTGCGCGGCATGCATCTCGATCATGTCGGCGCCCGCGCGGTCGGCCATCCGGGCGGCCTTGACGAACTGGTCTTTCACCTCGTCCATCATGGCGCGGTCCATGGCCCTGGGCGTCTGGCTGGCGGGCTTGTAGGGTATGGCCGAGGCCGCGATGATCGGCCAGTTGCCGGACGGCAGGGGCGCGTCGATCCCGCCGCCTTCCCACGGCACGCAGGTCGAGGCCTTGCGGCCCGCATGGCCGATCTGGATGCAGAGCTTGGCGCTCGTCTCGGCATGGATGAAGTCGGCGAGCCGCTTCCAGGCGGCCTCCTGTTCGGGCGTGTAAAGGCCGGGGCAGCCCGGGGTGATGCGGCCCTCGGGGCTGACGCAGGACATTTCGGTATAGATCAGCGCGGCCCCGCCCTTGGCGCGTTCGGCGTAATGGGTGAAGTGCCAGTCGGTCGGCACGCCGTCCTTCGCCTTGTATTGCGCCATGGGCGACAGGACGACACGGTTCTTCAGCTCCATCTCGCGCAGCTTGAAGGGCGTGAACATCGGCCGCCGTCCGGGGTCCGTGCCGGCCTGCCCGGCAAACCAGGCCTCGGCCTCGCCCAGCCATTCCGGATCGCGGAGCCGCAGGTTTTCGTGGCTGATGCGCTGGCTGCGGGTCAGAAGCGCATAGGCAAACTGCATGGGCGGCATGTCGAGGTAACGCTCGACCTGCTCGAACCACTCAAGCGAGTTCCGCGCCGCCGATTGCAGGCGCAGAACCTCGACCCGGCGTTCGGCCTGATAACGCTCGAACGCCTGTTCCATCGTCGGTTCGGAATGCAGGTAGTCGGCCAGCGCAATGGCGCTGTCGAAGGCAAGGCGGGTGCCCGAGCCGATCGAATAGTGACCCGTCGCCGCCGCGTCGCCCATCAGGACGACATTGCCGTTGTACCAGCGTTCGCACAGGACGCGCGGGAACTGCATCCAGACCGCCGAGCCGCGCAGATGCGCAGCGTTCGAGATCAGCTCGTGCCCGCCCAGATGCTTTTCAAAGACCTTGCGGCAGGTCTCGACCGTCTCTTCCTTCGTCATATGCTCGAAACCCCAGCGGTCCCAGGTGTCGGGCATGCAGTCGACGATGAAGGTCGCCGTGTTGTCGTCGAACTGGTAGACGTGCGCCCACATCCAGCCGTGCTCGGTCCTCTCGAAGATGAAGGTGAAGGCGTCGTCGAACTTCTGATGCGTGCCGAGCCAGATGAACTTCACCAGCCGCTGGTCGATGTCGGGCTTGAAGACATCGGCATATTCCCTGCGGACGAGCGAGTTGATCCCGTCCGAGCCGACGACCAGGTCATAGTCTTTCCGGTATTCCTCGGCGTCCTTGAACTCGGTCTCGAACCGCATGTCGATGCCCAGCTCGCGGGCACGCTGTTGCAGGATGATCAGCATCTGCTTGCGGCCGATCCCGGCGAAGCCGTGGCCGCCAGAGACGGTGCGATGCCCGTCATGCGCGACCGCGATGTCGTCCCAATACGCGAAGTGGCCCCGAATCGCCTCGGTCGACTTGGGGTCGTTCTTCTGCATCCGCCCGAGCGCGTCGTCGGACAGGACGACCCCCCAGCCGAACGTATCGTTGGCGCGATTGCGCTCAAGGACCGTCACCTCATGCGACGGGTCGCGCAGCTTCATCGAAATGGCGAAATAGAGGCCAGCGGGGCCCCCGCCCAGGCAGAGAATCTTCATTCCGTCCCTCCGGCAACAGGTGGTTTGGTGCGTCCCTGCGAACAGGGTGGCACCGGCGGCCAATTATTTCAAGCTTAAAATTTCTGACTTGAAAATATTCTCCGGTGGGCGATGATGGGGCGAAAAGGGAGAAGCGGCATGGAACGGATCGGCGTCGTGGGCCTTGGGGCCATGGGCCTTGGCATCGCGCAGCTTTATGCGCAGGCGGGCCACCCGGTCCTGGCGACCGACGCGCAGTCCGGCGCCCGCGAAACAGCACACCAGCGCATCCGCGCCAACCTGACGCCAAGGGTCGAGGCGGGCAAGATGGCGGCCGCCGATCTCGAGGCGCTGCTGTCGCGGCTGACCGTCGTCGAAACGGCTGAAGAGGTCGCCGCAGCCGATCTGGTGATCGAGGCCGTGCTCGAGGATCTGGCGGTCAAGCGCGCGCTTTTTGCCCGGCTTGAGGCGGCGGCGGGGCGGGGGACGATCCTTGCGACCAACACCTCGGCCCTGTCGGTCGCGGACATTGCCGATGGGCTGAAGCGACCGGGCCGCATGATCGGCCTGCATTTCTTCAACCCCGCGCCGGTGATGAGGCTGGTGGAACTGGTGGCGCCCCCCGGGGCCGACCCGGAGGCGCTCGCCATCGCGCGGCGCGTGACCGAGGGCGCGGGCAAGACCGTCATCGCCTGCGCCGACCGGCCGGGCTTCGTCGTCAACCGCTGCGCCAGGCCCTTCTACGGCGAGGCGCTGGCGTTGATGGAGGAAGGGCGCAGCGCGTCCGACGTCGACGCGGCCATGCTTGCGGCGGGCTACCGTCTTGGCCCCTTCAGCCTGATCGACCTTGTGGGCGCCGACGTGAACCTGGCCGCGACCGAGGGGCTGGCCCGCGCCATGGATTTCAACCCGCGCTATCACGTCTTCGACGCGCTGAAGGCGCAGGTGGCCAAGGGCGATCTGGGCCGCAAGACCGGGCGCGGCTTCCTTTATCCGGACACGCCCGGCCCCGCACCGGCGGACGCCGACGCCATCGCCCTGCGCATCGAGGCGGCGCTCGCGAACGAGGCGGCGAGCCTTCTGGCCGAAGGCGCGGTGACCGAGGCCGACATCGACACCGCCCTGAAACTGGGCCTGAACTTCCCGCGCGGGGCGTTCAGCGCGGCACGGGCGCAGGGTCTTGACCGGGTGCGGGCCGAGCTTGCGCGACTGGCCGCCAGCGCGCCCACGGGCCTGAAGGGCCGCTACGACCTTGAGGCGCCGCTCGCCACGATGGAGTGAACGCCTCTCGCCTCGCAGTTGAATGGCCCGGCGCGCCACCTGCCGCCGGGGTAATTGGCGATTGACTTTGCTCAATCGGCCCACTACGTGAATGAACGTTCATTCTTGGGCGCTGCCGTCGATTGCGCCCACGCCTGCCCCGCGCCCGCCATGAAAAGCACCAGGCCCACGATGCCTAAGTTTCGCATTCGACCCGAACCCCTCCCGGCCCCAGCCGATGGGTCTGGGCCAGGTTCCGCACCCCCCGCAGGAACCGCCGCCGAACGGCCGCAGGCACTTCTGTCCGCCGCTCGCAAGGCCTTTGCCGAAAAGGGCTTCGACGGCGCCTCGATGCAGGATCTGGCACGCGCCGCCGGGATGAGCGCCGGCAACTTCTACCGCTATTTCCGCTCGCGCGACGAGATCCTGTCGGCCATGGTCGAACAGGAACTGGCCGACATAGGTGCCCAGCTTCAGGGTGTGCTCGATTCCGACCAGCCGGCCGAGGCGCTCCGCGCCGCGCTCATGCATGGCCTGGAAGAGCACGGCTCGAAAGGCCACGGCCTTCTCTGGGCCGAGATCGAGGTCGTGGCCGCCCGCCGCCCCGAAATCGCCGCCATCGCCGGCGCGATGGAGGCGCAGGTCGTGGCCCATCTTCTGGCTGTCTTCGCCCGCGTGTCGGGCCTGACGCGGGACGAGGCCGCGCGCCGCTACACGGGCCATGCCCGCTACCTGCTCTTTCTCTACAAGGGCGCCTGCCGGGCCTTCTGCACCTGCGACTGGCCGTCGAACAACGGCGGCCAGCACGAGGTGCGGGGCCTGATCCTGGGCGCGATCCACCGGACGCTGGCCGAAATCGCCGTCCCGCCACCGGCGTCCGGCCCCCCCGGCGGGGACCCCGCAGCCTGAGCCAACGCCAGCCCCACCCACGCGCCCCGAACAGCTGTCACATACGAGTCTGATCATGAGCCGCCGCCTCTCTCCGCTTCTTGTCGCCCTTGCCGTCGCCCTGGTCGTTGCGGGTGGCCTTTACCTTTACATGCGCCCCGCCGCGACGGCCGAAGCCGGGACCGCAGGAGCGGCAGCGGCCGAAGGATCGGCCAAGACGGCAACGGTGGCCCGGCCTGCGATTTCGGTGACGCCGGTCACGGTGCATGTCCTGAAGGACCGCGTGCGCGCCTCTGGCCTGGTCGGTGCCGTCGACGAGGTGCGGATCCAGCCGCAGATCGAAGGCCAGGCCATCGAGAGCGTGAATGCCGACGTGGGCGACAAGGTCAGTCAGGGCGACGTGCTTGCCACCCTGTCGGATTCCGCGCTGACCCTGCAGAAGAGCCAGCTCGAGGCGAGCCGGGCGGCCGCGATGGCCACCATCGCCCAGTCCGAGGCGCAGATGGTCGAGGCGAAGGCGAGCGCCGATACAGCCGACAAGGCCCGCGCCCGGGCCGAGCTTCTGAAACAGCAGGGCAGCCTGTCGCAGGCGGCCTATGACCAGGCGGTCACGGCGGCCACGGCGGCGGACGCGGGCGTGCTGGTCGCAACCCAGACCAACGCGGCGGCCAAGGCGCAGCTCGACGTGGTCGACGCCCAGATCCAGAACGTGAACCTGCAACTGTCGCGCACGAAGATCACCGCCCCGGCCGACGGCACGATCATCGAAAAGAACGCCTCGACCGGCGCCATCGCCTCGGCCTCGGGCAAGGCGATGTTCGTCCTGATCCGCGACGGGCTCCTGCAGATGAACGCCGACGTGGCCGAACAGGACCTGCCGCGCCTTGCCGTGGGCCAGCGCGTGGCGTTGCGCGCGGCGGGCAGCACGACGCCCCTGACCGGGACGGTCCGGCTGGTCGAGCCCGCGATCGACCCCGTGACCCGCCTTGGCCGCATCCGCATCGTCGTCGACCAGCCTGCGCCGGTCCGGTCGGGCACGTTCCTCGAAGCCGAAGTGCAGATTTCCGACCGCGAGGTGCCGTCCGTGCCGATCAACGCGCTCGGAACCGACGCCGACGGCAGCTATGTCATGGCGGTCGACGACCAGGGCAAGGTCCACCGCACCCCCGTCCAGACCGGCGTGCGCGACGGCGGCCTGGTCGAAATCACCTCGGGCCTGGCGCCGGGCCAGAACGTCGTGGCCAAGGCCGCGTCCTTCGTGCGCGACGGCGATCAGGTGACGCCGGTCGCGCTGGCCGACGCCGGCCAGCCCGTGACGAACTGAGGGGGCCCGCGATGAACTTTTCCGCCTGGTCGATCCGAAATCCGGTCGCGCCGATCCTCGGCTTCATCATCCTCCTGGTCCTGGGGATCAACTCCTTCCTGACCCTGCCGATCACCCGGTTCCCGAACGTCGACGTTCCGATCGTCGCCGTGACCATCACCCAGCCCGGCGCCGCCCCGGCCGAGCTTGAAACCCAGGTGACGCGCAAGATCGAGGATGCCATTGCCGCCGTTACCGGCGTCAAGCATATCCGCTCGACCGTCAACGACGGCAACTCGCTGACCGTCATCGAGTTCGAGATGTCGGTCCCGACCCAGACCGCGCTCAACGACACGAAGGACGCCGTCGACAAGGTGCGGGGCGACCTGCCCGCCGGCATCGACACGCCGATCGTGCAGAAGATCGACATCGAGGGCACACCGATCCTGACCTACGCCGTCTCCTCGCCCGGCATGACCATTGAAGAGCTCAGCTGGTATGTCGACGACACGGTGACGCGCGCGCTGCGCGCCAAGCCGGGCATCGGCCGCGTCGACCGCTACGGCGGCGCGGACCGCGAGATTCAGGTCCACCTCGACCCGCTGAAACTCGACAGCTACGGCATCACGGCCAATGCCGTGAACGCCCAATTGCGCGCCACGAACGCCAATATCGGCTCCGGCCGCTCGAAGCTTGGCGAGGGCGAACAGGCGATCCGCACGCTCGGCGACGCGCAGACGGCGCAGGGTCTGGCCGAATCCACCATCGCGCTCCCGTCGGGGCGCCATGTGCGTCTGGGCGAACTGGGCGACGTCACCGACACCTACAAGGAACTGCGCTCGCTTTCCCGCTACAACGGCGAGCCGGTGGTCAGCTTCGCGATTTTCCGCGCCAAGGGGGCCAGTGAAGTGTCCGTCGCCCGCACTGCCGACGCGGTGGTCGAGGACCTGCGCAAGGACCACCCCGACATCACCATCAGCAAGATCGACGATGCGGTCTATTACACCGAGGGCAACTACCATTCCGCCATCGACACGCTGATCGAAGGCGCGGCCCTCGCCGTGGTCGTCGTGTTCCTGTTCCTCAGGAACTGGCGGGCGACGATGATTTCCGCCGTGGCCCTGCCGCTCGCGGCCATCCCGACCTTCTTCGTCATGGACATGCTGGGCTTCTCGCTGAACCTCGTCAGCTTCCTGGCGCTGACCCTCGCGACCGGGATCCTGGTCGATGACGCCATCGTCGAGATCGAGAACATCGCCCGGCACATCCGCATGGGCAAATCCCCCTACCGCGCCGCGATCGAAGCGGCGGACGAGATCGGTCTTGCCGTGATCGCCACGACCATGACCATCGTCGCGGTCTTTGTCCCGGTGTCCTTCATGCCGGGCGTTCCCGGCCAGTATTTCCGCCAGTTCGGCCTGACGGTCGCCCTCGCGGTCCTGTTCTCGCTTCTGGTCGCGCGGCTCATCACGCCCCTGATGGCGGCCTACCTGATGCGGTCCAAGGATGCGAACCTCGAGCATGGCGACGAGGACGGCCCGGTGATGCGCGGCTATCTCCGGCTCATCAGCTCGACCTTGCGGACGCGGACCTTCCAGGGCTGGAACATCCGGACCTACTACCTGACGCTTCTGGCGGCCGTCGCGGTCCTCGCCGTCTCGATCTTCTTCATGCTTCGCGTCCCCGGCAGCTTCATGCCGCCCGAGGATTCCTCGCGCTTCCTCGTGTCCGTCGAATTGCCGACCGGCTCGTCGCTGCAGGACACCGATGCCAAGACCACCGAGATGCAGCGCATCATCACCGCAGTCGACGGCGTGCACGCGGTCACGACGCTTGCGGGCTCGACGCCCAAGGGCGATCTTGACGTGAGGAAGGCCACCCTGACGGTCGAACTCGACAAGCTCGACCAGCGGTTGGTCTACAAGCTCGCCTCGGCCCTGAACGAGGTGCCGGTCCTGAACTGGATCGTGCCCGACATGGCTCCGCACGGCCGCGTGCGCCCGCAAAGCGCCATCGAGGCCGAGGTCCTGGGCAAGCTCGCCGCCGTGCCGGACGTGCGGCTCGCCAAGCTGAACGACCGCGCCGAACGCGACATCTCCTTCTCGATCAAGTCGCAGGCCGGCGAGGATCTGGCCATCGCCGCCAATCGGCTCGAAACCGCGATGGCGGGCGAACCGACGCTCTCGGGCGTGTCGTCGCAGGGCGCGCTGTCGCGGCCAGAGGTGCAGGTGACCCCGCGCCTGGACGAGGCCGCACGGCTTGGCATCTCGACCGCACAGATTGCCGAGACGCTGCGCGTCGCGACCATCGGCGACGTGGATTCCGCA
>Ga0056909_1000861_pt1 | contig 22327 bp, 14 predicted proteins | sample EBPBio102011_DNA_FD_62115 | JGI IMG/M metagenome (GOLD analysis project Ga0056909, IMG submission 62115) | Wastewater treatment Type I Accumulibacter community from EBPR Bioreactor in Madison, WI, USA - Reactor 1_1/10/2011_ DNA | ecosystem: Engineered > Bioreactor > EBPR > Anaerobic-Aerobic >...
CCACCTCGGCCCCGTCCGGCGGGAAGGCCACGGCGGGGGCATCCGCCGCCGCCTCGAACGCCGCCGAACGTGAGCGGAAACGCTGCAGGGGTTGCGGAAGCTCGGCATTGGAGACCAGTAGCGTCGAGGCCGGGGCCGCGGGCTGCGGGTCAAGCTTGCGCTTCAGCCGGTTGAAGGCCTGGAACAGCACGGGTGCAGCCACATCCGCGCCGAAAGCTCCCGGCACCGGCGTTCCATCCGCCCGGCCCATCCAGACTCCGATCACATGCTTGCCGTCAAACCCGATGGCCCAGGCATCGCGGTGGCCGTAGGAGGTGCCGGTCTTGTAGGCCAGCCGGTTCGAGGGCGCGCCAGGCGGCGGCGGCAAACCGGCCAGCACATCGGCCACCTGCCACGCCGCGACCGCCGACATCACCCTTTGCCCCGGCGCACCATCCCCCATGACCCGCAGGGGAAGCGCCACGCCCCCGCGCGCGATGGCGGCGTAAAGCTGCACCATATCGTGCAGCGTCACCCCCACTCCGCCAAGGCTGATCGCCAGCCCCGGCTCGTCCCCCTTCAGCACCGGCGCGATGCCCGCACGGCGCATCCCGGCAATGACCTTGGCCGGACCCAGCGCATCGGTCAGCAGGACGACGGGGATGTTCAGCGACATCTGCAACGCCTCGCGCACCCGCACAGTGCCGCGGAAGATCTTGTCGAAGTTCCGCGGCGCATAGGTGCCGAAGTTGACCGGCTTGTCGTCGATCATGGTTTCGGGATGAGCCAGCCCCTCGTCGAAGGCGAGGCCATAGACAAGGGGTTTCAGCGTGCTGCCGGGCGAGCGGAGCGCCTGCGTCATATCCACGAAGCCCTGCCGCCGGTCAGCCAGAAACCCCGCCGATCCGACCGAGGCGAGAATCTCCCCCGAGCGGTGATCGGCAGCCAGAATGGCGATCTGCAACTGCTCGCCACGCGCCTGCACCGCCTCGCGCGCCAGCGCCTCCAGCGACTTCTGCAATCCCGCCTCGATGGTCAGCTTCAGGCGCGGCACGCCGGGGTTTTCGGCCACCACCCGGTCGGCCAGATGCGGGGCGAGCATCGGTACCGGCTGGCGCGCATCGGGCACCCTTTCGCCCTGCGTCTGTCGTGCCTGCTCGGCGCTGATCACACCATCGCGCAAAGCGCGCTCCAGCACGCGGCCCCGTGCCTCTGCCGCGCGACCGGGGTGGCGGTCGGGACGACGGCTTTCCGGAGCCTGAGGAATGGCGACCAGCAGCGCGGCTTCCGCTGGCGTCAGGCGGCGCGGTTCTTTGCCGAAGTAGGTCAGCGAGGCCGCGCGCAGCCCTTCAAGATTGCCGCCAAACGGCGCGAGGTTGAGGTAGAGTTGCAGGATCTGCGACTTGGTCAGCCGCTGTTCCAGCGCCAGCGCTACCCGCATCTGCCGCAGCTTGCCCGACACCTTGCCGGTGCCACTGTCTTCCAGCAACCGCGCAACCTGCATGGTCAGGGTCGACCCACCCGAAACCACGCGCCCCGACCGGACCGCCTGCGCAACCGCCCGCGCCATTGAACGCCAGTCGACGCCATCATGCTGCCAGAACCGCTTGTCCTCATAGGCCACCAGCATGGCGAGGTAACTCGGGTCCACCTCATCCGGCGTCACAGTCATGCGCCAGCGGCCATCTGCCACGGTATAGGCACGCAGCAGGATGTCGTTGCGGTCCACCACCTCGACCGAGCTTGGCAGGGTCAGCGGCGGCAGATCGGTCGCCGCCACCCAGTCCCGCGCCCGGTCAAGGCCAAAGGCCGCCACCCACAGGGCAGCGACCAGGGCAATGGGCCAGCGCGCGCGCATCACTCGGCAATCGTCACCCGGCCGGTGCCGCTTTGGGCGCGGAAGCTCGGGCGATACATGTCCTCGACCGAGGCGGCGGGATGGGTGAAGCTGCCGGGCGAGACCGCGCGCACGATATAGGCCAGCCGGAAGCTGCCGTTATCGTAACGGTCCACCGCCGTCAGGAAACGATCCTGCCGGAACTCGCTATGCGCGGCCTCGGTTTCCAGGCCCAGCCAGTCCAGTGCATCGACATTGCCGCCGCCGATCAGGTTGGGGTTGTCGATCTCGAAACCGGCGGGCAGCGGATCGTTCACCATCAGCCGCGCCTCACCGCGCCCGAAGGGGGTCACCTCCAGCACGGTGACCAGACGGTCGCCGACCTTCAGCCCGTCCAGCGTCGCCGCCTGACCATCCAGCGTGTAATAGCTGCGGCTGATGGAATAGCCGTTGCCAGCCGCCGACAGCGGTTCGGCAGGCACGCCGTAGGTGGTGACCGTCAGGAAGGTCTTCGCGCCGTTGTTCTGTACCTTCACCGGCGCATCCCCATCGGACAACACGCGCACCAGCGGCCCGTCGACGGGCGCCCCGTTCATCGTGACATCCGCCCCTGCCCCGTCAATCAGCGCGTTGGAGGCCAGCAGCGTCCACACACTTTCCTGCGTCGAAAGCGCGCCAGTGGTGGCGATGCGATTGAGCAACTCGTCGCGGTTCACCGCTTGCGAGCCGGATTCCACCGCCAGCGTCAGCACCGCCGCCGCGTCGCGCCGGGTGGTGCCGTAATCCGCCCGCAGGATCTGCGCCGTGTCGGGCTTCGCTGCATCCAGCCGCGCCATCGCCTTGCGGAACATCGCATCGGCCCGCGCCGGATCGCCGTAAGAGGCGAGCGCCGCACCCAGTTGCGCCTGTGCCAGCGGCGTGGCGAAGGCATCGCCCTTCACATCGGCGTAATAGCGCAGATCGCCAATCGCCGCCGCCCCTTCGCGCGCCAGAACCAGCAGCGCATAGGCCAGCGCCTCGCCGCCCTCGTCGAAGTCGGACTGGTAGTTCACCTGATTGCGCAGATTATCCAGCGCATTGCGGAAGGCCAGCGCCGGCACCTCATGCCCCTGCGCGCGGGCGCGGCTGAGGAAATCGGTCACATAGGCATCCAGCCACAGGTCGCCACCCGAATATTCCGGCGCCGACCACAGGCCAAAGGCACCTTCGGCATTCTGGTTCTGCAGGATTTCGGTAATCGCCTGGTCGATGCGGAGGTTGATATTCTCGGCCCCTTTCAGCTGCATCGCCTGCGCCACCTGATCAAAGTAGACAAGCGGCAACGCGCGCGAGGTCATCTGTTCGGTGCAGCCATAGGGGTAACGATCCAGCGCCTCCAGAAGCCCGGGCGCATTCAGTCGCGCGATGGGACCGACGGCCAGCGTGGCCTTGGCGGTGCCGGGCATCATCCCGTCGAAGGCAGCGGAATCGAAGGTAAACGCCTGCCCCTTGTCCAGATCAAAGCGGCTGACGCGCGCGATCTCCGGCTCGCCCGATTGCACGGGCAGGGTCAGGGTTTTCACCAGGTCCCTACCTTCCGGCGTGGTCAGCGTGACGGTGATCTTGTCGATCCCCGCCGCGCCCGCAGTCACCGGAATACGGAGGCTGGTCTTCTGCTTCTCGCCAAGGTCGATTTCGGCAGGCACGTTGCCAAGGGTAACACCCTCTCCCGCGACGGCCAGTTTCATCCGACCGGCCGGGCCGGTGGCATGCACGATTTCCAGCAGCAGGCGGCTTTCATCGCCGGGGGCCATGAAGCGCGGCAGCGAGGCGGTCACCACCACCGGGTCACGCACCAACACATCGGCGCTGGACTGGCCGACGCCCTTACCGCTCCAGGCGACAGCCATCACCTTCACGGTGCCGTTGAACGAAGGCAGGTTGAAGCTGACGCGCGCCAGACCATCGGCCCCCACCTCGACCGGGCCGGTGAAATAGGCCACCAGTTCTTCAGTGGGGGGTGGGGCTTGCAGCCTTGCCTGCGCGCCCGCATCGCCGCCGGAACGCACCTGGCCTTCGGCTCCGTTCAGCCCGTCGATCAGACGGCCATAGACGTCGCGGATGCCGATGCCCAGCTTCTGCTGACCAAAGTAATAACCCGCCGGATCAGGCGCGGTGAAGCCGGTGAGGTTGAGGATACCCACATCCACCGCCGCAACGGTGACATAGGCGGTATCGCCCTCGGCCACACCCGCGACCTTCACCGCAATGTCCAGCGGGCCGCGCGGCGCGGCCTCGGCCGGGGCCTGCACGGCAACGTCAAGCTTCGCGGCGCCGGGGTCGATGCTGGCATGGGCCAGACCCAGCGCCCGCGCCGGATTGCGGCCAGCCGCCACATCCATCGGCCGCAGAACCGAGGCCGTGACATAAACCCCCGCCCCCCATTCATCGGTCACGGGCAGATCAATCAGGTTCTCGCCTTCGGTCACATTCACCGCCTGCATGGCGATCAGACGGTCAGACATCACCATGACCAGCGCCTTGCCCGCCGCGCGCGGCACCATGCGCAGTTTTGCCGTCTCGCCGGGCCGATAGGCGGGTTTATCCAGTGACAATTCCAGCGTGTCAGGCGTGGCCGTGGCATCGGCGGGGGCATACCAGCCCGCATAGAAGCTGGTCGAGGTTTCGGCAGGTGTACCGTCGATGCGGCTGACCGAAAGCTCATATTCGCCCCATTGTACCGGGGCCGAAACCTCGACCGGCGCCGCTCCCAGATCGACCTCGCCACTGGCAATGCGGGTCCGTGTCGTCACCGGCTCCCAGTTCCAGTTGCCCGAGTAGCTATACCATTGGTAATTGGTCTCGACCCGCGTCAGCTCCCACGCCGCTTTCATCGGGGTGACGGCCAGATCGGTGCCGACGCCGATCAGCGCGAACCGCGCCTCGGCGTTTTCCGGCACGGTACCATCGAACAGCGGCTTCACCCCGATCATCGGCGATACCGGCATCAGCGGGATTTCCACCCGCCGTTCCACCGGACGGCCCGAGCCTTCGGCGATGCGCAGGGTAAACCGCGCCTCCAGCGGACGGCCCGGATCATCGGCTTCGGGCAGCGCGGCGGCAACGGTGGCCTTGCCCGCGGCATCGGTGCGGGTGCCCGAGGCGATCGCCTCCATCCGCGCGTCAAACGGCTGATCGTGGCGGCCGAAGACATAACCGGGCCATGCGGGCAGCCCCTTGGCGGCGCGCAGCAGCACCTCGCCCTCGATCGCCAGATCGGCACCGGGCGCGCCGAACAGGTATTTCGCCTCGACACCGATTTCGGCCACATCGCCGGGGGCGAGCGGGGTATCCGGCAGCGTCAGCGCATAGTCGATGCGTTCCGGCAGGAAATCCTCGACTAGGAAGGTCTGCGTCGCCAACGGCTTCGCCTCAAGATCGGCATAGACCTGCATCTTCCACACGCCACGCGGCGCGCTGCCCGCGATGGGTTGTGCAAAGACATGGCCGCCCTTACCCCCATCCGTCGCCTGCGCACGGGCGTATTCCACGCCGTCAGGCCGACGATAAATCGCGGTCAGCGGCAGCCCTTCGACCGCCTGCGCGCGCGGATCGCGGGTCAGCGCGGTTGCATAGACGGTTTCGCCCGCACGATAGGCGCCGCGATCCGTGGTCAGGAACACATCCACCGGCCCCGCTGCCTCTCGCCCTTCCACACCACGGTCGGACAGGTCGAACTCCGGGTCGGTCAGCGACAGGAAGGCCAGATCCTTGTCGCCATCTTTCGCCACCAGCATCGAGGGCGCCGCCCCGCCGGTGCCGCGCGCCAGCCCGGCGTCAAACCGGGCATAACCTTGCGCGTCAGTCACCGCAGTGCCCAGAACATTGTTGGTCCGGCTCAGCAGTTCGACCGTCACACCTGCCCGTGCCTCGGCACTGGCGAGGCTGCGAATGATGACATGCAGCCCGTCAGTCCCCGAAAGCGAAGTCATGCCAAGATCGGAGACCACGAACCATTGCCAGGCCGCCGGGATGGCATAGGGGTCCACCCCCGGCACCGCCGCCTTCAGCGCATAGATACCGGCGGGCAGGTCATGCAGCGCCTCGGCCAGCGGCAGGCGCGTGGTGACATCCTTGTTCACCTCGCGCACCACGGTGGCGCTACCCTTCCACAGCTCCTCGCCCACTTCACCGGCGAAACCCTGTTCCTGATATTCGGCAATCGGCCAGTCGATATAGCCATTCTGCGCCGCCCGCAGGATGTTGCGGTCGGATACGCGATACAACGCAAGATTCAGTTTGTCGGTATTCACCGTCACCACCGGCAGCGCCGCCTGATCGGTTTTCGGCAACACATAAGCCCGGCCGGGGAAGCGCACCTGCGCCGCGCGGTCGCGGACATAGGCGCTGATCTGCACCGATTTCGCCAGTTCCTGCCCGTCTGCCGAGGGCAGCCCTTCGCGGAAAGTGAACTGGTAGCGCTTGCCATGGCTGACGCCCTCGACGCACAGCTGCCGCCAGCCACCCGGCTGCACCGTCAGCCCGGTTTCCGGCAGTTGCACGAAGGGGGTGTAATCCAGCCCCGACTCCACCAGATCTTCCGACACATTCACGCAGACACGCGGGCGCGCCGTGTCACTTTGGATATCCGTTTCCAGGATACGGAAGCCGTATTTGCCCGCCGCATTGTCCAGCAGCGCTGCCGTATCGTCCCGCGGCTGGATGGATTGCGCCAGCCGCAGCGCCTTGACCATATCGCCACCACGCCCCTGCGTTTCCATCGCCAGCGCCATCTGCACCAGCGCATTGTGGCGGATCGCGGGTTGCCCGGCCCTCAGATAGGCATTGACCGCCGCTGAAAGCGCCCTTTGGCGCAACGATCCGGCGTCATTCTGGTTCTGGCCCGCCGCCGCCAGCAGAAGCCGCGCATATTCCACCCAGAGGTCAGAACCATCCTCGACGTTCAGCGCGGCACCGACATAGTTCGCGGCCCGCATCGGCTTGCCTTCGGCCTCGTTCTGACGCGCCGCAGCCATGTGTTCCGCCGCCGTCCACTCCCCCGCAGTGTGAAGCTTGCCAAGCCCCTGCGCCTGATCCAGCGCGGCGGCAAGATCGCCATCGTTCAGGAACGTCAGATCGGCGCGACGGGCCGGAGCATCACGCAGCAGCGCGGCATCGGCCAGAATCAGGCGCCCGGAAATCGCCCCCTGATAAAAGCCAGGCTCGCCCGGCGCCGCCTTCACGAAACACGATCCGTTCCGCGTGTTGAAGGTGAAATTGGTACAGCGGGATTCCGCGATGCAGGCGCGTTCACAGGCGTCCAGAGTCGTATCGAACTGCGATGACAGATCCCCGCCCGGAAGGTCGGCATCCTGCGTCAGCGCGAATCGCTTGGCCGGAACCAGTTCCTGCGCAGACGACAGCCCCGGCAATCCCACGGCAAACACGGCTGCAACAAAGGCAGAGCGAAACAGGCGCATCGGAAAATCCCCCGGAAAACACTTGGGCCTGATGCTGCCACGCCCGGAGGCGCGGTGCAATCGCCGCTTCCGCCTGTTCGCGGTCCGGTCCCGGTTAAGCCTTGCTTTACGATGTTGCGCCAACCTGCCTGAAACCGGCGGAGCCACGATCCCCGGAACGATCTGGATGATGGGTAGCGGATGGAACTGGCGGAACGGCTGGCCAAGGAACGGCGCGGGCGGCTGGCGGCCGAACGGCTGCTGGAACAGAAAAGCAGGGAACTGCACGCCGCCAATGAAAAGCTGGCCCTGCATGCCCGCGCCCTGTCTGACCAGATCGTCGAACAGCGGCAGGTCGTCAGATCCGCCCTGTCGGAGGCTGAGGCCCTGAAGGGCCAGAATCTGCGCTTCCTGACCGATCTTGAACGCGCCCACACCGCTGCCGTCATGGCCGAAAGACGGTTGTGGGATTCGATCAATACGATCCGCGATGGCTTTGCAGTGTTTGATTCCTCGAACCGGCTGGTCGCCGCAAATCGGGCCTATCTGGCGGTCTTCGAATCCGAGGCGATCCCGCCGGGCACCGAATATGCGGAGATTCTGGATACCGTGGCGGAATCCGGGCTGGTCGACATCGGCGAGCATACGGTCGAAAGCTGGCGTGATCACATGCTTGCCCGCTGGGACGATGATCCGATCCCGCCAATCGTGCTGCAATTCTCCAGCGGGCTCTGGGTGCGGCTGGTCGACCGTCGGGCGCGCGACGGCGATATGGTCAGCCTGGCCGTCGACATCACCGAACAAATGCGCATCTGGGCCGCGATCGAGGCAATTCCCGACGGGTTCGTTCTGTTTGACAGGGAGGACAGGCTGATGGTCTGCAATCAGCATTACCGCGCGCTGTACAGCGAAAGCGCGCCCGCCATGGTTCCGGGTGCCAGTTTCGAGGCGATCCTGCGCTATGGCGTGGAGCACGGCCAGTACCCCGAAGCCATAGGCCGTGAAGACGACTGGATCGAGGAACGGCTGAGCCTGCGCGAATCCGCCAGTGTTGATTTCGAACAGGCCATCGCGGGCGGGCGCTGGCTGCGTGTCATCGACAAGGAAACCCCGGATGGCGGCCGCGTCGGGTTGCGGGTCGATATCACCCGCGCGCGCGAACAGCAGGATGCACTGGAACATGCCCGCGAAACCGCCGAGGCGGCGGTGCGCGCCAAATCGGCCTTCCTTGCCAATATGAGCCACGAAATCCGCACGCCGATGAATGGCGTCGTCGGCATGGCCGAACTGCTGTGCGACACGCCGCTGAACGATGAACAGCGTCTGTTCGCCGATACCATCCGCTCCTCCGGTGAGGCATTGCTGGTCATCATCAACGACATTCTGGATTACTCGAAGATCGAGGCCGAGCGGCTGACACTGCATCCCGAACCCTTCGATCTGGAGCGGGTGATCCACGAGGTCGCCATGCTGTTGCAGCCGCGCGCGCAGGCCAAGGGCATCGATCTGATGATCGACTACGATATGTTCCTGCCAACCCGCTTTGTCGGCGATCCGGGCCGGTTGCGGCAGGTGCTGACAAATCTTGCCGGCAACGCGGTGAAGTTCACCGAGAAGGGCCATGTCCTCATCCGGGTCGTCGGTCTTGAGGCGGGACCCGGCGCGCAGCAGCTTCACATCACGGTCGAGGATACGGGCATCGGCATCGCCGCCGAGAACCTTGACCATATCTTCGGCGAGTTCAATCAGGTGGAAACCGCCGCCAACCGCAAGTTTGAGGGAACCGGGCTTGGCCTCGCAATCTCGCGCCGTCTGGTGGAGCATATGGGCGGCGCCGTCTGGGTCGACAGCGAGCCCGGTCGCGGGTCATGCTTCGGCTTCCGCCTGTCACTGCCGGTCGCGGAATCGGGCGAGGATCATCCCGCCAGCGTCTCGCTGAAACGTGCGCTTGTTGTGGACGACCAGTTCATCAACCGAACCATCCTGGAGCGCCAGCTTGCGACCTGTGGTATGCAAAGCGCCCTGTGCCGCTCTGCGGCCGAAGCCCTGTCCCTGCTGGAACAGGACCGCGATTTCGACGCCATTCTGGTGGACGAAGACATGCCGGAGATGGGCGGGCTTGCCTTCGTCGAACACGCCCGCGCAGCGGGGGTGACGACGCCCGTCTTGCTACTTTCGGCCAATCCGGTTCAGGCGCGGGAACAGGATCGCGACGGACATATCTCGGGCTTCCTGCAAACCCCCATCCTGCGCGCCGATCTTTACCGCAGGCTTCAGGCACTGGCGCCCTTGCCGGCGGCTCCGCCTCCCGCGCCGACGGGACGGCGCCTGATGCGGATTCTGGCGGCCGAGGACAACCGCACAAACCAGCTCGTCTTCCGCAAGATGGTGCGCGATCTGGCTATAGAACTGACCTTCGCTGACAATGGCCGCGAGGCTGTGGAACTGTTCCAGAGCTTTAAGCCCGATCTGGTGTTCATGGATATCTCGATGCCCGAGATGGACGGCCGAGACGCCGCCCGCGCCATCCGCAGACTGGAAGGGGGCCAGCGGCATGTGCCGATCATCGCCCTGACCGCCCATGCCATGGAAGGGGACGAGCAAAGCATCCTTGCCGCCGGGATCGACAGGTATCTGACAAAGCCACTGCGCAAGACCGCGATTTGCGAGGTTCTGGCCCGGTATGCGTCAGAGGATACGCTGCCCGCGCGGACTGATTTGCCCGAAAGCGGGGCAGCCTGACGGTCAGGCCGTCCTGCGAAAGACCAGACGCGGCCCTTCGGACGCGGATGCATCATGGCGATAGCCGCCTGCGGTAAAGCCGCGTAGGTCCGCCGGGTCGGAGAGGCGGTTCTCCATGATGAACCGCGCCATCGCCCCACGGGCTTTCTTGGCCCAGAAACTGATGACCTTTGCCCCGTCCGCTCGGTCTTCCAGAAAGACCGGGGTGATCACGGGCAGGCGCAACGCGGCAGGATCGACCGCCGAGAAATATTCAACCGAGGCGCAGTTCACCAGAAAGCGCGCGCCCGCCTCCTCCGCCGCCGCGTCCAGCGCCTGCGCCAGCCGCTCGCCCCACCAGTCGTAAAGCGAGCCGCCGCGCGGATTGGCAAGCCGCGAACTCATCTCCAGCCGGTAGGGCTCGATCCGGTCGGTCGGGCGCAGAAGACCGTAAAGCCCCGACAGGATACGCAGATGCGTCATGGCCCAGCGCCAGGCATCAGCGTCCAGCTTTCCCGCCTCCAGCCCGGCATAGGTATCGCCCGCAAAGATCAGGGCGGCAGGCGCGCGGTCCTGGGCACCGAAAGCGGCGAAGCGATCCGCATTCAACTCGGCCAGCGCCGGCGAAATCCCCATCAGCCTGCGCAGATCCGCGGGCGTCAGACCCCGCGCGATCCGGGCAAGCTCGGCTGCTTCAGCCGCAAATTGCGGATCGGTCGCAGCAAGACCGGCGGGCAGAGCGGGCGGCGCGGGATCGAGACGTTTGGCGGGGGAAATCACAGTCAGCATGAAATATCTCTCAGGCGTCACGGCACAGGGTCAGAAACGCTTCACCAAAGCGTTCCAACCGCGCGGGGCCAAGATCTCCGGCGCGATCCAGGTCCGACAGGGTAGAAGGCCGTGCCTCGGCGATGCGGCGCAGGGCGCTTTGCGACAGGGACATCGGTTTGCCAGTGCCATCCTCGCCGCGCATCAGCCGCAACTGCGCTTCGGCCAGCAGATCGAACAGCGCGCCGGCAGGCTGCCCGGCCAGCCGGGCGCGAGCCGGATGCACCGGATCGGCCGCACCATTGATGACTGAAAGGAAAGCCGTGCCATAGCTTTCCAGCTTCTTCGCGCCTACGCCGCTGACGCGCGACATCTCGTCCAGCGACGCGGGGCGGCGTTCAGCCATCTCGATCAGCGTGCGGTCAGGGAAGATGACATAGGCGGGCACGCGCGCGGCCTCGGCCAAAGCACGGCGTTTCGCTTTCAGCGCAGACAGCAGCGGCGCATCCTCTTCCGCCACCAGTGATTTGACCGCCGGTCGCGCGGTGGTCTGCACCGTGTCGCGCCGCAGGGTAATGTTTGCCTCACCGCGCAGGATCGGACGCGCGGCCTCGGTCATGCGCAGGGCGCCAAAGCGTTCGGGATCAGGGCGCAGAAGATCCCGCCCCATCATCTGACGGAACACCGCACCCCAGCCGGTCTTCGACAGGTCGCGCCCGACGCCGAAGGTGGGCAGCTGGTCATGCCCCTTCTCGCGCACCTTCGCCGTATTATTCCCAGTCAGAATGTCGATCAAATGTCCGGCACCGAACCATTCGCCGGTGCGCAGCACGGCTGACAGTGCCTTACGCACGGGTTCCGTTGCATCAAAAACCTGCGCGGGGCGGTCGCAGATGTCGCAATTGCCGCAAGGCTCTGACGCCTCACCGAAGTAGCCCAGCAGCACCTGACGGCGGCAGCCTGTCGCTTCGGCCAGACCCAGAAGCGCGTTCAGCCGGGCGTGATCGGCCTCTTTCCGGTCGGCGGGGGCGGGGCTTTCGTCAATCTGCGACCGGCGGAGGCGGATATCATCGGGGCCGTAAAGCGTCAGCGTCTCGGCCGGGGCACCGTCACGCCCGGCGCGACCGATTTCCTGATAATAAGCCTCGATCGACTTCGACAGGTCAGCATGCGCGACCCAGCGGATGTCAGGCTTGTCGATCCCCATGCCAAAAGCGATGGTGGCGCAGACGATCAGCCCGTCCTCCTGCTGAAACCGCACCTCGACGCTTCGGCGGTCCTCGGCATCCATGCCGCCGTGATAATAACAGGCCGCATGTCCTGCCTCGCGCAGCGCCTGGGCCAGCACCTCGGTCTTGGACCGTGTGGCGCAATAGACGATGCCGGATTGCCCCTTCCGCGCCCCCGCGAAATCAAGGATCTGGCGACGCGGGCTGTCCTTCACGGCGAAAGCCAGATGGATATTGGGCCGGTCAAACCCGCGCAAGAAGGTAGCAGGCGCCTCCCCCCCGAACAGCCGCGTCACAATCTCGGCGCGGGTTTCCTCGTCCGCTGTGGCGGTGAAGGCGGCCAGCGGCACATTCAGCGCACGTTTCAGCTCGCCGATGCGCAGGTAGTCGGGGCGGAAGTCATGGCCCCACTGGCTGACGCAATGCGCCTCGTCCACCGCGATGAGATTGGTGCCGACCCGACGCAAGAGCGCAGTGGTGCTGCCGGAGGCGAGCCGTTCCGGCGCCATATACAGCAGCTTCAGCCGTCCTTCATCCAGCGCGCGGAACACCTCTTCGGTTTCCTCGTCGGTATTGCCGGAGGTCAGCGCCCCGGCTTCCACCCCCGCCTCGCGCAAGCTGCGCACCTGATCGCGCATCAGGGCGATGAGCGGCGAGATGACGACCGTGACCCCCTCGCGGCACAGCGCCGGAAGCTGGAAGCACAGCGACTTGCCGCCGCCGGTGGGCATGATGGCCAGCGTGTCGCGGCCTGCCAGCACCGCCTCGACGATCTCTTCCTGACCGGGGCGAAAGGCCCCGTAGCCGAAGACCCTCGCCAGAAGCTCGCGCGGGTGTTGCATGGATCAGTAGAAAGAGGCGGCGTTGTTGATAATGACGATGCGCAGCGCGTAGATGCCCAGAAGCACGATGAGCGGCGCGAAGTCGATGCCCGACATCGCGGGCAGGATGCGGCGCACCGTGCCGTAAACCGGCTCCAGCAGGCGGTTCAGGCCATACCACAGCTGCGCGACCAGCGGCTGCCGGGTGTTGAGCACCTGAAAGTTGATCAGCCACGACATGATGATATGGGCGATGATCACCCACTGCGCCACGTCAAGCAGCAGGAGCAGGATTTGCAGAATGGAAACCATGGTGCCCTCACAAGCTGTTGTGGTCTAGGTAACGCGATGACCCTAGGGGAGCAAGCCTTTCCGCAGCGTTCCGCTTGACCCCGTGGATGACGCGCGGCAGGCCTCGGGGACAGGAGGCGCCCATGTATCCCTATGCCCGACTCGCCAAGGAAATCGTGAAGTTCCGCAATGCCCCCGCCCTGGGGATCTTCGACACCCATGTCAGCACACATCGCATCTGGCCTTGGGATATCGACCCGTGGATGGAACTGAACAACGGCCGCACGCTGACGCTGTTCGATCTGGGCCGGGTGCCGCTGGCCATCCGCACAGGGCTGGTGCGGGTGGTGCGCGAACAGGGCTGGGGCATGGCGGTGGCTGGCAATACCACACGCTATCGCAAGCGGGTCACGACATTCCAGCGCGTGACGATGCATTCGCGCTGCGTGGGCTGGGATGCGCGGTTCATGTATCTGGAACAAAGCATGTGGCGGGGCGATGACTGCACCGGCCAGATGCTTGCCCGATCAGCCTTCACCTCCAAAGCCGGGATGGTGCCGCCCGCGCGCGTGCTGGAGGCGATGGGCCAGCCCGTCGAAAGCCCGCCTCTGCCCCAATGGGTCGCAGCATGGATCGCGGCGGATGCCACCCGCCCCTGGCCACCGGAACGGCACGGCTGACTGCATCGGAGGGGTTGCCAGCCGATAGCCTTTCAGGCTTGATCGGCCCGAACAGGCAAAGGGGACAGCCATGGTCAGCGCGAAGAAACGCATCTGGGGCTGGTTTTTCTTTGACTGGGCCAGCCAGCCCTACAACACCTTGTTGCTGACCTTCGTCTTTGGCCCTTATTTTGCGGAAGTGGCGAAAAGCTATTACCTGACCCAGGGCCTTTCGGCCGAGGCGGCGGGCGCACAGGCACAAGCTTTCTGGGGTTATGGTCAAACCATTTCCGGCGTGCTGATCGCCCTGCTGGCCCCGGTTCTGGGTGCCATCGCCGATGGCTCCGGTCGCCGGATGATCTGGATCTGGGTGTTTTCCGCCTTCTATGTCATCGGCTCGTGGGGCCTTTGGTATCTGCCCCCCGATATGCCCGACCTGACGATGGCGATGATGTTCTTCGGGCTGGGCCTGATCGGCATGGAGTTTGCCACGATCTTCACCAATTCCCTGATGCCCAGCCTCGCCGATCATGAGGAGATGGGAAAGATTTCCGGCTCGGGCTTCGCTTTCGGCTATCTGGGCGGGATCATTTCGCTGGTGATCATGCTGCTGTTCCTTGCCGAAAGCGGCGTCACCGGCAAGACGCTGATCGGACTGGACCCGGTGCTGGGGCTGGATGCAGCCAGCCGCGAGGGCACCCGCGCGGTCGGGCCCTTCACCGCGCTATGGTATATCGTCTTCATGGTGCCCTTCTTCCTGTGGGTGCGCGAAACACCCGGAACTGGCACAGGTCAGCCGGTGAAGGCCGCGCTGGCCGATCTGGGACGGCTGCTGAAGACCCTGCCCAGCCGTCAGAGCCTGTTCGCCTATCTCATGTCTTCGATGTTCTACCGCGACTCGCTGAACGCGCTTTACGGCTTCGGCGGGGTCTATGCCTCGGGCGTACTGGGTTGGAGCGTCACGCAAATCGGCATTTTCGGCATCATCGGCGCCATCTCGGCCAGCCTTGCCACCTGGATCGGCGGCAAGCTGGATGCCGCGCGCGGGCCAAAGCCGGTGATCGTGATGTCGGTCTGGGTGCTGATTGTCGTTTGTGCCGTCATCGTCGGCATGTCGCGTGAACAGATCTTTGGCATTCCCTTCGCAGAAGCGTCCGGCACACCGGATATCATCATGTATCTCTGCGGTATCCTGATCGGCGCGGCGGGAGGCACGGTTCAGGCCGCCTCGCGCACCATGATGGTGTTTCACACCACCCCCGAACGCGCGACCGAGGCCTTTGGCCTGTTCGCCCTGTCGGGCAAGGCGACATCCTTCATCGCACCCTTCGCCATCGCCGTCGCCTCGGACATCAGCGGATCGCAGCGCATTGGCGTCGCCCCGCTGATCGGGCTGTTTCTCATCGGCCTCATTCTGCTAATCTGGGTGAAACCGAATGGTGAACGGGCAGTCTGATGATCCGCAAGATGTTTCTGGCCAGCCTGCTGGCCGCCGCAAGCCTTTCCCTGAGCACAGCACCCGTCAGCGCCGAGAAACTGGCGAACAAACTGTTCGGCGCAAAGGATGCGCCGTCGCAACAGGCGCCCATGCCCATCGGGTCTTACGCACGGGGCTGTGCGGCGGGACTTGTGGAGCTGCCCGAAACCGGCCCGACCTGGCAAGCCATGCGTCTGTCGCGTGGCCGGAACTTCGGCCAGCCGGAAATGATTGCCTTCCTTGAGGATCTGTCGGCGAAGGTCTCCCGCATCAATGGCTGGGCCGGACTATACATCGGCGACATCAGCCAGCCACGCGGCGGCCCGATGATCAGCGGCCATGCCAGCCACCAGATCGGGCTTGATGCCGATATCTGGATGCTGCCACCCAAGCGGCTGAACCTCAGCCGGGCGGATCGGGAAAAGATCAGTTCGATTTCGGTGCGCTCTGCCGATCAGCGCAAGATCACCACGAACTGGACGGCACAGCATGCGGCGGTGCTGAAGGCCGCCGCCTCTGACCCGCGCGTGGATCGTATCTTCGTGACCCCGCCGGTGAAGATCGAGCTTTGCCGCACCGCCGGTCGCAAGGACAAGGACTGGCTTCAGAAAATCCGGCCCTATTGGGGGCATGACACGCATTTTCACGTCCGGCTGAAATGCCCGCGTGGTGCCACGGCCTGCGAGACGCAGAAACCCACAGTGGCCGAACTGTCCAATGGTGGCGATGGTTGCGACGACAGCCTGACCTGGTGGGTGACCGCCGCGCTGGAGCCGCAGCCGAAAAAGCCCAAAGACCCGAATGCGCCGAAAAAGCGCGGGCCGCGTGAATACACGATGGCCGATCTGCCCAAGCAATGCGCCGCCGTTCTGTCATCACGCTGATCCTCGCCTGCGGGCTCGCCCTTGAAGGCAGCGCCAGCCCGACCGAGGCGCCCGGCCATATCGGACGCTTCGTCTGGCGGTCGGATGATCCGCGCATGGGCGGCATGTCGGGGCTGGAGATCAGCGACGACGGTCTGCGCTTTACCGCCCTGTCAGATCGCGGCGGCTGGACTTCGGGCCGTTTGCTCCGCGATGGGTCCGGCCGGATCACCGGGATCGAGGCCGCGCCGGTGCAGCCGTTGCGCGGCAAGCGCAAAGAACCGCTGGCCGCTGGCCGCAATGACAGCGAGGGCCTCGCCATCGCCCCGGATGGCACCGCCTATGTGTCGTTCGAAGGGGTGGCGCGGGTCTTGCGCTATGCCCGGATGGGCGCCGAGGCCGAAAACCTGCCGACGCCGCCCGCCTTTGCGAAGATGCAGCGCAACTCCTCGCTGGAGGCGCTGGCCATCGGGCCAGATGGCACGCTTTACACCCTGCCAGAAAGATCGGGGCGCGAGGACAGGCCATTTCCGGTCTGGCGGTTTCGCAACGGTGGCTGGGATCAGCCCTTTACCATCCCGCGCGAGGGTTCTTTCCTGCCGGTCGGCGCCGATTTCGGGCCGGATGGACGGCTTTACCTGCTGGAGCGCCAGTTCCGCGGTCTGATGGGCTTTGCCTCCCGCGTCCGGCGCTTCAACGTGACCGGCAACCAGATCGACAGCGGGGAAACCGTGCTGCAAACCCGCGCCGGGCAACATGACAATCTGGAGGGCATTGCCGTCTGGCGCGATGCGCGGGGCATCCGGCTGACGCTGATTGCGGACGACAATTTCCGCTTCTTCCAGACCACCGAAATCGTCGAATACCGCCTGCCGGATTGACTCGCGCAGCGTCCGGGCGTAACGGAGCGGCCTGCCCGAAGGGCCAAGTCTCCGCGACCTTGTAAAAACGGATATCACATGTCGAAATCCCTCCTGCCCGGCGTTCTCGCCATGGCGGCCACTGTCGTGGCTTCCAACATCCTTGTGCAATACCTGCTTGGCCCCTGGCTGACCTGGGGCGCACTGACCTACCCCGTTGCCTTTCTGGTGACCGACCTGACCAATCGCCTGCATGGCGCCGCTGCTGCGCGCCGCGTCGTGCTGGTGGGTTTTGTCGCCGGAATCCTGTGCTCGCTGATCGGTTCGCAGATCATGGGAGAATTCGGGCCGCTGGTTACCCTGCGCATCGCAATCGGCTCGGGCGCTGCTTTCCTTGCCGCACAACTGACCGACATCGCTATCTTCAACCGCCTGCGCGCGGGAAGCTGGTGGCGCGCGCCGCTCGTCTCCACGCTGTTCAGTTCCAGCCTTGATACAGCGATCTTCTTCACCACCGCCTTCTCGGCCAGCCTCGCCTTCATCGAGCCGGCGAACGATGTGTCCTGGGCGGGCGAAGTGCTGCCGATCCTGGGTTTCGGACCGCAAGCCCCGCTGTGGGTTTCGCTCGCCGTCGCCGACTGGATGGTCAAGCTGGCACTGGCAGCTGTTGCACTTGTGCCATTCCGCATCATTGTCGGAAAGTTGACTCTACGTCCGGTATAAAACCTTTTGACAAAGCCCAGATCTGTGTCACGCTCCCTATATCGGCAATCTTTTGAAAGGAGGTGATCCAGTGTCTAGAGTGATATTGGAGAGAGGTGTCGGGACAGTCAGGAGGAGCGATATTTAAGGGCAACCCCTTGAAAATCAATCCTATGATTGGGCTTGAAACCTAACTGGCCCATCTCCTTGGAACTCGGAAAGGGTCGCCGATTTAAGGCGGCCCTTTCTCGTTTCCGACGCCGGAATTACCAGCGTCGGGCACCCCCCTGAATATCGTTTCCTCAGGTCGCTATTTCCCTCTTTTCCAGACGGTCAAAGCCGCTAATCTCGCGCCATGCTGCGCATCACCGAGAGAATCTCCATCGCCGACTGGGAGCTTTCAGAAAGCTTTTCCCGGTCCTCCGGGCCGGGCGGGCAGAATGTGAACAAGGTGGAAACTGCGGTGGAACTGCGGTTCGAGGCCGAGCGCTCGCCCCACCTGACACCTGCGGTGAAGGCGCGGCTGAAGCGCATCGCCGGGCGACGCTGGACCACGGAAGGCGCCATCGTGATCCGGGCAGAGGAAACCCGCAGTCAGGCCCGCAACCGCGAACTGGCCGAGGCGCGCCTGGTCGAAATGATCCGTCAGGCGCTGGTCGCCCCCAAGCGGCGCATCGCCACCAAGCCGACACTGGGCAGCCAGCGGCGGCGGCTGGCAGCCAAAAGCCAGCGTGGTGAAGTGAAGGCCCTGCGCGGCCGGGTGGAGGGCGAGGAATGACCGAAGCGGAAGAGGCGGCGGCGCTGTGGGGCGCGCGCATCCTGCATGAATTGCGCAACCGCGAGAATGCGGTATACGCCATCACCCTGCCCGATGGCGCGCAAGCTGCCCTGCGCCTGCATCGCACCGGCTATCAGAACCCGGCCGCCATCCGCTCGGAACTGTGGTGGTGTGCTGAACTGGCAAAGGCAGGCGTCGCGGTGCCCGCCCCCGTCGCCTCTGCCAGCGGTGAAAGTCTTCATCAGTTACAAGGCGGGCGCCTGGCTTCGGTCATCTCCTGGGTTGAAGGCGCTCCCTTTGGCGAAGCACTGGTGCCGCTGACCGGCACCGCCGCAGAACAGACAGCGCGCCATCATGCGCTTGGGCGTCTTCTGGCCGAAGTGCATGACGCCACCGACCGGCTGACGCTACCGCCTGATTTCACCCGCCCACGTTGGGACATCGACGGCCTGACAGGCGAGACCCCGCTTTGGGGCCGCTTCTGGGATCATCCCGCGCTGTCGGCCGCAGAGGCGGCACTGCTGCGCCGCGCCCGCGATCTGCTGCGCGAGCGTCTGACCGATCATGCCCGGCACAGCCAGCCCGGCCCGGTTCATGCCGATGTGCTGCGCGAGAATATCCTCGTTTCCGGCGACCGGCTTTCGCTGATCGACTTCGACGACAGCGGGATTGGCTTCCGGCTTTACGACCTTGGCACCGTTCTGTCGCAAGACCTTTATGAGCCGCAGCACCCCGCTTTGCAGGCGGCCTTGATCGAAGGCTACGGCAGCCTTCGGCAGGATGATTTCAATATGGTGCCACTGTTCACATTGGCGCGCGTGCTGGCTTCGGTCGGCTGGGCGATGACCCGTCTTCCTGCCGATCACCCGGTTCACCGCAGTCATATTGCCCGCGCGACGATGTGGGCCGACCGCCAGCTTTCCGCAGGAAACTGACCAAAACATCAGGAATAAACCGGGAATCGGTTGCCCGCCCGCAGTGGCCGGGCTATGCGCAGCGCGTGTAACAGGCCGATGACGGAACATGCCACAATTTCAGCAGAACAAGTGGAAGACGCTCGACAAGGATCTGTCCCGCCTCGTGGTGCTGGAGCAGGCAACCGTCTTCCTGTCCCGGCCCCTGATTGCGGTCGGCATCGGCCTCGCGTTCATCGCCCTGTGCGCCATTGCGGCGGCCATCCTGACCGGCGGGGCACCCAATTCTGTCATCATCATCACGGCGGCGGCCTTCGGCGCGTATATGGCACTGAACATCGGCGCCAATGATGTTGCCAACAACATGGGGCCTGCGGTCGGCGCCAATGCCCTGACCATGGGCGGCGCCCTGATTATCGCCGCCGTATTCGAAACGGCGGGTGCGCTGATCGCGGGCGGAGATGTCGTGTCCACCATTTCGGGCGGGATCGTGGCGCCTGAAGCTGTGGCCGACCCGCAGACCTTTATCTGGGCCATGATGGCCGCACTGATCGCCGCCTCGCTCTGGCTGAACCTTGCAACCTGGTTCGGGGCGCCGGTCTCGACAACCCATGCCATTGTCGGCGGCGTGATGGGTGCTGGCGTTGTCGCCGCCGGTTTCGGCGCTGTGGACTGGGGCAAGATGGGGCAGATCGCGGCAAGCTGGGTGATCTCGCCTATTCTCGGGGGTATCATCGCCGCGGGCTTCCTTGCCTTCATCAAATCCCGCATCAATGATGTCGAAGACAAGCTTGGCGCGGCGCGGCTGTGGGTGCCCGTGCTCATCGGGATCATGGGTGGCACCTTCACCACCTATCTGGCCGTCAAGGGCCTGAAAAAGCTGTTCTCGGTCTCGATGCCCATGGCCCTGCTGCTGGGACTTGCGGTCGGAATCGCAGCGGTTGTGATCACCCGCCCGCTGATCCGGCGCAAATCCGAAGGAATGGAGAACCGCAAGAACTCGCTCAAGGTGCTGTTCTCGATGCCGCTGGTCATTTCGGCCGCGCTGCTCTCCTTCGCGCATGGCGCCAATGATGTGGCCAATGCCGTTGGCCCGCTGGCGGCCATCGTCCATGCGGTGACCGATCACGCCACCTCCGACAAGGTGGGGATTCCGCTCTGGGTCATGCTGATCGGCGCAGCCGGGATTTCCTTTGGCCTGACCCTGTTCGGGCCCAAGCTGATCCGCATGGTGGGCACCGAGATCACCAAGCTGAACCCGATGCGCGCCTATTGCGTCGCCCTGTCCGCAGCGATCACGGTCATCGTGGCAAGCTGGCTTGGCCTGCCGGTCAGCTCCACCCATATCGCTGTCGGGGCGGTGTTCGGCGTCGGCTTCTACCGGGAATGGCATGCCGACCGGAAAGCCCGGCGGACTGGCATCATCAAGGGCAAGCCCGTCCCGCCGGAAGAACGGTCGCGCCGCAAGCTGGTGCGCCGCGTCCATATCCTGTCCATCGGGGCAGCCTGGGTTGTCACCGTGCCGCTGACCGCGCTGCTGTCGGCGCTGATCTTTGTGATGCTGCGTCTGCTGACCTGACCTGCGTCAGACCAGCAGATCCTGCGCATCCTGATCACGGACATCGAAGACCCGCTTGTAGCGGGCCACTTCCTCCGCCGGGCCCATCGCTTTGTTCGGGTTGTCGGACAGCTTCACCGTGGGCCGCCCATTCGCGCTGACCGCCTTGCAGACAAGGCTGAACGGGGCCAGCCGGTCCCCTGCCAACCCCCGGAAATCATTGGTCAGCATGGTGCCCCAGCCGAAAGATACTTTGACCCGCCCGACGAAGCGGGCGTGGAGCTCCTCGATCTTTTCGACATCCAGCCCGTCCGAAAAGATCACCAGTTTGCGGGTCGGATCTTCGCCCCGCTCCTTCCACCAGCGGATCGCCATTTCGGCCGCCCCCGCCGGATCGCCCGAGTCGATGCGGATACCAGTCCAGGTCGTCAGCCAGTCCGGCGCATGTTTCAGAAACCCTTCCGAGCCGAAAGTATCGGGCAGAATAATCCGCAGATTACCGTCATGTTCGTCATGCCAGTCCGCAAGAACGCGATAGGGCGCCTGAGCCAGTTCGGCATCACTTTCTGCCAGTGCGGCATAGACCATGGGCAGTTCATGGGCATTGGTGCCGATGGCCTCGATGTCGCGTTTCATCGCGATACGGCAGTTCGAGGTGCCGATGAACGCATCGCCCAGACCTTCCTGCATCGCCTGCACGCACCAGTCCTGCCACAGGAAGCCATGACGCCGCCGCGTGCCGAAATCCGCGATCTTCAGCCCCTCGATCCGCCGCAGCCGCTCGATCTTTTCCCACAGGCGGGCCATGGCCCGGGCGTAAAGCACCTGAAGCTCGAACTTGCCCATGTCGCGCAGCACCGCACGCGAGCGCAGTTCCATCAGCACGGCAAGCGCAGGAATTTCCCACAGCATGACCTCGGGCCAGCGACCTTCGAAGGTCAGCTCATATTGGCCATCCCGCTTTTCAAGATGGTAGTCGGGCAGGCGCATCCCTTCGAACCATTCCATGAAATCGGGGCGGAACATCTGGCGTTTGCCGTAAAAGGTATTCCCCCGCAGCCAGGTGCTTTCCCCGCGGCTGAGGCTCAGCGAGCGGACATGATCCAGCTGTTCCCTCAGTTCGCCCTCGTCGATCAACTCGGCGAGGCGGATGGATTTGGTGCGGTTGATCAGGCTGAACACCACCGTCGTGTCCGGCTTGTTGCGGAAGATCGACTGGCACATCAGCAGTTTATAAAAATCCGTATCGATCAGCGAACGGACGATCGGGTCGATCTTCCAGTTGTGGTTGTGGACCCGTGTTGCGATATCGACCATGACGCCTCTCCCTTTGCGCCCATGTCTAAGGCATCGGCGGGGGAAACGTCAAAACCCGTATCGCCATGATGCGCCACCTGGGTCAGCAAATCATACAGTTCCCGGCGTACCAGTG
>Ga0056909_1000866_pt1 | contig 22236 bp, 16 predicted proteins | sample EBPBio102011_DNA_FD_62115 | JGI IMG/M metagenome (GOLD analysis project Ga0056909, IMG submission 62115) | Wastewater treatment Type I Accumulibacter community from EBPR Bioreactor in Madison, WI, USA - Reactor 1_1/10/2011_ DNA | ecosystem: Engineered > Bioreactor > EBPR > Anaerobic-Aerobic >...
GCCGTCGTGCTTGCCGCAGTCGTTGATGTCTTCCTGCGTCAACGTGGCATAGGGCTGGAACTCGGGCAGGCTGGCTGACAGCTTGGTCTGCGTATCCAGTAGGGGCGTGAGTTGCGTGCACAGCTGCTTGGCTTCGGCCTCCAGTTTCTTGCCCTCGGCCTCCAGGCGATCTTCCATCTGCTGGCTGTCGCCACTGAAGATGCTGTCGAAGGCTTGTTTCATCGCGGCGCCCGCCATGTCCGCGCCCTTCACGCCCATCGCCATGCCGGTTTCGGCCATCGCATGGACCTGGCGGCGGTAGTCGAGCAGCAACGCACGCTGATCGTCATTGATGGTGACCGGCTTGCCCTCGATCAGGAAATCGCCTTGCGGGGTGATCTCGGCCTTGGGTTGGCTGCCTTGGCCAATGCGATTGCCGTTGATGGTGATGCCCCCGTCGCGGCCCAAGGTCAGGTTGCTGGTGGCAAGCTCGGCGCGCGCCTGGTCGATGGCCTTGCTGGCGGCGCGACCGATCATCGTTTGTGGCGCGTCGGGTGCCGGGGGCGGCGCCGGTGGCGCGGGCGCGTTGTTGCAGGCGGCGAGCAGCGCGCCGGCGAGCACGGTGGGGATGAGGAGGCGGGCGGGTGTCATGGATGTTCTCCGGATCAACGTGATGCGAATTCGCGGCGGATGTCGTTTTCGCAAGCAGCCACGTCATCCGCTTCAAGGGTGGCATACGGGCGGAACTGCGGCAGGCTGGCGGCCAGTTGCTGCTGCGAGTTGCGTAGCGCAGGAATCTGCCGGCAAAGGCTACGCACCTGAGGTTCGATTTGCTGCTTGACCGTGCGCTCGACACGGCGCTCCAGGCTGCCAGTCATCTCGCCGAACACCAGGCCAAGCCACGAACCGTTGCCGACCGCATCCAGCGCAGCTTCCGCACTGCGCTGGCCGATGTCGATGCCGGCCTTGGCGACATCGATGACCTGGCCGCGATAGACCAGCAATTGGCGACGCTGCCCGGCATCGATGCGCTGCTGTTTGCCTTCGATCAGGAAATCGCCCTGCGGCGTGATTTCGGCAGCGGGCAGCTTGGCCTTGCGAGACTTTTCATCACCGAACCGCAGGCTGTTGTCGATGCGCAGGTTTTCGGTATCCAGTTCACGCTTGGCCCTGGCAAGGTCCGAGTGAACCTCGTGGCGTGCCTGCGCCAGTTCCTGGCGGATTTCGTCGCTGATGCCGGAAGCCTGCTTGTCCCCGGCATGGGCAGTCGACAGCGGGGCACCGACAACCAGCACGACGGCGAGTAGGGGGGCGAATGTCATGACGGAACTCCTCTCGATGTTCGTTGGCAGGCCTGGGGTCAGGCTTCGCCGCGCCAGCGACGCAGGCGGATCGCGCCGTAGATCATCACTCCGCCAGCCAATACGCCCAGCCACAGCTGCGGTGTCGCAAACAGGTGCAATCCGCTGATCACGCCATCCAGACCGAACAGGGCCTTCGGGCTGTCGTCCAGGCGCTGCATCATCGGCGTACCCGCATAACCCAGGACATGGCTGCCCGGCCAGGCGCTGGTCAGGGCTCGGGCCACGATGTGCTGCCAGTACCAGGCGGCATTGAACTTGTCGTCGTTGAAGAAGCCAAACCACGCCACCAGCACGCCGGAGAGGAGCGGGAGCAGCACCGCCCACAGGAATGGCTTGCTCTTGGCCCAGGCCGAGCACAGCATCAGCCAGCCGGCGGTCGGCATGGCCCAGAAGGCGTACACCGGCAACCAGCCAAACGTCGCGCCAAGCAGGTGCAGCGGCTCCAGGTGCGACCAGTAGATGGTAAGGGGGTTGCCGCCATTGATCAGGATGAAGAAGCTCAGGATCAGCCCCGTGCCCAGCATCACCGCGAAGGAGATCAATGCCGCCGTCACCGGGGCCACCACCAGGGCGGTGATGAGCTTGCTGAAGACGGTCAGGCTGTCGGAGACCGGCATCGACTTCCAGAACAGCACGCTGCGGTCGCGGCGATCATCGTAAAGCGATGCCAGCAGGTAGAAGAACACCACGAAGCCGAACACCATCAGCGGCCACATGCCGGAGACCAGGGTGAAGCCGTTGACGACCTGCGCATATTGCTCAAGATCCTTGGGGCTGGCAGAGGCGATCAACTTGTCCCAGTCCACTTGCGAAAGCGGGATTTGCTGGCCTTCGTAATCCATGATCTTGGCGCCATTGCGATTGAGCACGAACTGCCCGGTGCCGCCGCCTAGGATGGTGAAGAACAGGAAGATCGCGCCGGTGATCAGCGGCGCCCAGAACAGGCCACCCTTGTGCTCCCAGAACTCGCGCTTGAGCAGCCACTTGAGCTTGTGGGTGGGATGCGGCGCGGTGACGTGCATCGGGGCGCGGGTGTCGTTGGCGATGGCGTTCATGCGTAGGTCCCCTTCATGGTGGCGACGAACAGGTCGGCCAGGCCCGGGATGCGGGTCTCGCCGAGTTCACGGAGTTGTGGGTGCGGCACGCCGTCGAACAGCATCACCGTCTTGCCGAACGCGAGCGCGCGTTCGTCGATGGGCTTGAGGGCGCGCGCGGCCTCCAGCTTGCCGGCATCGACCAGCACTTCGACGTAGCGCTCGCCGACCGCTTCCATCGGCGCATCCATCACCACCTTGCCGTCGCGGATGAACATCACGTCGGTGAGGATGTGCTCGACTTCCTCCACCTGGTGGGTGGTGATGAGGATGGTCTTTTCCTCGTCGAAGTAATCCTCCAGCAAGCGCTGGTAGAACTGCTTGCGGTACAGGATGTCCAGGCCCAGGGTCGGCTCGTCCAGGACCAGCAGGCGCGCGTCGATCGCCATCACGAGGGCCAGGTGCAGCTGCACCACCATGCCCTTGGACATCTCCTTGACCTTCATGTTCGGGCGCAACTGGGTGTTGGCGATGAAACGCTCGAAGCGCTCGCGGGAGAAGCGCGGATGCACGCCCTCGACGAAGCCGGCGACTTCACCCACCCGGATCCAGCGCGGCAGCACGGCGACATCGGCGATGAAGCAGACATCGTTCATCAGCTCGTCGCGCTGGGTGCGCGGGTCCTTGCCCAGCACTTTCAGTTCGCCCTGGAAGGGGATGAGGCCCAGGATCGCCTTGAGCGCGGTGGTCTTGCCGGCGCCGTTGGGGCCGATCAGGCCGACGATGCGGCCGGCCGGGATCTGGAAGGAGGCGCCATCGAGCGCCCGCTTGTTCTTGTAGACCTTGGTGAGGTCGTGTGCGACGACGACTGCGTTCATGGTGCGCCCCATTTCTTGGAAGGATCGATCAGTTCGGCCGGGTCCAGCCCCAGGCGTTCGATGCGCTCGCGCACCTGCGGCCACTCCTCGGTGAGGAAGCGCTGGCGCTCGCTCGACAAGAGCTGTTGCGGCGCGCCTTCGAGCACGAACATGCCCAGGCCCCGGCGCTTCTCCACCAGGCCTTCATCGGCCAGTTCCTGGAAGGCGCGCGAGACGGTGATCGGGTTGAGCTGGTATTCGGCGGCGACCGTGCGCACCGAGGGCAGGGCGTCGCCGGGTTTGAGTTCGCCGTCGATGATCATGGCCACCACGCGTTCCTTGAGTTGGCGATAGATCGGACTGCCGTCGCTCCATTGAATGGCTGTCATGGCATGAGGCTCCGGGGAATGAGGGTGAAATGGCTGGCCGGGCGCTTGCGTGCCGGGGCCGTGTGCCGCTCGTGCTGGCCGTCTTGCGAGCGGGCACCGCTGGCGGCGGGGGCGGCATAGGCCGCGGGCTCGGGCAGCACCAGCATCGCCAACCCGGCCAGCAGCAGGGGCAGCGCGAGCATCGGCAGGATCACCTCGGCAGGACGATGGCGTCGCATGGCGGTCTCCGTGTTCTGGGTGAGTGGTGTTGTATGTAACTATAACACCAAAACAGACCTCGTCAAGACCCGCGAACCCAACTGATGGCAGGGGTAGGCGGTGAAGGAAGGGGGAGGTCGGCGGGCGCGGGGCCGGAACGTCAGCTGAAGCCCTGAGGTGGATCAAGCGCCCCCGATTGCCGGCTGCGCCATCGAACGCGACAATGGCTGGATGAATCCGTACATAGCACGCTGGGCCCGTTGGCCCGTCACGATGCTGGCCGCCTTCACCTTGCTGGCAGGTTTGGCCCATGCGCAATCCGCTAAGCCGTTGGCGAACGAGCGCGAGAAAACCAGTTACATGATCGGCATGGATGTCGGCGGATCGCTGCAGCCGGTGGCCGACGACATCGACATGGCCGCGTTCGAGAAATCGGTGCGCAATGGCCTGTCCGGTGGCGAGCCGTTGCTGCAGGACGCGCAGGCCAAGGCGGCAGGCCTTGCGTTGATGCAGCGCATGCAGGCCCGCAAGGCGGGCACTACGGAGAAGCTGCCGCCCGTCTCGCGCGCGGATGCTGGGCTGCTGGTGGGCGCTGATGTGGGGCGCAACCTCGCGCCGATCGCCGAGGAAATCGACGTGCCCGCCTTCGTGCGCGGCGTGCGCGTAGTGCTGGACAAGGGCAAGCCGCTGGTGGACCAGGCCGAAGCCAATGCCTTGCGCGCCGCCTTCGTGCAGCGCCAGCAGCAGCGCGCGGCGCAGGCAGGCGAGCGCAATGCCGCCGATGGCGCGGCGTTCATGGCGGCCAACAAGACCAAGAAAGGCGTCATCACCACGCGTTCGGGGCTGCAATACCAGGTGATTCGCCCGGGCTCGGGCGCGCGCCCGATGCCCAGCGACAAGGTCCGCGTGAACTATGAAGGCACCTTGCCCGACGGCACCGTGTTCGACAGCTCCTACCAGCGCGGCCAGCCGGCGGATTTCCCCCTGTCCTCGGTCATACCGGGCTGGCGCGAGGGCGTGGCCCTGATGCCGGTGGGCGCCAAGTATCGTTTCTGGGTGCCGGGCGACCTTGCCTACGGCAAGCGCGGCTCGCCGCCCAACATCGGACCGAACCAAGTGCTGGTGTTCGATGTCGAACTGATGGAAATCCTGAAGTAGCCATTGCTTCTTCAGCCCTTACGCACGGCCGCACCACGACATCGGCCGCCACCCCGAGTTTCCCTTCCGGAGTTTCCGCATGAAATCGCGTTCCACATTCGCCGTTACCGCGCTGGCCGCGGCCATTGCCCTGGTTGGTTGCAACAAGCCGGCCGACAAATCCGATGCCAAGGCCGACGGCGCCAAGACCGAAGAGGCGGGTGGTGACAAGAAGATCCCGGGCCTGAAGGACGAAAAGGCGCAGATCAGCTACATGGTCGGCATGGACGTGGCCAAGATGCTGGAGCCGGCCAAGGACGAAGTGGACCTTGCCACCGTCAGCAAGGCGATGAACGACGTGCTCGAAGGCAAGAAGGTGCTGCTCACCGAGGAGCAGGCCAACGACATCCGCGAGACCTTCGCGCAGAAGATGCAGGCCAAGCGCCTTGCCGAGATGATGGCCGAGTCCAAGAAGAACGCCGATGACGGCAAGAAGTTCCTCGCCGACAACGGCAAGAAGCCGGGCGTGGTGACCACCGCCTCGGGCCTGCAGTACCAGGTCATCACCGAAGGCAAGGGCGCCAAGCCGGGCCCGGGCGATGCGGTCAAGGTCAAGTACAAGGGCACCTTGCTGGACGGCAAGGAATTCGACAGCACCGAGGCCCACGGCGGCGAACCGGCCGTGCTGCCGCTCGACCGCGTGATCCCGGGCTGGGCCGAAGGCATCCGCCTGATGCCGGTCGGCAGCAAGTACAAGTTCTGGATCCCGTCCAACCTCGGCTATGGCGAGCAGGTGCCCCCGGGCGCGCCGTTCCCGCCGAATGCCACGCTGGTGTTCGAGGTGGAGCTGGTGGACGTGGTGAAGGCGCCCAAGGGCTGATCCATCGAACACCATGGCGGTGATGAAGCTGTCATCGCTTTGAAGCACACTGCGACTGCCGCCCATGCGGCAGTCGTCGTTTGAGGAGGATGCATGCGCGTCGCGATCTTCGGTACGGGCTATGTGGGATTGGTCACGGGCACGTGCCTGGCGGAAGTCGGGCACCAGGTGACCTGCGTCGATGTCGATGCGGCGAAGGTCGCGGGCCTTGCAGCCGGCATCGTGCCGATCTACGAACCGGGCCTGACGCCGATGGTGAAGGCCAACCACGCCGCCGGGCGCCTGCACTTCACCACCGATGCCGCCAAGGCCGTCGATTTCGGCGAGATCTTCTTCATCGCCGTCGGCACGCCGCCCGACGAGGACGGCAGCGCCGATCTCCAGTACGTGCTGGCCGTCGCGCGCAGCATCGGCGCGCACTTGACGCGCCCCGCGATCATCGTCAACAAATCCACGGTGCCCGTCGGTACGGCCGACAAGGTGCGGGCCGCGATCACCGACACGCTGGCGGCGCGCGGGATCGAGGTGGCCTTCGATGTCGTCTCCAACCCCGAATTCCTCAAGGAGGGCGATGCGGTCAACGATTGCATGCGCCCGGACCGGATCGTCGTCGGCGCGCAGAGTGAAGCGGCGATCGCGACGATGCGCCGCCTGTACGCGCCGTTCAACCGCAACCACGACCGCATGGTGACGATGGACGTGCGCTCGGCAGAGCTGACCAAATACGCCGCCAACGCCATGCTCGCGACCAAGATCTCCTTCATGAACGAGATCGCCAACATCGCGGAGAAAGTCGGCGCGGACGTCGAGATGGTGCGCAAGGGGATCGGCTCGGACCCGCGCATCGGCTGGCACTTCATCTATCCGGGCGCGGGCTATGGCGGCTCCTGTTTCCCCAAGGACGTGCAGGCGCTTTCGCGCACTGCTTCGCAACACGGTTATCCGGCGCGGGTGCTGGATGCGGTTGAAGCCGTCAACGACGCGCAGAAGGGCCATCTGTTCGAGTTGATGCTGCGGCATTACGGCAGCGAGGATGCGCTGCGTGGCAAGACCGTCGCGGTCTGGGGCTTGGCCTTCAAGCCCAACACCGACGACATGCGCGCGGCCTCCAGCCGGCGCCTCTTGGCGCAACTTTGGCAGGCGGGCGCACGCGTCCGGGCCTTCGATCCCGAGGCGCGGGAAGAAGCGCGGCGCATCTTCGGGCAGCGCGATGACCTCGTGCTGTGCGACAGCGCCGATGCTGCGCTGGAAGGCGCGGACGCACTGGCCGTGGTGACCGAATGGAAGCAGTTCCGCAGCCCTGATTTCGCACGCTTGAAGGCGACACTGACCGACGCCGTGGTCTTTGATGGACGCAACCTCTACGAGCCGGCCGAAGTCGAAGCGCAGGGACTGGCCTATTGGGGCATCGGCCGCGGTCGATCTGTCAAAATATCGCCATGAACGAATCCTCACGCATCGACGAGCTGGAAACCCGAGTCGCCTTCCAGGAGCACGCGCTCAACGAATTGAGCGATGCACTGGCCGAGGCACGCGCGGAAATCACCCGCCATGCCCTTTTGCTGGCCAAGGTGGTCGAAGAGCTGAAGTCCGCACGCGGCGCCGGCGTCGCCACCGATGCCGCCGACGAGCCGCCCCCCCCGCATTACTGATTCATCCCGCCAAAGCCATGACCGATTCACTGCGCGACCAACTCCTGGGCCTGGGCTTCAAGCCTGCCCCCAAGCCCGAACGCCCGCCGCGACAACAGCAGAACCCGCGCCATGCGGGCAAGCCGGGCGCTGGCCGGCCGGCGCAAGCGGCGAGGAAACCGAACCGGCCCAAGCCTGCCGCAGGCGAGATGGATCTTGGCAAGGCATATGCAATCCGAGCGCAACGCGAGAAGGAAGAGCGCATCGAAGCCGAGCGGCAGAAGCAGGAGGCCGCGCGCGTTCGCCGCGAGGCCCGCGCCCAGCTGGCCGAGTTCCTCGCCGGCAAGGCATTGAATGCCGAGGCGGCGGACATCGCCCGCCACTTCGAATACGGCGGCAAGATCAAGCGCATCTATGTCACGGCCGAGCAGCTGCAGGCGCTCAATGCCGGCGACCTGGGCGTGGTGCAGCAAAACGGCCGCTACCTGCTGGTCGATGCGGCCACCCTCACCCGCGCCGAGGCGATCTTCGCCGAGGCCGTGGCGCTCAAGGTGGACCCGAACGCGCCGGCGCAGGCCGATCCCTACAGCGATCCGAAATATCAGGTGCCCGACGACCTGGTGTGGTGATCGCCGGGTGATGCCGGCTTATTCCGGGTCGTAGTCCAGGTTAGCCGCGAGCAGGCGTTCGGCCTGCGCGAGGGTGAGGCCCTTGCGCTGCGCGTAATCCTCGGCCTGTTCCTTCGATACCCGGCCGACCACGAAATACTGGCTTTTCGGGTGGCTGAAGTACCAGCCCGAGACCGAGGCCGCCGGCAGCATGGCGAAGTTGTCGGTCAGCGTCATCGCGGCGTTGTCGGTGGCCGAGAGCAGCTGGAACAGGGTTGCTTTCTCGCTGTGCTCCGGGCAGGCCGGATAGCCCGGCGCCGGGCGAATGCCGCGATACTTTTCACCGATGATGTCATCGACGCTGAGCGATTCGTCGCTGGCGTATCCCCAGAACTCCGTGCGCACGCGCTGGTGCAGGCGCTCGGCGAGGGTTTCCGCCAACCGGTCCGCGAGGGACTTGAGCAGGATGGCGTTGTAGTCGTCGTGGTCGGCTTCGTAACGCGCGACGCGCTCGTCGATGCCGATGCCGGCGGTGCAGGCGAACGCGCCGATCCAGTCCTGCTTGCCGCTCTCGGCCGGCGCGACGAAATCGGCCAGGCAGAAATCCGGGCGTTCGACCGGCTTGTCCACCTGCTGGCGCAGGAAGTGCAGTGTGGCAGGGCCTGTTCCGGTATCGACATCGACATCATCGCCCCGTGATTGCGCGGGGAACAGGCCGATGACCGCCTTCGCGGTGAGCCATTTTTCATCCACGATGCGCCCCAGCATGGCCTGCGCATCGTTGAACAGCGCCGTGGCATGCTTGCCCACGACTTCATCGGTCAGGATCGCCGGATAGCGGCCCGCCAGCTCCCAGGCGTTGAAGAACGGCACCCAGTCGATCAACGGCACCAGCTCGTCCAGCGGATAGTCCTCGAACACGTGGATGCCGGGCTGCACGGGCGCCGGCGGTGGATACGCGTCCCACCCGCCATCGAACTTCTGTGCGCGGGCCTTGTCCAGCGGTACCAGCCGCTTGGCATCGCCGCGATTCTTGTGGCGTTCGCGGATTTCGGCGAAATCGCGGTCATTGGCCGCGACAAACTGGCTGCGCAGGTCGGCCGAGATCAGCGATTGCGCGACGTTGACGGCGCGACTGGCGTCCTTCACCCAGACCGTCGGCGCATCGTAATGCGGGTCGATCTTGAGCGCCGTATGCGCGCGCGAGGTGGTCGCGCCGCCGATCATCAGCGGCATCGAGAAGCCCTGGCGCTTCATCTCCCTGGCCACATGGCTCATTTCCTCGAGCGATGGGGTGATGAGGCCCGACAGGCCGATCAGATCGGCCTCTTCTTCGCGGGCGCGGTCCAGGATGGTCTGCGCCGGCACCATCACGCCCAGATCAACCACCTCGAAGTTGTTGCAGGCCAGCACCACGCCGACGATGTTCTTGCCGATGTCGTGCACGTCGCCCTTGACGGTGGCCATGATGACCTTGCCGTTGTTCTTGCCGACATCGCCGGTCTTGAGTTTTTCCTCTTCGATGTAGGGCAGCAAGTGGGCGACCGCCTTCTTCATCACGCGCGCGGACTTCACCACTTGCGGCAGGAACATCTTGCCGGCGCCGAACAGGTCGCCCACCACGTTCATGCCATCCATCAGCGGACCTTCGATGACATCGAGCGGGCGCTTGGCCTCGAGCCGCGCCGCCTCGGTGTCCTCCACGATCCATTGGTCGATGCCGTGCACCAGGGCATGGGAGAGGCGGGCGGCCACCGGTTGCTCGCGCCAGCGCAGGTCCTCGACTTTCTTCTCGCCTTTCTTGCCCTTGAAGCGGTCGGCGATTTCCAGCAGGCGCTCAGTACCATCACTGCGGCGGTTGAGCACCACGTCCTCGACGCGCTCGCGCAGGTCGGGGTCGAGGTCGTCGTACAAGGGCAGGGCGCCGGCGTTGACGATGCCCATGTCCATGCCGGCGCGGATCGCGTGGTAGAGGAACACCACGTGGATCGCCTGGCGCACGGCCTCGTTGCCGCGGAAGGAGAAGCTGACATTCGACACGCCACCGGAGATATGGCTATGGGGATGTCGCTTCTTCAGCTCGCGACAGGCTTCGATGAAGGCGACGGCATAGTCGTCGTGCTCCTCGATGCCCGTCGCGATGGCGAAGACGTTGGGATCGAAGATGATGTCTTCCGGCGGAAAACCGACTTCTTCGGTCAACAGCTGGTAGGCGCGTGAGCAGATTTCCACCTTGCGCTCGATGGTGTCGGCCTGGCCGGCCTCGTCGAAGGCCATCACCACCACCGCGGCGCCGTAGCGACGCACGAGGCGCGCCTGGCGAAGGAATTCGTCTTCGCCTTCCTTCATCGAGATCGAATTGACGATGCCCTTGCCTTGCAGGCACTTCAATCCGGCCTCGATCACGCTCCACCTGGAGGAATCGACCATCACCGGGATGCGCGCAATGTCGGGCTCGGCCGCCATCAGGTTGAGGAAGGTGACCATGGCCTTTTCGGAATCGAGCAGGCCTTCGTCCATGTTGACGTCGATCACCTGCGCGCCGTTCTCGACCTGCTGGCGCGCCACCACGAGCGCGTCGTCGTAACGGCCTTCCAGGATCATCTTCTTGAACTGCGCGCTGCCGGTGACGTTGGTGCGTTCACCGACGTTGATGAAGTTGAGCTGCGGGGTGACCACCAGCGGCTCAAGGCCCGAGAGGCGGGTATGGCGTTGCAATGTCGTCATGCCGCAGCCTCCATGGCCGGCAGCTGGCGCGGCGTCACGCCAGCAACGGCACGTGCGATGGCCTCGATGTGGGCGGGCGTCGTGCCGCAACAGCCGCCCAGCACATTGACGAGGCCCGCGCGGGCGAACTCGCCCACGACCTCGGCCATGTCTTCCGGTGTCTCGTCGTAGCCGCCAAAGGCATTCGGCAGTCCGGCGTTGGGATGGGTGGTGATGTAGGTGTCGGCCACCAGCGATAGGGCCTCGACGTGCGGGCGGAGATCCTTCGCGCCCAGCGCGCAGTTGAGGCCAATCGCCATCGGTTGCACATGGCGCAGCGAATACCAGAAGGCTTCGGCGGTCTGGCCCGAGAGCGTGCGGCCCGAGGCGTCGGTGATCGTGCCGGAGATCATCACCGGCAGGCGGGCGCCGAGCGCGTCAAACGCTTCCTCGATCGCGAACAGGGCGGCCTTGGCGTTGAGGGTGTCGAACACGGTTTCAACCATCAGGATGTCGGCGCCGCCTTCGATCAGGCCATCGGCGGCCTCGCGGTAGGCGTCCTTCAATTGGTCGAAGGTGATGGCCCGGTATCCCGGCTGGTTCACGTCCGGGGAGAGCGACGCGGTGCGGCTGGTCGGACCGAGCACGCCGACCACGAAGCGAGGCTTGCCCAGTGTTTTCGCTTCGGCCTCATCGCATGCGGCGCGGGCGATGCGGGCGCCTTCGCGGTTGAGCTCGCGCACCAGGTGCTGCAGTCGATAGTCGGCCAGTGAGATCGACGTGGAGTTGAAGGTATTGGTTTCGATGAGGTCCGCGCCGGCATCGAGGTATTCGGCATGGATTCCCGAAATGATGTCGGGGCGCGTAATGGTGAGCAGGTCGTTGTTGCCGCGCTGATCGTGGCCTTCGCAGCCGCAAGCTGGGCCGTGCGCGTGGCCCTCGGCAGCGAACAGGGCGTCATAACCTTCGGCAAAACGTTCGCCGCGATAATCGGCTTCTGCCAGCTCGTGACGCTGGATCATCGTGCCCATCGCACCGTCCAGAACCAGGATGCGGTCGCGCAATGCTGCCAGCAGCGCTTCTGCGCGCACTGGGTCATGCCAAGGCAACGATGTCATTTCTTCACTCCAATCAGGGCCACTACCTCGAAATGCGGGGGGCGGCGTTCGCGGGTCACCGTGCCTGCATCCTGCAGGGACAGTCCGGCCTTCTCGATGAACCGTTGCAGTTCCTTCTGGGTAAACCCGAGGTTGACGTGGCCGAAAGGCTCGACCGCCGATGCATGGGCATGCTTGCCAAGGCTCGACAACAGCAGGCGACCGCCGGGTCGCAGCACGCGCGCGGCCTCGGCCACTGCGGCGGCGGGCCGTGTTGCGTAGGTGAGGGCATGCATCATCACCACGAGGTCGAAGCTTTCGTCTTCGAACGGCAAGGCATGCATGTCGCCTTCGCGCACCTCGACATTGGGATGCACGCGCAGGCGCTCGGTGGCGGCGTTGACCACGCGGCGGCTGGCGTCCAGGCAGATGTAGCGATCCGAATGCGGGGCCAGCAGCTCGGCCAGCACGCCATCACCGGAAGCGATGTCGAGCACGTCGCCCGGATCGAGCAAGGGCAGGGCGCTGCGGGCCATCGCTTCCCACGTACGGCCGGGCGAGTAATGGCGCTCCATGTCGCCTGCCACGCTGTCGGCCCAGTTCTGTTCGCGTTCTCGTGCGGCCAAGACGGTGGGCAGGCGGGCGGCGTCCTGCTCCAGCAGCGGGTCCTTGCTGCCGTCGCGCAGGGCATGCCACAGGGTACGCTGCGCAGGTTCAAGTGCTTCGTCGTCGAAACGGTAATAGGCGGACACGCCGGCGCGGCGGTCGCGCACCAGGCCCGCTTCCTTCAATTTGGCGAGGTGGGTGGATACGCGCGGCTGCGCGAGGCCAGTGATGGCGGCGAGCTCTGCAACGGTGAGCTCTTCATGCGCGAGCAGGGCGAGCAGGCGCACGCGGGTCGCATCGGCGAAGACCTTCAAATGGACGGACCAAGCTTCCAGATCCATATTTATCTCTTTATCCGGATTCAAAGATAATTGTGCGACCACGGGCCGGCGAGGTCAAGCGAGGCGGGCCTTGCGGCGCGAGGCGGGATACAATTCGTGCTTTCCGACAGGACGAGGTCGCGCCGTGGATTTCAGCTTCACCGAAGAGCAGTTGATGATTCAGGATGTCGCGCGTCGCATCGCGCAGGAGAAGATCGCCCCGTCGGCCGAGGCCTTCGACAAGAGCGGCGAATTCCCGCTGGAGAACATCCGGCTGCTGGGTGAAAACGGGCTGATGGGCATCGAGGTTCCCGTCGAGTACGGCGGCGCAGGCATGGATCCCATCGCCTACGTGCTGGCGATGGTGGAGATCGCCGCGGCGGACGCGGCCCACAGCACCATCATGTCCGTGAACAACTCCCTGTTCTGCAACGGCATCCTGACCCACGGCACCGAGGCGCAGAAACAGAAGTACGTGCGTGCGATCGCCGAGGGCACGCACATCGGCGCGTTCGCGCTGACCGAGCCTCAGTCCGGCTCCGACGCCACCGCGATGCGTTGCCGCGCGGTCAAGCAGGCCGACGGCAGCTACAAGATCAACGGCAAGAAGAGCTGGATCACCTCCGGCCCTGTGGCCAAGTACATCGTCCTGTTCGCGATGACCGATCCCGACAAGGGCGCGCGCGGGATCACCGCGTTCCTGGTCGATACCGACAAGCCGGGCTTCGGTCGCGGCAAGACCGAGCCCAAGCTCGGCATCCGCGCATCCGCCACCTGCGAGATCGAATTCGACGATTACATCGCCGATGCGGACGAAGTGCTGGGCAAGGAAGGCGAGGGCTTCAAGATCGCGATGGGCGTGCTCGATGCCGGTCGCATCGGCATCGCCTCGCAGTCCATCGGCATCGCGCGGGCGGCCTACGAGGCTTCGCTGGCGTATGTGAACGAGCGCAAGGCCTTCGGTCAGCCGATAGGCGCGTTCCAGATGACCCAGGCCAAGATCGCCGACATGAAGTGCAAGCTGGATGCCTCGCTGCTCTTGACCTTGCGCGCTGCGTGGCTGAAGGGCCAGGGCAAGCGTTTCACTACCGAGGCGTCGGTCGCCAAGCTCACCGCGTCGGAGGCCTGCATGTGGATCGCCCACCAGACCGTGCAGATCCATGCCGGCATGGGCTACTCGAAGGAGATGCCGGTGGAGCGCTACTTCCGCGACGCCAAGATCACCGAGATCTACGAAGGCACCAGCGAGATCCAGCGCCTGGTGATCGCCCGCAACGAAACCGGGCTGCGTTGAGCCCATTCCCCCCACGAAGCGAACGCCCGTAAAGGTCGACCCCCATGACTTCGAAGAAAACCTCGCCGCGCACGGACATCGCCGTGCGCGTGACTGCGCCCGTCCTCAAGCCCGTGCTCGATGCCGTCGGCAAGGATCCCACCGCCCGCGAATTCGCCGCCACGCTTCTGGAGCGTCTCTCGCCGGGTGAGCTCGCGATGCAATCGCCCGCGCACTGGGCGGCGCTGGCCAAGGATGCGTTGGCGTTCGTCTCGACGCGCAAGCCGGGCCGCGCCTCGATCCGCGTGTTCAGCCCGGATGCGAAGAAGAACGGTTGGGACATGCCGCGCAGCGTGCTGCAGATCGTCAACGACGACATGCCGTTCCTGGTGGATTCGGTCAGCAATGCGCTGGTCGAAAAAGGCATCGGCGTGCATGCGCTGATCCATCCGGTGATGGCGATCAGCCGGGACAAGAGCGGTCGGATGACGGCGCTCGGCCAGGGCGAGGACGAATCGGTGATGCACATCGAGATCGATCGCCTCGACAGCGCGGATGCCAAGGCGCTCGAAAAAATGGTGGCCGGCGTACTGGAAGACGTGCGCGCCAGCGTGGCCGATTGGCCGAAGATGCGCGAGAAGATGGTGGCCGCGGCCGAAGGCCTGCTCAAGCATCCTGGCCCGGTGCCGGTGGCGACGCTGGAAGAGGCCCGCGAATTCCTGCGCTGGGCGGCCGACAACCATTTCACCTTCCTCGGTTACCGCGAGTATCGCGTCGAGAAACGGGGCCGCGAGGACATGCTGGTGGCGGTCGATGGCAGCGGCCTTGGCCTGCTGCGCGACGAGGACGCCAGCAAGCCGCGTCCGCTGAAGTCAATGGATGCGCACCAGGTACAGCAGGCGGGCGTGTTCGATCCGCTCATCCTGTCCAAGACCAATGCGCGCTCACACGTGCATCGTCGCGGCTACATGGACTACATCGGCGTGGTGACCTATGACGACAAGGGGCGCCCGCTCAGCGAGAAGCGCTTCATCGGCCTGTTCACCTCCAGCGCCTACAACCGGCGCCCGTGGGAAATCCCGGTGGTGCGTGCACGTTTTGATCGGGTGATGAACGAGTCGGGCCTGCCCGCGAGCGGCCACAGCGCCAAGGCGCTCCGCCACATCCTTGAAACGTTGCCGCGCGACGAGCTGTTCCAGTCCAGCGATGCCGAGTTGTTGGACCTTGGCAGCGGCGTGCTGGGGTTGCAGGAGCGCGTGGACAGCAAACTCTTCATCCGCCGTGATCGCTACGGCCGTTTCTATTCCGTGCTGGTGTTCGTCCCGCGCGAGCGGTTCAACACCGACATGCGCCTGCGCATCGAGCAGATGCTGAAAGACGCGCTCTCGGCAGACCATATCGAAAGCCATGTGCTGATGGGCGACTCGCCGCTGGCGCAGTTGCACATGATCGTGCGCCCGCGCAGTGAATCGGCCGATGTCGATTTCGATCTCGACGCGCTGGGCAAGGCATTGGCCGAGATCGTGCGCAACTGGCACGACAACCTCAACGACCTGCTCATCACCCGCCATGGCGAAACCGAGGGCTTGCTGCTCGCCAAGCGTTTCGGCCGTGCGTTGAGCTCCGCCTACATCGAGCAGGCCAGCCCCGAGGCGGCTGCCGACGACGTGGCGCAGCTGGCCGCACTGACCGATGACAACAGCATCGGCATCAGCATGCGCACCGATCCTTCGGCCAGCCATTGCGCCGATTGCATCGAGGTCAAGCTCTTCCGCCGCGGCGACAGCCTGCCGTTGTCGGAGGTGCTGCCGATGTTGGAGAACATGGGGCTGCAAGTCGTCACCGAATATCCCTACAGCATCGAGGCCGACGGCCAGACGTATTCGATCCAGGACCTGGAAGTGCGTCCGCCCGAAGGCGCGCTGCCCTCGGCCGAAGGCATCGCATACTTCGTCGAGGCCTTCACCCGCGTGTGGGGCGGCGACCTTGAGAACGATGGCTTCAACCGCCTGGTGCTGGCCGCGGGCCTGCGTTGGAAGCAGGTGCAGATGCTGCGTTCCTACTGCAAGTACCTGATGCAGGTGGGCGTGCCGTTCTCGCAGAGCTATGTCGAGGCGACCTTCGCCCGTTACCCGCTGTTGGCGCGACTGATGGTGGAATACTTCGAGGCGCGCTTTGACCCGGCCACGGGCAAGGAAACCAAGGCGCAGATTGAAGTGGGTGCAAAGGCCTTTGCCGCGCAGCTCGGCGTGCTGGCGGGCGATGAGGCGGCGGCCCAGGCCATCAAGCCGGTCATCGCCGCACGCAGTGCCTCCCGCGAGGCGCAGGGCGATGCGGTGCGCACCGCGCTGCTGTCTCTGCTCGATCGCGTCAAGAGCCTCGACGAAGACCGCATCCTGCGCAGCTTCATGGGCGTGATCGATGCCACCTTGCGCACCAACTATTACATCGATTATCCAGGCGGCAAGCGCATGGATGGCGGTCCGGCCGACTATCTCAGCTTCAAGCTCGATTGCGCTGACGTGCCGGACCTGCCCAAGCCCAAGCCCTATCGCGAAATCTGGGTGTGCGGCCCACGCGTGGAAGGCATCCACCTGCGATTCGGGCCGGTGGCGCGAGGCGGCCTGCGCTGGTCGGACCGTCGCGAGGATTTCCGCACCGAGGTGCTGGGGCTGGTCAAGGCGCAGATGGTGAAGAACACCGTCATCGTGCCGGTCGGCTCCAAGGGCGGGTTCTACGCCAAGCAGTTGCCGGATCCGTCGGTGGATCGCGATGCGTGGTTCAACGAGGGCGTGGCCTGCTACAAGCGCTTCATCAACGGCCTACTCGACATCACCGACAACCTGTCCAACAGTGGCAAGGTCCTGCCGCCGGCAGGCGTCGTGCGCCATGACGGTGATGACCCGTACCTGGTGGTCGCCGCGGACAAGGGCACCGCGACGTTCTCCGACATCGCCAATGGCATCGCGCAGGCGCATGGCTTCTGGCTGGACGATGCCTTCGCCTCGGGCGGCTCGGTCGGTTACGACCACAAGGGCATGGGCATCACCGCACGCGGCGCGTGGGAGTCGGTCAAGCGCCACTTCCGTGCGCTGGGCCGCGATTGCCAGAAAGAGGACTTCACCTGCGTCGGCATCGGCGACATGTCGGGCGACGTGTTCGGCAACGGCATGCTGCTGTCCAAACACACGCGCCTGGTCGCAGCGTTCGACCATCGCCACATCTTCATCGATCCCAACCCGGATGCCGCGGCCTCGTTCAAGGAGCGCCAGCGGATGTTCAAGCTGGCGCGCTCCTCGTGGATGGATTACGACGCCAAGCTGATCAGCAAGGGGGGCGGCGTGTTCTCCCGCGCGGAGAAGTCGATCAAGCTCAGCCGCGAGGCCAAGGCCGCGCTCGGCATCGAGCCGGGCGTGGAGGCGATGAGCCCGACGGAGTTGATGTCGGCGATCCTCAAGTCGCCCGTCGATCTGCTGTTCAACGGCGGCATCGGCACATACGTGAAGTCCAGCCACCAGAGCAATGCCGATGTCGGCGACCGGGCCAACAACGCGCTTCGCGTCAACGGCAACGAGCTGCGTTGCCGGATCGTGGGCGAGGGCGGCAACTTGGGCCTGACCCAGCTGGGTCGCGTCGAGGCATCGCATTACGGCGTGCTGCTCAACACCGATTTCATCGACAACTCCGCCGGCGTGGACACCTCCGACCATGAGGTGAACATCAAGATCCTGCTGAACGGCGAAGTGCAGAAGGGCAAGTTGACGCTGCCGGCGCGCAACAAGCTGTTGGCCTCGATGACCGATGAAGTGGCATCGCTCGTGCTCAACGACAACTATCGGCAGAACCAGACGTTGTCGCTGATGGAGCGGATGACCCAGACGCGCCTGGGCTCGAAGATGCATTTCATCAGTTCGCTCGAAGCGCTGGGGCTGCTCGACCGCCAGATCGAGGACCTGCCGAGCGATGCCGAGGTGGCCGAGCGCAAGGCCAAGGGCCTCAGCCTGACCCGCCCGGAGCTGTCCGTGCTGCTGTCGTATTCCAAGCTGGTGGCCTATCCGGAGTTGCTCAAGAGCGATGTGCCGGAAGACCCGTACCTGTCCAAGGAGCTGGTGCGCTACTTCCCCGAGCCCTTGCAGAAGAAGTACACGAAGGCGATGGAGCACCACCGCCTGAAGCGCGAGATCATCGCCACGGCGGTGACTAACTCCACCATCAACCGCATGGGCGCGACCTTCCTGATGCGCATGCAGGAAGACAGCGGACGCAGCATCGGGGATATCGCCAAGGCCTTCACGATCACCCGCGAAACACTCGATGCCCGCGAGTTGTGGGCGCAGATTGATGCGCTCGATGGGAAGGTGGCGGAATCCGCCCAGATCGATGCCCTGCAGGTGATCTGGGAAGTGCAGCGCAGCTTCACCCGCTGGCTGCTGTCGCGGCCAGGCGCCATTCCGGCGATCCAGCAGGCGGTCGATCGCTACCACGACGGCTTCCGCGACATCCGCGCAGGCGAGGGCATCCTGCCCGATTCGCAGCGCCCGGCCTACGAAGGCAGCCGCAAGGAATGGCGTGCCAAGGGCGTGCCGCCCGCGCTCGCCGACCAGCTGGCCGCGCTGCCCTACCTCGAACCCAGCCCGAACATCATCGAGCTGGCGCGCGAGCGCAAGCAGCGCCCGGTCGAGGTGGCCAAGGTCTATTTCCGTATCGCCGATGCCTTGCGCGAGCCGTGGCTGCGCGAGCAGATCGAGGGCCTGAAGGTGGATGGCCGCTGGCACGCGGTGGCGCGTGGCGTGTTGCGCGACGAGCTGGCGACGCAGATGCGCAAGCTCACCGAGCAGGCGCTGGCGATGCCGGGCAAGGACGCGGAGGCCAAGGTCTCGGCCTGGCTTGGACGCGACGATTCCACGCTGCGATTCACCTTGGCGATGCTCAACGAGCTGGCCACGCAGAAGACGCTGGACTACCCGACGGTGTCGGTCGCGGTGCAGCGCCTGGCCCAGCTGGCGAGCCGCGGTTGATCGGCAACCCTCGGGCACTTTGACCTGGATCGGGGCCTGCGGGCCCCGATCCGTTTTGTGCAGCAGCGCATACAGCCGCGGCGGGGTTCGCGCTATCCTCCGCGCATGCCAGAGCCTCGCATCGCCTTCCTTGCCAGTCCTGCCGATGACGCGCAGGACGCCTTGCGCCTCCTCGTCGATGCGCATGGGCAACACGCACCGGCCGAGGCGGACATATTGGTGGCGTTGGGCGGCGATGGCTTCATGCTGCAGACGCTGCACCGGCACGGCGACCTGGGACGCCCGGTTTACGGAATGAAGCTCGGTACCGTCGGGTTCCTGATGAACCAGTACCGGGTGGATGGCCTGATGGCGCGGCTGCAGGCCGCAGAGCCTGCAGTGCTCAAGCCACTTGAAATGATCGCGCTGACCGAATCGGGCGCGCAGGTGGATTCACTGGCCTACAACGAGGTGTCGTTGCTGCGCCAGACCCGCCAAGCGGCGCACATTGCCATCGACCTCAGCGGCCAGAACCGGCTGGATGAATTGATCTGCGATGGCGTGATGGCCGCGACGCCCGCCGGAAGCACGGCCTACAACTTCTCGGCCGGCGGCCCGATCCTGCCGCTTGGCGCCAACGTGATGGCATTGACGCCGATCGCGCCTTTTCGTCCCCGGCGCTGGCGTGGCGCCGTGCTCAAGGCCTCGACCGAGGTGAAGTTCCGCGTGCTCGATCCCTACAAGCGCCCGGTCAGCGCCACCGCGGATTCGCACGAAGTGCGCGATGTCGTGGAAGTCACCATCCGCGAATCCGCCACGCATACGGTGACGCTGTTGTTCGACCCGGAGCACAATCTCGAAGAACGGATTCTCAGCGAGCAGTTCATCGCATAGGCCTGGCCCGCCATGCATCGACCCGACATGAACGATCCGGGCTGGCCACGCGAAGAGACGGGGCTGAGCGGTCACGGGGGCCCACCGAAGGCGCGCCCGCGCCTGCCTGGCGGCGGTCAGGCGTGGATCCTGGGCGTGCTCGCGCTCTTGTTCGGATTGGCCCTGACCGCATGGATCAGTCGTGTGGAATGGGGGCGCGAGCGTGCCGAGCGGCAGCGATCCCTAGATATCGCGGCGAGCGACATCGAGGCCGCGTTACGCAGCGAACTGGACGCGTGCGAGATGCTGCTGCGTTCCATGCAATCGATCTACCTCGCCTCCCGCGACGTGGATGCCGGTGAATTCCAGGCAGCTTTCGAAGGATTGCGTGTGCTCGGCAATCTTTCGAGCCTGCAAGCGCTGTCGCTGGCCGAGCGCATCGATCGCCCGGACGGCGTGCATTACGTGATCACACGCATGCAGCCGGATCATGCGTCCAATACGCACCTGATCGGCCTCGACATCACCACCCAGCCGCAAAGCCTGCGCGCAGTCGAGCTATCGCGCGATCTCAACCAGGCCGTCATGTCCGCGCCGATGCGCCTGCAACAAGCGCCCGCCACGGCCTCTAACGCGAGCGGCATCGTGATGCGTCTACCGGCATTCACGCCGGGCAGCGTGCCCCGATCAGTGCAGGCACGGCGCGAGCGCATGCTGGGCAGCCTGGGGGCCTCGTTCATGGTACGCAGGCTGGTTGATGACGCGTTGCGTGCTGGCATCGACCAGCGCATGGCCATCACCCTTTTCGATGTCACGGACGGAAAGCGGATATTGATCTATGGCGACGCCAGGCCGCGGGCGTCGGGCGAACCCCGTGTGGCGGACAGGGAAATCCGGTTTGGGCAACGTGTCTGGAGCCTGGAGGTGGTGGATCTGAGCCCGGCCAAAGCGTGGCCATCGTGGCTGCAGGTGCTCATTTTCGGCGTGTTGTCGAGCGTGCTCTTCGGTGCTTTGGTCTGGTCGATGGTGGGCACGCGCATGCGCGCGGTTGCGCTGGCCGGCGCGATGAGCGAGCGCGTGCGCATTGGCGAGCAACGCTTTCGCCGCCTCAACGAGCTGCTGCCCACGTTGGTGATGCTCTATGACGGCGTCAGCGGCAAGATCACCTATGCCAACCAGGCCGCGCGACGGCGGATGGGTACGTCGAATGAAGGGATGCTGCTTGCCGACGTGGCGCCGGCGAGCGTGATCGGGCAGCTTCGAGATGCGGCGCCGGGGCAGCAGGTGACCCTGCAAGAGCAGCTGAAGGCGGCGGATGGCCATGATTTCTGGGCCAGCATCGTCGCCAGCGAGGTCGAGATCGAAGGGCGTACGCAATGGTTGATGGTCGCCAGCGACGTGTCCGAGCAGCGTCGGCTGACCGAGCGGCTCAGCTACCAGGCCAGCCATGACGCGCTGACCGGCCTGCCCAACCGGCAGGAGTTCGAAGCGCGTTTGCGTCGCGCGCTCGCGGCGGATCGTTCCGAGACCATGGCCCTGCTGTTCATCGACCTGGACCAGTTCAAGCTGATCAACGACACCTCCGGACATATCGCGGGCGACCAGCTGCTGGTGCAGCTGGCGATGACCATGCGCGAGCAGTTGCGTGAAGGCGACGTGCTGGCACGATTGGGCGGTGACGAGTTCGGCGTGCTGCTGGCCGATGTCGCCGACCGCGAGGCTGCCATCCACGTAGCGGAGCGGCTGCGGCTCGCCATCGATGGCTATGCCTTCACCTGGGATCGGCGCAATTACATCAGCAGCGCCAGCATCGGCGGCACGATGATCGAAACCCCCGGTGAATCGTTGAAGGAACTGCTCGCCCAGGTCGATACCGCCTGCTACGCCGCCAAGGATGCGGGGCGCAACCGCGTCCACTTCTATTCGGATGATGACGCCGCCACGTTGCGGCGCCGCGGCGAGATGGACTGGGTCAATCGCATTCGCCTGGCCCTTGAGGAATCCCGACTGGTGCTGGCCTACCAGACGTTCATGCCGCTGTCTGCGCAGGCGAGCAGTACCGGGCCGCATGTCGAGCTGTTGTTGCGTCTGCTAGACGAGGAGGGGCGGTTAGTGCTCCCGGGCGCGTTCCTGCCTGCGGCCGAGCGTTACGGGCTGATGCCGCAGATCGATCGTTGGGTCATCGAGACGGCGCTGGGGAACTTCGACCAGCTGCATCCCGCCGGACACGCGCTGGCGATATGTTCGATCAACCTGTCGGCGGCGACCCTCGATGAAGAGGACTTCA
>Ga0056909_1000868_pt1 | contig 22197 bp, 21 predicted proteins | sample EBPBio102011_DNA_FD_62115 | JGI IMG/M metagenome (GOLD analysis project Ga0056909, IMG submission 62115) | Wastewater treatment Type I Accumulibacter community from EBPR Bioreactor in Madison, WI, USA - Reactor 1_1/10/2011_ DNA | ecosystem: Engineered > Bioreactor > EBPR > Anaerobic-Aerobic >...
CTGTCCAACATCATCATGGAAAAGAACCCCGACATCGCGATCCGCGTCGTGCCGGGCGGCGGGCGCGACAACCCGACCATGATCGACGGCGGCATCAGCCAGATGGGCATGGGGATCGATTTCCTCGCCGCCGCCGCCGCCAAGGGCGAAGAGCCCTATACCAAGCCGCATGTCGGACTGACCTCGATGGGCGGCACCTGGGCGCCGGCCGAGTTCCACATCATCGTCGATGCCTCGGAAACCCGGACGCTTGCAGAAATCCTGGCCGACCCGGCGGTCAAGGTCGGCACCTCGCCCAAGGCGACCTCGGAAGAGCTGACCCTTCAGCGCGCGCTGGCCTTCTATGAAAACAGCGCAGAAAAGGTTTCCGGCGGCGGCGGCGCGGTGATCAACGGCACCTATACCCAGCTTGTCTCGGCCTTCGATGATGGCCAGATCGACGTGATCTTCGGTGCGGGCTCGGTGCCGACCGGCATCGCGCTTGAGGTCGAGAACGGCCGCCGCGCGGCGAAACTGATCGCCATGGACGCGCCGCTGATGGACTACCTGTCCGCGACCTATGGCTATGGCAAGGGCATCATCCCGGCCGGCAGCTACGAGAAGCTGCAAGAGGCGGGTGCGGGCGACATTCCGGTGACCACGCTGGAGGCGCTGATCCTTGTGCATGAAAGCGTACCTGAGGATGTGGTCTATCGCATGACCAAATCGCTGATCGAGAACCGCGACCGCTTCCCGAACATCTACAAGGTTCTGGCGAAATACGATCCCGCCATCGCCTGGCAGAACCAGCCCGTGCCGCTGCATCCGGGGGCCGAGAAGGCCTATAAGGAACTTGGCTTCATGAAGTGACCAAAGGGGAGGAGGGTCGCGCCATGCGGCCCTCCGCCTACTTGTGACAGGGACAGGGAGCGGGCGACATGAGAAAACTCAGCGGGCCGGTAAGCTACGGTGTGTCGATCTGGCTGGCCGGGATGGCCATGCTGCATTTCTGGTTCACCATCGGGGGCTATCCGCCACCGCTGGAACTGGCGTCGCTGCATCTGATGCTGGCGGTGCCGCCGGTCTTCCTGCTTTATCCCGCCACGGCGAAATCGCCGATTGACCGCCCGACGCTGCTGGATTGGGGCCTTTCGTTTCTGGCGGTCCTTCCCAGCCTCTACATCTGGCTTGACCCCGACCGCGTCTACAACCGCAGCGCCTATATCGATCCGCTGAGCATGACCGAGATGTTCCTTGGCGCGGCGATGACGATCCTGGTGCTGGAAGCGGTGCGCCGCGCGCTTTCGGTCGTGCTGTCGATCCTGGTCTGTGTCGTGATCCTCTACATGTTCGTCTGCAACCTGCTGCCCGGCATCTGGTATTATCGTGACCTGCCGGTCATGCAGATCGTCGATATCCTTTATCTGATGAACGGCTCGGGACTTTACGGCCAGCTCACCGGCATCTCGGCCACCATCGTCGCCACCTTCCTGATCTTCGGCGCCTTCCTTCAGGCCAGCGGCATGGGCAATCTGTTCATGAATGTCGGCACCTTCGTCGCCGGACGCTATTCCGGCGGACCGGCCAAGGTCGTGGTGGTGGAATCCGGCCTGTTCGGCATGACCAGCGGCTCTTCCGTCGCCAATGTCGTCGTCACCGGCGCCGTCACCATCCCCGAGATGAAGCGCATGGGTTTCCCGCCCGCGATGGCCGGCGGGATCGAGGCCGCCGCCTCGGTGGGCGGGCTGATCATGCCGCCGATGATGGGCGCCGCCGCCTTTGTCATGGCCGAGATGATCTCGGTCCCCTATGTCGATATCGTCGCCGCCGCCGCCATCGGCGCCGTGCTCTATTACCTGGGCGTCTTCGTTTCGGTGCATTTCATGGCGCGCAAGCTGGGCATCAAGGCCCTGCCCAAGGAAGAGATCGCCACCTTCCGCGACGTGCTGCGCGACATCCATTTCGCGATCCCGCTGATCGTGCTTCTGGTGCTGATGAGCCAGCGCTATTCGCCCTATTACTCGGCCTTCTGGGCGACGGTCGCGGTCTTCGCCACCTCCTGGCTGCGCGCCCATACCCGGATGGGCTGGCGCAAGGTTCTGGCCGCCTTCGTCGATGCAGGCGCCACGATCAGCGTGATCGCCGTGGCCGTGGCCTCGGCGGGCATCATCACCGCGGGCCTGACCAATACCGGCCTTCTCCTTGCCTTCACCGGCATCATCAAGATGCTGGCGGGAGATTCGCTGCTTCTCCTCGTGCTGCTGGTTGCGCTGTCCTGCCTGTTTCTGGGCATGGGGGTGCCGACGACGCCCGCCTATATCATCACCGCCGCCATCGGCGCGCCGCTGATCGCCGAACATGGCTCCGCCTCGCTCATGGCGATCCACCTGTTCGTCCTTTACTTCGCCGTGATGGCCGATGCGACGCCCCCCGTCGCGGCCGCCTCCTATGCCGCCGCCGCGATCGCCAAGGCCAATCCGCTGATCACCGGCGCCTGGGCCTTCCGCATGGCGGCGGGCGGCTTCATCACCGGCATCGCCTTCATCTTCGAACCTGCGCTGACGCTGGACGGAACGCTTTACGAGATCGTGACCGCGACCATGGCCGTCTCGGCCGGGATCATCCTGATCTGTATCGCCTATGTCGGCTATACCTCGCGCCCGCTGCCCCTGTGGCTGCGCCTCCTGTTGTTCGTCGCCGGCGTCGCTTGCGCGCTGTGGCACGAGGCGCCCGAACTCTTGCGCGGGCTCGCGGGCTATGCGGTCTTCGCCGGCCTCGTCTTCCTGCCGAAGGTCGCGCCCGAACCCGTCTCGGCCTCTCAATGACCCATCTGCCGCAAAGGACCCCGCCATGCTGAAGCAGAAGAAAACCTATTACGGCGTCTCCGTCGGCATCCTGATGGTGAACTCCAGTTTCCAGCGCTATATCGGCGATATCGGCAATGCGATGACCTGGAGCTTTCCGGTCCAGTACAAGATCGTCCATGATGCCGTGCCGTCGAAGATGACCGACCTGCACAATGCAAGCCTGCTTGACCCGTTCAAGCGCGCTGCGGACGAGCTGATCGCGGCAGGCGTTGACGGCATCACCACGACCTGCGGCTTCCTGTCGATCTACCAGCGCGAACTGGCCGACCACTGCGCGGTTCCGGTCGCGACCTCGAGCCTGCTTCAGGTACCGATGGTTGAACGCATCCTGCCCACGGGCAAGCGCGTGGGCATCATGACCTATAATGGCGATGTGCTGAACGGCCCCTACCTTGATGCGGTGGGCATCGCGCAGGACACGCCGGTGGCAGGCATCCCGCAGGACTCGAATTTCGTGCGTTGGATCAAGGAAGGCGACACCTCTGTCACCTATGAGACCTTGAAGTCCGAAGTGGTCGAGACCGCCCGCCGCTTCGTCGCCTCTCATCCGCAGATCGGCGCCATCGTGCTGGAATGCACCAACCTTGCGCCCTTCTCGCATTGGATCGCCGAGGCGACGGGCCTTGCCGTCTATGACACGGTGACCATGGTCAACACCTTCCAGGCCAGCTTGCGCCCGCGCGCCTATCCGATGTTCTGATCGCATGGCCGCGGTAGATCATATCGTGGTGGGGGGCGGCATCGTCGGTGCCGCCATCGCCTATGGGCTGGCGCGCGCGGGCGAGGCCGTGACGCTCTTGGACGAGGGCGACGTGGCGCTCCGCGCCGCACGCGGCAATTTCGGCAATGTCTGGGTGCAGGGCAAGGGCGCGACCGCGCCCGATTACGCCGACCTGACCCGCCAGGCCGCTGCCGACTGGGGTGATTTCTCCGCCGCGCTACAGGACGAAACCGGGATCGACCTGCATTTCCGCCGCCCCGGCGCCGCCTATATCTGCTTCTCACCCGAGGAATTGGGCAAACGCGCCGCAACGCTGGCCGCCTCGAACCTCAAGGCGCGTCTCTGCAGCCCCTTTGAGGTTTTGGACCGCGCCACCCTGGCCGAACGACTGCCCGCCATAGGCCCCGATGTCGCGGGCGCCACCTATTGCCCTGATGATGGCACGGCGAACCCGCTTTACCTTCTGCGCGCGCTGATCAAGGCCATGGTCGCACGCGGCGGTCGATACCTGCCACGCCATGCGGTGACGGGCCTTGCCCGCGATGGCGCGGGTTTTTCCGTCGAGACGCCGCAGAGCCGCTTCTCCTGTGGCCGGATCGTGCTGGCGGCGGGCCTTGGCAATGCCGCTCTTGCGCCGCTCTTGGGACTGTCCGGCCCGGTCCGCCCGGTGCGCGGCCAGATCCTGGTGACCGAGAAGCTGAGCCCCTTCCTGCCCATGGGAACCAATTTCATCCGCCAGACCGTCGAGGGCGGCTGCATTTTCGGCGAAAGCTCGGAAGAGGTCGGCACTGATGACGGCACCACCTTGCCCGTCCTGCGCGACACCGCGCGCAAGGCCGTGACCGCCTTTCCGCTGTTGCGCGATGCCCGTGTCGTCCGCGCCTGGGGCGCGCTGCGCATCATGACGCCTGATGGTGTTCCGGTCTATCAGGGCCGCGACGGCGCCTTCGTGGTCTGCGTCCATTCAGGCGTCACGCTTGCGCCCTGGCATGCCGGGGGGATCGTCGAGCATCTGCGCCGGGGCGCTTTCGACCCCCAGACCTTCCAATCCTTCCAGCCGGAGCGGTTCGATGTTCAGGCCGCTTGACCCCGCGCCGCAACCGATGGTGTCCGTCATGCTGGACGGCAGCCCTGCGCTTTTGCCCGCTGGCGCGAACCTTGCCGCGGCCCTTTTGGCCGCGGGTTTCACCCCCTTCCGCCGCACACCCGTCAGCGGCGCGCCGCGCCTGCCATTCTGCATGATGGGGGTCTGTTTCGATTGCCTGGCGCAGATTGATGGCCAAGCCAACCGCCAGACTTGTCTGGAAACCGTGCGGGAGGGCATGGTCATCGCCCGGCAGGAGGGCGCGGCATGAACGCTGGGACCGCCATGGATCTTGCCATCGTCGGTGCCGGACCTGCGGGCCTTGCCGCCGCGACCGAAGCGCGCGCCGCAGGCCTTTCCGTCGCGCTGTTCGACGAACAGCCCGCGCCGGGCGGCCAGATCTATCGCAATGTCACCCTTGCGCGCAGCGCCGCCCAGGCCCGGGTTCTGGGCAAGGATTATGCAGCGGGCCGTCCGCTGGCCGAGGCTTTTCTCGCCTCGGGCGCTGCCTATCACCCGTCAAGCACAGTCTGGCGCATTGGTGCCGATGGTCTTTCTTTCACCGCGCCGCAGGGCGGCGGCGATCTTGCCGCGCGTCATGTCCTTGTCGCCACCGGCGCGATGGAGCGGCCTTTCGCCGTGCCTGGCTGGACGCTGCCCGGCGTGATGACGGCGGGCGCGGCGCAGATCCTGCTGAAGACCACCGGCAGCGTGGCCGAAGGCGCGGTCTTCGCCGGATGCGGCCCGCTTCTCTATCTTGTCGCCTGCCAGTATCTTGACGCCGGCGCCCGCATCGCCGCCATCCTTGACACCACGCCCGGGGGCGCGCTTGCCGCCGCCCTGCCGCTTCTGCCGCGCGCCCTGCGCCAACCCGGCCTTCTGTGGAAAGGCGCCGGGCTTCTGGCAAGGCTGCGTCGCAGCGGCGTGCCGGTCCACCGCCATGTCGCGGCCCTGCGCTTCGAAGGCGAGGGCGCGCTGGCGCGGGCGTGCTGGACCTCGGGCGGGCGCGACCATGCGCTTGATTGCCGACAGGCCTTCCTGCATCACGGCGTCATCCCGAACCCCAACATGACCATGGCGGCCCGTGCCGCCCATCGCTGGGACGCCGCGCAGGCGGCCTTTGTCGTTCAGCATGACGCCCATGGCCGAACCAGCCAGGACTGGCTTTGGATCGCGGGCGATGGCGGCGGCATCGCGGGCGCCCGCGCCGCCGCCCTGTCGGGCCGCATCGCCGCCCGGGCCATCGCGCGCGCTTTGGGGAAGGCGGCGGCCGACCCCGCCATCCTTCTGCCCGACCTCGCCCGCGAATCCGCCGCGCGCCCGTTCCTTGACCGGCTTTACCGCCCGGCGCCGCAGTTCCTTGCCCCGCGCGACGAGGCCACGATCCTGTGCCGCTGCGAGGAGGTGACGCGCGGCGCCCTGGCCCGTGCCGTGGCCGAGGGCTGCCCCGGCCCCAACCAGTTCAAGGCCTTCACCCGCGCCGGCATGGGGCCTTGCCAGGGCCGCATGTGCGGCACGACCATCGCCCAGGTCTTTGCCGATCTGACCGGGCAAGACCCCCGGGAGACAGGATATTTCCGTATCCGCATGCCCGTGAAACCCGTTACCGTCGGCGAGATCGCGGGCCTTCCCCGCACCGACCAGCAAAGCGCGAGAGAACAGTGATGACCCTGAATGTCGCCGAACAGATTCTCGCCTCAAGCCCCGCCATCGTGCTTGATGGTGACGACCCGCTGCCAAATCAGATTGCCAGCCACATCCGCCACCAGATCATCCATGACATCCTGAAGCCGGGCGAGCCGATCCGCGAGCGCATCATCGCCGAACAGCTCAACGTCTCGCGCACGCCGATGCGCGATGCGCTCAAGATCCTCTCGGTGGAACGTCTGGTCGAGCTGATCCCCAATCGCGGCGCGATCGTGGTCAAGAACAGCATCGACGACATCGCCGACATGCTGTCGATCTATACCGAGCTTGAGGCCCTGGGCGGTGTCGCCGCCTGCCGTGTGGCGAATGAGGGTGACATACTGCGCGCCGAACGCCATCTGGACGCGATGGATGCCGCCGTGGCCGCGGGCGACCGCTTCAAGTATTTCCGCGCCAACCAGGCCTTCCACATGGCGATCATCGCGGCCTCGCGCAACAAGACCCTGATCGAGATCCATGCCAACCTGTCGCTGCGGCTTTATCGCGTCCGCTACCTTGCCATCATGGCGCAGGAGATCTGGCAGGGCCGCGCCGGGGAACACCGGCTGCTGATCGATACGCTGCGCGCCCGCGACACGGCACGGATGGCCGAGCTGCAAAAGGCGCATTTCCTGGTGGCCTGGCGTCTGATCGACGACTGGGCCCGGCTGTAAGGAAGGACTGATCCCATGCTTCCCCGTCCCGAACGCCCCACGGTCGCCACCCATTGGGGCACCTATACCGCCGCCATGGCGCAGGGCCGCGTCACCGCGCTGCATCCCGTTTCGGTTGACCCCGACCCCTCACCCCTGTCCGAGGGCATGGTCGCCGCCCTGACCGCCCCCGCCCGCATCCTGCGCCCGGCCGTGCGCGCCTCGTTCCTGCGCGCGCGTGAGGCGGGCCGGGTCGCGACCGATGGTGCCGGACGCGGCCATGAACCCTTTGTCGAACTGCCCTGGGACGAGGCGCTGGACCTTGCGGCGGCGGAAATCGCCCGCATCCGGCGAGAGCATGGCAATGGCGCGATCTATGGCGGCTCTTACGGCTGGGCCTCGGCCGGGCGGTTCCACCACGCGCAAAGCCAGATCCACCGCTTTCTCAACGCCACCGGCGGCTATGTCCGCTCGATCCAGAATTACAGCTATGCCGCCGCCGACACGCTGGTGCCGCATGTTCTGGGCGACAAGCGCGGCCTGGTCTCGGACCACACGACCTGGCCGGTCATCGCCGCGCATACCGAGACGCTGGTGATGTTCGGCGGCGTGCCGTGGAAGAATGCGCAGGTCTCTTCGGGCGGCATTGCCCGACATATCCTGACCGAGAATCTGGCCATGCTGCGGGCGCGCGGCGCACGGCTGGTTTCGATCTCGCCCATCCGGGACGACACGGCGGGCGAGACTGTCGAATGGCTCCCCTTGCGCCCCGGCACCGACACCGCGCTGATCCTTGGCATGGGCCATGTTCTTCTGGCCGAGGGTCTGGCCGACCGCGCCTTCCTGCGCAGCCATACCGAAGGCTTTGCCGTCTTCGAGGCCTATCTGACCGGCGCTTCGGACGGGACGCCCAAGACCCCCGACTGGGCGGCCGAGATCACCGGTGTCCCTGCCGACCGCATCCGAGACCTCGCCCGCGCCATGGCGCAGAGCCGCAGCTTCGTGATGATGGCCTGGTCGCTGCAACGCGCCGATCACGGCGAACAGCCCTATTGGGCGGCCATCGCACTTGCGGCGATGCTGGGCCAGATCGGCCTGCCAGGTGGCGGTTTCGGCTTTGGCTATGCCTCGGTCAACGGCATCGGCAACCCGACGCCCGCCTTCGGCTTCCCCTCTCTGCCGCAACTGGACAATCCGGTCAGCGACTATATCCCCGTCGCCCGCATCGCCGACGCCCTGCTGCATTCCGGCGAGACCTATCAGTTCAATGGCATGGACCGGACCTATCCCGATCTGCGCATGATCTACTGGGCGGGAGGCAACCCGTTCCACCACCATCAGGACCTGAACCGCCTGCGCCGCGCCTGGCAGCGGCCCGAAGCGGTGATCGTGCATGAAAGCTGGTGGAACCCGCTTGCGCGCCATGCCGACATCATCCTGCCCGTCACCACCGCGCTGGAACGCGACGACATCGCCGCTTCGGCGCGCGACCGCTTTGTCGCCGCCTCGCATCGGGTGGCCGACCCGGCGGGCGCGGCGCGCGACGATTACGACATCTTCGCAGGCCTTGCCGCGCGGCTTGGCGCGGCGGAAACCTTCACCGAAGGCCGCAGCGCCGAGGACTGGTTGCGCCAGATGTATGGCCAGGCCCGCCAGCGCGCCGCCGCCGCCGACCTGACCCTGCCCGATTTCGACAGCTTCTGGCAGCAGGGCCTTGTCCTTCTGGATGCCCCGGCGCTGAAGGACCAGCCCGACCTCCTGGGAGCCTTCCGTGCCGATCCGAAGGCCGCGCCCCTGCCGACACCCTCGGGCCGGATCGAGATCCATTCCGACCGCATCGCCAGCTTCGGCTATGACGATTGCCCGGGCCATCCGGCCTGGCTGCCGCCAAAGGAATGGCTGGGCGAGACCGGCGCCTATCCCCTGCACCTGATCTCGAACCAGCCGCGCACAAGGCTGCACAGCCAGTATGACCTGTCCGGCCCCTCGCTTGCCGCCAAGCGGCAGGGGCGCGAGGTCATGCGCATGCATCCCGAAGATGCCGCCGCGCGCGGGATCACCGAAGGCGGCATCGTCCGCGTCTTCAACGCCCGCGGTGCCTGCCTTGCCGCCGTCGCGCTGAGCCAAGACCTGATGCCGGGCGTGGTGCAATTGCCGACCGGCGCCTGGTTCGACCCCGAAGAGAGCGATGCCGCCCAGCCGCTGGAGCGCCATGGCAATCCCAACGTCCTGACCGGCGACCGCGGAACGTCGCGGCTGGCGCAGGGACCTTCGGCGCAATCCTGCCTTGTGCAGGTCGAACGCTTTGACGGCCCGCTTCCCCCGGTGCGGGCCTTTGATCCGCCCCGGTTTGTTTCCCGTTAAGATTGCAAGACGATGAAGGACCTCTGATGCAGCATATCGACAATAACGGCCGCCGCTCGCGCGCCATCGTGGCCAATGGCACGATCTTCATGGGCGGGCAGGTGGCGGACGACTTCACCGCCGACGCGGCCGAACAGACGCGGCAGGCGCTGGCCCGGATCGACGCGATCCTGACCCAGGCGGGCAGCGACCGCTCCAAGCTGGTCTCGGCCCAGATCTGGCTGAAGTCGATGGAGGATTATGCCGCGATGAACGCCGTCTGGGATGCCTGGATCGACCGCGACCGCGCGCCCACGCGATCCTGCGGCGTGGTCGAGATGGCCGATCCCGGCATTTTGGTCGAGATCATCCCGACCGCGATCCTCTGATCCCTGCCGATGCAGATCCTGTTTCAGAGCGACAGTGCCGATCCGGCGATCTGGGAGGCGGCGCTGCGCCGGATCGAGCCCGCCGCAAGGCTGCGCCTCTGGCCCGAAATCGGCGATCCGGCGCAGATCGACATGGCGCTGGTCTGGCGTCCGCCGCCCGGCGGGCTGGCGGGATTTGACCGGCTGCGCCTTGTCCAGCTCATCAGTGCGGGGGCCGATCAGGTCAAGGGCTACCGCTTTCCGCCCGGGCTGGCGGTGGCGCGGCTGATCGAGCCGGGCCAGGTCGCCGGCATGGTGGAATATGCGCTTCATGCCGTGCTGCATCATCACCGCGACTTTGACCGCTACGCGGCGCAGCAGGCGCAGCGGCTCTGGCTCGAATACCCCCGCATCCCGGCCCTCCGCCGCAGCGTCGGGGTGATGGGCCTTGGCGCGCTGGGCGCGCCGGTGGCGCAGGCGCTGGCGGGGTTCGGCTTCCAGACCCATGGCTGGTCGCGCCGGGGCGCGCCGCTGCCCGGCGTCACGGTCCATGCCGGGGCCGCGGGGCTGCCCGGCTTTCTCGCCGCGGCCGAGATCGTGCTGGCCCTTCTGCCCCTCTCGCCCGAGACGTGCGGCATGTTCGGCGAGCGCTTCTTCGCGGCCATGCGGCCCGGCGGCTATTTCGTCAATCTGGGCCGCGGTGCCCAGCTTGATGTGGCGGCGCTGGGCCGGGCGCTGTCTTCCGGCCATCTGGCGGGTGCCACGCTTGACGTGCTGGAAACAGAGCCGCCTGCCGCCGATGACCCGATCTGGACCCTGCCCAATCTGCGGCTCACCCCGCATGTGGCGACATCGCCGGATCCCGAAAGCGCGGCTGAGATCGTCCTTGGCAATTACCGCCGCGTTCTTGCGGGCCAGCCGCCGCTGCATCCTGTAACCGGTCTTCCCGCCAGCGGCTAGGCCGCCACCAGACAAGGGGACGGCGGAGGCCGGATGCGTCCTGCCCGTTCCCCATTCACCCAGCCGGATCCGGCAGTGCCGCATCTGCCCTCGCGAGGGGATTTTCAGGGCGATTCCGGCCTGCGGCGGGGCAGGGCGGTTCACTACCCTGTGCGCCTTATCCGGGCGGCCCCGACCCGGCCCCGCCCCGGCTCAGGCCAGCGCGTTGCGGCAGGACTGGTGCAAGGCGCGGACATAGGTGTTGCTGCTGAGGAAGGCGGTATGCGCGAACCACAGCTTCATCGGCTCCATCCCGGTCAGGACGCGGCGCAGGATGCCCGGGCCGGCGCCTTCGGTGGCCCATTCCGGCACCACGCCATAGCCCAGCCCCGCCTCGATCAGCCGCATCACGCTGGTGCTGCCCGAGGCCGAGGTGGCCAGGCGTGGCGACGCCTGCAACTGGCGTGTCAGATAGTCCAGCGCGCGCGTGCGGATCGTCTGGCCGGCCTCGTAGGTGATGAAGGGCCGGTCGCGGAACTGCGCGAGATCGGTCTCGGTTTCCGGGATGCCCCAATCGGCGGGCCAGACCAGCGCCAGCCGATAGCTGCCCAGAAGATGCTGGGTGATCGCGGGGTGGCTGAAGCTGCGCTCGCTTACGGCGGCATCCAGCGCGCCCTCCATCATCATCTTTTCCAGCGTGGTGTCGCGTTCGAAGAATGCCAGCTTGATGTCGGGCGCGCGGGTGCGGAATTCCTGGAGGATCGCGGGGAAGAAATGGTGAAACAGCGCCTGCGGCACACCCACCCGCAGCACCGAGCGCACGTCGTGCAGCAGCACCGAGATCCGCGACAGGATCGTTTCCAGCTCTTCGCCCAGCGAGGCATGCAGGGCCCGGCCCTGTGGTGTCAGTGTGATCTGCCGCGACCCTTTTTCCGCCTCGATCAGGTGTGCGCCATAAAGCTGTTCAAGCCGACGGACGTGATTGGCCGCCGATTGATACGAGATGTTCAGCTCGCGCGAGGCGGCGGAAAACGATCCGGTCCGCGCCACCAGGTGAAAGGTCTGCAGCAGCGAGATATCCACCTTGGGACGCCGGTCTTCATCCGACCTGTCCGGATCTGGCCTTGACCTCATGCCCCCCCTCGCCGGTTAGTCATTGCCGCAGCGTCCACAAGATCAAGGAAGGGTGACTTCCGCAAGAGCCGGGGGCGCAGCCCGCCCGGCTCGATCACGCCGGGGCCGGTCCTGCCCGTGGCGATCAGGTCCAGCGTGGCGCAGACATGGGCGGCGGTCGCGGTCGATGCCGCGCTGACCGCCTGACCTGCGGCGTCATGGGCCGGGCACAACAGGCGCGATGTCCAGCTTTCGCACCCCTCGGACCGGCGGCGGATCGCGATCAGGACGCGGTCTTCCTCGGTCCGGGGCAGGGCGGTCGTCAGCAGGGTGCGGAACTGGTACAGGCGCTTTGCCAGGCCCAGATCCGCCAGCAGGAAGAGGATGTGATCCAGATGGCCGGGATAGCGCAGGGTCTTGAAGACCAGCTCGCCCACCCGGCCCTGATGGTCACGCACCAGGGAATCAAGGCTGCCCGCGGTGGTGAAGGCCTCGAATTCCAGACCGTTGAGATAGACGGTTTCGGGTTCGGTCAGGGCCGCAAGCTCGATGGCCTGGCCGGCCTTCAGAGCCAGGCAGGGGGCGGTGTATTCGCGGACCAGCCCTTCTATCCCCCAGATGTTGGCATAACCCAGCCGGTTGTCGGGCCGGGCGGGCAGGACGCCGACGAAAACCGTGATCTGGTCGGCAGGGCCCGCCGTTTCCAGCGCCTCGGCGGCAAGAGCGGTGACATAGCCGGGGGCCAGGCCGCAGCCGGGGGCCAGACACAGGGCCGCGGCCCTGGCTTCGGGGTCCATCCGCGCGATGGCGGCGCCCGAAGCCGCGCTTTCGGCAATGTCGAGGTAATGACATCCGGCAGCGATCGCCGCGCGGGCCACATCTGGTGCGGGCAGGGTCGGATCGGCAAGGATCACGGCGCGCTGACCGCGCAGCGCGGTCGACAGCGCCTCATGCAGCGATCCGGTCAGTGGGGGCAGGCGGTTCAGCCCGTCGGCCCCTGCCGGCCCATCGCCTTCGCGCATGGCCAGAACCGGGGCGAAGCGCGCATCCCCGCTCAGCATCCGGGCGATGCGGTGCGCCATGCGCCCTGCGCCCAGAACCAGCACCGGAAACGGGGGCTGCGTCGCGCCGCTCATCCGTGGAACCGGGACAGAAAGCCGCGCAAACGGTCGGATTTCGGGTTGCGCAGGATATCGGCGGGGCTGCCCTCTTCCGCGATGCGGCCCTGTTCCATGAAGATCACGCGGCTGGCCACGTCGGCCGCAAAGCCCATTTCATGCGTGACCAGAACCATGGTCATGCCCCCATCGGCCAGCCGCCGGATCACCGCAAGGACCTCGCCCACCAGTTCGGGGTCAAGGGCCGAGGTCACCTCGTCCAGCAGCAGCACCTCCGGCCTCATCGCCAGCGCCCGGGCGATCGCCACGCGCTGCTTCTGCCCCCCCGATAGATGCGCGGGATAGGCGCGGGCCTTGTCGGTCAGCCCGACCTGGTCCAGCAGGTCCATCGCCGCAGCCTCGGCCTCGGCGCGGGATTGCTTGAGCACGATGCGCGGGCCTTCGGTGATGTTGTCCAGCACGCTCAGATGCGGAAAGAGGTTGAAGTGCTGAAACACCATGCCGACTTTGCGGCGCAGCTCTCCCATGCCGATGCGGTCGCGGGTGCCGCGAAAGCGCGGCGCGACCTCGCGCCCGCTCACAAGGATCTGCCCGCCAGAGGGCGTCTCCATCATGTTCAGGCAGCGGATCAGCGTGGATTTGCCAGAGCCTGACGGCCCGATCAGGCCCAGAACCTCGCCGGGCATCAGGTCGAGGTCGATGTGTTTCAGCACCTCGAGTTTGCCAAAGGACTTGGTCAGGCCGCGCACGGCGATGGCGGGTTGCATCTTGATCATTTGTGCTCTCCGGGCTCAGTCGCTGCGGCGCATGCGGCGTTCGAAATGGTCCGCGACCTGGGTCAGCGGGAACAGCATCACGAAGTACATCACCGCAGCCAGCGAATAGGCCTCTAGCGGGCGGTAGGTTTCCGAATTCACCACAGAGGTCATGTAGGTCAGTTCCGCCACCGAGATTGCGTAAAGCAGCGAGGTGTTCTTCACCTGGATCACGGATTGGTTGATGAAGGCGGGCAGCATCCTCTTGATCGCCTGCGGCAGGATGATCCGCACCATTGTCTGAACGGGCGACATGCCGATGGCGGCGGCGGCCTCGCGCTGGCCCTTGTCGATCGCGTTGATGCCGCCGCGGAAGATCTCGGCGTAGAACGAGCCGACATAGAGCGAAAGCGTCAGCAGCCCTGCGGTGGTGTTGGAGATCGACACGCCCAGCACCATCGGCAGCGCGTAATAGGCCCAGAGGATCTGCACCAGAAGCGGCGTGCAGCGGAACAGTTCCTGATAGCTGCGGGCGACAATGCGCAGAGTGGCAAAGCGCGACAAGCGCGCAAAGCACGCCGCAAGCCCGATGATCACCCCCAGGATCACCGAGCCCAGGGTGTAGAGGAAGGTCGTCCGGATCCCGATCAGGAAAAGGTCAAGGGATTGCAGGACTGTATAGAAATCCCAGTTGTACATGCGGCCTGTCTCCTGCGGTCCTCTGGTGGGCGCGGGCCATCTGACCCGCGCCTTGATCAGCCGTTGATGTCAAAGTTAGCGGGCAGTTCCTCGGCGGTGATGCCGAAGGGTTCAAGCCCTTTCAGGATCCAGGTCTGGTTGTTGCCGACGCGGCGGTTGTAATCGGCCCAGGCCGAGACAAAGCCCTGCCAGACATCGTCAGAATCGTGCTTCATCCCGATCACCGAAGGCGAGGAGAGGATGGGGGTCGGCACATGGACCTTGCCGATCGCGGGGTTTTTCTTGGTCATCACCATGCCATTGAAGACGGTGTTGATGATCGCGTCGGCCTTGCCGGTGCTGACCGCCAGAAGCGCCTCGTCGCGGGTCTTGAAGCGCAGGATGTTGGCCTTGGGCAGATAGGCCTTGGTGATCTGGTCCTGGGCCGAGCCAAGGTCCACCGCGATCGTGTAGGCGGGATCGTTCAGTTCGGCCCAGCTCTTCTCGGCCAGCTCTTCCTTGGGCGAGACGATGACGAAGCTGTTATAGTAGGTCGGCGCCGAGAAATGCACCGAGAGCGCGCGTTTGGGCAGGGCGGTCAGCGCGAAGGCCAGGTCCACCTTTCCCGATTGCACATCGAGGATCGAGTTGGCCCAGCTCGATTCCACGACCTCAAGCTGCACGCCCAGTTCGTTGGCCATGTCCTTGCCCATTTCCACGACAAACCCGCGCCATTCGCCGGTGCGCGGGTCTTTCGAGAAGTAGGGGTCCTCGTTCAGGATGCCTGCGATGCGCAGCACGCCACGGTCGCGGATCTCGTCGATGGTCGATTTTTCTTGTGCCGATGCCGTGCCAAGGCTGCTGCCAAGGGCGATTGCGGCGGCGGCGACGCCGGTTGCGAGTCGTTTCAGGAACGTCATGCTGTCCTCCTTGTTAGCGGGTTGTCCCGCGAAGTCTGTCTTGGAACGGCATATTCGAAAGTGGCCATGCGGTCCGGGCCGTTCGCCAACAGGGCACCCGTTTTCCCAACGGCGATCAATACAAACTTGCCCCCCTATCCTATAAATTGAATTGTAGGGCGCAATCTTTCTTGGCGTATTCATGGGGGTACGCAGCGGAAGCCTCCAAGTTTTATTGTATCTGCAGGGGGAGATTTTGCATCGCGCCGCTGTCGGGCCCGGGCTAGCCTTCGATTAATGGGCCGCGTGCCCCAGTCAATCCGGAGCATGTCTTGCCCAAAGTCCACGAACATGATGTCGCCATAGCCGGGGCCGGAATCGTCGGCGCCTCGGTCGCATGGCATCTGGCGCGGGCCGGGCTGCGGGTGGTGGTCATCGATGCGGTGGGGCCTGCGGCCGCGGCTTCGGGGGCGTCGGACGGGGCGGTTTCGGTCGCTTCGAAAAAGCTCGGTCCGCTGGCCCGGCTGGCGTCGGCCTCGTTGCTCTACACCCGGGATCTGGCAGCGCAGGGTGTTCTGTCTGACGCCTTTCACGCCCGCCCATCCTATGTTTTCGGCAAGGGCGCGGCCGAACTTGCCGCGCTCGATGCGCTGGTCGGCAAGCTGCGCGGCATCGCGGGCCCGGTGCGGGTGACGGCCGATGGGGGCGCAGAGGGTCTGCCCGGCCTTGGGTCCGGGGTCGAGCGTCTGATCGCCCTGGAAGGCGAAGGTCACATGCCTGGCCACAAGGCGGTGCGGGCCTATCTGGCCGCGCCCGGGATCACAGCGGTCTGGCCCGCGCGGATTCAGGGGTTCGAGGCCGATGATGCGGGGGTCACGATCGACCTGGGCGATCGGCGCCTGCGCGCGGGCCATCTGGTTGCAGCGCTGGGCACCTCGACCCCGGCGCTGTTCCCGACGTTGCCGGTCCATCCGCGGGCAGGGCAGTTGTTCGTTACCGATCGCGGGCCTGCCGGCGCGCTGCCGGGGTCGCTGACAGCCGCCGCCTATCTGGTCGCAAAGACCGAGGCGCCCGGCATCCTGCCCCTGCCGCCGGTGGTGATTGACCCGCTGACCACGGGCCAGTTCCTCATCGGCTCCAGCCGCGAGGCCCACGCCGACTCGAACCGGGTCGATTTCGCCACGTTGCGCCAGTTGATGCGCCGCGCGGCCGAGGTCTTCCCGGCGCTGGTCGAACGCCGCGTGATCCGCGCCTTTGCCGGGATCCGCGCGGCGGTCTCCGACAGCCTGCCGATCGTGGGCGCGATGCCCGGCGAAGGTCGCGTCACGCTGGCCACCGGCTTCGAGGGCGACGGCATCTGCCTGTCTGCCCTGATCGGGCGCGAGGTGGCGCAGATGGTGCGTGGCCTGCCGCCGTCCGAAGGGGTGGCCAAGGATCTCGCGATCCTGTCGCCCGGCCGTTTTGTTGCAACCAGGCAGGGGGCGCGGGCATGACTGGAACGATCTTCTGGACCGGCCGGCCGGTGCCGTTCCGCACGGGCGAGACCGTCGCCACGGCTTTGCTGCGGGCGGGCATCGCGGCATACGGGCGGGCGCCCACCGGGCAGGCGCGCGCGGTCTTCTGCGGCATCGGCCTGTGTCAGGGCTGCCTGATCCGCGCCGATGGCCGGATAACCGAAGCCTGCCTGCTGCCCGCCCGCGATGGCCTGCACCTGTCCCCTGAAAGCGGAGACGATGATGCGTGACACCGTTCTTGTCGTCGGCGCGGGTCTTGCAGGACTGTCCGCAGCCACGGAACTGGCCCGGGCGGGTCTGCCCGTCTTGGTCGTCGATCAGGCGCAGGCGGTTGGCGGCGCCATCCACCGTCAGCCGCTGCCGGGCGCGCGCAGCATCGCCACGGGGGCGCAACGACGTCGCTGGGCGGGGGTGATGGCGGGTGCTGCCGCGCAGGACAGGCGGATCACGCTGGCGCTGGGCACGCGGTTCGGCGGCGTGGATCACACGGGCGCGGTGCTGCTGAGTGGCGCCATAAACCGCCTGATCCGGCCACGCGCGCTGGTCTTGGCGCTTGGGGCGCGCGAAAGCGTGCAGCCTCGCCCCGGCTGGACCCTGCCGGGAGTGGAAACTGCGGGCAGCCTGCAAACGCGGCTCAAGACCCTGGCCGAACCGCCTGCGGGGCGGGTGTTGCTGGCCGGGTCCGGCCCGCTGCTGCTGGCGCTGGGGGCGGAACTGGTGAAACTGGGCCGCCCGCCGGTCGCGATCCTGGAAGCGGGGCGGCCATTTGCCCGGCCGCTGGCCGCGCTGCGCCTGCCGCGCAGCTATTGGACAGAGGCGGCGGCTTATCTGGCCCGCCTGCATCTTGCGCGGGTGCCGATCCTGACCGGCACTCATCTGGCGGCGATCCGCGCGGAGGGCGGCGCGCTCGTGGCCGAGACCACGGACGGGCGGCGCTTCTGTGCCGATCATGTCGCGCTGCATGACGGCATCCGCCCGAATGACATCGGCTTGCCCGATTGCCCGTCTCTTCCCGTGGTCCGGCTGGGCGATTGCCGCGAGGCGCTGGGCGCGCGCGCCGCGCTGGCCGACGGCCGGGCCGGGGGGGCTGCGCTGGCCGCCCGGCTTCTGGGTCAGCCCGAACCCGCGCCCGACCCGGAACTTGCCCGCCAGCGTGCGGCACAGGCGCGGCTGTCGCGGCTTTACGCGCACGACGGTGCGGCGCGGCTGGCCGATCTGCCGGGCGACACGGTGATTTGCCGCTGCGAAGCGCGGACGGTCGACGATCTGCGCGCGCTGGGATCAAGCCCCAGCACCCGACAACTGCGGCTGGATGGCCGCTTTGCGATGGGGCCCTGCCAGGGCCGGTTCTGCGGCGACTGGGTCGCGCGGCTGGCCTGGCCGGGCACCCCCAACCCCGGGGTCGGCGCGCCGCGCTGGCCCGCCAGACCCATTGCCATGGCCGACCTTCTGGCGGCTGCGGACGAGACCGAAGGAGAGACCCGATGACCCTTGCCGCGCCGCTGCGCACCGCCCAGGCCGCATGCTTTGCCGTCCGCAACCCGTTTTCCGGCGTTGTGGCGGGCGAGTTGCCCGAAACGCCAGAAGCCGAGATTCACGCTGCCGTCATCCGCGCCAAGGCTGCGGCGGCCGCCTTTCGCAGCTCGCCCCCGTATCAGCGGCGCGACCTCCTGAACCGGCTGGCCGATCTGGTCGCGCGCGATGCCGAGGCGCTGGCCCTGATCGTCTGTTCCGAGATGGGCAAGACTATAACCGAGGCCCGCAACGAAATTCGCCGCGCGCAAAACACGCTGCGCTTGTCGGGTGATGCCGCGACGTTTCTGGACGGCGAGGTCATGCATTGCGCCATCGTCCCGGGCGGAGTCGATCGGCAGGCGGTGGTCAGTCTTGCGCCGACCGGGGTGGTGGCGGCAATCACGCCCTTCAACTATCCAGTCAATCTTCTGTGCCACAAACTTGGCCCTGCAATCGGTGCGGGCAATGCGGTGGTGATCAAACCCTCGCCCAAGGCGCCACTGGCTGCCGATCTTCTGGTGCGGTTGACCATTGAAGCGGGCTTTCCGACCGATCTGGTGCAGATCGTGCATGGCGGGGCGGAGGCGGCGCTGGCGCTGGCGCGGGCGCCGATCGACCTTCTGTCCTTTACCGGGGGGCCGAATGCCGGACTGGCGCTGAAACGCGAAAGCGGCCTGGTGCGCTGCCTGATGGAACTGGGCGGCAACGACCCGCTGTTCGTGCTGCCCGATGCCGATCTGGCCGCCGCCGCCGCCACCGCGATCGGGCACCGTTATGAAATCGCCGGGCAAAGCTGTGCGGCGGTGAAAAAGCTGTACGTCCACCGGGACGTGGCAGACGCCTTTACCGAGGTTCTGCTGGCTGGCGTCGCCGAGCATCGCTTCGGCGATCCGGCCGATCCCCATACCCAGATGGGACCGGTGATCGACACGATGGCGGCCGAAGAGATCATGGCCCGGCTGACCGAGGCCCGGGCGATGGGCGCGCGGCTGCTGGCGGGGGGCACGCGCGAGGGCAACCTGATCGCGCCTACCGTGATGACCGATGTGCTGCCGCAGATGAAACTGATGGCCGAAGAGACCTTTGGCCCGGTCCTGGCGCTGCGCCCCTTTGCCGATCTGGATGCGGCCATGGCCGAGGTGAACGGCTCGGACTACGGATTGCAGGCTGGGATCTTCAGCAATGATCACGCCGCGATCCGCAAACTGACGCGCGGGCTTCAGGTCGGCGGGATCATGGTCAACGAAGGCCCCGACTTCCGTGCCGAACATGTGCCCTTCGGCGGGATCAAACGATCGGGTCTCGGGCGCGAGGGTGTGCGGATCGCCATGCGCGAGATGTCCGAGCCCCGCGTGGTGATCGATTGATGCGCGGCGCGGTTCCGGGTGCCTGCGTCAAGGCCGGGCGGGCGGTGGCCGCCCTTCCGGCCGATTTGTCCGCCGAAGGCGGCGCGGCGGCAATCAAGCTTCACCGCCCGGGCGGCATGTCGTGCATCACCCCGCTGCGCTTTGTTCGAGGCGTCGCCGGGATATTCCTCACCATCACTGTATCGGTCGCCAGCCGCGCCGCACCTGCGGCGGCCCTGCTGGCGGCTGCCCGCTGGCCAATGGGCCAGCCCAACGGCGCCCCGGCGCCTGCCGAGATTTCCTGAAAGGACAAGCCATGACCGATCTGACCCGTTTCGACGGTGTTTTCACCGCCCTCGTCACCCCTTTCACCGACGATGGCGGCATCGACTGGAATGCCTATGATCGCTTGATCGACCGCCAGCTCGAGGCGGGGATCACCGGGCTTGTCCCTGTCGGCACGACGGGCGAGGCCGCGACGCTGGACGAGGAAGAGGCACTTGCCGTCATCGCCCATACCGTCAAGCGCGCGGGAAATGCCGCCTATGTGCTGGCCGGAACTGGCAGCAATGTCACCAAGAAGACCATAATCGCCAGCCGCCGCGCGGCCGATGCGGGCGCGCAGGGGGTGCTGCTGATCACGCCCTATTACAACAAACCGACGCAAGAGGGCCTGATCGCGCATTTCTCGGCTGTGGCCGAGGCGGTGCCGGTGGATGTGATGCTGTATTCCGTTCCCGGGCGCACCGGGGTGGCGATCGCGCCGGAAACCGCAGGCACATTGGCAAAATCGCACCGCAACATCGTTGCGATCAAGGAGGCCGGGGGCGATCCCGCCCGCGTCACGGCGCTTCGCGCCGCCTGCGGGCCCGATTTCGCGCTGCATTGTGGCGATGACGGTTTGGCCCTGCCGTTCTTTGCGCTTGGCGCGCGGGGGCTGACCTCGGTTCTGTCGAACTATCTCCCGGCTGAGGTTCTGGCGCTTTACACCGCCTGGGCCGAGGGCCGACGCGAGGATGCGTTGGCGCTGCATGACCGCCTGTCGCCGCTGGCCGGGGCCATGTTCGTGGAAAGCAGCCCCAGCCCGGTCAAACGCGCGCTGGCCCTGTCAGGCCTGATCTCCGACCGCGTTCGCCTGCCGCTGGTTCCGCTGTCTTCGGCGGGAGAAGCGCATCTGCGCGCCGCAATGGCACAGGCGCGTGTCGGCCAGACGCTTCCGGTTGCCTGAACCGGCAAGGGCAGGGCCAGATGGATCGGCGGTCTTGACGCGCTCGGGCGTCAGGATCCCAGTCGGCGTCGCCGGGGAAATTGCCCTGCGGCGCGCCGGGAGGGTTAAAGGACCTTCTGCGATGGCTGGCCGTTCCCGCCTTTCGCCAGTCGATGCGCGCTCCGGCATCTCCGGCCTGACCGCGATGCTCTGCCGACAGTTCCCGCGCGCCCGTCGTCGCGCGGGGGATCTGCTGCGCGAACGGGGATGCGCAATCCGGGCCGCGTGCGATCCAGCGGCCCAGACGCGGCGTCTGGCGTCCTGCCAAAGGGAACCGGCCTAATCGATTTCGTCCTCGCGCTGCGCTCGGATCGGCCGTCGAGATTTCTTGTGAACGGTGCCGGTGTCAAGCCCGCCCGCAGCGAGCGCTTTTTCTTCGCTGATGCGCCGGTAGGTCGCGCGGGAGCTGAATAGATGCGCCGCCATCGCAGCTTCGGCCCAATCTCGGTCATCCGCGGCAAAGGCTGCCACAAGATCGTTGTGCTGGCGGTTGCTGCGGATCAGTTCATCTCGGGTCCAGCTGTTGAATGTGGGGCTGACGACGGGCTTGCGCGCGACAAGGTTGACCAGATCGGCAAAGATGGCATTGCCGCCCTGCCGCCAGATCAGCCGGTGAAACCGTGCATTGCAATCGCGATAGGCGCGGCGATCGGGGTCGGGCAGGTGGATGGCGTGATCCATCCGGTCATGCAGATCGCGCAGGCCGTCGATGAAGGCCGCATCCGATTTCGCCACAGCCATCCCGGCTGCAATCGGCTCCAGTGCGGCCCGCGCGGTGAAGATATGGATGACTTCGTTCGGGTCCACCTCGACCAGAACCGCGCGGCGATAGGCCTCGCGCTCGATGATGCCTTCGGCTTGCAGGCGGCGCATCGCCTCACGGATGGGGGTGCGGCTGACACCCAGCCGCGCGGCCAGCTCGCTTTCCGGGATGGCATCGCCGCCGAGATAGGCGCCTTCGGCGATCAGAGCGCGGATCTTTGCATAAATGTCGTCAGCCATGTCGCGTCTCTTTTGCGGGCGCCCACTATCCAAGGTTTCGTGCCGCCAGCCAATCCGAAACCAGCGTCACCGCAACGGCAAGTTCGGCGGGCTGGTTGACGAAGTAATGGTTGGCGCGGGGCACCACCTTCATTTCTTTGTCACGGGAGCCGACCGCCGCGAAAATGCGGCCGGTATGGGGCTGGGGCACGGCGTCATCGGCCCCGCATTCGACGGCAAGGAAGGGCACGCTGACCTTCGGCGCGGTCACCAGAGAATCCGCCCGGCTGTGCGCGGGCGACCATTGCGACAGCCAGCCGCGCAGGGTGGATACCCGCCCCAGCCCCACCGGGCCGCTGTTCACCGTTTCC
>Ga0056909_1000891_pt1 | contig 21745 bp, 17 predicted proteins | sample EBPBio102011_DNA_FD_62115 | JGI IMG/M metagenome (GOLD analysis project Ga0056909, IMG submission 62115) | Wastewater treatment Type I Accumulibacter community from EBPR Bioreactor in Madison, WI, USA - Reactor 1_1/10/2011_ DNA | ecosystem: Engineered > Bioreactor > EBPR > Anaerobic-Aerobic >...
GCCGACTTCCTGGCCAGGAACAAGCAGGCCAAGGGCGTGTTCAGCACCGGCTCCGGGCTGCAGTACAGCGTGTTGCGGCAGGGCGCTGGCGCCCGCCCCAAGCCCGGCGACCGCGTGCGCGTGCATTACCGCGGCACGCTGCTGGACGGCACCGAGTTCGACAGTTCCTATGGTCGCGGCGAGCCGGCCGAATTCGGCCTCAACCAGGTCATTGCCGGCTGGACCGAGGGCCTCACGCTGATGCCGGTCGGTTCCAAGTACCGTTTCTGGATTCCCGGCGACCTCGCCTATGGCCAGCGCGGCAGCCCGCCCACGATCGGCCCGAACTCGACGCTGGTGTTCGAGGTCGAACTGCTGGAGATCCCCTGAGTCCCACCGCTTTCCCTTCCTTGCGGCGATGGCCGCGCCAGTCCCCGCATCTTTTCCAGGAGTCGCCGCAATGAATGTTTCGATCCGTTCCACCGCCATGGCCGCGCTGGCCGTGGCGCTGAGCTTCGCGCTGCTGGCCTGCAAGCCGCTGGACAAGGACACCGGCAAGCCGGCCGATGGCAGCGGCGACGCCGCGGCGACGCCCGCGGTCGCGGCCAAGGGTGGCCTGAAGACCGAGAAGCAGCAGGTCAGCTACGTGATCGGCATGCAGATCGGCGACAGCCTCAAGGGCGCCAAGGACGAAGTCGACTTCGACACCCTCGTCAAGGCGATCCGCAGCACGATGGACGGCAAGGAGCCGCTGTTGACGCAGGAGGAGGCGATGCAGGTGATGCAGGCCTTCAGCACGCGGATGCAGGCCAAGCAGGCGGCTGAATTCGAGGAAACCAAGCGCAAGAACGCCGAGGAAGGCGACAAGTTCCTTGCCGAGAACGCCAAGAAGCCCGGCGTGAAGACCACCGCATCCGGCCTGCAGTACGAAGTGCTGACCGAAGGCACCGGCCCGAAGCCGAAGGCCTCCGACACCGTCCGCGTGCACTACAAGGGCACGCTGCTGGACGGCGAGACCTTCGATGATTCCTACGCGCGCGGCGAGCCGGTCGAGTTCGCACTGGGCCAGGTCGTCCCCGGCTGGCAGGAAGGCCTGCAGCTGATGCCCGCCGGCAGCAAGTACAAGCTGTGGATCCCCGGCAAGCTCGGCTACGGCGAGCAGGGCACGCCGGGTGGCCCGATCGGCCCGAATGCCACGCTGGTGTTCGAGGTCGAGCTGCTCGACGTGGTCAACAAGGCGCAATAAGCTGCGCCCAGACTTCCGGCATGCGTGTCGCCATCTTCGGAACCGGATACGTCGGACTGGTCACCGGGACCTGCCTCGCCGAGGTGGGTCATGAGATCGCCTGCGTCGACATCGACCCGGCGAAGGTCGATGGCCTGAACGCCGGGGTCGTGCCGATCTTCGAACCCGGCCTGACCCCGATGGTCAGGGCCAACCACGCCGCCGGCCGGCTGTCGTTCACCACCGACGCAGCCGCCGCGCTGGCGTCGGCGGAGATCGTGTTCATCGCCGTGGGCACGCCGCCGGACGAGGACGGCAGCGCCGACCTGCAGTACGTGCTGGCGGTCGCGCGCACGATCGGCCGGCAACTGCGGGCGCCGGCGATCGTGGTCGACAAGTCCACCGTGCCGGTCGGCACCGCGGATCGCGTGCGCGACGTGATCGCCGCCGAACTGGCGGCGCGCGGCGCGGACATCGCCTTCGACGTGGTCTCCAACCCGGAGTTCCTCAAGGAGGGCGCCGCGGTCGAGGACTGCATGCGCCCGGACCGGATCGTCATCGGCACCTCGAACCCTGATTCGGTCTCGGCACTGCGCCGCCTGTACGCGCCGTTCAACCGCAACCACGAGCGCATCGTGGCGATGGACGTGCGTTCGGCCGAACTCACCAAGTACGCGGCCAACGCGATGCTCGCGACCAAGATCAGCTTCATGAACGAGATCGCGAACATTGCCGAGCAGGTCGGCGCCGACGTCGAGCAGGTGCGCAGGGGCATCGGGTCCGACCCGCGCATCGGCTGGCACTTCATCTATCCAGGCGCGGGCTACGGCGGTTCGTGCTTCCCCAAGGACGTGCAGGCGCTGGCGCGCACGGCCGCGCAGCACGGCGTCGAGCCGCGGCTGCTGGGTGCCGTGGAAGCGGTCAATGCGCGGCAGAAGGCGCACCTGTTCGAGCTGATGCTGCGCCATTTCGGCGATGCCGGCGCGCTGCGCGGGCGCACCATCGCGCTGTGGGGGCTGGCGTTCAAGCCCAACACCGACGACATGCGCGAGGCCTCCAGCCGCACGCTGTTGCGCCAGCTGTGGGACGCGGGCGCGACGGTGCGCGCCTACGATCCCGAGGCCCGCGACGAGGCGAGGCGGATCTTCGGCACGCGCGACGACTTCGTGCTGTGCGACAGCGCGGCCGGCGCGCTCGAGGGTGCCGACGCGCTGGCGGTGGTGACCGAATGGAAGCAGTTCCGCAGCCCGGACTTCGCGCAGGTGAAGGCGCTCCTGCGCGAGGCGGTGGTGTTCGACGGGCGCAACCTGTACGACCCCGGCGAGGTCGAGGCCGCGGGCCTGGCGTACTGGGGCATCGGGCGCGGGCGCTCGATCCGGGTGCACTGAGCGATGTCCGGCGAACTCGAACAGCGCGTGGTGGAACTGGAAATGCGGCTCGCGTTCCAGGACCAGCTGCTGTCGGAGCTGAACGAAGCGCTCACCGCCTTGCGGCTGGAGACCGCCGGCCAGACCGAACTGTTGAAGCGCGTGCTCGAAGACCTGAAACTGACGCGGGGCGACGTGCCCGGCGATCCGTCGCAGGAACCGCTGCCTCCGCACTACTGATCGGGACCGACCGGGTGTTCCTGCCATGAGCGATACGCTGCGCGACCAGTTGCTGGGACTGGGCTTCAAGCCCGCGCCCAAGCCCGCCCGCGATCCGAAGCCGGCGCGTGAGCAGGCGCGGTCGGGCCAAGCGCCGTCGCCGTCGCGCAAGCCCGGTCAGAAGCCCCCGCACAAGTCGCCCCACAGGCCCGCACGCGGGCCCGGTCGCGGCCGCGACGACATCGACCTGGCGAAGGCCTATGCGATCCGCGCGCAGAAGGACAAGGACGAGCGCATCGAGGCCGAACGCCTGAAGCAGGAGGAGGCCCGCCTTCGCCGCGAGGCACGTGCGAAGGTGGCGGACCTGCTGAAGGACAAGGCGCTCAACGACGAAGCCGCCGAGATCGCGCGCCATTTCGAGTACGGCGGCAAGATCAAGCGCGTCTACGTCACGCCCGAGCAGTTGCGTGCGCTCAATGGCGGCGAACTCGGCGTGGTCCAGCTCAATGGCCGCTACCTGCTGGTCACCGCGGCGGTGCTGGCCGAGGCCGAGGCGCTGTTCGCGCCCGCGGTCGCGCTGAAGGTCGATCCCGATGCGCCGGCCGGCGATGATCCCTACGCGGATCCGAAGTACCAGGTGCCCGACGACCTCGTGTGGTGATGCGCGTCGCGCACGTCGCCTGATGCGCCGCGGAGGCATCAGCGCGTCGCCTCGGCGGAAGGGTTCGCCACCAGCCAGCGCCATGCGATCAACGCCGCGGCGAGCGCGATGAAGCCGCTGGCGATGAAGGCGACGTGGCCGCCGAAGCGCCACAGCTGGCCCGCGAGCAGGGCACCGGCCACGCCGCCAGCGCCCGAGGACAGGCCATAGAACACGCCCTGGCCGTGCCCGTTCATCCGTCCCGGGAAGAACCGCGCCAGCAACTGCATTGCCGCGGCGAAGAACGCGCCGAAGTTGAGCGCGTGCGAGGCCTGCGCCAACAGCATCACCGCCAGCGTGTCCGGCCACAGGCCGGTGGCCCACCAGCGCAGCGCGGCGCTGAGCAGCGCCAGCACCAGCACCCTGCCGGCGTCCCAGCGCCGGAAGATCGCCACCGAGGCGAAGAAGACCGCGATCTCCACCAGCACGCCGACCGCCCACAGCAGGCCCTGCACGGTCGGCGCGTAGCCGTGTTCCTGCAGGTAGATCGAGAAGAAGGTGTAGAACGGCCCGAACGAGACCTGGGTGAGGAACGCGGCGACGAAGAACGCGACCACCTGCGGCCTGCGCAGGCGCGCGCGGAAGCCGTCGCCGACCGCGGCGCGCGGTTCCTCGGGCAGCTCCGCGTAGCGGTTGCCCAGCGCGAGGGGCACCAGCGCCGCGAACAGCGGCAGCATCAGCCAGGGCAGGGCGCCGATCCCGAGGCGGTCGATCAGCCAGCCGTAGGCCACCACGACCGCGATGAACCCGATCGATCCCCAGACGCGGACCAGGCCGTAGCGTTCGCTGCGCGTGCCCAGGTGCGAGAGCGTGATCGATTCGAACTGCGGCATCACCGCGTTGTAGAAAAAGCAGAACGCCGCCATCGCCAGGAACAGCCCGGTGAAGCCGTGGGGCGCGAGCAGCGCGGCGAAGCTGGCCAGGGTCAGCATGCAGCCTGCCCACAGCCAGCGCACCGGGTGCGCGGAACGCGCCGCGAGCGCGGTCCAGGTGCTCGGCGCGACGATGCGCGTCGCGTACCACAGGCTCATCAGCACGCTGATCGCGGTGGCCTGCAGGCCCAGCGATGCCAGGTAAAGGCTCCAGTACGGCGTGAACGCGCCCATCGCCGCGTAGTAGGCGAAGTAGAACGCCGCGAGCCGGCCGTAGGGGATCGGCGCGGCCCCTGCTGTGGCGGCGGGCGGATCGCTCATGGCGAACCTGCGCTCAGATGAGGTCCTCGATCGGCGTGTCCAGCAGGTCGCAGGCATCGTGCGCGATCCGGCGCAGGCGCGAGATGCCGAGGTCGCGGATCAACGCATGCGTGCGATGCGGCAGCGGCGAATCGTACAGGTCGTGTGGCGCGATGTTCTTGCCTGCCACGCCGGGGATGACATCGATGCCCGCCGCCGCGTAGCAGTGCTGCACCAGCGCCGAGCAGTACAGCGCGCCCTCCTGGGCCAGCAGGTTGTCGCGCTGGCGCAGGCGACGGCTGTGCATGGCGAACAGGGTGCCGACCAGCTCGCCGAGCGAATAGCTCGACAGCCCGGCCAGCAGGTCGAGGGCGGCCACCTGCACCTGGCGTGTCTGCGCCGCATCGAGGCCGAAATCGAGCACGGCCACGTTGGGGAAGGCCTCGTCGTCGAAGTAGCGCGCGGCACGGTTCTCCTGCACGCCGAGCCGCATCTGCCGATAGCGCAGGTCGAGGTCGGACTCCAGTACCCACCAGTGGCCGTCCAGGCGCTGGTCCAGGAACAGGAACGCATGCGACCAGGGGCTGCGGTGGCCGTCCGCGGTCAGCGGCGCCTGCGCCTTGCGAATCGCCTTGCCGACGACGTCACGGGTACCGCACAGGCCGATGCGGCCGGCGGCGGCATGGCGCTCGAGGAAGGCGCGGTTGGCGGTGGAGGGCAGGGTCGTCATCCGTGTCGGTCGCAGCTGGGCTCGCCATTGATCTTAGCCGCGCCGCGCCGCATCCGAGGCGTTGCGCGGCGCCGCGCTGCGTGGGAACCGTGGTGTCGTGGTGCCGGGCGCGCCGCAGCGCGCGATGCTCACGCCGCCGTGCGTCGAACCCTATTCCGGGTCATCGTCGAGGTTGGACGCCAGCCGCGCTGCGTGGGAACCGTGGCGCCCTGGTGCCGGGCGCGCCGCCGCGCGCGATGCTGATGCCGGCGCGCGTCGAACCCTATTCCGGGTCATCGTCGAGGTTGGACGCCAGCCGCGCTGCGTGGGAACCGTGGCGCCCTGGTGCCGGGCGCGCCGCCGCGCGCGATGCTCATGCCGCCGCGCGTCGAACCCTATTCCGGGTCATAGTCGAGGTTGGACGCCAGCCACCGCTCCACCTGCGCCAGCTCCACGCCCTTGCGCTTCGCGTAGTCCGCGGCCTGCTCCTTCGACACCCGGCCGACCACGAAGTACTGGCTGCCCGGATGGCTGAAGTAATAGCCCGACACCGCCGCCGTCGGCAGCATCGCGAAGCTTTCGGTCAGGGACATGCCGGCGTTGCCACCGGCGTCGAGCAGCGCGAACAGCGTGGCCTTCTCGCTGTGCTCGGGGCAGGCAGGATAGCCGGGCGCCGGGCGGATGCCGCGGTATTGCTCGGCGATCAGCGCCTCGTTGTCGAGCGACTCGTCGGCCACGTAGCCCCAGAATTCCTTGCGCACGCGTTGATGCAGCCGTTCGGCCAGTGCTTCGGCGAGCCGGTCGGCGAGCGCCTTGAGCAGGATCGCGTTGTAGTCGTCGTGCGCCGCCTCGAAGCGCGCCACGTGCGGTTCGATGCCGATGCCGGCAGTGACCGCGAACATGCCGATCCAGTCCCGCTTGCCCGAGTCCTTGGGCGCGACGAAATCGGCGAGGCAGAAGTCCGGTCGGTCGGCGGGCTTGTCGACCTGCTGGCGCAGGAAGTGCAGGGTGGCTTTGCTCCCGCCCCCGTCTACGGGGGCGGGTTGGGGTGGGAATGAGCCGGTTGCGTCGCCCCTATCCGCCCTTTGGGCACTTTCCCCCGCGAGCGGGAGAAGGGACAGTTCCACATCGTCGCCGACGCTGTTCGCCGGCCACAGCCCGAACACCGCCTTCGCGGTCAGCCACTTCTCGCGCACGATGGTGTCGAGCATGGCGCGGGCATCGCGATACAGCTCGCTGGCCTGGCGGCCGACCACCTCGTCGGTGAGGATCGCCGGATACTTGCCCGCCAGCTCCCAGGCCTGGAAGAACGGCGTCCAGTCGATGCAGTCGACCAGCTCGTCCAGCGGGTAATCGTCGAACACGTGCAGGCCCGGCTGCTTCGGCGCGGGAGGTACGTAGGCGTCCCAGCCACCGTCGAACTTCTGCCCGCGCGCCTTCTCCAGCGACACCAGCCGCTTGGCGTCGCCGCGGTTGCGATGGCGCTGGCGGATCTCGGCGTAGTCGGCGTCGTTGGCGGCGACGAACTTCTCGCGCAGGTCGACGCTGATCAGCGACTGCGCCACGCCGACCGCGCGCGAGGCGTCCTTCACCCAGACCGTGGGCGCCTTGTAGTGCGGGTCGATCTTCAGCGCGGTGTGCGCGCGCGAGGTGGTGGCGCCGCCGATCATCAGCGGCATGCGGAAGCCCTGGCGCTCCATTTCGCGCGCCACGTGGCTCATCTCCTCCAGCGACGGCGTGATCAGTCCGGACAGGCCGATGATGTCGGCCTCCACCTCGCGTGCCTTGTCGAGGATGGTCTGGGTCGGCACCATCACCCCGAGGTCGACGACCTCGAAGTTGTTGCACGCCAGCACCACGCCCACGATGTTCTTGCCGATGTCGTGCACGTCGCCCTTGACCGTCGCCATGACGATGCGGCCGTTCGACTTCGCGGTGTCGCCGGTGCGCGCCTTTTCCTCCTCGATGAAGGGCAGCAGGTAGGCCACCGCCTTCTTCATCACGCGCGCCGACTTCACCACCTGCGGCAGGAACATCTTGCCGGCGCCGAACAGGTCGCCGACGATGTTCATGCCGTCCATCAGCGGCCCTTCGATCACGTCGAGCGGGCGCGCGGCCTGCTGGCGCGCTTCCTCGGTGTCGGGCTCGACGTAGGCGTCGAGGCCGTGCACCAGCGCATGCGCCAGGCGCTCGCGCACCGGTTTCTCGCGCCACGCCAGGTCCTCGCTCCTGGTCTCGCCCTTCTTGCCCTTGAATTTCTCGGCGATCTCCAGCAACCGCTCGGTGCCGTCCTTGCGGCGGTTGAGGATCACGTCCTCCACGCGTTCGCGCAGCTCCGGGTCCAGGTCGTCGTAGATCGGCATGCCGCCGGCGTTGACGATCCCCATGTCCATGCCGGCCTGGATGGCGTGGTACAGGAACACCGAATGGATCGCCTGGCGCACCGGCTCGTTGCCGCGGAACGAGAACGACACGTTCGACACGCCGCCCGATACGTGGCAGTGCGGCAGGGTCTGCTTGATGATCCGCGTCGCCTCGATGAAATCGACCGCGTAGTTGTCGTGTTCCTCGATGCCGGTGGCCACGGCGAAGATGTTGGGATCGAAGATGATGTCCTCGGGCGGGAAACCCACTTCATCGACGAGGATCTTGTAGGCGCGCGTGCAGATCTCGACCTTGCGCGCGCAGGTGTCGGCCTGGCCGACCTCGTCGAACGCCATCACCACCGCGGCGGCGCCATAGCGCAGTACCTTGCGCGCGTGGTCGATGAACGCGGCCTCGCCCTCCTTGAGCGAGATCGAGTTGACCACGCTCTTGCCCTGCAGGCACTTCAGGCCGGCCTCGATCACGCTCCATTTGGAGGAGTCCACCATCACCGGGATGCGGGCGATGTCGGGCTCGGACATGATCAGGTTGAGGAAGCGGGTCATCGCCTTCTCGGAATCGATCAGGCCCTCGTCCATGTTGACGTCGAGGATCTGGGCGCCGTTGGCGACCTGCTGGCGCGCCACATCCACCGCTTCCTCGTAGCGCTCTTCCTTCACCAGCTTGCGGAACTGCGCGCTGCCGGTGACGTTGGTGCGCTCGCCGACGTTGATGAACAGCAGGTCGGGCGTGATCAGCAGCGGCTCGAGGCCGCTGAGTCGGGTATGGCGGGCGGGTTCGCTCATGCGGCGTTCTTCATGGCGTCGGCAGCTAGGCGGCGCGGGGGCACGCCCGCGACCGCTTCGGCGATTGCACGGATGTGGTCGGGCGAGGTGCCGCAGCAGCCGCCGACGAGGTTGAGCAGGCCGGCTTCGGCGAACTCGCGCAGGACCGCGGCCATGTCCTCGGGGGTTTCGTCGTAGCCGCCGAAGGCGTTGGGCAGGCCGGCGTTCGGGTGCGCGCTGACGTACGCGTCGGCGACCGTCGCCAGCGTTTCCACGTGCGGGCGCAGTTCCTGCGCGCCCAGCGCGCAGTTCAGGCCCACCGACAGCGGGCGGCCGTGCGCGACCGAGGCGTAGAAGGCTTCGGCCGTCTGCCCGGACAGGGTGCGCCCGGAGGCATCGGTGATCGTGCCGGAGATCATCACCGGCAGGCGGCCGCCGCGGTCGTCGAAGGCTTCCTCGATCGCGTACAGCGCGGCCTTGGCGTTGAGGGTGTCGAAGATGGTCTCGACCATCAGCGTGTCGGCGCCGCCGTCGATCAGGCCGTCGATCGCCTCCCGGTAGGTCGCGCGCAGTTCGTCGAAGCTGGTGTTGCGGAAGCCGGGATCGTTGACGTCAGGGCTGATCGACGCGGTTCGGCTGGTCGGGCCGAGCACGCCGATGACGAAGCGCGGCCTGGCGGGATCGCGCGCCTCCACGGCGTCGCAGCATTCGCGCGCGATGCGGGCGCCGGCCTTGTTGAGCTCGTACACCAGGTGCTCGAGGTGGTAGTCGGCCTGGCTGACCGAGGTCGCGTTGAAGGTGTTGGTCTCGACCAGGTCGGCGCCGGCCTCGAGGTAGGCGGTGTGGATCGCGGCGATGATCTCCGGCCGGGTCAGCAGCAGCAGGTCGTTGTTGCCCTTGAGGTCGTGCCCGCAGGCGGGGCCGTGCCCCTCGTGCGCCGGGTGGTGCGCGTGGTCGTAGCCTTCGGCGAAACGCTCGCCGCGGTAATCGCCCTCCTGCAGGTCGTGGCGCTGGATCATCGTGCCCATGGCGCCGTCGATGACGAGGATGCGTTCGCGCAGTGCGGCTTCGAGCAGCGCCACGCGTGCCGGATGCAACCAGGGAAGTGTCTTCATGTCCTGCTCCTTGCCGGCGCGTGGCTCACGGCTTGCGCGCGATCAGCGAGATCACCTCGAAATGCGGCGGGCGCTTCTCGCGGGTGACGGTTTCGGCGTTCACCAGTTCCAGCCCGGCGCGCGCGGCGAAGCGGCGCAGGTCCTTGTCGGCGAAACCGAGGTTGGCGTGGCCGTAGGCCTGGACCACGTTCTGGTGTTCGTGGCGCGCGAGGCTCGAGAGCAGCAGCCGACCACCCGGGCGCAGCACGCGCGCGGCCTCGGCCACCGCCTGCGCCGGCTTGTCGGCATAGGTGAGGGCGTGCATCAGGACCACAAGGTCGAACTCGGCGTCGGCGAAGGGCAGGGCGTGCATGTCGCCCTCGCGCACCTCGACGTTGCGGAACTTGCGCAGGCGCTCGGCCGCGGCGGCGACGACGCGGCGGCTGCTGTCGACGCAGACGTAGCGGCGCGCATGCGGGGCCAGCAGTTCGGCCAGCACGCCGTCGCCGGAGGCGATGTCAAGTACGTCGCCGGTCTCCAGCAGCGGCAGCGCGCTGCGCGCCAGCGCTTCCCAGGTGCGGCCGGGGGAATAGTGCCGTTCCATGTCGCCGGCCACGCTGTCCGCCCAGTTCTGGTCGGCCGCGCGGCTGGCCAGCACCGCCGGCACGCGTTCGGCGTCCTGGCGCAGCAGCGGGTCGTCGCTGCCGGTCGACAGGGCCTGCCACAGGGCGCGCTGGGCCGGGTCCAGCGACTCGTGGTCGAAGCGGTAGTAGGCCGACACGCCGGCGCGGCGATCGCGCACCAGCCCGGCCTCCTTGAGCTTGGCCAGGTGGGTGGAGACGCGGGGCTGGGCGAGGCGGGTGATCGCGGACAGCTCGGCCACCGTCAGCTCTTCGCCCTCGAGCAGGGCCAGCAGCCGGACCCGGGTGGGGTCCGCCAGCACCTTCAGGCGCGAGGACCAGGCCTCGAGATCCATAAATATCTCCATATCGCGATATAAAGATATTATTCGGCCGGCGCGCCGCGCCGTCAAGCGAAGCGGTTCGGTTCGCCATCCCCGGCGGCTACAATATTCGTTTCTCCGGTAACGAAGAGGGTCGCCGTGGATTTCGGGTTCAGTGAAGAACAGTTGATGATCCAGGACGTCGCCCGTCGCATCGCGCAGGAGAAGATCGCGCCGAGCGCCGAGCACCACGACCGTACCGGCGAGTTCCCGCTCGAGAACATCCGCCTGCTCGGCGAGAACGGGCTGATGGGCATCGAGGTGCCGGGCGAGTACGGCGGCGCCGGGATGGATCCGGTGGCCTACGTGCTGGCGATGGTGGAGATTGCGGCAGGCGACGCCGCGCATTCGACCATCGTGTCGGTCAACAACTCGCTGTTCTGCAACGGCATCCTCACCCACGGCACCGAGGCGCAGAAGCAGCAATACGTACGCGCGATCGCCGAGGGCGCCGAGATCGGCGCGTTCGCGCTGACCGAGCCGCAGTCGGGTTCCGATGCGACCGCGATGAAGTGCCGCGCCGTCAAGCAGGCAGACGGCAGCTTCGTGATCAACGGCAAGAAGAGCTGGATCACGTCCGGCCCGGTGGCGAAGTACATCGTGCTGTTCGCGATGACCGATCCCGACAAGGGCGCGCGCGGCATCACCGCGTTCATGATCGACACCGCGCGCGCGGGTTTCCACCGCGGCAAGACCGAGCCCAAGCTGGGCATCCGTGCCTCGGCGACCTGCGAGATCGAGTTCACCGACTATGTTGCGTCGGCCGACGACGTGCTGGGCAAGGAAGGCGAGGGCTTCAAGATCGCGATGGGCGTGCTCGACGCCGGCCGCATCGGCATCGCCTCGCAGGCGATCGGCATCGCCCGAGCCGCCTACGAGGCCACCCTCGAATACGTCAGGGAACGCAAGGCCTTCGGCCAGCCGATCGGCGCGTTCCAGATGACCCAGGCCAAGATCGCCGACATGAAGTGCAAGCTCGACGCGTCGCTGCTGCTGACGCTGCGCGCGGCGTGGCTCAAGGGCCAGGGCCGGAAGTTCTCGGCCGAGGCCGCGATCGCCAAACTCACCGCATCGGAGGCGGCGATGTGGATCACCCACCAGGCGCTGCAGATCCACGGCGGCATGGGCTACTCCAAGGAAATGCCGATCGAGCGCTATTTCCGCGACGCCAAGATCACCGAAATCTACGAAGGCACCAGCGAGATCCAGCGCCTGGTGATCGCCCGCCACGAAACCGGGCTGCGCTGAGCCGCGACATGCCCCTGATCGTGCCCGCCCGACGCGCGTTGCCTCCCGACGAGGGAGGCGATGGTGCCTCGTGCCCGCATCCGGACGTGCCTGCCCACGCGGCGCGTCCCCCGCAACGGCCCGCGTGCGAACGCGGGCCTTACGCCATCCTGAGAGTCCCGACATGACGTCTTCCACCCGTACCCGCAAGCCTGCCGCCGCGAAAGCCGCCGACAAGAAGATCGCGCCCGCGAAGAGCGCCCGCACCGCCGTGCCAGGCAAGGGCGGCGAGTCGCGTACCGCGCAACGCGGCGACAGCGTGCTCGACCCGATCTTCGGCGCCATCCGCAAGCACGCCGGCAAGGGCGCGCAGGACGAGGCCAGCGCGTTCGCCAGTGCGTTCTACCGGCGCATGACCGCGGACGAGCTGCCGCTGCACAGCCCGGACGGCTGGGCGGCGCTCGCGCACGACCTGCTGGAGTTCGCGCGCAAGCGCAAGCCGGGCTCGGCGCTGGTGCGCCTGTTCAACCCCGGCGCGAAGACGCACGGCTGGGAATCGCCGCATACCGTGCTGCAGATCGTCAACGACGACATGCCGTTCCTGGTCGATTCGGTGACCATGGCGCTGGCCGAGGAAGGCATCGGCGTGCACGTGCTCGGCCATCCGGTGGTGCAGGTGTCGCGCGACAAGGCCGGCAGGATCGTGTCCGTCGGCGAGGGCGAAACCGAATCGGTGATGCACCTGGAGCTCGACCGGCAGACCGCCGAGGGCATGGCGCGCATCGAGGCGCGGATCCGCCAGGTCCTGGCCGACGTGCGCGCGATCGTGCACGACTGGATGGCGATGCGCGAGAAGATGCAGCAGGTCGCCGCCGACCTCGCCACCCGGCGCCTGCCGGTCAGCGATGCCCAGCGTCGCGAAGCGCAGGAATTCCTGCGCTGGGCCGCCAGCGACCACTTCACCTTCTTCGGCTATCGCGAGTACCACGTGCGTCGCAAGGGCGGGGAGGAGCTGCTGTGCCCGGTGGAGGGCAGCGGCCTGGGCCTGCTGCGCGCCGACAGCGACCACAAGCCGCGTCCGTTGAAGACGCTGGCGGCCTACCAGCTGCGCCATAGCGGCGAGCCGGCCGATGCGCTGATCCTGACCAAGACCAATGCGCGGTCGACCGTGCACCGTCCGGGCTACATGGACTACATCGGCATCCTCAGTTTCGACGAGCAGGGGCGATCGGTGTCCGAGCAGCGCTTCCTCGGGCTGTACACCTCCAGCGCCTACAACCGCCGCCCGTGGGAGATCCCGCTGGTGCGCGACCGCTACGAGCACGTGATGAGCGAGTCCGGACTCAAGCCGACCGGGCACAGCGGCAAGGCGCTCAAGCACATCCTCGAGACGCTGCCGCGCGACGAACTGTTCCAGTCCAGCGCCGGCGAGCTGTACCGCCTCGGCACCGGCGTGCTCGGCCTGCAGGAGCGCGTGCGCAGCAAGCTGTTCCTGCGACGCGACCGCTACGGTCGCTTCTACTCGGTGCTCGCCTACATCCCGCGCGACCGCTACAACACCGAGGTGCGCCATCGGGTCGAGGCGATGCTGCGCCGCATGCTGCACGCCGACCACGTCGACAGCAGCGTGCTGGTCGGCGAGTCGCCGCTGGCGCAGGTGCACCTGATCGTGCGCCCGCGCGCGGGCGCGCAGTTCCATGTCGACCAGGACCAGCTCGAACGCGAACTCGGCGTGATCGTCCGCAACTGGCAGGACGACCTGCGCGACGAGCTGGTCGTGCGCCATGGCGAGGAACAGGGCCTGGCGCTGGCCAACCGGTTCGGCCGCGCGCTGCCGGCCGGCTACATCGAGAACGCCAGCCCGGCGGCCGCCGCCACCGACGTCGAGCGGTTGGCGGCGCTGCGCTCCAGCAACGACCTGCAGCTGAGCCTGCAGCAACTGCCGGTCAGCCAGGCGGGCGAGGGCGCGCTGCGCTTCAAACTGTACCGCCAGGGCAGCGACATCGCGCTGTCGGACGCACTGCCGATGATGGAGAACCTCGGCCTGCGCGTGATCACCGAACACCCGTACCGCGTCGAGGTGGACGGCACGCCGGTCTACATCCAGGACTTCGAGGTGGAAAGCAGTTTCGCCGGCCTCGACGTCGAGCGCGCCGCCGACGACTTCGCCGAGGCGTTCGAGCGCCTGTGGCGCGGCGACGCCGAGAACGACGGCCTGAACCGCCTCGTGCTGTCGGCTTCGCTGGGCTGGCGCCAGGTCGCGCTGCTGCGTGGCTACAGCAAGTACCTGCTGCAGGTCGGCGTGCCCTTCTCGCAGGCCTATGTCGAGGAAACCTTCGCCCGCAACCCGCTGATCGCGCGCCTGCTGGTGGAGATGTTCGAGGCGCGCTTCGATCCGCGCACCGGGCGCGAAGCCAAGGCCGACATCGAACGCGGCGCGGAGCGCCTCGGCGCGCAGCTGCAGGCGCTGGCCGGCGGCGACAAGGCCGTCCTGGCCGCGCTGCAGCCGGTGGTCGACGCCCGCCGCCAGGGCCGCAACGCGCAGTACGACAGTGCGCGCCGCGCGCTGAAGGCGCTGCTCGACAACGTGTCCAGCCTCGACGAGGACCGCATCCTGCGCAGCTTCATGGGCGTGATCGACGCCACCCTGCGCACCAGCTACTACCAGCGCGCGGCCGATGGCGGCTTCAAGGAGACCATCGCCTTCAAGTTCGATTCGGCCCGGGTGCCCGAGTTGCCCAAGCCGCGTCCCTACCGCGAGATCTTCGTGTACGGGCCGCGCGTGGAGGGCATCCACCTGCGCTTCGGCCCGGTCGCGCGCGGCGGCCTGCGCTGGTCCGACCGGCGCGAGGATTTCCGCACCGAGGTGCTGGGCCTGGTGAAGGCGCAGATGGTGAAGAACACGGTGATTGTGCCGGTCGGCTCGAAGGGCGGCTTCATCGTCAAGCGACCGCCTGCCGGCAACGACCGCGACGCGCTGTTCGCCGAGGGCGTGGCCTGCTACAAGCTGTTCATCAACGGCCTGCTCGACATCACCGACAACATCGTCGACGGCGCGATCGTGCCGCCGGTTGACGTGGTCCGCCACGACCAGGACGATCCCTACCTCGTGGTCGCCGCCGACAAGGGCACGGCCACGTTCTCCGACATCGCCAACGGCATCGCGCGCGAGCACGGCTTCTGGCTGGACGACGCCTTCGCCTCGGGCGGCTCGGTGGGCTACGACCACAAGGGCATGGGCATCACCGCGCGCGGCGCGTGGGAGTCGGTGAAGCGCCACTTCCGCGCCATGGGCCGCGATTCGCAGACCCAGGACTTCACCTGCGTCGGCATCGGCGACATGTCCGGCGACGTGTTTGGCAACGGCATGCTGCTGTCGAGGCACATCCGCCTGGTCGCCGCCTTCGACCATCGCCACATCTTCCTCGATCCGAACCCGGACGCGGCGCGTTCCTTCGCCGAACGCGAGCGCATGTTCAAGCTGCCGCGGTCGAGCTGGGCCGACTACGACGCCAACCTGATCTCGAAGGGCGGCGGCGTGTACCCGCGCTCGCTGAAGTCGATCGCGATCTCGCCCGAGGTGCGTGACGCGCTCGATCTGCCGGAAGGCACCAAGTCGATGGCGCCGAACGAACTGCTCTCGGCGATCCTCAAGGCGCCGGTGGACCTGCTGTGGAACGGCGGGATCGGCACCTACGTCAAGGCGGCTTCGGAACAGAACGCGGATGTCGGCGATCGCGCCAACAACGCGATCCGCGTCGACGGCCGCGACCTGCGCTGCCGCGTGGTGGGCGAGGGCGGCAACCTCGGCATGACCCAGCTCGGTCGCATCGAGGCGGCGCTGGACGGCGTGCTGCTGAACACCGACTTCATCGACAATTCGGCCGGTGTCGACACCTCCGACCACGAGGTGAACATCAAGATCCTGCTCAACGGCCAGGTGCAGGACGGCAAGCTGAAGATGGAGGCCCGCAACAAGCTGCTGGCGTCGATGACCGACGAGGTCGCCGACCTGGTCTTGTGGGACAACTACCGGCAGAACCAGGCGATCAGCCTGATGGAACGCATGAGCCTGAGCCGGCTCGGTTCCAAGCAGCATTTCATCCGCACGCTGGAGTCGCAGGGCCTGCTCGACCGGCAGATCGAGTACCTGCCGTCGGATGCCGAGATCGCCGACCGCAAGGCGCGCGGCATCGGCCTGACCCGGCCGGAGCTGGCGGTGCTGCTGTCGTACTCGAAGCTGGTCGCGTTCGACCAGCTGCTGCAGTCCGACGTGCCCGAGGATCCCTACCTGTCCAAGGAGCTGCAGCGCTACTTCCCGCAGCCGCTGCAGAAGAAGTATGCGCAGGCGATGGAGCACCACCGCCTGAAGCGCGAGATCATCGCGACCGCGGTCACCAACACGATGATCAACCGCATGGGCGCGACCTTCCTGCTGCGCATGCAGGAAGACAGCGGGCGCAGCATCGGCGAAGTCGCCAAGGCGTTCACCATCACCCGCGAGACGCTGGAGGCACGCGCGCTGTGGCTGCAGATCGATGCGCTCGACGGCAAGGTGCCCGAGTCGGTGCAGATCGACGCGCTGCTGGTGATCTGGAACCTGCAGCGCTCGTTCACGCGCTGGCTGCTGTCGCGCCCGGGCGCGATCCCCGACATCACCACCGCGGTGGGCCGCTATCACGACGGCTTCCGCGACATCCGCGCGGGCGAGCGCATCCTGCCCGACTCGCAGCGGCCGGAGTACGAGGCCAGCCTCGCCGACTGGCTGGCGAAGGGCGTGCCGGCGGACCTTGCCGGACAACTGGCGGCGCTGCCGTACCTGGAGCCGTGCTGCGACATCATCGAGCTGGCGACCGAGCGCAAGCTGCGGCCGGTCGAGGTGGCCAAGCTCCACTTCCGCGTCGGCGAAGCGCTGCGCGTGCCGTGGCTGGCCCAGCAGATCGACGCGCTGGCGGTCGAGGGTCGCTGGCATGCCGTCGCGCGCGGCGTGCTGCGCGAGGAACTCGCCGCGCAGCAGCGAGTGATCGTGGGCCAGGTGCTGGACATGCCCGGCAACACGCCGGACGAGAAGGTGCGCCACTGGCTGGAGCGCGACGACCCGTCGATGCGCTTTACCCTGGCGATGCTGGCCGAACTGGCGGCGCAGAAGGCGCTGGACTATCCCACGGTGTCGGTCGCTGTGCAGCGCCTGTCGCAGCTCGCGCAGCGCGGTTGAACCCGCAGGCGGGCCATGGGGATGCCGCACGCCGGCATCCCCTGCGCTAAGCTTCGGCCACGCCGACGGGATACCGCACGATGGGCCAGCCGCAACGCATCGCCTTCCTCGCCAGCCAGACCGACGACGCCCAGGTCGCGCTCAGGGCGCTGGTCGCGCGCCACGGCCAGCATGAACCGGAAGCGTCGGACGTGCTCTGCGCGCTCGGCGGCGACGGCTTCATGCTGCAGACGCTGCATCGTCACGGCAGCCTGGGCAAGCCGGTGTTCGGCATGAAGCTCGGCACCGTCGGCTTCCTGATGAACCAGCACCGCAACGACGACCTGCTGCAGCGGCTGGCGCGTGCGGAGCCCGCGGTGCTGCGTCCGCTGGAAATGGTGGCGCAGACCGAGTCCGGGGCCACGGTGGGGTCGCTGGCGTACAACGAAGTGTCGTTGCTGCGACAGACGCGGCAGGCGGCGCACCTGGCGATCGAGCTCAACGGCAAGCTGCGGCTGGAGGAGCTGATCGCCGACGGGGTGATGGTCGCGACCGCGGCCGGCAGCACCGCCTACAACTATTCCGCGCACGGGCCGATCCTGCCGCTGGGATCGGCGGTGGTCGCGCTGACCCCGATCGCCGCGTTCCGGCCGCGCCGCTGGCGCGGTGCGCTGCTGCGGGCCGACACCGAAGTGCGCTTCCGCGTGCTCGATCCCTACAAGCGCCCGGTCAGTGCGACCGCCGATTCGCACGAGGTGCGCGACGTGGTCGAAGTGACCATCCGCGAATCCGCGAATCGCACGGTGACCCTGCTGTTCGATCCCGAGCACAACCTCGAGGAACGCATCCTCAGCGAGCAGTTCGAGGCCTGAGGCCGTTCAGTCCACGCGGCGAGGCTTGCCGCGTGGAACCAGCAACCCGTCCGGATGCACCAGCAGCACCGGCCAGGCGATGTCGCTGAGGTAGACCGCTTCGACCTGCAACAGCCCTTCCGGCGGGTGCCAGCCGAAGGTCTTCGCGAAATCCATGCGCCATGCATGCGCATGCGCCGATTGCGGATGCAGAACGCCCTGCATCGTGCCCTCGCGCGCATCGTCGTCCAATCCGGGATGCAGCACGATGGTGGCGGGCTCGCGGCGACCCTTGTGGGTCGCGGCGGCCGCGTGGCGGAAGCCGGGTCCGCCCCATGAGATCGCCAGGCAGACCAGCGCGCCGCAACCGCCGAAGAACAGTGCGAGCACCTTCTCGGTGTCATGGTCGGAGAACCAGAACCATGCCAGTCCCGCCAGGGCGATGAGCGCGCTGCCGATCCGCATGTTCCGCACGAGGTTGCCGTCGCCCAGGATCCGCAGGTTGGCGACCTGCTGCTGCAGCGTGAGCGCGTCGCCCACGAACATGCCGCTGGAATGGCGCTTGGCGGGGGAGGTCACGGCATCGTCCTGCGGCGGGCCCGGCCGCCAGCTTGCAGCGGCCGGGCGAGGACTTGCAAGCCCGGTCGCAGGCACCGAGACCGGCCTGGTGGATAATCCCCGCATGGCACGCATCGAACCGACCGCCGTCCTCACCATCGCGATCTCCTCGCGCGCGCTGTTCGACCTCGAGGACAGCCATGCGCTGTTCGAGAACGAGGGCATCGAGCCCTACGCCGAGCACCAGCGCAGCCGCGAAGACGACGTGCTCGAACCCGGCATGGCGTTCCCGCTGGTGCGCAAGCTGCTGGCGCTGAATGTCGACGCGCCACCGGACGCGCCGCGGGTCGAGGTGATCCTGCTGTCGCGCAACTCGGCCGACACCGGGCTGCGCATCTTCAATTCGATCCAGCGCCACGGCCTGGCGATCTCGCGCGCCACCTTCACCTCGGGCGAACCCACCTGGCCCTACATCCGCCCGTTCGGTGCGCAGCTGTTCCTGTCGGCCAATCCGGAGTCGGTGCGGCAGGCGCTGGCCAACGGCGTTGCCGCGGCGACGATCCTGCCCGACCGCGCGCGACCCGGCAGCCTGGCCAGCGAGCAGATCCGCATTGCCTTCGACGGCGATGCGGTGATCTTCGACGACGAGGGCGAGCGCGTGTCGCGCGAGGGCGGCATCGCGGCCTTCCATCGCCACGAGATCGAGCGCGCGCGCGAGCCGTTGTCGGGCGGGCCGTTCCGCGCCTTCCTCTCGGCCCTGCACGACCTGCAGGCGGCCTATCCGGCGGGCGAGGCCGCGCCGATCCGCACCGCACTGGTCACGGCACGCTCGGCGCCCGCGCACGAACGCGTGATCCGCACGCTGCGCGAATGGGGCGTGCGCCTGGACGAGGCGCTGTTCCTGGGCGGCCGCGCCAAGGGCCCGTTCCTGGAAGCGTTTGGCGCCGACATCTTCTTCGACGATTCGCTGCACAACATCGACAGCGCGCGCCAGCACGTGCTGGCCGGGCACGTGCCGCATGGCGTCTCCAACGCCTGAGGCAGGATGGGCGGCGGCAGGCCACGCGCGCCGCGATTCGCGTCGACGTGGGCGTCAATGTTCCGCGTGGGCATCCTGCGCCGGCGGCGGGGCGGCCACGGGCGAGAGGCGCACGATCGCGCTGCTCATCATCACGCTGTTGGGGACGACGACCTCGTGGCCATCCGCGTCCACCAGCGTGGTGAACGCCAGCGAGATGTCGCGCACGCGCGCGTCGATCGTGCCCACCGGGCAGTACAGGCGGATGCCGTCGCCCACCTGCACCGTGCGCGACAGCACCAGCGAGAAGCCGGCGATGAGGTTGCCCAGCGTGTCCTGCGCCGCCAGGCCCACGACCACTGACATCACGCTGGCGCCGGCAAGCAGCGCGGTGCCGAGCGCGCGCAGTTGCGGGACCAGGTGCGCGTACAGCACGAAACCGACCAGGTACGCCAGGCACTGCAGGAATCCGCTGACGAAGCGCAGCATGGTCACGTCCGACAGGCCGCGTTCGATGCGACGCGTCGTGCGCCGGATCAGCCAGGTGGCCAGCGATGCGAATGCGAACACCACGACCGCCCAGAAGACGATGCCGAGGACCGCGGTGGGGTCGAACAGGTGTCGGGCCATGGCGTGTCGGGTCTGCCGGAGGGGGCGCGACAGGGCCGCGGCAGCCGCGTTCCCTCGCGTGTCGCCAATATAGCAGTCCGGCCCCGGGCGTCCCGGTCAGGGCGGCAGTCGGATGTCCGACAGCTTCCAGCGCAGGCCGCTGCGGGTCAGCACGAACACCACCGGGTCGCCCGCGTCGGTGCGGACCGTGGCGGTGAAGCGGGAGGTGGATTCGTAGCGGCGCTCGGCGTCGCGCAGCGGATCGTGCCGCTCCCAGGTGTCGTCCGAGGCAGAGGGTGGCGGCAGGCCGCTGGCGCGATTCCAGACCTTGCGGCCCTCCATCATCGCGCCCAGGCCCATCGGCGTGACCATCAGGTCGACGCTGCTCCCGGCGAGGGTGCCGGCGATGCTGGCGCCCAGCGTGCCGAGCAGGCCGGTGCCGGGTTCGATGCCGGCCGCGCGCACCATGCGGTCGCTGAGCTGGGCCTTGAGGCTCGCACGCAACGGCGGGAAATCGACGTGCCTGGCCAGGGCCGACGCGTTCTCCTCGCGCACGGCCTTGCCGATGGCATGGATCGCCAGATACGGCCCGGCGGCGGCATAGCCGAGCACGGCGATCAGCCCGACGAGCACCAGTGCGATCCACTTCTTCATCGCTTCAGAACTCCAGGTCGAGCGCGGCGCACAGGTAGTCCATGAACGGTGCCAGCACCTGCAGGTCCTTCTCCAGCGTCGACAGCAGCCGCGGGCCGAGCATCACGCCGTCCTCGATCACCCGCGACGCCACGAAGTTGCGATGGCGCAGGTCGTCGATGAACTCGAAGTCCGCGGGGAAGCCGCGCGGCGGACGCACCAGCATCTCCTCCTGCTCCAGGTCGAAACGGCGACGGAATGCAGCGCCGCGGGTCGCCGCCTTCCAGCCGCCCGGGTTGTCGAAGATGAACTGCCGGATCTGGCGCTGTGTCGGCGGCTCCGGGTGCCAGATGCCGCCGGCGATGAAACAGTGGCCCGGCTGCAGGTGCAGGTAGAACGATGGCGCGGGCACCTGGCGGCTGCGTTCGTGGAACAGGCGTGCACCCTGCCAGGACTTGTACGGCGCCTTGTCCGAGGCGAAGCGCGTGTCGCGGTGGATGCGGAACAGCGATCCGCCCACCGTCTTCGGTTCGGAGCGGAAATGCGGGCTGATCGTGGCCAGCGGTGCCTGCAGGTCGCCCAGCAGGCGCTGGAACGGTCCGCGCACGTGCGCTTCGTATTCGGGCTTGTGCGCATGGAACCAGGCGCGATCGTTGTGGCGGGCGAGGCCGCGCAGGAACTTCAGGGTCTTGTCGGTGAAATAGGCGCTCATGCCAGCGATTCCTGCAGTTGGCGTCCCCAGTCGTCGAGCGCGTCCAGCAGGCGCAGTTTCGCGGGGTCCGCGGCGTGTTCAGCACGCAGTGTCGCGATCCGGGCGCAATACGAGGTGAATCCGAGTTCGCCCAGCCCGCTGCCGTCGGCGAAGCGCTCCGCGCGATACGCGTCCCAGCGCGCCTGCGCGGCATCGTCGAGCGTGCCCGGCCAGTTGCGTGCGCGGTAGCGGAACAGCAGTTCGACCAGGCGCGGGTCGCGGAAATCGAGCGGGCGGTTCCCGAGCAGCGCCGGCGGCGTGGTGCGGACGTCGGCGAACAGGCGCTT
>Ga0056909_1000900_pt1 | contig 21472 bp, 19 predicted proteins | sample EBPBio102011_DNA_FD_62115 | JGI IMG/M metagenome (GOLD analysis project Ga0056909, IMG submission 62115) | Wastewater treatment Type I Accumulibacter community from EBPR Bioreactor in Madison, WI, USA - Reactor 1_1/10/2011_ DNA | ecosystem: Engineered > Bioreactor > EBPR > Anaerobic-Aerobic >...
GCCCAGGCCACCGCCGCCCGCGCCACCGCCTGCACCGCCGCCGCCACTGCGGCCCGAGTCCCCGGCGCCGCCCTTGCGGCCGCCGCCGTCCACGCGCGTCGGCCCCTGGTCGGGGATCGCGAGGCCCTCCGGCACCGGCGCCAGGTCGAGCGCGCTGCGGATGAATCCGCGTAGCGACACGACCAGCGCCGAGGTACGCACCGGGCGCCCCGCCACCATGTCGCTCGCGGCCTGCGCGGCCAGCCGCACCTGCGCCTCGGTGCCGAGCAGGATCACGTCCGACAGCGCCGCCTCGACTGCATCGCGGATGCGACGGCGGCGTTCGGCACCGTCGGCCGACCGCGCGGCGGACACGTCCGCGTCGCCCTCGGCCGCACCGGAGTCGCCCGGTTCGCGGGCGCGCAGGCGCAGATCGCGCAGGTGGCTGGGATCGACGTCCAGCTCGCCGGTGAACGAGCCGCCCAGTGTCTTGTAGGCCGCGATCAGCGTGCGCAGCCGTTCGTTGATCTGCCGGTTCTCGCGTTCGCGCCGGCGCTGGATGGTCTGCATGAACAGCAGGCGGATGCCGACCACCACCAGCGAAAACAGCAGCACCCCGCCCAGGGTCGAGAGCACCGCCTCCCAGGAGCTGAAATCGAGGTTGCGCATCGGGACCGGGGTGGCGGGATGGACGGGATCCGATCATACGACGCCGGCGCGGGCCACCACGGCGCACGCCGTACAATACGCGTCCCATGCGCCTGCTCCTGCAACAACGCCCCGACGGCCGTGAAGCCCCGCGCTTCGTGCAGCTGACCCTGCAGCCCGACCTGCTCGGCGGCTGGGCATTGCTGCGCGAGAGCGGCCTGATCGGCGGCAAGAGCACGCTGCGGCGCGACCAGTACCTCGACCAGGCCAGCGCGCTGGCCGCGCTGGAACACGCGCGCGACGCGCAACTCAAGCGCGGCTTCCAGCTCATGTATGCGGAAGGCGAGACGGCGCGCGCATGAACTGCCCCATCGGCAGTTCATGCGCCGTCGAGCGACCGGCCATGGAGGGCCGGGCCGTGGTGTCCGGAGCCGGACAGGCTGCGCCATGGATGGCACCCTTGAACTTGTTGAATGCAGGCAGATTTCCCAGATGGCATTACTGAAGAACGACCGCTTCCTGCGCGCGCTGCGCCGCGAACCCGTGGACGCCACGCCGGTGTGGCTGATGCGCCAGGCCGGTCGCTACCTGCCCGAGTACCGCGCCACCCGCAAGCAGGCCGGCAGCTTCCTGGGCATGGCGAAGCATCCGGACGTCGCCTGCGAAGTCACCCTGCAGCCGCTGCGGCGCTTCGACCTGGATGCCGCGATCCTGTTCTCCGACATCCTCACCATCCCCGACGCGATGGGCCTGGGCCTGTATTTCGTCGAAGGCGAAGGCCCGAAGTTCGAACGTACCGTGCGCAACGCCGAAGATGCGGCGAAGCTGTTCGTACCCGACATGGAAACCGAACTGCGCTACGTGATGGACGCGGTGCGCGTGATCCGCCACGAACTCGACGGCAAGGTGCCGCTGATCGGCTTCTCCGGCAGTCCGTGGACGCTGGCCTGCTACATGGTGCAGGGCGGCGGCAGCAAGGACTTCGCGCGGATCAAGGCGATGGCGCTCAACGACCCCGGCACGCTGCACAAGCTGCTGTCGGTCAACACCGACGCGGTGATCGCCTACCTCGCCGCGCAGCGCGCCGCGGGTGCGCAGGCGCTGCAGGTGTTCGACACCTGGGGCGGCGTGCTGTCGCCTGCGATGTACCGCGAGTTCTCGCTGCCCTACCTGCAACGCATCGCGCGCGAGCTCGACCGCGGCCAGGGCAGCGAACGCACACCGCTCATCCTGTTCGGCAAGGGCACCGCCGCGTACCTCGAAGACCTGGCCGACAGCGGCGCGGATGGCGTGGGCGTGGACTGGCTCATCGAACTGGACGAGGCCGCGCGCCGCACGCAGGGCAAGGTCGCGCTGCAGGGCAACCTCGACCCGGCCACGCTCTATGGTTCACCCGAGGCGATCCGCCGCGAAGTGCGCCGCGCGCTCGACAGTTACCGCGACGGCAACGGTGGTTCGCGCGACGGCCACGTGTTCAACCTCGGCCACGGCATGTCGCCGGACATGGACCCCGACCACGTCGCCGTACTGGTCGACGAGGTGCACGCCCACAGCGCGCGCTAGGGCCCGTCAACCCTCATGGCACAGGTCGCACCCGCCACGCGGCGTGCGTCCGCGTGGCGGCCATCGGACCGCCATGCGACGTATGCCATCAGTGTTCACAGGCCCTGGTCCCCGGAGGAAGCTTCGCGTGAATCTTGAAGTCGTCGAGATCAAGGCATTTGTGCCGGCGCGGGAGTTTCCCGAATCCCTGGCCTTCTACAAGGCGCTGGGCTTCGGGATCACGATGGAATCGGACGATCTTGCCTACGTCAGCCACGGCAGGACCGCTTTCCTGCTCTCGCACTTCTACCATCCGGAGCACGCAGACAACTTCGTGATGCACATGCTCGTCGCCAACGCCGACGACTGGTACCAGAACGTCCTGGACTCAGGCGTTGCCACGCGGTTCTCGGTGCGGACCAGTCCGCCGGACGATCGGCCGTGGGGGATTCGGGACTTCACGCTGATCGATCCGACAGGCGTGCTCTGGCGGATTGGACATGTCATTCCGGGCTGAGGCCTGGCCAATCGCTCAGGCCGGCGCCGTTTCGCGGCGCGGCGTCATCCAGGCGCTGAACCTTGCCGGATCAGGCGCGGCGCGGTTCAGGCCGGATCGATCGGTGGCGCCGCGGGCTCGCGGCCGCGCGCGACCACCGTGGCCAGCGCCGCCGACAGCAGCTCGCCGGTCACCGGCTTGCGCAGGAAGGCATCGAACCCGGCCTGCAGCGCCAGCGCCTCGGCCTCGGCGTCGGCACGCGCGGTCACCGCGACCAGCGGCGACCGGAAGCCCTTCTGCCGCATGAGCTGCGCCAGGGTGAGGCCGTCGATGCCGGGCAGGTCGAGGTCGAGCAGGGCGGCATCGAACCCCTGCGTGGCGATCTCGGCCAGCGCGGCCAGGCCATGGGCCACGTGCTTCACGCGATGCCCGTGCGCTTCCAGCAGGCCCTCGACGACCTGCGCGATCGTCGCATCGTCCTCCACCAGCAGCAGCGACAGGCTGCGCAGCGGCGCGGGCGCCGTCGCATCCCCGACGTCGCGGGCGGCCGGGGCCTCGGTCGCGCGGAACGGCAGCTCGACGCTGAAGCGCGTGCCCACGCCCGGCGTGCTTTCGACCGCGATGCGCCCGCCCATCGCCGCCGCCAGCTCCTGCGAGATCGCCAGGCCCAGCCCGCTGCCGCCGTAGCGCGCCGTGGTCTTGACGCCTTCGGCCTGCTCGAAGCGCCGGAACAGGCGCTGCTTCTGGTCCTCGTTGAGGCCGGGACCGGTGTCGGCCACGGTCAGGCGCACGCCCACCGGCGACAGCGCGGCCACGTCCAGGCGCACGCTGCCGTGTTCGGTGAACTTGATGGCGTTGCCCAGCAGGTTGAGCAGGATCTGGCGCACGCGCCCGGCGTCGCCCTCGACCCAGCGCGGCACGTCGGCGGCGACGTCGCCCGCGAACGCCAGCCCCTTCTTCTGCGCCAGCGGCGCGCTGAAGGCGATGGTTTCGTCGACCAGCGCGCGCAGGTCGAACGGCTGCACGTCCAGTTCCAGCCGGTCGGCCTCGATGCGCGCCAGGTCGAGTGCGTCGTTGACCAGGCGCAGCAGGTGTTCACCGGCGCGGCGGATGGTCTCGACGTGGCCGCGCTGGCGGTCGTCGAGCGGCGTCTTGGCAAGCAGTTCGCTCATGCCGAGCACGCCGGTCATCGGCGTGCGCACCTCGTGCCCGAGCGTGGCCAGGAAGCGGGTCTTGGCCAGCGAGGCCTGCTCGGCCAGCTCGCGCTTGTGCACCGCGAGTTGCCAGGCGTGCCGGCGCTTGAGGCGCTGGCGGTAGTTGCGCGCGATCCACCACAGCAGCAACAGCAGCGCGACCACGGCCGCCGCGATCGCCCAGCCGCTGAGCCACCACGGCTTGGCGACGCGGAACTCGAGCCGCTGGCTGCCGGCCCAGTCCTCGTCGGCGGTACGCGCCTGCACTTCGAGCATGTAATGGCCATAGGGCAGGCGCGGGAACAGGCGTTCGCCGGTGGCGCCCACCTCCACCCAGTCGCCGTCGTAGCCGTGCAGGCGATAGCGATAGCGGTGCGCGTGGGCGTCGGTGAACGACAGCAGTCGCGCGACCACGCGCAGGTCGCGGTCGTCGTGGCGCAGCAGGATCGGCGGATCGTGCGGCAGTTCCACCGTGTCCTCGCCGCGACGCACGCTGATCGAGCTGATCGACAGCGTCGGCGAGCGCTCGCTGACCTGCACCTGGCGCGGGTGGAACAGCAGCAGGCCATCGGCGGTGCCGACGCCGACATAGCCGCGCGCCGCGGGCTGGAAGGCGTAGTCGCTGAATTCCTGGCTGGGCAGGCCATCGCGCACGCCGTACACGCGCAGGCGCTCGTGCTGGGGATCGAAGCGCACCAGGCCGCGCGTGGTCGCCATCCACACCACGCCCAGGTCGTCCACCACCAGGCCGCCGGGCGCGACCGTCGGCAGGCCCTGGCGCGCGTCCACCGTGCGCTCGGCCACCAGTTGCACGCCGGTCCAGCGGTAGGACGCGAGGATGCCGTTGCCGCCGAGCCAGACGGTATCGTCGGCGCCGAAGGCGAACGCGAAGACGTGCCAGTCCGGCCCGCCGGGCACCGGCTCGAACCGGCCCTCGCCCTCGTTCCACATCAGCAGGCCCTTGCGCGTGGCCAGCCACGGCGCGCCGTCGGGCCCGAGCGCGAGTGCCTGCAGCGAACTGCCGGTCTCGAAGCCGTGGCCATCGCCGGCCACGATCCTGCGCAGGATCCGCCCGTCGGCGGCACGCTGCTGGATCGCGTCCTCCGCGCCCAGCCACACCGTGCCGTCGCCATGCTGGACGATGCCCTGCACGATGTCGGCCGGCGCCGGATCCTCGGCGTCGTTCTGGGTCCAGCGCCGGACCTCGCCGGTGGCCGGCACGAAACGCGTGACTGCGCCGCGGCAGCCGATCCACACGCTGCGGTCGCGCATCTCGTGCACGCTGTAGGGCAGCATGTCGCCGCACACCGCGCGCAACCGGTGCTCGATGCGCCCGGTGTCCGGGTCCACCCGGTCCAGCACGCCGCCGTTGCCGACCACCCACAGCCCGCCGTCGCCGGTCGGCGCGACCCCGTACACGAACGCGTTCGCCGCCGAGGCGGGATCGTCGATCTGCCGGCGCAGCACGGTGAAGTTGCGCCAGTTGGCCGGCAGGTGCCATAGGCCGGTGTCGGTGCTGGCGAACCACAGCCCGCCCTCGCGGTCCTCCAGCGCCGACGACCAGCTGGGGCGCACCAGGCCTCGGCTGGTATTGCTGTACAGCGGCACGTCGTACACCTGCCCGTTGCGCTCCAGCGCCAGGCCGCTGCGCGCATCCAGCCAGTGCACGCCCTGGCTGTCCTCGATCAGCATGCTCAGCGCCGGCTGGCGCGTCACCGGGTCGCGCCAGGGCATCGGCTCGAGCCGGCCGTCCGCGGCGCGATGCACCCAGGCGCCGCCGGAGAGGCCGACCCACAGGTCGCCCGCGCGGTCGAACACCAGTCCGTTCACCGCCGCGCTCGGGCGCACGTCCTGCAGCATGCGATCGAAATCGCGCCCGGTCCAGCGCGCGACCCCGTGGTAGGTGCCGACCCACAGGCGGCCGTCGCGGTCGACCTGCAGCCAGGTCACCGAGGCCGACGGCAGGCTGCGCTCGTCGCCGGGCACGGGCATGAAATGTTCGATGCGGCCCGCGCCATCGAGCCGGTGCAGGCCGCCGTTGGCGGTGCCGAACCAGAGGTCGCCATCGGGGGTCTGCGTGATCGACCAGACGTCGTTGCTGGCGAACTGCGGGTGGGTCTGCCGGTTGTACGGCGTGAACGTGCGCCGCTGCGCATCGAGCACCGCGAGCCCGGCGTTCTGGGTGCCGATCCAGACCCGGTCCTGGCGGTCGACGAACACCGTCCAGATCACGTTGTCGTCGAGGCCGTCGCCGATGCGCCAGACGCGGTAGCCGACGCCGTCGTAGCGCGCCAGGCCGTCGCGGGTGGCGATCCAGAGATAGCCCTGGTGGTCCTCGGCCAGCGCATTGATGCGATTGGACGGCAGGCCGTCGTAGACGCTGAGCTGGCGCGGCAGCGGCAGCTGCGGGGTCTGGATCTCCTGCGCGGCGACGCGTCCGCCGGCCAGCATGAACGCCGCCAGCAGCCAGGCCATCCCCAACGCCGCGATCGACCGCACCCGACCTCCGTCCCGTGTCGCGCCTGCCCGCCAACGGCGGCGGTCGTCCATCGTCGCAACGCACCGTTGCCCGTGCAAGCCCGCACCCTGCCCGCTTCGCACGCCTAGAATGCCCCCGACCCCTCCGGCCGAGGCCCCCATGCGCGCGATCTCCGCACCACGAATGCCGCCGAAGTGGCTGGCGATGGCCCTCCTGCTGCTGGCGCTGGCCTGCGCCGGCGTGCAGGCGCAGCCGCGAAGCTACACGCTCGACCCGGTGCATACGCGGATCGTGTTCGCGATCGACCACGCCGGCTTCTCCAGGGCGCTGGGCACGGTCTCCGGCAGCACCGGCACGCTGGGCTTCGACCCGCAGGACTGGTCCAGCGCACGGGTGGACGTCGAGATCCCGATGGCGCGGCTGGAGCTGGGCGACGACGCCTGGAACCGCGCCACGCTCGCGCGCAACCTGCTGGACGCGCAAGACCATCCGACGGCGCGCTTCGTGTCGACGCAAGTCGAACCGGTCGACGCCACCCACGCACGCGTGCATGGCACGCTCACCCTGCGCGGGGTGTCGCAGCCGGTGGTGCTGGACGTCGTGCTCAATGCCGCCAAGCGCCACCCGCTGCCACCGTTCCGGCAGACCGTGGGGTTCTCCGCGACCACCACGCTCAGCCGCGCCGCCTTCGGCATCACCGCGTGGAAGTCGGTGATCGGCGACGCGGTCGAGCTGCGCATCGAGGCCGAGGCGACGCGCGCGCGTGCCGCCGGCGCCGGCGCGGACAGCGGCGACGCCGACGACGCGGTCCCGCCCGCCGACCCCGGCGACGCCACGGAGGCCCCGGAACCCGCGACCGCCACCGACGCCACCGACCCCACGCCCGCCGCGGAGCGCACCACGCCATGACCCTGAAGAACACCCGCGAGCGCTGGGGCGCGGTCAGCCAGGGCTTCCACTGGTTGATCGTGCTGCTGATCCTCGGCCTGGCGATCGTCGGCCTGACCATGGGCGACCTGCCGCGCACGCCGAAATACTTCTGGGTCTACACCGCGCACAAGTCGATGGGCATCACCGTCCTGGTGCTGATGCTGCTGCGGCTGGCGTGGCGGCTGTACGCAGGCGCGCCGGCGCCGGTCGCGGGCACGCCGCGCGGGCAGGCGGCGCTGGCCTCGGTGACGCACTGGGCGCTGTACGCCCTGGCGCTGGCGATCCCGCTTTCCGGCTGGCTGTACGACTCGGCCAGCAGCCTGCGCCCGTTCAAACTGTTCGGGCTGTTCACCATGCCCAAGCTGTCCGGCCCCGATGAACGGCTCGCCGACCTCGCCCACGACGCGCATGAACTCCTGTTCTGGGTGCTGGTCGTACTGGTTGCACTGCACGCCGCCGCCGCGTTCTACCACCACCTGTTCCAGCGCGACGACACGCTCGCGCGCATGCTTCCGCGCCGCCGGACGGCGCCCCCCGCCCCACAGGATCCCGATCATGTCGCCTAAGCTCACCTCTCCCGCCGCCGTCGCTGCCCTGCTGGTGGCGATGATGGCCGCGCCCGCCGCCAACGCCGCCGACTACGTGCAGGCCCCCGGTTCGTCGCTGGTGTTCGCCACCAAGTACGACGGCGAGGTGTTCACCGGCCAGTTCGGCGGCTTCCAGACGAAGCTGAGCTTCGACCCGGCCCAGCTCGCTGGCGCGAAGCTCGACGTCGCCATCCAGCTCGTCGGCACCCGCACCGGCAACGCCGATCGCGACGGCACGCTGACCGGCGGCGATTTCTTCGACGTCGCGAAGTTCGCGCAGGCGCGCTACGTGGCCGACCGCTTCCGCGCGCTCGGCGGCGACCAGTACGCGGCCGACGGCACGCTCACCCTGCGCGGCGTCAGCAAGCCGGTGACGCTCACCTTCACCTGGACCCCGGGCGCGAAACCGGTCCTGAGCGGCCGTGCCACGGTGAAGCGCCTGGACTTCGGCGTCGGTGGCGGCGACTGGAGCGACACCGCCACCATCCCCGACGAAGTGGCGATCAGCACGCGCGTGGTGCTGGTGCCGGCGAAGTAGGCCGGCAGGCCGGCGCCGCGCCGGCCGGGCGCGCTACGCGGCATCGAGGAAGGCCGCCACGCGCCTGCCGTCGAACGGCCAGTCCAGCTCGCGTCCGCGTGCGTCGCGCAGCACCGGCAGTCGCGTGCCGTAGCGCGCCTCCAGCGCATCGTCGCCATCGATGAACACGCTGTCGAAGTCGGGCGCACCGGCGGCGGCCAGCACGCCGAGGGCCAGGTCGCACAGGGCGCAGTCATCGCGCTGGAACAAGGTCAGTGACGGGGTCGCGGGCATGGCACGGGGTGGCGCCGGTGGCGGAAAGCGGCGGCGCTTAGAATAGCCGCGTCCCGGGAGGACTCCGCACATGGCCGTCAGCACGTTCGACATCTACAAGATCGGCATCGGGCCGAGCTCTTCGCACACGGTCGGCCCGATGCGCGCGGCGGCGCGGTTCGTCGAACGGCGCCTGGTCGAGCCCGGCCTGCTCGACCGCGTGGCGCGCATCCGCGCCGAGGTGTTCGGCTCGCTCGCCCTCACCGGGCGCGGCCACGGCACCGACAAGGCGGTGATGATGGGCCTGGAAGGCCACTACCCGAACCGGATCGATCCCGACGTCATCCCCGGCGCGCTGGCGCGCATCCGCGGCGACAAGCGCCTCGACCTCGGCGGTCGCCATCCCGTCGCCTTCGACGAGAAGCGAGACCTGGTCCTGAACAAGCGCCAGAAGCTGCCTTACCACACCAACGGCATGCGCTTCACCGCCTTCGACGCCGATGGCGAGGTGCTGGCCACGCGCGACTACTATTCGGTGGGCGGCGGCTTCGTGGTCAACCAGGACGAGGCGGCGGAAGACCGCATCGTCGCCGACACCACGCCGGTGCCGCATCCGTTCGAATCGGGCGACGAACTGCTGCGGCGGGCCAACGACAGCGGCCTGGGCATCGCCCGCCTGATGCTGGAGAACGAGACCAGCTGGCGCAGCGAGGCGGAGGTGTTCGCCGGCCTGCGCGAGATCTGGGAGGCGATGCAGGCGTGCGTGGCGCGCGGCATCCGCGAGGAAGGCACCCTGCCCGGCGGCCTGCACGTCTCGCGGCGCGCGCCGTCGCTGTACAAGGAGCTGTCCTCGCGCCCGGAAGCGGCGATGCGCGACCCGCTGACGGTGCTCGACTGGGTGAACCTCTACGCACTTGCGGTCAACGAGGAAAACGCCGCCGGCGGACGCGTGGTCACCGCGCCGACCAATGGCGCGGCCGGCATCCTCCCGGCGGTGCTGCACTACTACGACCGCTTCTGCCCCGGCGCCAGCGAACGCGGCGTCTTCGATTTCCTGCTCACCGCGTCCGCGGTCGGCATCCTGTACAAGGAAAACGCCTCGATCAGCGGCGCCGAAGTGGGTTGCCAGGGTGAGGTGGGCGTGGCCTGCTCGATGGCCGCCGCCGGACTCACCGCCGCGCTCGGCGGCACGTCCAGCCAGATCGAGAACGCCGCCGAGATCGGCATGGAACACAACCTCGGCCTGACCTGCGACCCGATCGGCGGGCTGGTGCAGATCCCGTGCATCGAACGCAACGCCATGGGCGCGGTGAAGGCGATCAACGCCTCGCGCATGGCCCTGCGCGGCGACGGCAAGCACAAGGTCAGCCTCGACAAGGTGATCAAGACCATGCGCGACACCGGCCGCGACATGCAGGACAAGTACAAGGAAACCAGCCGCGGCGGCCTCGCCGTGAACGTCATCGAGTGCTGAGGCGGTGCGATCCTTCCGGCGCATCGTCCCGGAATGGGCGTTCGCGGGCGCTCAGTGCACGCCGCGGTTCGCTGTCGTCGTGCCGAAGCTGCGCAATGCGTCGTCGAGCAAAGCCGCCGCCGTGACCTCGGCGCCGGCGCCGGGGCCCTGGATCACCAGCGGCCGCGTCCGGTAGCGGTCGCTGAAGATCGCCACGCGGTTGTCGGTACCGTCGCCGGCCGCCAGCGGGTGCGAAGGCGGCAGGGCATGCAGGCCGACGCGGGCACCGTCGGCGTCGAAACGGCCGAGGAAGCACAGCGTCCCGCCACTGCGCTCGGCGGCCAGCCGATGCGCCTCCAGCACCGGATCGAGCAGCGGCCACAGTGCTTCTGCCGAACGTGCATCGGCGGCGTCGCGCAGCGCCGGCGGCAGCAGCGGCGCCACGGCCACGTCATGCCGCTCCAGCGACAGGCCCGCGGCGCGCGCCAGGATCAGCAGCTTGCGGCGCACATCCTCGCCGGACAGGTCCTCGCGCGGATCGGGTTCGGTGTAGCCGGCATCGCGTGCCTCGCGCACCAGCGCGGAGAACGGCTGGCGGCCATCGAAGCGCGACAGCAGCCAGGCCAGCGACCCGGAGAGCACGCCCTCGACCGCGTGGATGCGGTCACCGCCCGCGACCAGGTCGCGCACCTGCCGCAGCAGGGGCAGGCCGGCGCCCACGGTGGCGGCATCGCCGTAGCGCGCGCCGCTGCGCTGCGCGTCGGCGATGGCCTGCGCCCGCGCCAGGGCCGCGCCGGCGCCGAGCTTGTTCGCGGTGACGACGTGGATGCCGCGCAGCAGCCACTCCGGATGCCAGTCGGCGACGGTGTCGCTGGCGGTGGCATCGATCACGATGTCGCCATCGCGCAGGCCTTCGCCTTCCGCCCACGGGGGGACGCCCCCCGCGCGGCGCGGCGCCGAACGCGCCTGCGCGATCGCGGCGTCGGGGGCACCGTCGCAGGCCACCTGCACGCGGGAATTGCTGATCCACGCGAACGCCGGCAAGGCCACGCCACTGCGCTGCAGCCGCTGGTAACGTTCGACGACCGCGGCGCCGACCACGCCGGTGCCGAGCAGCGCGACCCGTGCCGCAGGCGTGGCGCGCGCCGCGGGGCGCAGTCGCGCTACCGTGCTCATGCATCCACCCGTTTGCGCGCGTCCGCGTCGGCTTCGACCACGCGCTGCGCGCGCTCGAGCGCCGCGGCAAGGTCGGCCTGCAGGTCCTGCAGCGCCTCGATGCCCACCGACAGCCGCAGCAGGCCGTCGGGAATGCCGGCCGCGGCCCGTGCTTCCGGGGTCATCGCCGCATGGGTCATCGACGCCGGATGCGCGACCAGGCTTTCCACGCCGCCGAGCGATTCGGCCAGGGTGAAATGGCGCAAGCCGTCGACGAAGGCACGCACCGCGTCCTCGCCACCGTCGAGCTCCAGCGACAGCATTGCGCCGAACCCATTCTGCTGGCGAGCGGCCAGCGCGTGGCCCGGATGCGAGGCGAGACCGGGGAAATGCACCTTCGCCACCACCGGGTGCGCGTCGAGCTGGGTCGCGATCGCGCTGGCGTTCTCCTGGTGCACGCGCAGGCGCGCATCCAGCGTGCGCAGGCCGCGCAGGGTGAGGAAGCTGTCGAACGGCGAACCGGTGATGCCCAGCGCGTTCGCCCACCAGGTGAACTGGTCGTGCAGCTCGCGCGACTTCGCCACCACCGCGCCGCCGACGACGTCGCTGTGGCCGTTGATGTACTTGGTGGTCGAATGCAGCACCACGTCGGCACCGAACGCGATCGGCGTCTGCAGCGCGGGCGAGAGGAAGGTGTTGTCGACCACGGCCAGCGCGCCGGCGCGATGCGCGGCCTCGATCACGAAGCGCAGGTCGGTCACGCGCAGCAGCGGGTTCGACGGGGTTTCGATCAGCACCACCTTCGGCGACTGCGCCAGCGCATCGGCCAGCGAACGCGGATCGGTGAGGTCGGCGGTGATCAGTTCGAAGTGGCCCTTCTTCGCCAGCGCGTTGAACAGCCGCCAGCTGCCGCCGTACGCATCGTGCGGCACCACCAGCTTGTCGCCGGTGTCCAGCAGCGCGTGCAGCACCAGCGTGATCGCGCCCATGCCGGTGGCCGTGACCACGCCGCCGGCGCCGCCTTCCAGCTCCGCCAGCGCCTCGCCCAGCAGGTCGCGCGTGGGATTGCCGCTGCGGGTGTAGTCGTACTGGCGCTTGTTGCCGAAGCCGTCGAAGCTGAAGTTGGAAGACAGCACGATCGGCGGCGTCACCGCGCCATACGCGGCGTCGTGGTCGATGCCGGCGCGCACGGCGCGGGTCGCCGGCTGGCGGACATCGCCGGCATCGGTGGTGACGACGGCGGCGGTGGGGGTGCTGCTCATGCGGTTTCTCCAGTGGTGCGCAGCGCGCCGGCGAGGATGCCGTCGATGCGGTCGGTTTCCTTGAGGAAGGCGTCGTGGCCGTAGGCCGAGCGCAGCACGCGCAGCTGGCCCGGACGGCCCAGCGCTTCGACCAGGGCCACCGAATCGGACAGCGGCACCAGGCGATCGCCTTCGACGGCGACGACCAGGGTCGGCACCCTCACCTGCGCCGGGTCGACGCGGTGCAGGTCGATCGATTCGGACAGGCGCAGCCAGGCGTTGACCGGCGTGCGCGCGACGAACTGCGCGCCGGCGGCGTCGAGGTAGTCCTCGGCGGCGACGCGCACGCGGCCGTTGACCACTTCCGGCGCGGCGTCGAAGCGCTCCTCGAACTCTTCCGGGGTGCGGTAGCTGAGCATCGCGAACTGGCGCGCCAGCGACAGGCCCTGCACGTCGGCGCACTGCAGCTGGCCCAGCGCCACCGCCTTGCGCTGCAGCGCGCGCCACGCCGCGGCGTAGGGATGCGCGCGATGCGCGCCGCTCACCGCAACCAGCTTGTGCAGCCGGTGCGGATGGCGGATCGCGAACTGCAGCCCGACCAGCGCGCCGTAGGAATAGCCGATGAAGGCGCGCAGCACGTCGATGCGCAGCGCGTCCAGCAGCGCGGCGACGGCATCGGCCTGGTCGGCGGTGTCGATCGGCGCATCGATGCGGCCATCGGCGCCGACGTAGTCGAAGGCGACGATGCGGCAGCGCGCCGGATCGAGCGTACGCCCGGCGCGCACGAGGTCGTTGGCCCAGCCCTGCTCGGGGAACACGTCGTTCGCCGCGACGTGGCGATGCGCGGAGATGCCCCCGGCGACGAAGACCGCCGGCGCATCGGCCGGGCCCACCACTTCGTAGGCGATGCGCACGCTGCGCGTGCCGGCATGGCGCAGCGGCAGGATCAGGTCGAGCTGGCCGCGGATCGCGTCGATGCCGCCAGGGGCGGGTGCGCGGGCGTGCAGCGGCTGCGCGGGCGCGTCCGCATGCGGTGGGAGGGCGGGGCTGGCGGCGTCGACGAAGCTCATGGCGCGATCCTGGCGGGGAGTCGGCCATCGATGCGCACGGGGATCGGAAGATGCCGACGGGCACGTCGGCTGATGCGCCACCGCCGGGCGGGCGATGCGCAACCATCTTCCGGTGGACACGCAGGTCCCCGCAGGACTTGGCACCGCGACAGGCACGACCCTGCGGTCGTCCCCATCAGGTTGCCCCGGCTTCTTCGGGCCTGTCCCTCAGCCGGTCTCGATGGATGGCCGCATCCTGCCAGCCCGGTTGGCGCTTGTCAATCGCTCCATGCCGATAAAGCGATGGATGGCTTTCGGCCCGGTTCCCGGGCGGCCGATCGCCGCATAATCCGCACCATGCGGATCCCCCTCCTCCTGTGCGCATCGCTGCTGCTTGCGGCCTGCGCGAGCCTTCCTGCCCCCGCCCCGGCACCCGACCCGGCATCGCCGCCGACCGCCGTCGCCAGCGTGCCCGAGCGCTACGTCAGCGTGGAAACACCCGGCGACGAGCTCGATTCTCTGGCGACCTGGACCACCGAGGACGGCCAGGTCTGGGTCATCGCCACCGCCAAGACCACCCACCAGCTGGTGGTGTTCGACGCCGACAGCGGCGAGCGCCTGCGCAGCGTCGGCGGCAAGGGCAGCGGCCCGGGGGAATTCCTGCGCCCGAACGGCGTCGCCGTGCACGGCGACCTGCTGTTCGTGTCCGAGCGCGACAATCGCCGCGTGCAGGTGCTCGAACTGCCGGGCTTCCGGTCGCTGGCGACGTTCGGCGACACGCAGCTGCGCAGCCCCTACGGCCTGTGGGTGCACGAGACCGCCCCCGGCGAACTGCGGGTGTACGTGACCGACAGCTTCATGGACGGCCCGCGCCACGACCAGGTGCCGCCGTTCGCGCAGCTCGACCAGCGCGTGCGCCGCTATCGCCTGCGCCTCGACCGCAGTGGCGCGCCGTCGGTGCAGTACGCGGGTGCGTTCGGCGACACCCGCGATGCGACCGCGCTGCGCATGGTGGAGTCGATCATGGGCGATCCCGCCAGCGGCCGGTTGCTCATCGCCGACGAGGACACCCGCCACCTGGCCACGGTGCGCGAATACACCTTCGCCGGACAGCCGACCGGGCGCAGCGTCGCGCCGGGCACGTTCCTCGCCGAGCCCGAGGGCATCGCGCTGTGGACCTGCGATCCCGACACCGGCTACTGGCTCGTCGCCGACCAGCTGGCGCCCTTGACCATCTTCCGCGTGTTCGACCGCGCCACGCTCGCGCCGCTCGGCGCCTTCAGCGGCCAGGTCACGCGCTCGACCGACGGCATCGCCCTGCATGCGGCCAGCACCGCGCGCTTCCCGGCCGGCGTGCTCTACGCCGTGCACGCCGACCGCGCGGTCGCCGCGTTCGACCTGCGCGACGTGGTCGAGGCGCTCCACCTCGATCCCGCCTGCGGCCAGTGATGCACGTGCGTCGCCAACGCCTTCGCCGGCCGCGGGCGTGGCTGGCCTGCGCCGCGATGCTCGCACTCGCGCTCGCCGGCGTGGCGCAGGCGTCGAAGGTGTATCGCTGGGTCGATGCCGCCGGCCACGTGCGTTACGGCGATCGCGCCGAGGCGCAGGCGGCCGGCCAGCCGGTCGCCGTCAGCCGCACGCGCGCCGAGCCCTCGGCGATCGCCCGGCTGCGGATCGAGGCGGCCGGCGACGCCCGCCAGGCGTGGATCGACAACCTGCTGGCCGGCCCGATCGAGGTGCTGCTGCACGCCGACCCCGGTGCCGCGGCGGCCAGCGATCCGCCGCTGCCCGCGCGCGCAACCGTGCCCGCGCAGTCGCGCACGCTCGTGGCGCGGATCCTGCTGGGCAACCCGGTGCTGCGCGTCACCGCGGTGCCGGGCACGCCCAACGCGCGGCCGCGCGACGTCGAGTACGGCTATCCGCTGCAGACCACGGCGCTGCGCATCCAGCAGGCGTGGGGCGGCGGCTTCAGCCACGCCGACGCCGAGAACCGCCATGCGGTGGACTTCGCGACGGCCGTGGGCACGCCGGTGCTGGCCGCGCGCGACGGCGTGGTGATGCAATCCGAGGGCGCGTTCGAGGACGCCGATCCGGACGAGGACGCCGACGGCCTCGACGCGCGCGCCAACTTCGTCCGCATCCTGCACGACGACGGCAGCATGGCCCTGTATGCGCACCTGCAGCCGGACGGCGTGCTGGCGCGCATCGGCCAGCAGGTGCGCCGCGGCCAGGTGATCGGCCTGTCCGGCAATACCGGCCGCAGCACCGCGCCGCACCTGCACTTCGTGGTCCAGGCCAACCGCGGCCTGCGCCTGGAATCGGTGCCGTTCCGCATGTTCGGGCCCGGCGGCATCCTGCGTTTCGCCGCCGCCCAGCCGGGCGGCGACTGAAGCCGGGCGCCACGGCGCTGCGCCAGCGGGGGCTGCGCGTATAATCCGCCCCCTTCCGCCGCTTCCCGCGCACGCGTCATGCGTGCCTTCGCCATGTCCGATCCCAACCGCGCCACGGCCGACGAAGCCGACCGCCGCCGCACCTTCGCGATCATCTCGCATCCCGACGCGGGCAAGACCACGCTGACCGAGAAGCTGCTGCTGTTCGGCGGCGCGATCCAGATGGCCGGCTCGGTGAAGGGCCGCAAGGCCGCGCGCCATGCGACGTCCGACTGGATGGCGCTGGAAAAGGAACGCGGCATCTCGGTCACCAGTTCGGTGATGCAGTTCCCGTACGAGGGGCGCATCGTCAACCTGCTCGACACGCCCGGCCACGCCGACTTCGGCGAGGACACCTATCGCGTGCTCACCGCGGTAGACAGCGCGCTGATGGTGATCGACGTGGCCAAGGGCGTCGAGGAGCGGACGATCAAGCTGATGGAGGTGTGCCGCATGCGCGACACGCCGATCATGACCTTCATCAACAAGCTCGATCGCGAGGGCAAGGACCCGATCGAACTGCTGGACGAGGTGGAAAGCGTGCTCGGCATCCAGTGCGCGCCGGTCACCTGGCCGATCGGCATGGGCCAGCGCCTGAAGGGCGTGGTGCACCTGGTCACCGGCGAGGTGCACCTGTACGAACCAGGCCGCAACTTCACCCGCCAGGACTCCACGATCTTCCCGTCGCTGGACGCGCCGGGGCTGGAGGCGAAGATCGGCGCCGACATGCTGGCCCAGCTGCGCGACGAGCTGGAGCTGGTGCAGGGCGCCAGCCATCCCTTCGACAAGCAGGCCTACCTCGCCGGCACGCAGACACCGGTGTTCTTCGGCTCGGGCGTGAACAATTTCGGCGTGCAGCCGCTGCTGGATTTCTTCGTCGAACACGCGCCGCCACCGAGGCCGCGCGAGACCACGACGCGCGACGTGCAGCCGGACGAAGGCAGGCTGACCGGCTTCGTGTTCAAGATCCAGGCCAACATGGACCCGCAGCACCGCGACCGCGTCGCGTTCATGCGCGTGTGCTCGGGCCGCTTCAGTGCCGGGATGAAGGCTTTCCACCCGCGCAGCGGCAAGGAAGTGAAGCTGGCCAACGCGCTGACCTTCATGGCCAGCGACCGCGAGATCGCCGCCGAGGCCTGGCCGGGCGACGTGATCGGCATCCACAACCACGGCACGATCTCGATCGGCGATACCTTCACCGAGGGCGAGCAGCTCGCGTTCACCGGCATCCCCAACTTCGCGCCGGAACTGTTCCGCCGCGCCCGCCTGCGCGATCCGCTCAAGCTCAAGCAGTTGCAGAAGGGGCTGGCGCAGCTCTCGGAAGAAGGCGCGACGCAGTTCTTCCGCCCGCTGATGAGCAACGACCTGATCCTCGGCGCGGTCGGCGTGCTTCAGTTCGACGTGGTCGCCTACCGGCTCAAGGACGAGTACGGCGTCGATGCCGCGTTCGAGCCCGTGCAAGTGGCCACGGCGCGCTGGATCCGCTGCGACGATGCGAAGACGCTGGAGGAGTTCCGCGACAAGCACGCGCTCAACCTCGCCATCGATGCCGCCGGCGAGCTGGTCTACCTGGCGCCGACGCGGATCAACCTGCAGCTGGCCGAGGAGCGGTCACCGGGGGTGCGCTTCCTGGCCACCCGCGAGCACGCGCACGCGCAGGCGGTGGATTGACCCCCGGCCCGCCGGCCGCGCCCGTCCTGTCGCCGGGCCCGACCCGGCCGCACCGCATCTGAATGCGCGTCGGCGGGCGCCCGCGCGCGATGCTGCGATGCGGTAACGTAGCCACGTGGGCAGCCCCTCCCCCCATTTCCGCATGCTCCGCGCGCGCCAGCGTGGCGACCACCTGCTGGACCTGCGCGACGAGATCGCCAGCGCGCTGACGCACGGCCTCGGCGCTGCCGCCGCGCTCGCCGGCGGCGCGGTGCTGATCACCCTCGCGGCGATCCATGGCGACGGCTGGCAACTGGCCGGCGCGATCGTGTTCGGCGTCGCCCTGCTCCTGCTCTACCTCGCCTCGACGCTGTACCACGCCATCCAGCACCCGGTGGCCAAGGGCCGGCTGAAGGTGTTCGACCATTGCGCGATCTACCTGCTGATCGCCGGCACCTATACCCCGTTCACCCTGATCGGCCTGCGCGGCAGCGTCGGCTGGTGGCTGTTCGGCGCGATCTGGGCGCTGGCCCTCGCCGGGGTGGTGTTCAAGCTGTTCTACACCGGCCGTTTCAAGCGGCTGTCGACGCTGATCTACGTCGCGATGGGCTGGCTGGTGCTGGTCGCCTTCAAGCCGATGCTGGCGTCGCTCGATGCCTGGACGATCGGCTGGCTGCTCGGCGGCGGCGTGTTCTACACCCTGGGCACGTTCTTCTACCACCGCGAATCAGTGCCGTATGCGCACGCGATCTGGCACCTGTTCGTGATCGCGGGCAGCGTCTGCCACTTCGTCGCGGTGACCCGGCAGGTGCTGTCCTAGGGCCTGTTAACCCTGATGGCACATGTCGCACCCGCCGCGCGCGCCGGCGTCATCCGGCGATGTAGCGCTGCAACTGGTCGAGTTCGTGCTGCTGGTCCTCGATCACCGCGGCCACGAGGTCGCCGATCGAGATCATCCCCACCACCTGGCCGCCTTCGACCACCGGCAGGTGGCGGATGCGATGCTTCGTCACCACCTGCATGCAGGCCGGCACGGTGGCCTCCGGCGCCACCGTGACCACGTCGGCGGTCATGATCGCCGACACCGGCGTGTCCTTCGACGAGCGCCCCTCGAGCACCACCTTGCGCGCGTAGTCGCGCTCGGACAGGATCCCGGCCAGGCGCGCGCCGTCCATCACCAGCACCGCGCCGATGCGCTTGTCCGCCATCAGGCGGATCGCGTCGATCACCGGCACGTCGGGCGCGACGGCGAAGAGGTCAGGCGTCTTGGCGCCCAGCAATTGCCGCACGGTACGCATCGCATTTCCCTTCCGTTGGCGGTGACACGTCCGAGGATACTCCTGCCGGCGCCGGATGCCAGTCATCGACCAGGTACAGCGGCCGCTGCTTGGATTCGTCGTACAGGCGGCCGAGGTATTCGCCGATCAGGCCCAGCGCGATCAGCTGCACGCCGCCCAGGAACAGGATCACCGCCATCATCGTCGGCCAGCCCGCGACGCGGTCGCCGAACAGCATCGCCTTGGCGATGATCCACAGCGCATAGACGAACGCCGCCATTGCCGCGCCAAGGCCGAGGTAGGTCGCCAGCCGCAGCGGCGCGGTCGAGAAACTGGTGATGCCCTCGATCGCGAAGTTCCACAGCCGCCACAGGTTGAACTTGCTCTCGCCGGCCGCGCGCGCGCCGCGCTGGTAGGGGATCGACACGCTGTTGTAGCCGATCCAGCCGAACAACCCCTTCATGAAGCGGTGGCGCTCGCGCAACTGGCGCAGCGCCGCGAGCGCCCGCGGCGAGAGCAGGCGGAAATCGCCGGTGTCGGTCGGCACCGGCGTCTTCGACAGGCGCTGGATCACGCGATAGAACGCATGCGCGCTGGCGCGCTTGAGCCAGCCCTCGCCCGCGCGCGCGCTGCGCGTGCCATGGACGTCGTCGTACCCTTCGCGCCACTTGGCGACGAACTGCGGGATCAGCTCCGGCGGATCCTGGCCGTCGGCATCGAGGATCAGCGCCGCGCCCTGCTCCACCCGGTCGAGGCCGGCGGTCAGGGCCGCTTCCTTGCCGAAGTTGCGCGACAGGCGCAGCAGCGCGACCCGGCGATCGCCATTGGCCAGCCCGCGCATCACGTCCCAGGTGCCGTCGCGGCTGCCGTCATCGACGTACAGCACGCGGCCCTCGACGCCATCGCCGGCGACCCCGTCGAGTGCGTTCGCGATGCGCCGGTGCAGCAGCGGCAGCGCCTCGGCTTCATTGAAGGCGGCGACCACGATGGTCAGCGGGTCGCGGGGAGTCGATTGCACAGGCATGGCGGCATCGTAACCGAGCAAACGCACGCGACGGCCGCGGCGGCGGGTCAGTCCAGCGCCTCGACGTAGCCCGCGCCGCCAAGCTGGCGCATGTTGCGCTCGATCCACTGCGCGCGGCGCTGCACGTAGGGGCCGGGCCGGGCCGCGTCGTAGCGCTTGGGGTTGGGCAGCACCGCCGCCAGCCGCGCGCTCTGCGACGGCGTCAGCCGGCTGGCATCGCGCCCGAAGAAACTGCGCGAGGCCGCCTGCGCCCCGTAGATGCCGTCGCCGAACTCGGCGACGTTGGCGTACACCTCCAGGATCCGCCGCTTCGGCCACAGCAGTTCGATCAGCGCCGTGTACCAGGCCTCGATGCCCTTGCGCGCCCAGCGCGAGGGCATGCTGCGTCCCTGCCACAGGAACAGGTTCTTCGCCAGCTGCTGGCTGATCGTGCTGCCGCCGCGCACGCGGCCGCCCCGCTCGTTGCGTGCGCGCGCGTGTTCGATCGCCTTGAGGTCGAACCCCTTGTGCTCGGCGAAGGACTGGTCCTCGGCCGCGATCAGCGCCACCGGCAGGCTCGGCGCGATGGCGTCCAGGTCGCGCCAGTCATGGGCGATGCGGAACGTCCAGTCGCCCTCCACCCAGGCGTCGACCTGGCGGATCGCCATGAACGACGAGAACGGCGGGTCGACGAAGCGCAGCACCAGCACCTGCAGCACCGAGAGCAGCAGCAGCCACACCGGCAGCCACAGCAGGCGCCTGCGCCAGCGGCGGCGCCTGTGCGGCGAGGCGGCCTGCGTCGCATCGTCGTTCGAGGCTTGCGCCTGCATCATCGGATCCCCATCTGGGCACGGGCGCGACGATCGCGCCTCGCCGGCGCATTATCGACCAGGCGCAGGCCCCTCCGACCAGGACCCCCGATGCCCGAGCCCCAGCAGCCCGCCGACAGCGACCGTCTCACCCGCTTCCTGCTGCCGCAGGCCGGGGTCCGCGGCGTGCGCGTGCACCTGCACGACGCCTGGGCCCAGGTCCGCGCGCGCGAGGCCTATCCCGCAGCCGTCGCCGAACTGCTCGGCGAGGCGCTGGCGGCGTCGGCGCTGTTCACCGGACACGCCAAGGTGGAGGGGCGGCTGTCGGTACAGCTGCGCGGCGAAGGCCACCTGCGCACCCTGTTCGCCGAATGCACCGCGGCCGGCACCCTGCGCGGGATCGCCCAGCTGGCCGAAGGCGACGCCCCGCCGCAATCGCGCGACCTGCGCGCCCTGGGCGCCGGCGCGATCCTGGCGATCACGATCGAGAACCCGGGCGCCGCCGGCCGCGAGCCGACCCGCTACCAGGGCCTGGTCCCGCTGGAGGCCGACCACCTGTCCGGCGCCTTCGAAGACTACTTCCGCCAGTCGGAGCAACTGCCGACGCGCCTGCTGCTGGCCGCCGACGACCAGCGTGCCGCCGGCCTGATGCTGCAGAAGCTGCCCGGCGACGCCGGCGACGAGGACGGCTGGCGCCGCGCCAGCGCCCTGTTCGACACCCTGGCCCCGGCGGAGCTGCTCGACCTGCCGGCCGACACCCTG
>Ga0056909_1000907_pt1 | contig 21341 bp, 13 predicted proteins | sample EBPBio102011_DNA_FD_62115 | JGI IMG/M metagenome (GOLD analysis project Ga0056909, IMG submission 62115) | Wastewater treatment Type I Accumulibacter community from EBPR Bioreactor in Madison, WI, USA - Reactor 1_1/10/2011_ DNA | ecosystem: Engineered > Bioreactor > EBPR > Anaerobic-Aerobic >...
ATTGAAGGCCCTCCGCGCGGCCCGGCGATGTTCCGATGGAAGGACTGCGCCTCATCGTCGGCCTGGGCAATCCCGGCCAGGAACACGCACGGACCCGGCACAACGCCGGGTTCCGTTTTGTCGACGCGCTCGCGGAAAAGGCGGGTGGCCGCTTCGGCATCGAAAGCAAGCTGTTCGGCGAAACCGCGAAGATCGACTTCGCCGGCCGCCCGCTGTGGCTGCTGAAGCCGGCGACGTACATGAACCTCAGCGGCAAGTCGGTCGCCGCGGCGTTGCGCTACTGGAAGATCGAGCCGGAGCAGGCGCTGCTGGCGCACGACGAACTCGACCTGCCGCCAGGCGTGGCGCGGTTGAAGTTCGACGGTGGCCACGGCGGCCAGAACGGCCTGCGCGACACCATGAAGCTGCTCGGTCACGGCAGGTTCCATCGCCTGCGCATCGGCATCGGCCATCCCGGGCACAAGGACCGCGTGACCTCGTGGGTGCTCGGCCGTCCCGGCAACGACGACGACATCCTGATCCACCGCGCCATCGACGACGCGCTCGACGTGCTGCCGCTGGCGGTGAAGGGAGACTTCAACGAGGCGATGAAGCGCCTGCACACGAGCAGGGAGTAGGGCATGGGGAATCGGGAGTCGGAAACGCATGGGTTTTCCGATTCCCGATTCCCGATTCTCGACTCCCGGAAATTGCAATGGGCATCCAATGCGGCATCGTCGGCCTGCCGAACGTCGGCAAGTCGACGCTTTTCAACGCGCTGACCAAGGCGGGCATCGCGGCCGCCAACTTCCCGTTCTGCACCATCGAACCGAACGTCGGCGTGGTGCCGGTGCCGGACCCGCGCCTGGGCGCGCTGGCGGAGATCGTCAAGCCCGAGCGGGTGGTGCCGACCGCGGTCGAGTTCGTCGACATCGCAGGCCTGGTCGCCGGTGCCGCCAGCGGCGAAGGCCTGGGCAACAAGTTCCTCGCGCACATCCGCGAGGTCGACGCGATCGCGCACGTGGTGCGCTGCTTCGAGCACCCGGACGTGATCCACGTCGCCAACAAGGTCGATCCGATCGCCGACATCGAGACCATCGACACCGAGCTGGCGCTGGCCGACCTCGACAGCGTCGACAAGGCCATCGCCCGCTACGAGCGCGTGGCCAAGAGCGGCGACAAGGACGCCAAGGCGCGGATCGAGGTGCTGGGCAAGCTGCGCGCCGCGCTCGATGCCGGCCAGGCCGCGCGCACCGTCGCGCTGTCGGACGAGGAGCGGGTGCTGGTGCGCGAGCTGTTCCTGCTGACCATGAAGCCGGTGCTGTACATCGCCAACGTGCTCGAGGACGGTTTCGAGGGCAATCCGCACCTCGACGCCGTGCGTGCGCGGGCGGCCGGCGAGGGCGCCGAGGTGGTGCCGGTCTCGGCGGCGATCGAGGAGGAACTGAGCCAGCTCGACGACGCCGATCGCGACGAGATGCTGTCCAGCTACGGCCTCGACGAGCCGGGCCTGAACCGGGTGATCCGCGCGGCCTACAAGCTGCTGGGCCTGCAGACCTATTTCACCGCCGGGGTGAAGGAAGTGCGCGCCTGGACGGTGAAGAAGGGCGCCACCGCGCCGCAGGCCGCGGGCGTCATCCATACCGATTTCGAGAAGGGCTTCATCCGCGCCGAGACCATCGGTTACGAGGATTTCATCAAGTACAAGGGCGAGGCGGGCGCCAAGGAAGCGGGCCGCCTGCGCCTGGAAGGCAAGGAATACAAGGTCGCCGAAGGCGACGTGCTGCACTTCCGCTTCAACGTCTGAGTCGCCAAGCCGTTTTCCTGATGTTTCATGAAACACCAGGAAAGCATGAAAATCCCAATAAAACCGCGCAGTTGCGCGGTTTTATTGTTTCATAGCGCTGCTTCAAGTTTCCCGAGCAGTCAATGCATTCCTGAGTACGCTAGCGAGTACAGCTCTTGGAGTATGTGCAAATAAGTGAGTATAGTGCCGCTGTCGCCATGACAAGGAGTCAGCCACCATGCTTACCGACACGCACTGCCGCAACGCCAAGCCCAGGGAAAAGCTCTACCGCTTGAATGACCAGCGCGGGCTTTACCTCGAAGTCAAGCCCAACGGAGTCAAGGCTTGGCGATACCGCTTCACACTGGATGGCAAGGCCAGCATGTTTGCGCTTGGCGAATACCCTGCCGTTACGCTCTCTGAAGCCAGGGAACGCAGCGAGGCCGCACGCAAACTGGTCAAGCAAGGCATCAATCCCGCCCAGCAAAGGCAGCTCGACCGCATCCGGCAAGCCAGCGAAGCTAAGAACACCTTCGAGATCGTCGCCAAGGAGTGGCTGCAGACAAAGGACTGGGAAGATGTCACCAAGAACCGGCGTCTGGATATGCTGGAGCGCGTGGTGTTCCCCAGTATCGGCAATATGCCGGTTCGCGAAATAACGCCAGCCCATGTTCTGGACATCCTGCAGAAAACAGCAAAGCGTGGCGCGCCCACGGTCGCCGCCGAGGCGCGGCGCACCATGTCCGCCGTATTCGAGTTCGCCGTCGCCACCTTGCGAGCCGACAGCGACCCGGTTTGGCCGGTACGCAAGGCGCTACCAGCAAACAAGACCCAGCACAAACCGGCGCTGAGTAAAGAGCAGATCGGCAAACTGCTGAGCGACTTCGCAAACCACCGCTGCAGCTTTCAGGTAAGTCATTGCATGCAACTGATGTGGTGGACCCTGGCGCGACCGACTGAAGTGGCCGAGGCAGCTTGGGATGAGTTTGACCTTGAGAAGGCTGTGTGGCGTATCCCCGCGCAGCGCATGAAAGCGCGCAAGGAGCACGTCGTGCCTCTGCCACGTCAGGCAGTGGACATGCTCAAAGGACTGCATGCCATTACCGGCAACCGCAAGCACTTGTTTCCCGGCCGGGATGATCGCAACGCCCCAATGTCCGCCGCATCACTTCGCCAGGCGATCAAGGCTTTGGGGTGGAGCGGCACCTATAGCCCACACGCCACGCGGACCAGCGGCAGTACCCGTCTTAATGAGATGGGCTACCGCCCAGATGCCATCGAAGCCCAGCTTGCCCATGCTGACCAGAACAATGTGCGTCGTACCTACAACCACGCCACCTATTTCGATGAGCGTCGCGCCATGATGCAGGAATGGGCGGACAGATTGGACGAATGGAAAGAGCAGGCACAGGCATGACCACAAAGATCATGGCTCCAGATATTCCCAACTCCGATGCCGTCGCCGAGCTGCGCACCAGAGCAGAGGCAACCTGCGACCGATATGGCGTCCAGCGCCGCGAGCAATGTGTAAATGCTTTTCTGCGGCTGGCAGAAAGTTTTCGTTGGCGTACGATGCCGCCCCCTGAAATTGAAGAAGGCACACTTGAGCAACTAAAAAGACTCCGAGATGCGGCGTCCCGGTTAAGCAAGGCGCTTCGAAGCCTGGACGAAGAGTCGGCAGTGCTATTGCCCGAATGTCTGAGGAAGGACCTACCTACCCATAAGCTGTTCTGCGAGTCGCTACACTCCGTGAGCAGGCAACTATCAGCGTCCGGAGCAAGCAGAGAACATGAGGCCAAGGAGCTGATCGCGAAGCAATTTATCGTGACCTGCCAGCAATTCAGAATTCCGATCAAGTGGAGCAAGGAGTTCGAGTACCACTCGGTGAACAGCAAGAACGAGCCATCCGCCTATCTCCTCGGCGCCATCTATGCTGCGGGCGGCATGAAGGCCGATGCTGAAACCACGCCTGCTCATCGCGCCAATCACTATCTGGGGCGTTTCAGCAAAGGATTTACCGTCGCTATCGATGGAGTTGTAGTCCGGGTGCTGCTGAAGAAAACAGTGATAGAGCCCAATCTTTACATATCCCAGATAATTCAAACCGTCTCCGAGGGGCGTGAACCAACCCTGCCCACCAGCAGCATCCTTACGGCATCTTGCCAAGGATACGAGCTCGGATTGTCTCGACCATTTTTTGAAACATTTGACTGGAACAACTGAGGCCACTGCTCGACACCGGTTTGCATGCTGGGTGATTTCAGGCCCGATAATAGGGAGCGCAGGTGACAACAGTACTCCCTGACTTCATGACCAGATCTTTTGCATGCTCCCTTCGTGTTTCAACACGTTACGGGGAACAGCATGCAAATCATCAAGACGCAGGATGTCTGCACGAAGATATCGGTCAGCCGGACAACCCTCTGGCGACTTTGCCAGACTGAAGATTTTCCGAAGCCAGTTCGGCTAGGCCCTGGCGGCCGTTCGATTGGCTTTTTTGCCCACGAGATCGACGCCTGGCTTGAGACTCAGGCGGCGGAGCGTGAGTACGCTGGTTGTCTGACTCGCCAGAGGGCGAAGTTATGAGCCGCATCCGCATTGATGACTCTGCGGAATATTGGTGGTCTTTGCCTTGCAGCCTGCTGCGCGATTCGCGGTTGAGCTATGAAGCGCGAGGCGTAGCTTGCCATTTGCTTTCGCTGGGCCGCAACTGGCAGTTGCGCGCTGTCGCACTGCCGCGCGTGCTGCACGATCAGTCACGCGCGAAAGGCCATCTTGGGCGAGACCTTTGCCGCCGCATCCTGCGCGAACTTGAAGACGCCGGCTACCTGGCACGGAGGAAATTCCAGGACGAAGAAGGGCTTTGGCGATGGGAGTCCGTGTTGACACCAGTCTCGCAAAAGGTGCCACAAACATCCATGGCCGGCTTGGCCGGCGACGGAGAGACCGTGGACGGCACATCCGTCGCCGGTCAGGGCGGTGATATAGGTGTAGGTGAATACAAGGAAGAAGTAGTAGTAAAAAATATAAAACCACTACTACAGACAGGGGCTGTGGATAACTCTCCGAAAACGGGAGAGGCTTCCGCGCCCTTGGACTTGTCGCACCCTTCCCTTCTACCCTACCTGCGCGTCATAAGCGACGTAACCCGCCGCTTCGGGCCCTCGCTCACGGCAGAACAAATACAGCTTGCCGCTGATGAATTGGCTGGCGTGCTATCGGCGGCCGGCAGTGGCAAGCATGTGGGCATCCGCTCCGTCCGGTCGTGGCTGCTGGCCGTGATGAATAGCGCTGTCGCGGGGGAATTCATCCCTGAGTTCGCACCGAACATCGCCCGCTGGCGCAAGAACCGACAGGAGGCGATGGAGGCAGCGCAGTCGCGCGCTCCTGTACAACAGTCAGAAGCCGAGCGTCAAAAGACAAAGGCTGAACGCGCAAAGGCCATCGCCGATTTGAAGGCGATGTTCCAGGGCCGGAAGCAATGATCGACGCAGATGAGATGGTTGCGCTCATTGAGTCGTGCCGGCGCGAGATGCAAGCCATGCTCCCGGCCGATGAGTTTGCCAGCTTGAGCAGCAAGACCAGACAAGACTATCGCCAGCTTGGCCGCACGCTGTTGCAGCATGCTCGCTACGCCGAAGGTGGGGTGGCCGAAGTCATGGCGGCCACCCGGCGACCGGCAACCTTCTACAAACGCGTCGCAGCGCTTCGCTACTGCCTGTACGCCGGTCTTGTCGAGCAGCTGAAAAGCCTGCATTCCGCGCTCTCTGCTCGACCTGTGGACAGGTTGCAAGTAATGGCCATCCAGGCCCAATTGCAACAACAGCGTGCATTTCTGCGCGAGTTCGAGACAGCCCGACAAAGCGGCCCTACCGGTGAGCGCCGCAAGCGTGCCAGCAAGCGGCAAGCCTTGCGCGGCCTCCCCGGCGACTGGCGCGAGCGACTGTATCAGCGCGCTGCGAAAGGCAAGTATGCCGATGCGGTTCTGGTCGCCGCGCTGACCGGCTGCCGCCCGGAAGAACTGCGGCGCGGCGTGCTCTTTCGCTGGGTGAACAATCCGCGCAGCGGCATGGGCGAGATCAGATTCGAGATCGATGGCGCCAAGGTTAAGACGCATCAAGGCCAGCCGCAGCGCTTAATCGCCTATGGCGCACACGCCCCCCATCCATTGTTGGAGGCTCTGCGCATCCGGCTAGCGGGGCTGCGGGAATTAATCGTTTGCATTGACAGCCCGGTCAACTTCACCGTCGAAGTCCGTCGGCTAGCACACAGCCTCTGGCCGAAGCACAAGCACGCTATCACGGCTTACTGCCTGCGCCACCAATGGGCGGCCGACCTGAAACGGCACGCGGCTGCGGACTCAGTCAGCCAGGGGCTGGGACATGCCAGCGCCAAAACACGACGGCACTACGGGCAAGCCAATCAGGCCAGCAGCCGGCATGCACTGCAACCCATCCTCATCGAGGCTGAGCGCCCTGTAAAGCCGGCTACCGCCAAGGTGCCGCGCCATCGAGCAGCCCCAAGCACGGAATCCACGCCCTGAAGAGAATCATGGCGAGGTGGGGCAAAATGCAGTACATTTGCGTGACATCACTGACGAGACGCTGCCATGTCACGCCTGAAGGACGAAACCCTATCCATCCGCACCTCCGCTGAGATCAAGCAGCTTTTGCGCTTGGCGGCTGAGCGCGAGCGCCGCTCGGTGGCTTCGATGATCGAAATTCTGGTGCTGGAATACGCTCGTACGCATGACCTGAAACCAGATCCTCAAGGCCTGTCAGTAAAGGGAAATATATGAGGGTGGTGAATGCCGAGGAGGTGCAAGCGCACGTCAAAATCAAGAAGCTGAGGAAATGGAGTAGTCAGAGACTGATAACAGGGTATTTGTAGAGACAATACCCCATTTAATGGCTATGATTACCCCATTTAGACAGCCTGGGCTTACATTTCCATGCACTCGCTCACACCCGAGTACCTTGCCGCGCTTCGCTTCGATGGCACCCAGGCTGCCACGTTGCGCACACTGGGCGAGTATCAGGGCAAGCAGCAACTCTATGCCGCGCAGTCGCCCGAAGCCCTCAAGGGTCTGTGCCAGATCGCGGCGGTGGAGTCCACCGAGTCATCTAACCGGCTGGAAGGCGTTGTCGTCGCACCCTCGCGGTTGAAGTCGCTGGTCATCCGCAACGCAACGCCAAAGAGCCGTTCCGAACAGGAGATCGCCGGCTACCGCGATGCCCTGGCGCTGATCCACGAGTCTGCCGCGCACATGCCCTTCAGCGAGGGTGTTGTGCTGCAACTGCACACCCTGCTGTACCGCTACATGCCGCAGGCGGGCGGGCGCTGGAAGGCGACTAACAACGACATCATCGAGCGCCACTCGGATGGCACGTCGCGGCTGCGCTTCCAGCCGGTCGCGGCGCATCTGGCGCCGATGGCAATGGCTGATCTGACCGGGCGCTACGCCACCGCATTGGACCAGCACCTGGCCGACCCACTGGTGCTGGTGCCACTGGCGATGCTCGACTTCCTGTGCATCCACCCCTTCCCCGACGACAATGGCCGCATGTCCCGCCTGCTGACCTTGCTGTTGCTCTACCACTTCGACTATGCCGTGGGCCGCTACATCAGCCTGGAACGCATCTTCGAGGATACCAAGGAAGGTTATTACGAGACGCTGGAAGCCAGCTCTCAGGGTTGGCACCAGGGGCAGCACAACGTCAAACCCTGGCTTGATTACTTCTGGGGGGCCTTGCTACGGGCCTATCGCGAGTTCGAGGAGCGTGTCGGCACCATCGAGCGGGGACGTGGCAGCAAAGGCGACCGGGTGCGTGCGGAAGTCCTGGGGCGCCCCCTGCCGTTCTCGATTTCCGAAATTGAAGAAGCTTGCCCGGGCGTGAGCCGGGACATGGTGCGGCTGGTGCTGCGGGCGATGAAGTCAGAGGGGTTGATCGAATCGACTGGCAAGGGGCGAGGTGCGAAATGGAAGCGCATCACAGCAGGCACCTCCGTTAGTACAGCGGTTCTGGCGATTGGCCACAAGATGGATCACTGAGGACTCTACATGGATAACGTTTTCCAATTCCGCGACCAGCTCATCGAACGATACGGCAGCTTTTCCCGCAGTTTCGTTCGCATCGCCGCACCTGATATCCAAGCCGAGGTCGAACATCAATATGCGCAAGGTCGCTATTGGCCTGAGCCGCTGGTGCAGATCAACCCGAATTACCAACGCCAGGGCACGGTGCAGAACCTGGCGGCACAGGGGGTCTTGCATGCTGCCTGCGCAGAGATCTTCCAGGTCGGGAAGTCTGAAGGTTCGCCACAACCCCTGCATCTTTACAAGCACCAGGTGGAAGCCTTGGCCAAGGGCCAAGAACGCCAAAGCTATGTGGTCACAACCGGAACAGGGTCGGGGAAGTCCCTGTCCTTTTTCATCCCGATCATCGACCGCATTCTCAAGGCCAAGGACTCCGATGGCAAAGCACGTACCAGGGCCATTGTCATCTATCCGATGAATGCCCTGGCCAACAGCCAGCTGGAAGAACTCGACAAGTTTTTGCATGGCTATGCGCCAGAGTCTCGTCCCTTCACCGTCAAGCGCTACACCGGCCAGGAAAGCAAGGCGGAACGCACTGCTATTGCGGATGATCCACCCGATATCCTGCTTACCAACTTCATGATGCTGGAGTACATCCTCACGCGCTTCGACGAAGTGGATCGGCGTGTGGTGGAACACTGCGAGGGACTTGAGTTCCTGGTGCTGGATGAGTTGCATACCTATCGTGGCCGTCAAGGGGCGGACGTTGCCTTGCTGGTGCGGCGCCTGCGAGAGCGCTTGAAAGCCGAGCAACTGGTCTGCATCGGCACGTCGGCCACCATGTCCAGCACAGGTAGCCAAGCCGACCGCAACCGCGTGGTTGCTGATGTAGCCAGCAAATTGTTTGGCACCCGGATCAGCGAGCATGACGTCATAGGCGAGACACTGGAGCGCGTCACCAACCCGCTCAAGGACGTCAACGCCATCCGCACAGAACTACCGGCGGCCATTATGCGAAAGCAGGATATCTGGGCTGACTTCGAGGCCTTTCGCAATGATCCGTTATCCATCTGGGTGGAATTGAATCTGGGCATCGAACTGCCTGCGGACGAGCCTCCAAGGCGTGCGAGACCCATGACGCTGGAAGAGGCCAGCCGCCGCCTCGCCGAAGACGCGGGTTGCCAGCCTGAAGCTGCTCGCACCGCCCTGCAGCGCTTTCTAGTGGCTGCCCATGATGTGCGCACGCCCCAGGGCAGGCCGCCTTTCGCGTTCAAGCTGCACCAGTTCATCAGCGGTCCCGGCAAGGTACTCACCACGCTGGAGGCGCGAGGTAAGCGCCATGTCACGCTCGATGCTCAGCGTTTTGCGCCGGGGCGACAGCAAGAGAATGTACTGCTTTACCCGACGCACTTCTGCCGCGATTGCGGCCAGGAATACCTACCTGTCTGGCACGCACAGCAACCGGTCAGCTTCAGCTCACGTGAAATCGACGATATCGCGGCAGAAGACGACGCCAGCTATGGCTTTCTGTGTCCTCTGGTGCCCGGGCAGCAATACGGTGGCCTGCTCGAAGACCTGCCGGAAACCTGGATCGACCTCAGCCGTAGCGAACCCAAAATCAAGCCAGCCTACAAGAATGCCGTTCCCTATATGGTCACGGTCGATGCCAAAGGGCAAACGGGCTCGGGGACGGAGTTCTGGTTCATTCCGGGAAAGTTCCGCTTCTGCCTGAACTGCGGTACGACACACGAAGCCCACGGCAAGGATGCCAACCGCCTCTCCAGCCTGTCCGGCGAAGGCCGCTCTTCGGCCACTACCATGATTGCCCTGGCGGCCTTGCAGCAATTGTTCGCACTTTCCGAACCTGCGCCAGGGCAGCCTGACCCACGCAAGTTGCTTGGGTTTACCGACAACCGCCAGGATGCCGCTCTGCAGGCGGGACATTTCAACGACTTCATTTTCCTGCTGACACTGCGTGCCGGCTTGATCGGTGCACTACAGGGCAGCGGCGGCCAACTCGATGAAGAACACTTGGCCGAAAGCGTCTTCAAGGCCCTCGGCTTTCAAGGGGTCGATGAAGCGACCTTGGTGGAGTATCTGCGCACCCCCAAGCTCATGGGACTGGCCCGACAAGAAGCGCAACGCACATTGCGCTTCATCATCGCCTACCGGCTACTGCGTGATCTGCGGCGTGGCTGGCGTTTCAATAATCCGAATCTGGATCAACTCGGCCTGTTGCAGATTCGGTATCGAGACCTGGATGCCTTTTGCGCTGACGCCAGTATCTTTGCTGCAAACAACACCTTGACCAAATTGACGGCAGTGCAACGGACAGTTCTGTTCGAATTACTGTTCGACGCCTTGCGCCGCCATCTGTGCCTGGAAAGTCGTTACCTCGACCCGGTCGAGCAGGACAAGGCACGCACCAGCGCCCACACCTACCTGAATGAACGTTGGGCCTTCGCTCCCGACGAGAAACTCGATACCGGCCGCTATCTCATTCTCGGCAAGCGCCCGGAATACAAGGGCAAGCCGCGCACCGACTTGGTGACAGGTGGTCCACGCTCTCGTCTGTTACGGGACATCAAGACCGCAAAATTCTGGCGCGACAGCGCCTGCGCCAGCGAAGTCGCGCAGTGGAAAGATGCCGAGTGGGCCGAGCTGATCGAAGAGCTGCTCAAAGCAGCCGGACACTATGGCTACGTGCAAAAACACGCCGTTGACTCCCAGCTCGCAGGCTGGCGCCTGAACGCGGCTGCCCTGGACTGGTGCTTGATTGCCGATCAGCCGCAAACTGATAGCAATCGAATCAACCAGTATTTCCGCACCCTGTATCTCGGCATTGCCGACCTGCTGCGTCAGCCCTCGCATCCGCTGTTCGACTTCGAGGCCCAGGAACACACAGCCCAGGTGGATGCGCCACGCCGGCAGCTGCTGGAGCAGCGTTTTCGCTACACCGAAAAAGACAGGCAGGATTGGGCGCAGAACCCGGCCCACGAAGCGCCGTTGGAGCGGCTGCCGGTGATGTTCTGCTCCCCCACGATGGAGCTGGGCGTGGATATCTCCGCGCTCAACACCGTGTACCTGCGTAATGTGCCGCCGACCCCCGCCAACTACGCCCAGCGCAGCGGCCGTGCCGGTCGCTCGGGTCAGCAGGCGCTGGTCATCACCTATTGCGCGGCGCTCAGTCCGCATGATCAGTGGTTCTTCCACAATGCTGAGCAAATGGTGCATGGCGTCGTGCGCGCGCCAACCCTTGATCTGAGCAACCGTGATCTCATCGACAGCCACCTGCAAGCGGTCTGGCTTGCCAGTACCCAGGTGCCGCTGGACGACAGCATTGCGCCGATGCTGGATCTCGACCAGCCCGGTAAACCACTGAAACAGTCCTTGCACGAGGCGCTGCGAGCGCAGGCCGTCCAGCAGCGGGCCTTGGCCAGTGCCGGGCGGGTCATCGACCAGCTCGCGGGCGAGCTTGAAGGCAGCGCCTGGTTCACTCCTGACTATGTGCGCCAGGTCATCGACAACGCGGCGCAGGCGTTCTCCGGGGCGCTGGAGCGCTGGCGCGTGCTGTTCGATGCCACTCGCCAGCAGATGGATATGGCCGATCGCATCGTCAAGAGCCATACCGCCTCGCACATGGAGCGCCAGAATGCCCAGCGCCGCTACGGCGACGCCGCGCGCCAGTACGCCGTATTGCTCAAGTCCGGCAACGGCCAGAACAATGACTTCTACACCTATCGCTATTTGGCCAGTCAAGGCTTCCTGCCAGGCTACAACTTCCCGCGCCTGCCGCTGATGGCCTGGATTCCCGCCCGTGGCGGCCAGGCTGTCAACGGCAAGGATGACGAAGGCAGCATGGTCAGTCGGCCACGCTTCCTGGCCCTGTCCGAATTCGGCCCGCGCAGCCTCATTTACCACCAGGGTCGCATGTACCGCGTGGTGCGTGCCAAACTCAACGTAGGCAATACAGACCACATTTCCGGCAACAGCCAGTTGGCCACCATTGCCTCGTTGGTGTGCAGCCAATGCGGCTACGGTCATCTCGGCGAGCCGGGCGGCGAACAGCCGCTGGTCAATCGCTGCGAGAACTGCGACGCCTTGCTCACCGAGCACGATTGGGTGCGCGAGCTCTACCGCATCGAAACCGTGGAGACCGTGGCCACCGAGCGCATTTCCATCAACGACGAGGAGCGCCAGCGTCAGGGCTTCGAGCTGCAAACCACCTACCGCTTTCTACCCGGCCCCGATGGCCGTATCCAGCAGCAGAAGGCCACGATCCAACAAGGCGAGGACGTGCTGGGCGAGCTCACCTACGCGCCCGCTGCGCAAATCTGGCGCATCAATCGCGGCTGGCGCAGGCGCAAAGACAAGGAGCAACTGGGCTTCTACATCAATCCCATCACGGGCACCTGGAGCAAGCAGGACGCACCGGATGCGGAAGACGACCAGGGCGGCGACGATGCTTTGCTGGAGAAGGTGCCCAACCAGCGCATCGTTCCTTTTGTGGAAGATCATCGCAATCTGCTGATCTTCGCTCCCGTACATGCCCTGTCGCTGGAGGCCATGGCCACTTTGCAGGCCGCGCTCAAGCGCGGTATCGAAATGACTTTCCAGATCGAGGAATCCGAACTGGTGGTCGAGCCACTGCCGAAGTCCGACGAGCGCCGCGCCTTGCTGTTCTACGAAGCGGCGGAAGGCGGTGCGGGTGTGCTCACTCGCCTGGCAAACAATCGCGACGACCTTGCACTCGTAGCCAGCAATGCCCTGCAACTGATTCACTATCGCAAACCGCAGAGCGGCATTTGGACGCTGGACGATTTGCCGTCGCTGGAACAGACCGATGCACTTGGCAATCATCAGTGCGAAGCCGGCTGCTATCAGTGCCTGCTGTCCTACTTCAACCAGCCGGATCACGAACACATCAACCGCCGCAATGCGGATGCGCTCAAGCTGCTGGTCGCGCTGGCCAATGCTCAGGTACAGCCTGTGGAATGCAGCGCGGCCCTCGTTGCAGCGACGATCTTGGCAGACGAGCCACTCGACGCCTGGCTGTCCGCGCTCAGCCAGGCAGGGGCCATGCAACCTGATGCGGTCAACGTGTCCGTCAACAATGGCGTAGCCACTGCGGCGGCCCAGTACAAGGCATCTCGTGCTTTGGTGTTTCTGTCCGCTGTGGATGATCAGACCACCAGCGTATTGCAGGACAAAGGCTGGCAGGTGCTCGATTTTTCGGACGCTTCACGCTGGCCACAACAATTCGCCGCGCACGCCGATGTGTTCGGTTCCAAGGAATAAAGGCGCATGACGATCCTCGAACACGACTTTCTGCCCGGCAACCTGGTGCGCGCCCGAGGCCGCGAATGGGTGGTGCAGAGCGACTCCCGCCGCGACTGGTTGCGCCTGCGCCCATTGAGCGGCGCCGATGACGAAAACATCGCCCTGATCCCAGAGTTGGAGCTGCATCCCGTCGAACCTGCCTCCTTCGACTGGCCCGATCCTGCACGCGCCGGCAACCATGCCGCCGCGCTGTTGCTACGCGATGCCTTGCGCCTGACCCTGCGCGCCGGCGCCGGCCCGTTCCGCTCCTTTGGCAATATCGCGGTGGAGCCTCGCGGCTACCAGCTTGTGCCGTTGCTGATGGCACTGCGCCTGTCCACTGTGCGCCTGCTGATCGCTGATGACGTGGGCATCGGCAAGACCATCGAAGCCGGCCTGATCGCACGCGAGCTGATGGACCGTGGCGAAATCGCCCGCCTGGCCATCCTCTGCCCGCCGCACCTTGTCGAGCAGTGGCAAAGTGAGTTGGAGACCCGCTTCAACCTTCAGGCCGTGGCGTTGACTTCGGCTTCGGCCTCCCGCATCGAACGTGATCTTCCGCATGGTGTGCGCCTGTTCGACCATCATCCCGTGGTGGTCGTCAGCCTGGACTACATCAAGAGCGAACGCCACCGCGAACAGTTTCTCGCTACCGCCCCCGAATGCATCATCGTTGACGAGGCCCACACCTGCGCCAGCAGCGGCGCAGGTAAGCAATTGCGCTTCGAGTTGCTGCAACGCCTTGCCCGTGACGCGCAGCGACACCTGATTCTGCTGACCGCCACCCCTCACTCTGGTGACGAAACCGCCTTCTACAACTTGCTGTCGCTGCTCGATCCACGTTTTGCCGCATTACAAGGCCGCATGACAGCCTCCGACCCGCTGCGTCAGGAACTGGCCCGCCACTTCGTCCAGCGCCGTCGCAAGGACATCGTTGAATGGCAGGCCGAGACCCATGACGGACGAGGTTTTCCCCGCCGCATGAAAACCGAGCTTACCTACCAGCTCAGCGGCGAATGGGGCGCGTTCTTCGACGCCGTGCAGGATTACTGCCGCGAACTGGCTGAAACCGTTGAGCAGCAAGAACAGCAAGGCGGCGCGCGCCTCATCTGGTACGCCACCCTGGCATTGTTGCGCTGCGTGGCATCGTCGCCCGCAGCCGCCGTCAAGGCGTTGACCACACGGCTGGAAGGCACTGTGCCGGATGAGGCGCTTCTCGACGATGAGCGCCTGCACGATGGCGAGGCCGATGACCTCTCCGGCAGTGATCTGGAGCCGCCTGCCCAGGTGCAAGACGCTGCGCCGCGCCTGCAAGCCCTGATCGCCGACGCGCAACGTCTTTCCGGCAAGGCCGGTGATCCAAAGCTGGCTGCGCTCATCCGGCATATTGACCTCCTGGTGAAGGATGGCTACCACCCGGTGGTGTTTTGTCGCTACATCGCCACCGCTCATTACGTGGCCGAACACCTCAAGGCCGCCTTCCCCAAGGCCACCATCGAGGCCGTGACCGGCGAGCTCACGCCCGAAGAACGCCGCGAGAGGGTGGAGGACATGATCGATGCCGACCAGCGCATTTTGGTCGCCACCGACTGCCTCTCCGAAGGCATCAACCTGCAGCACCTGTTCACCGCTGTCGTCCACTACGACCTGGCTTGGAACCCCACCCGCCACGAACAGCGCGAAGGCCGCGTCGATCGTTTCGGCCAGCAGGCCGATGAAGTGCGCTGCACCATGCTCTACGGGCAAGACAACCCAGTGGATGGCTTCGTGCTCAACGTCATCCTCAAGAAAGGCGAAGCCATTCAGAAAGAGTTGGGTGTACTGGTGCCACTGCCCGAGGACGAAGCCCGCATCAATCAGGCTCTGGTCAAGGCGGCATTGATGAAACGCAGTGACAGTCGCACTTCATCGCCGCAGGCCGTATTCGACTTTGGTGAGCCGGAGCAATTGCTCGCTCCACTGCAAGCCCAATGGCGTGACGCGCTGGAAAAGGCTAAGGCCAATCGCACTGTGTTCGCCCAGCGTCGCATCAAGCCAGACGAGGTGCTGCCCGAATGGCACAAACAACAACAGGCTCTGGGCACCCAGGCTGACGTGCAGCGTTTCCTGCAAAGCGCTTGTGTGCGGCTGGGGGCGCCGCTGGAAATCGGCCGCAAACAGACCGCACGTTTCCTGCCGCAGCACCTGCCCGAAGCCCTGCGCCAGCGCTTGGCCGATGAGGGCATCAACACACCCCAACTCATCGACTTTAGCGAACTGCATCGCAGCCATCCGTTGGTTGGCCTGCTGGCCCAGCATTTGCTGGAAGACGCACTCGGTGGCGAACGTCCGCTGGCCGCCCGTTGCGCTGCCACTCTTACCAATGACGTGGAGGTTGTCACCACCCTTTACCTTCTGCGTCTGCGCCACCAGCTCAGCTACGTGCGCCGCCGCGAACCCTTTCAGATGATGGCGGAGGAAACCGTTGCTCTGGCTGTGCAGGGCCGCAACGCTCCTCAATGGCTGGCTGACGATGGCGTGAGTCGCCTGCTCGAATGCACGCCCAGCGGCAACCTGCCGCCGGAGGCGGCACAGCGCGAAATCCGCACCGCGCTCGACTTCCTCGCCGCGCACCCGCAGCAACTGCAAGCGGTAGCCCAAGAGCGGGCTGATGCCCTGCTGGCCGACCACCAGCGCGTGCGCGAAGCCACCCGTGATGTCGGCCAGTACAGCGTCAGCCCCTGCCTGCCGGTAGATGTGATGGGCGTGTACGTGCTGCTGCCTGACTCGCTATAAGCCTCGGCCTGGAGAAGAACAACCATGAAACGCATCCGTAAGGCCCAGGCCACGCTGAACCTGCCCACCCTCAAGCTAGAAGGCGGGTTATTCCTGCCCGATCAACTGGAAAAAGCCGCCCAGGGCCGCGCCAGCGCCCAGAGCGAAGCCGACTACGGTACCCCCAAGGGCGTCAAGCTCAAGGACGAATACAGCCGTGCTTTCCAGATCGCCTGCGCCCAATGGCAGCACTTCGCCGCGCAGTTGGAGCGCGCCGACGTCGATGCTGCGCAGCTCACCACCGCCTTCGTCCACGAACTGCTGCGCGACGCCTTTGGCTACGCCGCCTTGCAAGCCGCGTCAGCACAGCAAGTGGGTGAACTGCGTTACCCGGTCAGCCTCATGGCAGGCACTTTACCCGTGCTGGTGGCCCCGCACACTCTGTGCCTGGATGAGGCCGACGCGCGATTTGCCGTGCAGGGCGGTGGCAACCGCAAGAAAGCCCCGTTCCAGGCGATGCAGGAATTGCTCAACGCCAGCGAAGCGCTGCAATGGGGCATCGTCAGCAACGGCAAGCAACTGCGTCTGCTGCGCGACGCTGCCTCGCTCACCCGTCCCAGCTTTCTCGAAGTCGATCTGGCCGACCTTCTGGGCGGCCAGCGTTATGCCGAATTCGCCAACGTTTGGCGTCTACTGCATGCCAGTCGCGCATTCCGCCCCGGCCAAGGCGCTACGGCGTGCATCTGGGAACAATGGCGTAGCGAAGGCCAACAGGAAGGCACTCGCGTGCGCGATGGTCTGCGCAACGGCGTCGAGCAGGCCCTGCTGACCCTAGGTGCAGGCTTCCTGCAACACCCCGCCAACCATGCCCTGCGTGCCGCTCTGAACGACGGCACGCTCAGCAAGGACGCTTACTTTCAGCAACTGCTGCGCCTGATCTACCGCCTCATCTTCGTCTTCACGGTCGAGGAACGCGGCGTGCTGCACCCCCAGTTACCAGAACAGCATGGCAGCGCCGATGCGCTGGCCGCCCGCCGTGCCTATGCCGAAGGCTACGCCCTGGCCCGCCTGCGCGAACTCTGCCTCAAGCGCCGCGCCCGCACCCGGCACGACGACCAGTGGCAGGCCATCCGCATCGTCTTTCGCGGCCTGGCCCAAGGCGAGCCGCGCCTGGCGCTGCCCGCGCTGGGCGGCCTGTTCGCCCCCGAACAATGCCCCGATCTGGATAACGCCAGCCTGGATAACGCCCACCTGCTCGCCGCCCTGCAACACCTGCGCTGGGCAGTGGTCGCGCAAGGCAAGGGCAGCAGCCTCACCCCGGTGGACTACCGCAACATGGGGCCGGAAGAGTTGGGCAGCGTTTATGAAAGCCTGCTGGAACTGGTGCCCGCCATCGACCTGCCCGCACGCACCTTCGGCTTCGTCGGCCGCACCGAGGAAGGTAGCACCGCCGGCAACGCCCGCAAGCTCACCGGCAGCTACTACACCCCCGACAGCCTGGTGCAGGAACTGATCAAGAGCGCACTCGATCCCGTCATCGAACAGCGCCTGGCGGCCCATCCGGCCAACCCCACCGAGGCGCTGCTGGCCATCCGCGTCATCGACCCGGCCTGCGGCAGCGGCCACTTCCTGCTGGCCGCCGCCCGCCGCTTGGCGGAAAAGCTGGCCCAGTTGCGCAGCCTCGAAGGTGGGCAGGAAGGCGCCATCCAGCCGCAGGGCTACCGCCACGCCCTGCGCGAAGTGGTGGCTTGCTGCATCTATGGCGTGGATCGCAACCCCATGGCCATCGAACTGGCGCGCATGGCACTGTGGCTGGAAGGCTACGAGGAAGGCCGCCCGCTGGGCTTTCTCGACCACCACCTGCAAGTGGGCGACGCCCTGCTGGGCCTGACCGACCTGAACGTGCTGGAACAAGGCATCGCCAAGGATGCCTTCAAGCCCTTGAGTGGCGACGACAAGGACGTCTGCAAGGAACTGGCCAAGGCCAACGCCGCCGGCCTCAAGCAGATCGCCAAAGACCTGCAAGGCAAGCAGATGCTGTTGGGCGTGGACAACCGCAGCGGCCTGGAAGCCCTGCGCGCCATTGAGGCCCTGCCCGCCGACACGCCCGAACAGGTGGTAGGCAAGGAACAGGCCTGGCGCCACTTTCTGGAGGACTCCGCTCACAGCCCGCTGGCCCACGCCGCCGATGCGCTGGTGGGTGCCTACCTGCTGCCCAAGACGGAGGACACGGCAGAAGCCGTGCCCACCAGCATCACCCTGCATGCGCTACTCACCATGCCGGAACGCGCCCAGACCGAGCACGCCAACTCCATCGCCACTGCACGCACGGCCTGCGAGCAGGCCCGCGTGTTCCACTGGCCGCTGGCCTTCCCGCAGGTATTCGCGCAAGGCGGCTTCGACTGCGTGCTGGGCAACCCGCCGTGGGAACGCATCAAGCTGCAAGAGGAAGAATTTTTCGCTACCCGCCACCACGACGTGGCGCAAGCTCGCAACAAGGCCGAACGCGCCCAGCGCATCCATTGGCTCAGCGAAGGCATGCTGGCGCGCCACCTGTACCCCGACCTGGCCCACGAAACGCATGAGGACGAGGCCGAAAAACGCCTCTACCGTGAATTCGTTACCGCCCGCCGCACGGCGGAGGCGGCCAGCGTGTTTGCCCATGTGAAAGGCACCGATGGCGGCCGTTATCCGCTGACCGGCGTGGGCGACGTGAACACCTACGCGCTGTTTGCCGAAACCATCCTGCAAATCCATGCCGACAGTGGCCGCGCTGGCTTCATCGTGCCGACAGGCATTGCTACCGACGACAGCACCAAGACGTACTTCGGCCACATCACCCAGAACCGGCGGCTGGTCAGCCTGTACGACATCGAGAATCGCGAAAAGCTGTTCCCGGCCGTCGATAGCCGCATGAAGTTCTGCCTGCTCACCCTGGGCGCAGCGGAACGGGCCGAGTTCGTCTGCTTCGCCACCCAGGTCAACCAACTGGCCGACCCGCGCCGCCGCTTCACCCTCACGCCCGACGAATTCCGCCTCATCAATCCCAACACGCTCACCTGCCCGGTTTTCCGCAGCGAGCGCGATGCGGAGCTGACCAAGAAGCTCTACCGCGCCGCCCCGGTGCTGATGCGCGATGCCGTTACCGCAGGCGAGGGAAAGCAAGCCAAAGTGGTGGAGCCCGCGCAAAACCCGTGGGGCATTTCGTTCATGGCGATGCTGCACATGTCCAACGACAGCCACCTGTTCAAGGACGAGCCAGCCACCGACCATCTGCCGCTCTACGAAGCCAAGCTTATCCACCAGTTCGACCATCGCTGGGCCACCTACACGGCGGACGGCAACAGTCGCGATGTCACGCTGCCCGAAAAAACCAACCCGGATTTCACCGTCACCCCGCGCTACTGGGTCAGCCGCGCCGAGGTGGAAGAGCGTCTATGCAAACGCGACCGCGATGGCCGCGTCATCTGGCAATGGGAGCGGGATTGGTTGATGGGTTGGCGGGATATTACCAACGCGACCAATGAGCGGACGGTGATTGCGTCGGTGATGCCCCTGGCAGGCATCGGGAACAAAATCCCGCTATTTCTGTTTGGCGACCAAGTAGAAGCGCCCCAAGCTGCGGCATTCCTCGCCAATCTATCCAGTCTTGCACTGGACTTCGCCGCACGACAAAAGATTGGCGGCACAACGCTGAACTATTTCTACCTCAAGCAATTTCCAGTACTGCCCACAGACCGCTACACCGAAGCCGACCTCGCCTTCATCGTCCCGCGCGTACTGGAACTGACCTACACCGCCCACGACCTCTCCGGCTGGGCACAGGACTTGGGCTACGACGGCGAACCCTTCCCCTTCGACCCCGACCGCCGCGCCACCCTGCGCGCCGAGCTCGATGCCTACTACGCCAAACTCTACGGCCTCACCCGCGACGAACTGCGCTACATCCTCGACCCCGCCGACATCATGGGTGCCGACTACCCCAGCGAAACCTTCCGCGTGCTCCGAAACAATGAGCTGCGGGATTTCGGGGCTTACAGAGAGGAGTCAGCCACGCCCCTTCGATTGGCCAGTGTCGATGGTGAAACCCGTCGCGATCACGTGCAGTACCGCACCCAGCATCTGGTGTTGGAAGCTTTCAAGCGAGGTTTCCAGGTAGAAGACGCATTGCCTGTTCAGGCTGAAGCCACGGCTCGGCAGGTCGTCGATCGAGCGTCCCTGCCTGATGGAATCTGGGCACGACCACAACAGAATGAAGGTGCGGAGACGGGGGTGGCCCTGGCCGCCTTGCTCAAGGCTGCGAAGGCCCCATGGCCAGTGCGCCATGTACGCCTCGCCGGCGTCTTGGCGCTTGAGCCAAGGCTGATGACGCCTTTGCTGGACACGCAGGATGCTCTGGATTGGCAACGCCTGATAGGCGAAGAAGCCAGGCCGTTCTCCGGGGCGGTTTTGAGTTTCATACCGCGTGTAAATCAAGCTTGGGGCAGAGCCGTGCGCTTTCTGCGGAGCAGCGGCTACCTGATTGAAGATCTGGGGGCAGGGACTTGGGCCAAAGGTGTCGAACTGGATATGCCTGCTGCCGAATGGGCCGAAGGGCGCGCCCAGATGATTCTTACTTTTCTGCAAGCCCGAGGGCAGGACTTCGATCGTGTCATTCGCGAGTTGCCTGATGAGATAGGGGGATGGATTGAAGCCACAGCCTGACATGTTCCAGCAACAGCTATGTCTCACCCCGTCGGCCCAGATGCATGAGCCACGCTTATGGGTGAAGCGGTTGGTGATATGGGAAAAACCTGGAGAACCGCCCTTGCGGGATGTTCCATTACGTCCAGGCCTGAATATCGTCTGGACGCCAGACGACAACGGCATCGGTCATGGCGGAGGCAAGACTTTGTTCTGCAGGCTGCTGCGCTATTGCCTGGGCGAGGACAAGTTCGCTCCCGAAGATCAGCGCAACGGAATCAGCTCGGCATTTCCCAACGGATGGGTTGGTATGGAAGTCGTGTTGGATGGCGCCTGTTGGGCCGTCCTTCGACCCTTGGGCATCCGGCGGCGGCATTTCGCGGTACTGGATGGCAATCTCGATGAACTTGTTCTCAGCGAAATGCCAGCCACTGGCCTGTCTCCGTTTCTCAACGCCATCGAAGAGAATCTGCTGACACTAGGCGTCAGAGATCTGATCGCTGGCAAGAAACAAGAGCATCAGGCTTGGCAGATTGCCTTGGCGCTGTTGAGCAGGGACCAGGAATGCAGATTCGACCATGTTCTTGAATGGCGATCCTCACTATCCGACTCGGAATCGCCGGCGCGGGGGCTGAATCGAACCGAGCGGCTGGAGGTACTTCGAGTGTTGAGTTTCATCCAGAACTGAGCCACTAACCCAGCGGATTTCCGTCCAATCTTGAGCCACCTCCTAGCCTTCCGGTCTGCCCTGACCGGAGCCACCAGGAGTGATCAAGATGGACG
>Ga0056909_1000918_pt1 | contig 21198 bp, 25 predicted proteins | sample EBPBio102011_DNA_FD_62115 | JGI IMG/M metagenome (GOLD analysis project Ga0056909, IMG submission 62115) | Wastewater treatment Type I Accumulibacter community from EBPR Bioreactor in Madison, WI, USA - Reactor 1_1/10/2011_ DNA | ecosystem: Engineered > Bioreactor > EBPR > Anaerobic-Aerobic >...
CGACTATCAGGCGGCCCGCGCGGCCAGCCCGACGCGCATGATGACCGCCGTCCTGGTTAATGACGTGGCGGCGTACTGACATGCTGAAGCTGAAGATCGGCCGAGAGCCGGAATGGGTGGATCTGGGCGACGGCGTCGAGGTCCTGGTGCGGCCGGTGACTACCGCGGTGATCGCGACCGCGCGGGACAGGGTCGAACTGGACGAGGCCGCCGGGATGCAGCAGCGCGTCGAGGCGCTGACCGCGGCCGTGGCCCAGATCACGATCCTGGACTGGCGCGGTGTCGCGCTGGAGGACGGCGTCACCCCGGCGCCGGTCATGCCAGATCACATCGCCGCGCTGCTGGATGTCTACCAGATCGGCAAGGAATTCTACGCCCGTGTCGTGGCCCCGGCCCTGGTCGTGGTGTCGGAAAAAAACGTCTTGTCGCCCGCGCCGGATGGCAGTTCGGCGGGGGCGACGAGTACTGCCGGAACTGCCCCGGCCGATGCCAGGCCTGCCCGGGGCGAGAGCACGAGCCCGAAACGCTAGAGGGCCAGCTTATCTGGCAACTGGTGCTGCGACTGGGCGGCCAAGTCCGCATGGTCGCTGCCGGGATGGGCGGTCTGGTGGTCACCGGCTGGGACATGAGTGCCGTGCTGGCCATGGGCGAGGCGATGGGACTGCCGCGTGAGCTGGTGGTCGATGTGATCCCTGAAATCGAGGCCGTGATGGTGCGCAAACTGGCGGAGGCTCGCAGGAATGGCTGAGAAGCAGATGTCGGTCCGCCTGGTGGCGGTGGGCGGCAAGCAGGTCAAGGCCGAGCTGATGGATGTCGGCAAGACCGGCAAGCAGGCCTTCCAGGAGATCGAGCGGTCGAGCGGCCGCATGGCCAGCGGCGTGCAGAATGCCGCCTTCCAGGTCGGCGATCTGTTCGTGCAAGTGGGGGCCGGCACGCCTGTGCTGCGGGCGGCGGCCATGCAGTTGCCGCAGCTCTTGGGCGGTCTGGGCGTGTTCGGGGCCCTGGCGGGCGCCGCCGCTTCGGTCGCCTATGTCCTGTATCAGAATTTCGCGGACGGAAGCGAAAAGGCGATGACCGCCGAAGAGCGCCAGAAGGCGCTGAATGAGGCGGTGCGGGACTATCAGGATGCGGCAGCGGTCGCACTGACGCCGATGAGCGACGTGATCGAGAAATACGGTGACATGGCGCAGGCGGTGCGCGAGGTCCAGCTGGCCGAGGCGGAACTGGCGCGGGCGCGGGCGGTGCGGGCAGTGTCCGATACGATCACCAGCCTGCCGGGTGGCGATGCCATCACGGGGCTCTCGGCTGAACAACTAGCCGGCGCCGAGGCGGCGAAGCGGGCGGCGGATGAGCTTTATGAACGCGTGACGCGGCTGCAGGCGTCGATGTCGGCCGAAACCGCCCGGTTCTTCGACTTCACCGAGGATTTCGCGGAAATCGACCGCCTGCGCGGCGAGGTCGACCAGGTCAACAGCGCGATCGCCGAGATGGCCGGTGAGATGGGTCTGACAGAGGATCAGGCCCGCGCGATCGCTGTTGCCTTTGCCGATGTGCGCGCTGCCGCGAATGGAAGTGCGCAGGATCAGGTCGCGGCGGGACAGGCCTTGGTCGAGGCGCTGACGGCGGCCTATGGGTCGCTCGACGCGGCCGATAAGGCGACGGGCGGGCTGGTCAGCCAGTTGCTGGCCGCCGTGCAGGCCGCGGCCGATGTCGCGGCGCAGGATATGGCGGGTCCGATCGGCGCCGCCGCAGACCAGGCGGCGCGGCTGGCTGCGAACCTCCTGGCGGCCGCGCAGCAACGGATTGCTGCGGAAGGACTTGTCTATAGCGGCCGGGGTGGCGACCCGCGCAACTCCAACAACCAGGGATATGGCGAGTTTGGCCGCAAGTCGCTTGACGAGATCATTGCCGAGGAGACGGCAAAGCTCAATCGTGGGGCGAAGACGGGCGGTGGCGGCGGCGGAATGTCCGAGGCCCAGAAGGCCGAACGGGACGCGCTGCGCGAGGTCGAGAAGCTCTACCGGGAGACCCGCACCGAGGCTGAAAAATTCGCCAAGGAACAGGCCGACATCAACAAGCTCTTCGCCGATGGCTATATCGACGCGGAACTGCATGCCCGCGGCCTTGCCATGCTGGAAGAGAAGTACCACGGAGCGACCAATGCCGCGAAATTCTTCGAGGACATCCAGGACGACCTGAAGGAATCGATCCTCGACATGGCGGTCACCGGCGAGGCCTCGTTTGACCGGATCGCCGATGCCATCAAGCGCGCTGCGCTGCAGATGCTCCTGTTCGGCGAGGGGCCCTTCGCCGGCGCTTTTGGCGGCGGCTTCAAGGGCATCCTGGGCGGCATCCTGTCCTTCGACGGCGGCGGCTGGACCGGCGGCGGTTCGCGCAGCGGTGGTTTGGATGGCAAGGGGGGCTTCATGGCGTTGCTACACCCGCGCGAACATGTTGTGGACACCACGAAGGCGGGCGGCCAGATGGCGGCTCAGCGGGTCGAGGTCGGCGTGACGGTCGGCGTAGACGAAACCGGCAACCTAGCTGTCAGGCAGGTTGCGCAGCGGGCCGCTGGCGAGGCGGTCGCGAATTATGACCGGGCCCTGCCGGGCCGGGTCGCGCAGATCCAGAAGAAGCCGAGGATGCGCTGATGGCCCGCTCTTATCCGCTTTCCGCCGCCGCGTTCTTTGGCGGCCTGCGCATCGCTGAAATGGCGCTGGATCTGGGAGCGGCCGTTCAGTCCAGCCGGACGCGCGGCGGCGAGGTGATCACTGCCGCACTCGGCAACAGGATTTGGGCTGGCAGCGCCGCGATCTGGCGCGATGACAATTCGCCCATGGATGCCATTCGGGCCGACCTTTTCGCGATGTCGCAACCGGGCGCGAGCTTCATGATCACGCCGCTGCATCGGTCGGGCCCGCAGGCGGACCCCGAAGGGACGATCCTGGGGGCGGCAACGCCCGTCCTTCACTCCATCGCGGCCAACCGGCGCGAGATGCGGATCAGCGGACTGCCGCCCGCCTACGAGATCCGCAAGGGCGACTATCTGTCCATCGCCTATGGCTCGGGCCCGGTGCGCTATTGGTTTGGCCAGGTGGTGGTTGCCGCCACCGCCGATGGGGCCGGGCTGACGCCGCTTCTGGAGTTCGTGCCGCCGCTGCCCGCCGCCGTGACGACGACCCTGGTGGTGACCCTTGTCCAGCCCGCCTTCAAGGCCGTGATGGTGCCGGGCAGCATCACGGCCGGCACCATCCGGAGGGTCAAGACGGGTGGTCTTTCCTTCAACTTCACCCAGACCTTCGGACAATAGCGATGCGCACACTTCCCCCGGCCGTGGCCGCGCATCTGGCGGCCCGGAAGGCCATGCTTGTTCATGCGTTGGTCTGGATCACCGCGCGCGACCGGGACACGGGCGCGCCGGAAAGCATCGGGCTTTGGACCGGCGCCGATCATCAGACGATCACGGTCGGAGGGGTGGCGCGGCCCTATTACGGGGTGGGTGCGCTGATCGGGTTGGACGATCTGGTGACCAATGCACAGATGGAAGTCCGCACCTGGAACATGCAGTTTTCCCCCCTGCATGCGCAGGTGATCGAGGCGATCCGCGTCTATGACGCGCGCCTTGCACCTGTCGAGCTGCACCTTTGGTATCACGATGCACTGACCGACCTGCCGCTGGCCGATCCGGTGCGCGAGTTTCGCGGCACGGTCATGGAAGTGCAGATCACCACGCCGCCCGGCGAGGGCGAGGCCAGTTGCACGGTCACCTGCGTTTCGGACGCCTGGCGGTTGACCCGCGGGCTGACGGTCAAGCGCAGCGATGCCGCCCTGCGGAACCTGCACCCGGGTGACGGATTTCGCCGCTGGAACACGATCAGCGGCGCGGTCGAAACCGCCTGGGGCGAACGGATCAAACCCGCCGCGGGCGAAACAGCGCCTGTCCCGCCCCTGCGCCCGAAAAGGGATGACAAATGAGGCAAAAGGGCTGGCAGGGCCGTCTTGTAACCTATCTGAACTGGGCCGGGCGCGAACCCTTTGCCGAGGGGCAGCATGACTGCGCGCTGTTCGCGGCGGGGGCTGTGCAGGCGATGACGGGCCTGGACTATGCCGCCGGTTATCGCGGCCGCTACACGACCACCCGGGGCGGGCTGCGCGTGTTGCGGCGGAATGGCTATGCCGATCACGTCGCGCTGGCGGCTTCGCATTTCGCGGATACGGCTGCGCCTGTGCCGGGCGACCTGGCCGTGGTGCCGTCTGCGGAAGGTCCGGCCCTGGGCGTGGTGCAGGGCGAACATGTCTATCTGCTGGCGCCGGGCGGGATGACGCTGGCGCCGATCGCGGCGGCCAGCCGTTTTTTCAAGGTGATCTGATCCATGCCGCAGGTTGCAGGCTTCTTCCTGGGCGCCTTTGGCGTCACGGCCGTTCCGGGCGTGCTCGCCGGTGGCTGGGCGGCCGGGATGACCTTTGCCTCGACCGCCATCGGTGGGCTGGCGGTCAAGCTGCTGGCATCGGTCGCGCTGTCGGCCCTTTCCACCGCGCTGGCCCCGAAACCGCCATCGGCGGGCATCCGGTCTTCGCAGCTGCTGACCGGCGGCACCCAACCCGAGAGCTTCATCCTGGGCCGCTATGCGACCAATGGCACGCTGGCCGCGCCCGCCATGTCGCATGGCAATGTCGGCGATACGCCCAACGCCTATCTGACCTATGTGATCGAGGTCGGGGCGGGCAAGCATGCGCTGGCCGGGCTGATCCTGGACGGCGAGGAAGTCACGATCGAGGCGACCTCGCCGCATGCCAGCTATGGCCAGCGGATCGGCGGGCGGTTCAACGGCTTTGCCTGGGTCAAGTTCTATGATGGCACCCAGACCGTTGCCGATCCGATGCTGCTGGCGAAATACCCGGTCCCGGCGGTGCGGCCCTGGACCGCCGATATGGTCGGGCGCGGGATCAGCTATGCCATCCTGACCTTCCGCTACGGCCGCCGGGTGTTTCAGGGCTGGCCGAACGTGCGCTTCGTGGCAGACGGCCCGCCGCTTTACGACCCGCGACAGGACAGCACGGCGGGCGGTAGCGGCGCGCAGCGGTGGGCGACGCCTTCGACCTGGACCCGCACCCATAATCCGGCGGTCATGGTTTACAACATCCTGCGCGGCATCGGCGGAGCATTGATGCTGTGGGGTGGCGGTGTGCCTGCTGCCGACTTGCCCTATGCCAATTGGGCGGCGGCTATGGCGGTCTGCGACGTGGCTGTGGACAACGGCGCGGGTGGGTCCGAAGCGCAGTATCGGGCCGGGTTTGAAGTCATCGCATCCGACGAACCCATGGCGGTGATCGAAGAACTTATGAAGCCTTGCGCCGGGGCTGTGGCCGAGAATGGCGGCGTCTGGCGGGTGCGCATCGGGGCACCCGGCCTGCCGGTCAAGTTCCTGGCCGATGATGACATCCTGATCGACGGTCCAGAGGATTTCCGGCCCTTCCCGTCGATCGAGGATATCTTCAACGGGATCGAGGCATCCTATCCCGACCCGGCCAGCCTGTGGGAAAGCCGGGACGCGGACCCACTTTACAACGCAACCTGGGAGGCTGAGGACGGGGGCCGCCGCCTGGTGGCGCAGCTGGACATGCCAGCCTGCCCCTATCCGGTGCAGGTCCGGCGGGTCATGGCGGCGATCATCGCCGATCACCGCAGGATGCGGCGGCACACCCTGACCCTGCCGCCGGATTTTTCGGTGGTCGAGCCTCTGGACGTGATCAGCTGGAACAGCGAGGCCAATGGCTACAGCGCCAAGCTGTTCGAGGTTGGCGAGGTGCGCCGCGAGATCCAGACCGGCAACGTGCTGGTCTCGCTGCGCGAGGTCGATCCCGAGGATTACGACCCGCCGGTCGGCCTGGTGCGCCCGACGCCACCCGACATTGCCCCTTCGTTGCCTGCCGCCCAGACGCTGCCGGGCTGGGGTGTTGCCCCGTCAGCGATGGTGGACGCTGCCAGTGCGTCACGTCGCCCTGCGATCGTCGCAACGTGGACGGCGGCGGGAGTACAGGATGCGCGCGGTGTCCGCATCGCAATCCGGCTGGCGGGCGATATCAGCAATGGGCGTGAGTTGCCGATGCAGGACGCGGCCACCGGCGGCGCGGTGATTTCGGACGGGATCTTGCCAGATACAGCCTACCAGTTGCGCGCGATCCCGGTGCTGGATCGCGAGGTGTCCTGGACCGCCTGGACGAATGTCACGACGCCGGACATCGGGCTTCGCCCAGAGGACCTGGATGCCCCAAGTTTCGCGACGGCCGGTTTGGCGGTCTTTGGCGGTGACCTGCGGTCGGATGACTTTGTGACGGGGGTTTCCGGTTGGCAAATCGAGAAGAGTGGTGATGCCGAATTCAACACCCTTGTGGCGCGGAACTGGATTCAGGACGGCGCTGTGTCGGATGTCTGGCAAGCTGTCAACCTGGGGCCGATATCGGGAAATGTGGCCGGTGAACTCGTGCTGCCCCTGGGTGCGATCGGTCAGGGATCAATCCTGCACTCCGGTATCGTGTTCGAGGCGCGTCGGCCGCAAGCGGGGGCCACGGTCACGGTTCGCGCCTATCGCCGTGTCAAGCAACTTGGCAGCGACTGGACCGCTTGGGAATTGCTCGACACCTGGAATGTCGGAAGTGAGGCAACGATTATAGGACCGAATGTGACCGGCGTTTGGGCGGTCTTCACGCGCGGCGGCCCGCTGACCGGGGTCTATGACGATTATGAATATCGCTTGACCTGGACGGCCACCAGCACCGGGGGCCTTAGCTGGCTTCGGAATGTCTATCTGACTTTCGCGGACGTAAAAAAATGATCGCTTGGGTTCTGTTCGATGAAACCGGGATGATTCCGCGCAGCGCCTCGAATGGAAGCCGATCCCCGGGGCCGGGATATGTGGCGATGGAAATCGGCCACATTTGGCCTGTCAGGCTGCTTACGATGATGCTGGTCGATGGGATCTGGGTTCCGCGCCCGGCACTCGAAAGCCCAGCCGTTGCCGGGCCGAGCTGGGTCTTTTCAGTGCCAAATGGCGCGACGTGCGAAGTGATCGACGCCGAGACCGGCGTATCCCTGGCGATGGTTGGCGAAACCGCTGGGCAGATCGAACTTTCCTTCCCGGAATCCGGCCACTACGCGCTGGAATTCAATCTGCCGCCGGAATGGATGCCCGCCAGCAAGAGGATCAGCATCCCATGATCATCACGCGAGATCAGGCGGCGATCGCCGCCATGCAGGCCGAGAAGCTGGCCCGCGCGAAGGCGGCCGGACAAGCGCGGCTGATCGAGGCGATGGCAGCGGCGCGCCTGGCCTTCGTCACGCCACTGCCCGGGCAGGACATGGTTTATCTGGCGAAGGAAGCCGAGGCACGGGCCTGGGTGGCGGCGATCGCGCCAGTTCTGTCAGACTACCCGTTGCTCTTGGCCGAGGTCGGAATCACGGCCCCGGATGCCGATCAGCTTGCACAGCTCTGGCTGAACATGGCCGCCCTCTGGCGCGCCGCAGCGGCCCAGCTTGAGGCGCTGCGCCTTTCGACGCAGGCGGCCATCGAGGCTGCCGTTTCCCCTGAAGAAGTCACCGCAATTATGGATGCTTTCTGATGCCAGACCTGCCGCCGCCCGATCCGGGACTGATCGAGACCATACACCGCACCATTGGCGGGGCGGCGACCGCCCTTGTTGCGGCCGTGGCTGGCCGTACGATGTATCACGCGGGCGAGGTGCGCGCGCGTAGACGACCCATCATGTCCTGGGATTTGTTCTGGGAGGTTCCGTTGGCTCTTGGCATGGCCATGGTCGGCGATGCCCTCGGCGAGTACATGGGCTTCTCCCGGCAGGTCACGGTGGGGCTGATCGCCTTCCTGTCATATCTCGGGCCGCGCGGTGCAGGCGCGCTGCTGGAGAGGTGGGCGGGAAAGAAGCCCTGATCAGGCGCCGGTCAGCTGGTGCCGCGCCGCCATGGCGAGGAAGGAAGACCGGGTCATGCCACGTTCTTTGGCCGTGGTGTCGATGGCGCGCAGCAGGCCGCGCTCCATCGTGATGTTCACACGCTCGACCACCGTGTCGGCCGGGACATAGGGCACGCGTAACAGCACCGCCCCCGCCGCCAGCGCATCGGCGACATCGCTGCGCTGGCGGAGCTGTTCGAGAGAGGCGGGGGCCACGTCATCGGCGTCCTCGAACCACAGATCGAGGGCTTCGGTCACGGCGGCGGGAATGCTATCCCAATCGTCGGCAGCGGCGAAACAGCCGGGCAGATCCGGAAAGGTCAGGCCATAGGCGCTGTTTTCGTCCTGATGGACGAGGGCGGTGTAGAAACGCATGTGCAAATCCTCTGCGGCAGCGAGTTGGCAGGAGAAGCGATGGCTGGCCGGGCTAAAGAAGCCCGGCCTGTTGGTAGATGTTCCTGACGGTTCCTTCGGGCAGGTCTTTCTTCGGGTGGGGGACGATCACTGTCCGGTTTCCCTTCCTAAGCTTGAGGTGTGATCCGCGCTTGGACACTTCCTCGAACCCTGCGTCTTTCAGAACCTTCAGGAGCTTTCTTGAGTTGGTTTCCAGCTCCATCGCCCCTCCCTTCTGAGTATCTTTATACACACCCACGCCAAGCCGCGCAACAGGAAAACACACCATAGTGTGTATTTCAGCCATCCGCCCCGCCATCGCGCGGGGCTTTTTCATGAGGGTTCCATGACCAGGAGCAACTTCGCCGCGGTGATGACAGAGGTCTTCCGCCATGAGGGCGGCTATGTCGATCACCCGAAGGATCCGGGCGGCGCGACCAACATGGGCATCACGCTCGGCGCGCTGTCCGATTACCGAAAGCGGAAGGTCACAAAGGCCGAGGTTCGTGCCCTGGGCAAGGACGAAGCGTCGGTGATCTATCGCCTGCGGTACTGGAGCCCGATCCGTGGCGATGACCTGCCCGCCGGCATCGATCTCGTGACCATGGATGCCTCGGTCAACAGCGGACTCGGTCGCGGGCCGAAATGGACCCAGAAGGCCCTTGGCGTCGCACAGGACGCACATATTGGCCCGGCCACGGTCAAGGCCGCCAGGTCGGCCGATCCTGTGGCGGTGATCAAGACCGCCTGCGCCGCGCGCATGGGCTTCCTCCGCGGCCTGAAAACCTGGGGCACCTTCGGCAAGGGGTGGTCGCGGCGCGTGGCATCGGTCGAGGCGGTCGGGGCGGCGATGGCACTTGGCCCGCAGCCGGGCGTCCTGCGCGATCTCGCCAAGGACGCGAAAGACGCCCGGGCATCTGACCAACGCACGGCCACCACTTCCGGCACGGCCGGGGTGGCGACCGGCGGCGCCGGGTGGTCGATGCCCGACAACCTGCCGATCTGGGTCGCGGTGGTCGCCGCCGCGATCCTCTTGGCCATTCTGATCAGTGCCCTCGGCCGGGCGCGCCACAACAGGGCGCGGGCCGAGGCTTTCGAAGCCGTCGCACAGGAGATTTCGCATGGCTGATCTGGTCGTCATCATCCGCATTCTGCTGGGCTGGCTGGGCGTCTATCTCGCCTCGGCCGGCCTGCCGCCCGAGGTCGTCCACCTCCTGACAAAAGATCCGCAGACGGTCGATGCTGTCGCGAACCTGGTCGGGCTGGCCGTCGGTTCCGCGCTGGCGCTGGGGCAGATCATCTGGTGGCGCCTGGCGAAACATTTCGGCTGGGGCACCTGATGGGCGTGCTTGGCAAGATCCTGGCGTCGATCTTCGGCGGTGGCCTGGCCGAGCAGCTGCGGCTGGCCTATCAGGCCCGGTTGGCCGCGCAGAACGACGCCGAGCGGATCGCGGCCGAGATCGAGATCGCCGGGCTGGAAGCGCGCCGCCAGGTGCTGGCGCAGGGTGGCCGCTGGATCACCGCCGTCCAGGTCGCATGGGCGCTGCCCTTCATGCTCTACAACGCCAAGCTGGTGGTCTGGGACAAGATTCTGGCCCTTGGCGTAACCGACGATCTCTCGCCCGCGCTCTACGAGCTGCAGGGCACTATCGTCGCCTTCTTTTTCGTGGCGACCACCGCCCAAACCATCCTTAACCGCTGAAAGGACGCCGCCATGGCCGATAATTTTCTGGCTCACAACAAGGGGCTGGACAGCCCGTTCACCCGCCAATGGCAGGTCATGCCGAACGATGACTCGGACCTCGATCCCAAGCCGCGGTCGATCTATTGCCGCGCTGACGGCACGCTGCGTTGCCGCACGGATCAGGGCGAGATCCTTACTTATCCGATGGTCACGGGTGAAGTCCTCCCGGGTCGCATCACCCGCGTTTTTCTGACCGGCACGACCGGCACGTATTACGGCTGGGAGTAACCTCATGAAGCTGTCGCTTGGTCTTAGCCCGGTGGCTGTCGCGCTTCGTCGGCGCCGTGGCACTCCTGCGCCTGTGGTCGCGCCGGGGGTCCAGTCGCAGCCATCCATCAGCCCAAACAGCGGCGCAGCGGGCACGATCTTTACTATTCAGCCCGCGACCTACTCCGGCAGTCCGACCCCGTTGCGGGCCTTCCGCCTGCTTTTGGGAGCGGTGGATGTGACATCGCTGATGACGGGTTACACCTATACCTCAGACACGGCTGGAACGCTCACCTGGGAGGAGTTCGCGGTCAACTCCGGCGGCACGGCGACGGCGGTCGATGCCGTTGCCACGGTCACGGCGGCGGGCGGCGCGCAGCCCGCGCAGCCTGCAGCGAATAGCTGGACGCTGGTCGAGGGCGAGGAGGAGGCGGTTCTCACCGTTCTATCGCTGCCTGCCGGTGCGGCCACGATCCAGTATGAAGACCCTGCCGGGACTTGGAACACGATCTCGACCGGCGCGAACACGATCACGGGCCTGACGGCCTATGACCTGTTCACCACGCGGCTTCGCGGTGTTTCGGCTGGCGCTATTGATGGGCCGCCTTCCGCCTCAAAGTCCTGCACGCCTTATGCGGTGATCGTGCCGTTCGCGATCACAGTCGCCGGGGGGCGGGCCTATTTCGAGGGGACGCCGACCGAGGTTGTAGTCCAGTCGAACGAAGCGTGGTGGCAGTATCTCTATGGCGAACCCGGCGACGGGGGCGGCGGCGGGGGAGGCGGCGGTGGCGAAGTCATTCCGGGGGCCTATACCCCTGACGTTCTGGCCGCAGCCCAGACAAGCTGGACCGTGGATGCAGTTCTGAGCGACGACCCACTGGCGGACTTGCAGGTGACGGTCGCGTCTTCCGAGGCCATCCAGATCGGACGGCACACTGACGGTTCACTCTACATCTACAATCCTGCCACCCGGACGCAGCCGTTCACAGTGACATTCGACACGCTTTCATCGCTTGACGGCGCGCGCTGGAAGGACGGCACCTGTCGCGGTCAGTTGCTTGAGAAAGCACAGGGTTTCGACAGCTTCGTGACAACGACAGACACGGACGTGCCTTATGTCCATGCCCTGAACATCGACCCAGGCGCGACTGGTTCTCTGATCACCGTCAACCCCGGCGAAGAACAGACCATCCTCAAATCTATCAGCCTCGCCACGCCGGAGCCATCCGGCAGGCCCAAACTGTCAGTCGTCTATCCCATCACGGTCCTGAACACGCTGCCCCCGGCGAACAGCTTCCGTGCCGCGCCGCTGGCTGTCACCAAGCATCTAGGCATCGGGCGGGATGACATCAATCTGGCCCTTCTGCCTGACCTCGCCATCGTCGGGGGGATGCCAGATGTGGAGACGATGCGGCGCAAGTATCTGCTTTACGCCAATGCCACCAACTACCGGATGCCACGCGGGGAGCGATATGTCGCGCGGCAGGCCGAGAACATCTATAGGTCGGAGGCTGCAACTGAAAACGCGCGCGCCATCATGCTCTGTGCGTCGGCTATCGACCCGGATGCCAAGGCGGACATTGCCGCTGGGCTGGTGCAGCGCGGCCTTGATGTGGTCGCGCATCTTCGCAACGGCGGCAAAACCTTCCCGGAAAACCATGGTGGTCTTGGTGGCATCTACCCCGGATACAAAATCCTCGCCGCCTTTGCGGCTGTTTTGCTGGATGACGCCGAAATTGCCGGGTTTCTTCATCCGTCTCTGCTGAATTTCGTCGAAGACCTGCAGGTTCACACTGTCACCCAATCCTATGTCGATCTCTACGACTACATTCCCGAAGACCTCGGGATGCCGGAGTGGAACGCTAACCCGATCATGCGCAAGGGCGCGATCACGCGGGTGATGAACAAAGACTACCGCACTAAGTTCACCGGCCACCTTATGGGGCAGACCATGGCCTGCCGCGTCATTCCGGGAATGCGGGCGGCTTGGGCGCACCAGACCATGTTCGACTACTCCGACCGCATGAACATCCTGACCTGCTACGCCGATCCCGGCTCTCAGGTCGCCTGGGCCTTGGCTAATCCCAATGGCCCCGATGCCTTTGAACGCAATTTCCACGCCGCCTATCGCGATCTGCCCGGCTCGGGCGCGCGTTGGTCCTGGTCCTAAAGGAGCCACCATGTCCAAGACGATGATCTTCATCCCTGACACCGTTCTTTCGTCCTGCATCCAGATCGTCGTCGGCGACGAGATGGTGTCAGGCGACGCGGTGGCGCCGACATTGCCCGGCACCTACGCCGTTGCCGTTGCCGACGATCCCGTCGACACGCTGACGATCGCGCCGCCAGAGACGCCGGAAACACTGTTCAGCTTCGATCTTCGTAATGGCGCCAACGCCGCCCCGACCGACTATCCTGCGCTGCGGATCCGTCTGAACGGCGGCTCCTGGCAGTCACCATCGGCCCTTGGTCTGACGGTCGTCGGCTTCAATACGACGACACGCGAAATCGAGTTCGATGGCCCGGCCGGATGGCTGACCGGGGTCACGACCCTCGATGTCCATTTCGAACAGGAACAGCCAGGCGAGCCCTACAGCGCGGCTGGCGCAACCTCGGGCGCGATCTACGTTCGCGGCCCGGCTGCCCCTGCCAATACGGCGCTGCCGGGGATTTCGCTGGCCCCGACCTTCGCTGACTCCCCCATCGCCGCAACCATCGGGTGACCCATGAAATTCCCCTTCGCCAATCAGTTCATCACTACCGGAGCCGGTGCCGCCTATCGCCTTTCCCTGCCAGCCGGCGCTGCTGCCAAGGCGGCCAACCAGGCGATGACGGCGCTGGTGTTCTTCCGCATTCCGCCCGAGTTTCATGAGAACGCCTATCACCGCATCCTTCTGGCGCGTGGCAATGGTGGCACCGGCTCGGGTGAATGCTATCTGAGGGTCAAGGCCAATGCCGATCCCATCGACCTGACCTATCAGGTGAAGACCGGCACCACTGTCCATGCCTCTGGCACGATCAGCGGTCTGCCCAAGGGCAAGGATTTTGTGGCCGGGGTCGTGATCAACCCCGCCTATGTGCATGTCTTCATCGCCGCCACCGATGGCAGCTATCTGCAACAGGCCAATGTCGCCACGACCGGCGCTTATACCAACTCCATGACCTCGCCGCAGATGTTTGATCACATCGGTTCGAGCGGCGGCGGCTCCAACCGGCCCTGGTACGGCCCGATCGAGAATGTCTGCTTCATCTCTGGCACCTTCCCCGAGGTGTCAAACCAGGCCGATCCGACGCTGATCGCCAACATCGCCAGCGGGGCACAGAGCCTGGAGACGCTGCACACGCTGTTCACGGTGGGTGCCAAGGTTTCGCGCTATCCCCTGTTGACCCATACCGACCTGTCGGACCTCTGGGAACTGGCCGGTGCGCTGACCGAGGTGAATGTCGACAATCCGGGCCAGCGCCGCGCTTTCCCGGGTGGCCCCGTGCGCCCCATGGGCCTCTATCCCGCGCGTACCCGTGATCAGGTCAGCCAATGCGTCTTCGCCTCGGTGGGCGACATCTCGACGGCTGCGGGCACGGTCAAGGTCGAGGGCGGTACATTCTCCACCAGCCTGTTCCCGACCCTTGCGACCGTTCGCGCCCGGCTAGTCGGCGTATCGACCGGCACGGTATGGCGCGACTGGACGCCGCTCACCACCAATGTCGGCGCCGGCACCTGGGCGGCGGCGGATTTCGCGAATGTTCCCGCCAAGGCCGAATTCATGGCGCTGCAGTTTGCCGGTTTCGACAGCACCGGGGCCATGATCACGCGCATCATCTGCTCGCACGGCATGCGCGGCGTCGGCTTCTGCGCGATCAACAGCGGCCAGTCGCAGCTGATGTACCTTTGGGCCAATGGCGGCGCCTTCACCGTTCCGAACGGTCTGAACCTGGTCACTACGATCCAGGAGGGCACCTTGACCAGCGGCGTCGAAAGCGCGGTCAACAACTACCAGCGGGTGATCAACCCCTATATGAATGCCGGTGTCGGCATCGCCCGCGGCATGTTGCAACTGGCCGTTGAGATCAACACGCTCTTCCCCGGCTACCCGATCCAACTTATGACGGTGGGCAAGTCTGGTGAGCCGATAAACCGGCTGTCGCCCATCAGCGTGAACAACCCGAGCGCTGGCGGTTCCTATTACTACAACCGCTGGCAGCGCCTGGCCGAGGCTCTTGGCGTGATCCCGCCGCATTACCTGCAACTTGTCGGCCATTCCTCTGGGTCGGACAGCACCTATCGCGTGATTTATGAGGAAATGGTGGCAGAGGCGATCAGCCGGTTCGGCAATCCGATCAAGGTGCTGCCGGTCGACGTGCCGCGCTATTCCGGGGCCGGGACTAGTGCGAACTACAACCAGGTGCAAGCGGCCCGCCGTCTCACCCGCGAGTGGATCGAGGACAACGCCGAGGGCTACCATGGCCCTTCCTTCGGTTGCGTTCAGACCTCGGAGGGCGGCTCATCTGACCCACACCCCTCGAACGATGATGCGGGCCAGGGTCGCACGGGTGGCCTAATGGCCTGGCAGATCCTTGCGGCGGCTCGGGCTGTGGAAGACGTGATCGTCGCCCCCGTCGCCGCAAGGACGGTGGCCGCCAGCAACAAGCTGTTCGTCGAGATCGGAGCGATTAACTAAGGCGCTGGCGGCGAGCGGCTGCCAGCGCACCTATGCCCGCCAGCAGCATCCAGCCTGCGGCGGGCACGGGCAGCACTGCAGCCTTGGTCCAGGTTCCTGAGGCCATCAGGAACGGCTCGGTGTATCCGACCGCGAACCAATCGTCGCCAAACATGTAATCCGGGCCTTCGAAAGCAAAATAGCCTTCGAAATGGTGGACGCCAGCCGCATCGGTCGTGATGCGCAATTCGTTGAAGGCCCAACCGCCCTCCCTGTCGCCATTAACCCCAGCCTCACGGAGCGTGGTATTGCCGACGGTGACGGGCAGTTCTTCGCCAGGATCTTGAGAAACCCACTCGAAGAAGGCGTTGATGTTGTCAGGGTCATTGGTCTGCAGCAGCAACCGCACGGTGAATGATTTCCCGATCAAGGCGTCATAAATCTCGGGGAAATCCCAGGGTTCCGCTACCTTCACCATTGGCTCGCTTTTGAACGTGAAGGCGATTGTCGCCGCCTCTGTCTGTCCCGCCCAGGTCGCAGCCGCAGCCGCCAGCAAAATCGCCCGCATGGAAACCCCCGTGAACCAAAAATAAGGCCACAGGAACGCACGGGTTCGTGATTCTGGAAACCCGGAACATTGCCGGAATTCAGGGGCGGTCGCCGACCAGACATACGCTTGCTGACGGCGGGTTTCTATTTTACAAATGCCGCGTAACCCATTGAAACACTTAAGTCGTTTTGGTCTTCATTTTTCGGAAGACTCCAGCATTTTCAATGACCATGGCCGGTTTTGGGTACCGTAGGTCGGAAGTTCGAATCTTCTCGCCCCGACCATCACTTCCATCAGGCGGAATCGAGCGGTTTGCGGGCCGGTTTGCCGGTCTGCCGCAATTTGGCCCTATTCGGCCATCCCGCGAACCGTTCAGCCCGTCAGTTCAGCTTCGCGCACCAGTTGCTCGGCGCCTTTCCGGCGGCGCAGGCCTTCCTCAGATCGCCATGCCAGTCGCGCGGAAAAGCCGTGCCCACCGGATGCTGCAACTCATGGCACAGGGCCACGGGCACGGCGCCCTTGGGCGGGGTGCCCAGCACCCAGATCTGCGGCTTGCCATCCCACCAGGCATAGCAGGTCGACCCTTCGGTCGCGCCATGCAGCTTGTCTTTGTTCGGATCTTTCGGATCGCGCGGGGCGGGCTTTGTCGCGCTGTCCGGAATGCCCGTCTCGCGGCAGGAGCCGGTGCAATCAGGGTTTGGCTTCCAGCCGCCATTGCCATCCGGAATGTCCCACGGGGTCGCAAAGGCAGGCGAAGACAGCGCAAGCAAAAGTGCCAGAATGCGAGTCATCGCAGGCTTCCTTCTTTGGACACAAAATTAACACATTCTTAACTACTAGTTGCGCCTCTAATGAATGTTTAGCAACACTTATGTTTGCGTGGATTTGGAAACGCCCTGTTTACCCCAGCGAAATGCAGGGTTCCCTGCCCGGCCAAAAGCCCGCAGCGGACGCAGTACGCCGCGCGTCAGTTCCAGACGCGGCTGAGGCAGGGGCCGACAGTCAAATGTTGCCAGGCTTGGGCTGAAACGCCCGGATCAGGGTGAAGCGGTGCTCAGGCCGATTTGCGCCGCAGCGCCAGGAGCAGCAAAAGACTGCCGCCCAGCAGGGGCAGGCCCGCAGGCAGCGGGACGCTGGCCGGGGCGTCGGCAAGCTCGATCTTGAACATGTGGTCGCCGTTGTCCGCGATAAAACTCTGGCCAGAGTCCAGTGTGAGATAACTCACCAGGTTGGGCTGGTCGGTCGCTGTTGCGTACCAATAGCCATGCGGCGACCCGGCGGCCAAGGTCGCGACCAGCCAGTAGGTGACGCCGCTTGTCAGGGAAACGCCTGACCAGCCCGTTCCGGTGACATAGTCCGGGACGAAACCCGGCGAACTTGATTTCAGGCTCGAGGATGTCCCGATCTGGGCGCCTGGAATGATGCCGCCATCGGTGAAGAAGCTGAACACGATCTCGGTCGTGCCCGAATAGCCGCGCCGCAGCGAGATGGGAGCGGTGAGCGAGGTGACAGTGCCGCTGTCCTGAGCGACAAATTCGACGGCGCGGAAATATGTATCCGCAACAACAGGGCCGCTCCCGCTGTTCAGCGTCTGGCCAGTGACCGAGTCAAAGCCGATCGTGGCGGCCTGGGCTGCAAGGCCGGACGAAAGCGACAGGGCGACTGCGGCAGCCGTGACAAGCGATTTCATGGAACTTCCCCCCCCAGAGAAGTCATCCGGAAATTTGAACGCCCTTGCCTGCCCTGGGTCAACCGGAATCTGTAAGGTGCCGATTGTCGGCCCTGGGCGCGGCTTGCGATCCGGCGCGATGCGGCGGCTTCGATCCCTTCGCCTCTCTGCCCTTGCCGTGGGGCGCAGGCCCGGCCATATCCGGGGGGAAAGGGGCGACCATGACCTTCCGCTTCGACAATTCCTGGCTGCGCGACCTGCCGGGCAGCTTTCTGCGCCTGGCCCCCGATCCGGCCCCCGCGCCGCAGCTTGTGGCGCTGAACCTGCCGCTGGCGGCCGAGCTGGGCCTTGATCCGGCGGTCTTGCGGGCCGAGGGCGCGGGCTGGTTTTCCGGCACGACCCTGCCTGCGGGCGCCGATCCCGCCGCGCTGGCCTATGCCGGGCACCAGTTCGGCGGCTTCTCGCCCTCGCTGGGCGACGGGCGGGCGCATCTGCTGGGCGAGTTCCTCTCGCCCGATGGCCGCCGCTGGGATCTGCAATTGAAAGGTTCGGGCCGCACGCCGTTTTCGCGCGGCGGCGATGGCAAGGCGGCGCTGGGGCCGATGCTGCGGGAATACCTGATCTCCGAGGCCATGGCGGCGCTGGGCGTGCCGACGACGCGGTCGCTGGCGGTGGCGACGACCGGGGCACGGGTGCAGCGCGAGGATGGTGCCTTGCCCGGCGCGGTGCTGGCGCGGGTGGCGGCCAGCCATATCCGGGTCGGCAGTTTCCAGTTCCATGCCGCGCGGGGCGACGGCGCGCGGGTCAAGGCGCTGGCCGACTATGCCATCGCCCGCCACGACCCCGGCCTTGTGGCGGTGGAAAACCCCTATCTCGCCTTCTTCGATGCCGTCACCGCCCGCCACGTGCGGCTGATCGCGCAATGGATGGGGCTTGGCTTCGTCCATGGCGTGATGAACACCGACAATATGGCGGTCTCGGGCGAGACCATAGATTACGGCCCCTGCGCCTTCATGGAAGGCTACGCGCCCGGCACGGTGTTTTCCTCGATCGACCGGCAGGGGCGCTATGCCTTGGCCAACCAGCCGCTGATCCTGGCCTGGAACCTGGCCCGGCTGGCCGAGACGCTGCTGGGTCTGTTCGACCCCGATGCCGACCGCGCGGTCGACCTGGCCAATGACCGGCTGGGCGCGATTGCGGGGGCCTATCGCGAGGCATTCGTCGAAGTGATGCGCGGCAAGCTGGGGCTTCTGGGCGAAGACCCCGGCGATGGTGCGCTGGTCGATGACCTGCTGGCGGCGATGGCGGGGGCCGACTGGACGCTGACCTTCCACCGGCTGGCCGAGGCGGCCGAGGGCGATGACAGCCGCCTGCGCCCCCTGTTTGCGGATTTCACCGCCATGGACGCCTGGCTGCCGCGCTGGCGGGCGCGGCTTGCGCCGGGCGCGGCGGCGCGGATGCGGGGCAGGAACCCGGCGGTGATCCCGCGCAACCATCGGGTGGAAGAGGCGCTGGCCGCGGCGACGGCGGGCGATATGGCGCCGTTCGAGGCGCTTCTGGCTGCGATCCGCGCCCCCTTTGCCGCGACAGAGGCCTATATGCTGCCCGCGCCGCAGGGTTTTGGTGCCTATGTCACCTTCTGCGGCACCTGACTGTCCCACGGTGAGACATCGGTTCGGGCAAACAATTTCAACAGGTTGCGTTTTGGGTTTAACCGCTTCTTAACCAATGCGCGCAGTTGGGGGAGTTGATTTCGCCCAAGTCCCGACGCAGTCTGCGGCCATGACTGGCACGCTTGACATCCATGACCGCCTTGCCCAATCGCTGCGCGCCGCCCGCAAGGCGCGCGGCCTGTCGCTGGACGCGGTGGCCAAACTGTCGGGCGTGTCGCGCAGCATGGTCAGCCAGATCGAGCGCGGCGAAAGCTCGCCCACCGTGGCGACGCTGTGGAACCTGACCCAGGCGCTGCAACTGGATTTCGCCGGGCTGATGGAGGGCCGCGCCCGGCCCGGGATCGAGGTGACGCGCGCCGCTGCCGCCCCGGTGATCGACCGCGGCGGCGTGCGCATCCGCATTCTGTCGCCCGCCGAGGCCGTGGGCGAGAATGAGGTCTATGAGCTGGATTTCGCCCCCGGCGCGCGGCTGGTGTCGGACCCGCACGGGCCGGGCTGCCGCGAGCATCTGACGGTGATCGAGGGCCGGGTCCGGGTGGCGTCGGGCGAGGAGGCCGAGGATCTGGGGCCGGGCGATGTGGCGCGCTATCCCGCCGACCGGGCGCATGAAATTGCCGCCGAAGGCGGCGCGGCGCGTGCTATCCTGATCGTGCAGGGCAGTTGAGACCCCGGGGCTCTGACCCGGACCCCGGACTATTTGGACCAAGACGAAGCGAATTTCCAGCTTGGCGGATTTGCATCCGTTATATTGACACGGGCTGGGTTCTGCGGCATCTATCCGGGAAAGCGGAGGAGATTCTGTGATGGCGGATTCCGGCAAGGCGGCGTTTCTGGACCATCTGGCCGAGGTGCTGGAGGGCATCCGCGCCGAGGGGCTGTGGAAGACCGAGCGCGCGATCGAGGGCGCGCAGGGCCCCTGGGTGCGGATGGGCAACCGGCGGATGCTGAACCTCTGCGCCAACAACTATCTCGGTCTGGCCGATGACCCGCGTCTGGTGGCTGCGGCGGGGGCGGCGATGGATGCGGCGGGCTATGGCATGGCCTCGGTCCGCTTCATCTGCGGCACGCAGGAGATGCACCGCACGCTCGAGGCGCGGCTGGCGCAGTTTCTGGGCATGGAGGATTCGATCCTTTTCGCCGCCTGTTTCGACGCCAATGGCGCGGTGTTCGAACCGCTTTTGGGGCCTGAGGATGCCGTGGTCTCGGACAGTCTGAACCATGCCTCGATCATCGACGGCATCCGCCTGTCGAAGGCGCGGCGCTATCGCTATGCCAATGGCGACATGGCCGATCTTGAGGCGCAGCTGAAACAGGCCCGCGCCGAGGGCGCGCGGCATATCCTTGTCGCGACCGATGGCGTTTTCTCGATGGACGGCTACTTCGCGCCCCTCGCCGATGTGCGGCGGCTGGCAGATCATTATGGCGCGCTGGTCATGGTCGATGATTGCCACGCCACCGGCTTTGTTGGCGCGCAGGGCAGGGGCACGCCGTCGCGCGCCGGGGTGCAGGTCGATCTTCTGACCGGGACGCTGGGCAAGGCGCTGGGCGGCGCGCTGGGCGGCTATGTCGCCGGGCCGAAAGTGGTGATCGACCTTCTGCGCCAGCGCGGGCGGCCCTATCTGTTCTCGAACGCCTTGCCGCCCGCCGTGGTGGGCGCGGGGCTGGCGGCGCTGGACATTGTCGAGGGCGCCGACGGTCTGCGGGCGCAGCTTTTCGACAATGCCGCCTATTGGCGCGCGGGGCTGGAGGCGGCGGGCTTCCGGCTGCTGCCCGGGGAACATCCGATCGTGCCGGTGATGCTGGGTGACGCGGTCCTGGCGCAGAACATGGCGGCCGCGCTGGGCGAGCGCGGGGTGCATGTCGCCGGGTTCTTCTTCCCGGTCGTGCCCAAGGGCCAGGCGCGCATCCGCACGCAGATGAATGCGCGGCTGACGCGCGAGGATCTGGATTTTGCTTTGTCGGCCTTTGCGGATGCGGGCCGTGCGGTGGGGGTGCTGTGATGAAGGCTCTGGTCAAGGCGAAGGACGCCGAGGGTCTGTGGCTGGAAGACCGGCCCGTGCCGGAAATCGGCCCGGATGACGTGCTGATCAAGGTGAAGAAGACCGGGATCTGCGGCACCGATGTTCATATCTGGAACTGGGACGACTGGGCGCGGCGCACCGTGCCCGTGGGTCTGGTCACAGGGCATGAATTCGCAGGCGAGATCGTCGAGATCGGCCGCGATGTCACCGATCTGGTGGTGGGGCAGAGATGCTCGGGCGAGGGGCATCTGATCGGCAAGCAGTCGCGGCAAAGCCGCTCGGGCCGGTTCCATCTGGACCCGGAGACGCGCGGGAT
>Ga0056909_1000919_pt1 | contig 21114 bp, 18 predicted proteins | sample EBPBio102011_DNA_FD_62115 | JGI IMG/M metagenome (GOLD analysis project Ga0056909, IMG submission 62115) | Wastewater treatment Type I Accumulibacter community from EBPR Bioreactor in Madison, WI, USA - Reactor 1_1/10/2011_ DNA | ecosystem: Engineered > Bioreactor > EBPR > Anaerobic-Aerobic >...
CGCGCTGTATCGCGACGTGCTGGATGGCCATGTCAGCGCGAAAGGTGCTGTCAGGCGCCTCCCCGCACTTGGCCCTGCGCCGATGCGGCTGTCCGACGGTTTTCTGGCCGGCAGGCGTGGGGCGGACTGGTCGGACGCCGGTACGGACCGGGCCTGACGTTCTTGCGGGGCAGGCGGATTGCGACAGCACCTCGGGCGGCGATGCGTCGTGGCACTTGCGCGTGTCGAAAGCGCCATCGGCAGTGACGGCGGCGATCTCCATGCCCGACTTTCAGGGCCCCATCGTCTTCGAAGGCAAGGCCCGCGTCTCTCGTCATCAGATGCTGCAAGGCATGCCGGACTTTCCCGACCTTGCCGCGTCAAATGACTGGCTGGAACACCTTGTGCCGCACTGTAGCATAGGACCCCTCATAGCGCGCGTCAGCAGGCCGTCCCTGCCACGGCTTTTGGATAGGGAGGAGACATGTAGACCATGCGCCCTTCGAAGCGGAAGATACCGTCATCCTCGACCCGGCGCACGATGCGCGACAGGGTTTCGCGCTGGACACCGATCAGATCCGCCAGGTCCGCCCGGCTCATCGGCAACCGCATCCGCATCTGTTTGCCCTCTCGGCTGCCGTGGCGTTCCAGAAGCCAGATCAGCAGCGCTGTCAGGCGGTCCTTGTTGGTCTGGCTGGAGGCGGCGATGATGCGCTGGTGGCTGCGGTCGATCTCGGCCAGAGACCGGCCCAGAAGCCGCTCAAGAATGCCGGGGTGATCGCGCAAAAGCCGGCCCGCGCTCATCCGGCCTACCGTGCAGACGCGCGAGGGCAGCAAAGCCCGTGCCTCGGTCTGATGGACGCCGTTGCCCAGGAACGAACGGAAGCCGACGATTTCGCCGGGATAGGCCAGTCTCAGCAGTGTCGAACTGCCATCGGCCTGGTGGCTGCGCAGCGCGATCAGCCCCTTCGACACGCAGAACACGCCAGTATTGTCGCGGTCCTGTTCAAACAGGATCTCGCCCGCCGCCAGATCGCGCCGGGAAAAGCCCCGGGTCAGATGCGCCATTCCGTCGCGCTGGTCGATCGGTTGCCAGATACTGCTCTGGTAGAACGGGCAGCGTTCGCAAGGGTGAAGGTTCCCGGGGGTGTCGGACATGAAGCGCACTGGGACTGACGGAGATTCCTGAAGGCTGTTCTGGTCTTAACGCCTGCTTCGGGCGCGGACGAGTGCGACCCAAGGTAACAGCTCGCGTGGGGCTTGTGACGAAGGTCACAGACGAAACCTGCCGACCCGGGCAACGCTTTCCCCAACCCGGAGCTCTGGATGCAGGAAAACAAGACAAGTTTCGTGGCGCCGCAGCGCTGCGCCCTGCCGCTGCCGCCCAAGCCGGCAGCACGGGCAGGGCGGGTATCGTTCCTGTTCTATCTGCGCCTATTCCGGCGCGACATCCTGTCGGCACAACCAGGGCACCTTTATCGCGCCTGGATGGCCGAAATGCGCACGCCGTTCTTCCGCTCGATCATGTGCAACGAGCCGCATCTGGTGCATCGCGTGTTGAAGGGGCCGATCCGCGATTTTCCGAAATCCGAACGACTCCGGCTGGGCCTGCATCTGTTGCTGCGCAATTCGGTCTTCATCACCAACGGTGCGCTTTGGGAACACCAGCGCCGCATCATCGACCCGGCGTTTGAAGGCGGACGCCTGCGTGAGGTGTTTCCGGCGATGTGGGACAGCGGCGTGGCCGCGGTTGACCGGCTGCGGTCCCTTGCCGCCGGCCGCATCGTCGAGATCGAGGAACACACCAGCCACACGGCGATGGACGTGATCTTCCGCACGCTGTTCCACAAGCCCGGCTGGACGGAACGCAACCTTGGCGATCCTCTGAGGGTGCTGGTGCTTTATGGTCATTTCCGCACCGAACTTCTTCTGGTTCATCACCCCTGGGTCGGCAACTCGCGCGATCCTGTGACCGCGCGCTACAACGAAAGCTTCTATCGCGCCTTCGGCCGCACCATGCTGACCGGATTCGGATCGGCCTGGCGGGCGGAACGGGCGCTGCTGGCGCGCCGCGGGCTTGGCCCCTGGACGTCAAAAATCCTGTGCAAGCTCGATCATGGTCTTCTCGCCTTTGTTCGCGGCTACCGCCACTTTCGCCTTGAAAGCCGGACCGCGGTTCCGGCGCGGTCGTCTTTGCATGGTCTTCTCCTCGCTCGCAGCGTCATGCTGCTGTTGCGCGGAAAATCCACTTATCCCGGCTGTTCAGATTTCCGCAGCCGTCTCTCGCTCTCGCTGACCCCAAGAATACTGCACATCCGGCTGATCGGGAAACTGGCCTTCTCCGCCTAGATGAAGGCGAACTTCACCGATTTTCCTCCCTCGCGAAGAAGGCCACGGTGGGTTCAGACGATCAATGCAGCCCCTCTGCCGCTATAGGCGAGAAAGGTCTCTGATCCCTTGGTGAGGCGTCGGTCAGTGGCTTCGTCGACAAGGAACAGTCGGCCTATGCCGGTCTCCAGATCATATTCCACATGATCGCCCAGATAGGCGGCGCTGAGAACCATGGCCGGGATTCCCGCTGCTGCGCCCAGCTTCAGCGCGCCCGGGCGCAGGGCAAGCTTGGCCGGGCCGGGGCTGGCGCCATGGGCGGGCAGGGTGAATTCGATCCCGCCCAATGCGACCCGCGCCTCTGCGCCGGTCAAGGACAGGACCGTACAGGGCAGTACATTGGCCTCGCCGATGAAATCCGCGATGAACTCGGAGGCCGGGCGTTCGTAAAGCTCTTCCGGCGTGCCGTCCTGCGCGATCCGGCCGTCCTTCATCACGATGATCCGGTCAGAGACCGCCAGAGCCTCGTCCTGGTCATGGGTCACATAGACGGCGGTGAAGCCCAGCCTTTGCTGCAATTCGCGGATTTCGGTCCGCACGCGGCGGCGCAGCCGGGCGTCGAGGTTGGACAGCGGCTCGTCCAGGAGCAGAACCTGCGGCTCCAGCACAAGCGCCCGCGCCACGGCGACACGCTGCTGCTGGCCGCCCGAAAGCTCGGACGGCAGGCGCCCGGCGAAGCCGCTGAGACCGACCAGATCGAGACCTTTGTTTGCGGCCTCCTTCGCCTCATCCTTGCGCATGCCGCCGGATTCCAGCCCATAGGCGACATTCTGCATCACCGTCATATGCGGAAACAATGCGTAGCTTTGGAACACCATTGTCACGTCACGCTGGTTGGCTGGCTGGCGCGTCACGTCCTGACCGCCGATCAGGATGCTGCCTTCCGTTGGCGTCTCAAGCCCCGCCAGCATGCGCAGGGTCGTGGTCTTGCCGCAGCCCGACGGGCCCAGCAGGGTGACCAGCTGCCCCGGCTCGATCCGCAGGTCCAGCTGCGGAATCGCTGTGAATGTGCCGTAGTCCTTGCGGATGGCGCGAAACTCCACCTCTCCCCGACGGGCCTCGGTCATGCGGGAACCTCACTTTTCTGGGGCGTGGCGGGGCGGCGGATCTTGCGGTCGCCGACCAGAAGCTGGAAGGCCCCGATCACCGTGATCATGACCACGATCAGCACCGAGGAATAGGCGATGGCCACGCCATATTGCCCGTTCTCGACCAGCCCGACGATATAGGCCGTCGCCATGTTGTATTTGGCCGAGACAAGGAAGACGACGGCCGAGATCGAGGTGATGGCGCGCACGAAGCTGTAGACCAGCGCGGCGGTGATGGCCGGGCGCAGAAGCGGCAGGATCACCCGGCGCAGGGTGCGGCCGGAACTGGCGCGCAGGGTCAGCGAAGCCTCGTCCAGGCTGGGGTCAAGCTGCGCCATGGCCGCGACGCCGCCGCGCACGCCGACCGGCATGTTGCGGAAGACGAAGCAGGCGATCAGGATCAGCGCCGTCCCGGTCATCTGGATCGGCGGCAGGTTGAAGGCCATGATGTAGCTGATGCCGATGACCGTGCCGGGGATGGCGAAGCTCATCATCAGCATGAATTCGAACACGGATTTGCCCGGAAATTTCTGCCGCGCGATCAGCCAGCCGGTCAGCAGGCCAATCGCTGCGGTGAGGGGTGCCGCGACCAGCGCGATCATCATTGTGGTCCAGAAGCTGTTCCAGGCGACGCCGGTCCAGCGGAAGCCGTCTTCAAGGCTGACACCAAAGGCGCGGATGTAATGTTCGACCGTCAGCGAATGGTCGAGACCCCAGGTCTTCACGAAGCCGCCGAACAGGATCATCGCGTAGATTGTCAGGGTGAACAGCGCCCAGAAGGTGACGAGGGCGATCACCGGCCAGGCGACGCGGCGCGGCAGCCTTGCATGGGTGCCTGCCGCCCCCTTGCCGCCAAGGGTCGCGAAGTTGCGGCCCGAAAGCCAGAGCCGCTGGGCGAGGAAGGCCGAGAGGGTGAAGAACAGAAGCACCGCCGCCAGAACCGCCGCCCGCGACGGATCGTTCTGGGCGCCCACGACGGAAAAGAAGATCTCGGTCGACAGCACGCCACCCGATCCGCCCAGGACCAGGGGATTGCCGAAATCCGCCATGCTTTCGATGAAGCCGATCAGGAAGGCATTGGCGAGGCCGGGGGCCATCAGCGGCAGCGAAACGTGGCGGAAGGTCCGCCACCGCCCGGCGCGCAGGGTCTGCGAGGCTTCTTCCATCGCCGGGCTGACGCCATCGACCACGCCGATCAGGACAAGGAAGGCGATCGGGGTGAAGCTGAGAACCTGTGCCAACCAGATCCCGGTCAGGCCATAGAGCCAGCGCCCGAGTTCGTAGCCGGTCAGGTCCTGGATCACATGGGTGATGGTGCCGTTGCGGCCAAGAAGCATGGTCAGGGCAAGGCCGACGACGAAAGGCGGCGTGATGATCGGCAGCACCGTCAAGAGCCGCAGCCCCTTGCGGAAGCGAAACCCGGTGCGGGTGGCGACCAGCGCGAAGGCGAGGCCCAGCAGCGTCGATCCGGTCGCCGTGCAGATCGCCAGGAAGAAGGTGCGCCAGGCGACGCCGCAACTGCCGCCGACCAGACAGGAAAGGCTCCAGATCTTCGGGTCGGTGATGTTCTTGGCCACGCCTGTCGCGGTGAAGGAGCCGTCGAAATCCTGGAAGGCGCCGGTGAAGATCGACAGGATCGGGTAGAAGACGAAGACGGCGACGAGCAGGATCAGGATCGCGATGGCGGTCAGGACGAAGGCGTCGCCTTTCAAGGCGCCGCGCTCGGCCTGACCCAGCGAGATCAGGCAGGTGAAGGCAATGCCCGTGGAAATCGCCCCGGCGCCAAAGGGCGGCTGTCCCTCTGCCTCGCCGAGCAGCGCCTCCAGAAGCGACCAGTTCCAGCCCCGCGCCCCAAGCGACAGGCCCTCGAGCGCCAGCCAGGCCAGGCCCAAGGCCCCCAGCCAGATCATTCGCCTGCCGCGTCTCGGGCCGGGGGACATGGTCAGGCGCAGGATCACCGCCGCCCCGGCCACAAGGACCACCGGCCAAAGCTGGACCCGCCCCGCGACGGCCTGCACAAGACCGGGCCAGAGGTCATCCTTGCCGAAGACCTCGGTCACCCAGCCGAATGAGAAGAACCCCGCGCGCAGGCGAAACCAGGGCAGGATCGCCAGCGCGACGATGACGCCTATCAAGAGGCGGTCGAGGCGGCGGTCTTCAACGCGCATCGGCAGTTCCGATCATCCGGGAAGCCGGTCGGGGGGCTGCCCCGACCGGTCTTGTCATTCGGCCGCCCGGCCGCCGATTTCGGCATCCCAGCGCGACAGCAGGTGCTGCCGCGTTTCGGAAGAGCCGTATTTGGCGAAGTCGTAGTCGATCAGCTTTACCGTCGAGGGGTCGATGGCATGTTCCGAGGCTTTAGCCGCCTTGTTCGACGGGATCTGATAAGAACCGGCCTCGGGCATCAGGCTTTGCACATCGGCGCGCAGCACCCAATCGTAGAAGATCTTCGCCTGGTCCGGGTTCGGCGCGCCCTCGATCAGCGACATCGATCCGATCTCATAGCCGGTGCCCTCGCAAGGCGCCACGACCTTGATCGGGAAGCCTTCGACGGACTGGGTGACCGCGTCATGCATGAATACGATGCCCAGACCTGTCTCGCCCCGTGCCGCCGCCTTGACCGGGGCCGAGCCGGATTTGGTGTATTGCGCCACATTTCCGTTCAGCGCCTTCAGATAGGCGAAGGCCTCGTCCTCGCCCATCAACTGCACCAGAGTGGCAAGGGTCGTGTAAGCTGTGCCCGAGGAATTGGGGTCGGCGATCTGGATTTCGCCCTTGAGCGACGGGTCCAGAAGATCGGCCCAGCAGGTCGGCTCTTTCAGCCCCTTGGCCGCGAAGATCTCGGTGTTGTAGCCCCAGCCCAGCACGCCCGAATAGACCCCGATCGAGCGGTCGCCCGAGGCTTCGGCCTGCGACAGCGCCCAATCCTGCAATTCGGCCTTCATCGGCGAGTCGTAGGGCGTGGTCAGCTTGTCCGCCGCCGCCTGAAGATGCGGGTCACCCGTGCCGCCCCACCAGACATCGGTCTGGGGATTGCGGGCCTCGGCGCGGATCTTGGCATAGGCTTCGCCCGAGGACATGCGCACCATATTGGCGCTGATATCGGGATAGGCCTTGCCGAATTCCTCGGTCAGGCGTTCGCAGATCACCACATCCGCGGCACAGATCAAGTTCAGCTCATCGGCAGACGCCGCAGTCGGAAGTGCGCATGCCAATGTCGCAAGCGCCAGCGCGCCTTGTTGTTTCATGTTTCCTCCTCCCAAGGGTTCTTGCAGACCCGCGCAGAACTGCACTGCTGTGCATATCCTGTTGTAGGTTTCACGGACCTGTCAAGGAAGAATGACTCCTGCCCGATGGGCGGGCGAGATCAATTCAATCACGGAAGGTCGGCTTTCGATTGCTGCGTCTGCACAATATCCTGCGCGGTCCGCCAAAGGCTGGGAAGTGCGTGGCGGGACATGTCAGTTTCGCAAGGGTAAAAGATCAATGCACAGCCGTGCAAAAAATTATTGACAAGACGGCTGGCAGCGGGAATCTTCAGGCTCAGCAAAGACCGATGCGCCGGGAGGGGCGCACCCGGCAGGCCCGTCCTGCCGCAGGTTAATGGGGAGTATCAACTTGTCCGGTCGCACTTTTCCCGCCGCCATGGCGGGGGCTTCGGCTTGCCATGCAAGCCGCTGATCCAGATCGCATGTCCGGCGGCAGCAGCCTGCGCTATCGGTTGCGTCTGGCGCTGCGAGAGCCGGTGACGCTGATCGGCCTGCTGATGGCGGCGCTGTTCCTGTATCTGATCCTCGTCCCGATCATCTCGATCCTGGCCGATGCGATCACGGTGCAGTTCGGCGACGAACGCCGCACCAAGGCCGGCGAAGGCGGGCTGACGCTGTACTATCTGGCCCGGGCCTTCACCTCGCCCGTCGCGCAGAACCTGTTCTGGGTGCCCTTGATGAACACGCTGAAGGTCGGCTTCGGCGCCATCGTCATCTCGCTGGTCGTCGGTGGCGTTCTGGCCTGGCTGATCGCGCGGACCGACATGTTCGGCCGCCGCTGGTTCGCCACCGCCCTCATCGTGCCCTACATGCTGCCCGCCTGGACCTTCGCCCTGGCCTGGACAACGCTGTTCAAGAACCGCACCATCGGCGGTCAGCCCGGCTGGCTGGAGAGCATGGGATTCAGTCCGCCAGACTGGCTGGCCTATGGGCAGTTTCCGATCACCGTCATCCTGGCGTTGCATTACACGCCCTTCGTGATCCTGCTGTTCGGATCGGCGCTGAAGCGGTTTGACAGCCAGCTTGAGGATTCGGCCCGCATCCTGGGCGCCTCGGGCCGGACCGTCGCCTGGCAGGTCATCCTGCCGCTGATGCGCCCGGCGCTGATGTCGGCGGTCGTCCTAATCTTCGCCAAATGCCTGGGCGAGTTCGGCGTGCCCTATGTGCTGGGCCTGCCCGTGAATTTCGACGTGCTGGCGACCTCGCTCTACCGCTCGATCAGCTCGCGCCAGACTGGCGTGGCGGGGGTGCTGGCGGGCGCCATCATGCTGATCGGGATGATCGCGATCCTGGTCGATGCCTACCTGGCGCGGGAGGCGCGGCGCTTCGTCACCGTCGGATCGAAAGGCTCGATGAACCGCCAGTCGCGGCTGAAATCCTGGCGGATCCCGGCCAGTGGCTTCGCCACCGCGATCTTCGTGATCAGCGTCATGCTGCCGCTGCTGACCCTGGCGCTCTCCACCGTGATGCGCCAGCCCGGCAACTTCGCCTGGTCCAATTTCACGCTGGATTTCTGGATCGGCACCGACCTGCCCACCGTCGCCATGCGCACCGGCATCCTGCTCAGCCCCGATCTGTGGCAGGCGGCCTGGAACACGATCACCATCGTCGGCACGGCGTCGATCTGCTCGGGCCTCCTCGGGATCCTGACCGGCTATGTCGTGGTCCGCAGCCCCTGGCGCCCGCTATCGGTCTTCCTGCGGCAGGTGACCTTCATGCCCTACCTCGTCCCCGGCATCGCCTTCGCCGCCGCCTATCTGTCGCTCTTCGCCGTCGCCCGGGGGCCTGTGCCTGCGCTGTACGGCACCACGCTGATCCTGATCCTGGCCCTGATGGCCGATCAGATGCCCTATGCCTCGCGCGCCGGGATCTCGGCCATGATGCAGCTGGGCAAGGATCCCGAGGAGGCGGCGCAGATCGTCGGCGCCGGGTGGCTGCGGCGGATGGCCTGGGTGGTGATCCCGATCCAGAAGGGGTCGCTGGTCACCGGGATCCTTCTGCCCTTCATCTCGGGCATCAAGGGGCTGTCCCTGTTCGTCATCCTCGCCGTGCCCGCCACCGACGTGCTGACCACCTTCTCGCTGCGGCTGGTCGATTACAACTACACCCAGGCGGCCAACGCCGTGGTGCTGATCATCGCCGGCCTTGCCTATGGCGGCACCGTGCTGGCGCAGCGCCTGACCCGCACCAATCTTGCCGAAGGACTTGGAACCTGATGCCCGACATCACCCTGAGCAATGTCCGGAAATCCTATGGCGGCGGCGCGCCGAATGCCGTCAGCGACCTGGACCTTCACATCGGCAATGGCGAGTTCATGTGCCTTCTCGGCCCGTCGGGCTGTGGCAAGACAACCACCCTTCGCATGATCGCGGGGCTCGAGAATCTGACCGGAGGCCGGATCGAGGTGGGCGACCAGGTCATCGACTGCCCGGCCAGCGGCCAGTTCGTCGGGCCAGAGAAGCGCGGCATGGGGCTGGTCTTTCAATCCTATGCGCTCTGGCCGCATCTGACGATCGAGCGGAATGTTGATTTCGGCCTGCGCCTGCGCAAGGTCGCGAAAACCGAGCGCGAAGACCGGGTCGCCAAGGTCATGAAGGCGCTGGATATCGAGAAATACCGCAAGCGTTATCCCAGCCAGCTGTCCGGCGGGCAGCAGCAGCGGGTGGCGCTGGCCCGGATGCTGGCGGTGAACCCCAGCGTGCTTCTCTTGGACGAACCGCTCTCCAACTTGGACGCAAGGCTCCGCCTGGAAATGCGGACCGAGCTGAAGCGCATCCATGCAGAGTTTGGTACCACCATCGTCTTCGTAACCCATGACCAATGGGAGGCCATGACCCTCGCCACCCAGATCGCGGTGATGAATGAGGGGACGCTGCAACAGATCGGCCACCCGAACGACATCTACGACCGCCCGGCCAACCGTTTTGTCGCCGAGTTCGTCGGCAGCCCGCCGATCAACATCATCGACACCGCCGGGACGGGCGCCTTGGATCGCAGCCTGGCGTCCTGGCTGAAGGCGCGCCTTGGCGAGGGTCTGCCCATCGGCTCGGTCGGCATCCGGCCCGAAGCCCTGCAGATCGCCATGACCGAAGCGGCGATCCCGCCGGGGCATTTCTCAAAGGCGGCCCAGGTCACCGGCATCCTGCCCACCGGCGGCAGCTGGATCATCGAGCTGATGATCGAGGGCCGGGTGGTCTTTCTGACCACGACCGCCAGCCCGGCCCTGCGCGGGGGGGAAAGGGTCTGGCTGCACGCCCGCCCCACCTCGCTGCATGTCTTTGACACGGAAGGAAACCGGCTGACCACGGCCGACACCGCCCTTCTGCGCGCCGAGGAGGGCGTGCAGGTGGTGCGGGACACAAGAGAAAACGGGAGGAATGGATGAAGGGACTACTGACGACGGTTGCCGCCGGTCTTATCGCCGGATCGGCTATGGCCCAGGATTTCGACCTTGACGCGCTGGTCGAGGCGGCAAAGGGCGAACCGCCGACCACGGTCTATGCCGTGACCGGGAAGATCGTCGAGACGGCCGAGGCCTTCAACGCCAAATACGGCCTGAACGTCACCGGCAAGAAGGTGAACGAGGCAGGTCAGGTCGATCTTCTGATCCGCGAACATCAGGCAGGCAGTATCACCGGATCGGTCTCGCTGGCGTCGGATGTCGCGGTCATCGTCACCGACCTGGTCGCGCAGGGCGTGGTGGAAAGCTGGGTTCCCGGCGACATCGCCCCGCATCTGGCCGAAAGCGCCCGCGATCCGCTTGTCGTGGTCAGCGATCCGCATGTCTGGGCCTACAATTCCGAAGCGCAAGACACATGCCCGGTCACTAATGTCTGGCAGCTGGTGGACCCGGAGTTTGCACGGCTGGTCGCGATCATGGATCCGCTGGAAAAGCCAATGTATGCCGACTGGTTCAACCAGCTGGCCGAGCAACACGACGATGAGATGGCCGCCGCCTATGAGGCGCATTACGGCAAGCCCTTCGAGGGCGACAGCGCCACCGACGCCTGGGTCCGCGCCTTTGCCGCCAACGGCCCACTTGTCGCCGACAGTTCCGGCGTCTCGGACGCGATCGGCGTGCCGGGGCAGGAGAAGCCCTTCTTCGGCATGCTTTCGGCCGCCAAGTTTCGCGACAATGCCGACAAGGGCTATAAGCTGGCGATCTGTAGCGGCATGCAGCCCTTTGCGGGTTGGCTTTACCCCGGGCTGGGCGTCATCGCCAAGGACACGCCCGCGCCGAACACCGCCAAGCTGTTCATCCACTACCTGCTGACCGAAGAAGGCATCGCCGCGCAAAGCGTGGACGGCAAGATCCCCGCCGATCCGCGCATCGGCCTGCCTGCCGACGAAGCCTCGGGCATCGGCGCGCATCTGGGTGAGCTGATGGTCTGGAACACCGCCAGCTCGGAATCCGATCTGGAGCACCGGCAGGACTGGCAGGACATCTGGATGACGGAACTGAACCGCTGAAACCATCGGCGCCCGCCGTCCGGGGAGGGACGCCGGGCCCGGCCACAGGAAAGAGGGAGGAATGAGAATGAAAAAGACCATCACTTCTGCGCTGGCCCTGTTCATCGGGCTGGGTGCGGCACAAGCCGAAGACTTCAATCTGGACGCGCTGATCGAGGCCGCGAAATCCGAGCCGCCACTGACCGTCTATGACTCGACCGGCAAGATCACCGAAATGGCCGATGCCTTCGCGGCGAAATACGGGCTGAAGGCCGAGGGCATCAAGAGCAAGGCCACCGCGCAGCTGGAAACCGTCATCCGCGAGGTGCAGTCGGGCAATGTGCAGACCGATGTGTCCTTCATCTCGGACGTGCCCGCCGCCATCGGCCAGCTTCTTCCCGGCGGATTTGCCGAAAGCTGGGTGCCGCCGGATCTGGCCGCCGATATCGCGCCCATGGCGCAGAATCCGCTGCTGATCGTTACCAGCCCGAATATCCTGGCCTATAACACCGCCCTTTTCGACAAATGCCCGATCACCAACATCTGGCAGCTGACCGATGCCGACTGGAAGGGCAAGGTCTCGATGCAGGACCCGCTGGGCAAACCGTCCTACACCGACTGGTTCAATCAGATGCGCAGCCATGCGGATGACAAGGTGGCCGCCGCCTATGAGGCCCATTACGGCAAGAAGCTGGAGACCAGCTATGACAGTGCGACCGAAGCCTTCGTTGCGGCGCTTGCCGCCAACAGCCCGCTTCTGACCGACAGCGACAGCGCCGCCGCCGAGGCGGTTGCTGCCCCAGGCCAGACCGAGCCCTTCATCGGCCTCGTTTCGGCCGCCAAGTTCCGTGACAATGCCGGCGCGGGCTTTACCCTGGGTCTGTGTTCCGGCGTAGACCCGATCATCGGCTTTTCCAGCGGCACGGTCGGCCTGATCGTCAAAGGCACCGACAGCCCGAATGCGGCCAAGCTCTTTGTCCATTACGCCCTGACCGCCGAAGGCATCGCGCCGCAGGCGGCGGATGGCAAGGTCTCGTCCAACAGGTCGGTCGGTCTGCCAGCCGATGAACCCTCGGGCATCGCCGCGCATCTGGACGAGGTTCTGGCCTATGACCCCTCCACCGGGCTGGAAGACTGGGAGTCCCGCCAGGACTGGCAGGATTTCTGGCGCGTCACTTACCAGCGCTGACACCTCCCAGCGCTTTCGGCGGGTCGCTCCACACGGCCCGCCGACCCTGAACATGAGAAGCAAGATGACCGATCACATCCTGACCGCGGCCATACGCGCAGCCTGCCGTCCGGCCGCCGAACTGGTGGCAGCCTTCCGGGGCCAGATGACGGTGGATTTCAAGCTGGACCGCCACGACCCGGTCACCATCCACGACCGCCGCGCCGAGGCGATGATCCGCGAGACGATCTTCCACGACGTGCCGGATTCCGCCTTCATGGGGGAAGAGGGCGGTTCGACCGGGGATGGCGCGGTGCAATGGTTCGTTGACCCCATTGACGGCACATCGAATTTCGCCTGCGGCATCGCCTTCTGGTGCATCTCGGTCGGTGCCGTGGTGGATGGTCAGGTGGTTGCCGGGGCGATCTATGATCCGGTGGCGGATGACCTCTTCTCGGCCAATGCCGAGGGTGCCTGGCTTAACGGCAAGCCGCTGATCTCGGCAAACGCATCGCCCGAGGAAAACGCCACGCTGATCTGCGGCTATCCCGTCACGCGCGACTTCCGGCTGGATGGCAAGGAACTGTCTTTGGCGCGGCTGGGCCGCCTGATCGAGACGGTCGCCACCCTGCGTCGCCCCAGCAGCGCGGCCCTGTCGCTTGCCCATGTGGCGGCGGGCTGGGCTGATGCGGCTGCGGGATTTGGGGTCAACCCCTGGGATGTGACCGCAGGGAAGCTGATCGTCGAACAGGCAGGGGGGCGCTACCTGCCCTTTCACCTGGGCAAATGTCCCGAGGACGCCCCCGCCCATCACCATCCCGGCTATCTCGCCCTGCGCGGCGGCGCCGATTACCCGACGCTGTGCACCATCGCCGATGAGATCTCGACCGGCCGCGCCCGGGGACAAAGGTCGCATGAAAGCCCGTCACAACCTCGTTGCACTCCTGTGCAAAACTTGCCATCACAGCGGCATCCAAGGATGATCCAATGACACTTGACCCTGAAGCCCTTGATCGCCGCGAAACCTTCCTGCGCGACCTGATCGCCACCGCCTCTGCCCTGGCCTCGGCAGGTTTTTCCCGTCAGGTCGGCCAGCCCATCGGCATGAAGGGCCCGCAGGATTACCTGACCGAGACCGATGGCCAGGTCGAGGCGCATGTGAAGGCGCGGATCGCGCAGGCCTTCCCAGAAGACGGCTTCCTGGGCGAGGAAACCGGCGGCAGTCCCGGCGCGCAGGCCTGGGTGGTGGACCCGATCGACGGCACCGCGAATTTTGCCCGCGCCATTCCGCATTTCTGCATCGCAATTGCCTTTGTCGCGAATGGCGAGACCCAGTTGGGCGCCATCACCAACCCCATCCTCGACGACCGGTACTTCGCCCGCCTTGGTCGCGGTGCCACGCTGAACGACAAGGCGATCCATGTCTCGGGCAGCAAGGACATCACCGCCACCAGCTTTGAGATGGGATGGTCCAACCGGCTGCCGAACAGCGCCTATATCACGGCTGTCAGTGACCTTCTCGCCGCCGGCAGCAACGTCCGGCGTGGCGGTTGTGGCGCCCTGGGTCTTGCATATGTCGCCGATGGCCGCAGCGACGGCTATGCCGAGTTGCACATGAATTCCTGGGATTGTCTCGCCGGCCTTCTCTTGGTGCGCGAAGCGGGCGGGGTGACCGGTCCCTTCCTTTCGCTGGGGGGCCTTACCGAAGGCGCGCCCGTTCTGGCCGCTACGCCGGATGTCGCCGCGATCCTGTCGCGCGCCTGCGGCATTCCGCTTCTCGATGGCCCGGATCTTCTGGCCGGACCGCAACACCTGGCAAGGACCGCCTGATGGCCCGGCACTATGACCGCCCGCCGATCAGCCGGGTCTATGAAAACCTGCCGGGCTATGGCGTTGACCTTTATGTCGGCGGCCGCGAGGGGGCCTCGGACGTGCCGCTTCTGCGCGCCAAGGGAATCAGCACGGTGCTGAATTGTGCCGTGAACCTGGATTTCAACTATGTCGCCACGCCGGACGAGGTGTCGCATGACAGCCGCGTCGATTATGGCCCCGCACCGATCCGCTATTACAAGCTTGGCATCGTCGACGGGCCGGGAAATCCCGACACGATGATGCTGGCGGGCTATTACCAGTTGCGCGGGGCGCTGGATCAGGTGCTGCCGGAAAAGGCCAGCTACCCGTTCCGCGAGCGCGGCAACCTGCTGGTGAACTGCCGGGCCGGAAGGTCGCGCTCGGTTATCCTTGCGGCCCTGTTCCTGCATCTGCATGTCCCGGCCGAGTTCCCGACGCTGCTTGCCGCGATCGACCACATCCGCGAAAAGCGTGAGCTTCGCCCCGACGAATGGCATGAGACGCCGAAACCCATGCTGATCGCTGCGGCCGAGCGCACGGTGGGCTGGGTCCGCCTGGTTGAGACCCATCACGAGGCAGCCGAGTGACGCGTATCGCTGTCATCGCCGATCCCCATGTCCATGACTGCGACTGGTCGCCCCGCGACAGCGGTCTTGGGCGCGCGATCCGCACCTGGGCCGATACGGCGGCCTCGACCCGTGTCTTCAACGAAAGCCTGCCCGCCTTTCACGCGGCCCTGCAACGGGCGGTGGACAAAGGCGCGCGCCTGGCGCTGCTGGTGGGCGACCTGACCGATGACGGGCAGGCGCCGAACATAAGGGCCGCGCTGCATGTGATCGCGGCCTTCCGCGACCGTTACGGGCTGCGTGTTCTGGCGACTCCCGGCAATCACGATCTTTTCGCCCTGGCCGGGCGGGCGCAGGACAAGAATTTCATTGGCATCAGCGGCGAAAGCGTGCCCTTGCGCAGCGACACCTGCCCCGAGGCGGCGACGCTGGGCACGCAGGATGCGCTGGAGAAGATGCGAGCCTTGGCCTATTGGCCCGATCCCGCCGACCTGCATTGGGAAACGCCCTTCGGTCAGGATCCCGACTGGGCCGCGCGCAGCTATGAGGCCCGCAGCCCCGACGGATCGGCGCGCTGCCAGATGATCGACGCCTCCTATCTGGTCGAGCCGGAACCCGGCCTCTGGATCCTGTCCCTCGACGCCAATGTCTGCATCCCGCGTGACGGCGCACGGGATTTCTCGCAAGCCTCTTCCTTCCACGATGCCACCGATGGCGGCTGGTCGGCGGTGATCGACCAGCGACCGTATCTGCTGGGCTGGATGGCGGATGTCGCGGCGCGGGCGCGGGCGGCAGGAAAGCACCTGGTTGCCTTCTCGCATTATCCGCCGACCGACGTTCTGGGCGGGACGGGCGCCGGGGAAATCGCGCTCTTCGGCGCGACGGGTCTTGCCCGGCGCATCCCGCCGGAAGATATCGCGCAGGCCTTTGCCGCCACCGGGGTAAGGCTGCATTTCTCGGGCCATCTGCATGTGAATGACACGGCCCGCCATGGCACGGGTGCCGAGGGCTTCTTCAACATCGCCGTGCCCTCGCCGGTCGGTTTCGCGCCCGCGATGAAGATGCTGGACCTTGCGGACAACCAGGCGCGCATCCGCACGCTGTCATTGTGCGACATCCCCGGCCATGACCGTGCCTATTCCGCCTATCTCTCCGAGGCCGGGTGGCTGGGTCAGCCAGCGCCCTTCGCTGCCCATGCGCCCGACCATGGCGCCTTTCTGGACAGGCATCTGACCGGTCTTGTGCGGGACCGTTACATGGCGCGCGAATGGCCCGCCGAGATGGCCGATTTCGCCAGTCGGGCGCGGATGGCCGATCTGGCGGGCATTCTGGGGATCGAGGTCGAAACCCCCGACCTGCCGCTGCGCCATCTTGCCGAGGATTGGTATCGGCTGCGCAAGGCCGGCGTCTTGGCCGAACCTTTCGTTGCGGCCGAGCGGTTGGCGTTCTACCGCCTTCTCTGTGCCGAGATACCGGACCTGACAGGAGACAGCCTTGCCAGCCGCTTCGCAGCGCTGCTGCGCATTCTCGACGGCTATCTGCACCGCCTGCCAAATGGCGATTTCAGCATCGACCTCAAGGCCCTGACGATAAGCTAAGGCCGCACCGTCTTGCGCCAGATCACCTGCGCGGGAAAGCGGCGGATCTGCAGCTCTTCCGGCTCATCCTCGTCCAGCACCGCGGCGATATGGGCCGCGATTTCCGGCAGCGGCTGGCGGAAGGTGGTCAGGTCATAGCCCAGCCAGCCCGCCGCATTGATGTCATCAAAGCCCACCACGCAAAGATCCTGCGGCAGGCTGAGCTTGAATTCGATCCGCGCCGCATCGAGAAAGCCCAAAGCCAGCAGGTCCGTCGCGCAGAAGACCCCGTCCGGGCGCTTTGATCCCGCAAGAAGCTGCCGCGCGCTTTCGGCCCCGGCGGCGTATCCGGTCGGCCCGGCGCGGCTGACCACGGCCTCGACCCCTGCCTCCCGGGCCGCGGCCACGAAAGCCTCTTCCCGCGCCACAATGCTGGGTGTCCCGGCGGTCGAAGACACGACCGCGAGCCGCTTGCACCCCGCGCGGCGCAGCATGAAACAGGCTTCCGCCGCCGCGATCTCGTTCTCGATCAGGACGATATGCGCGCCCTTGCGGGCATCGGCGCGGTTGATCAGGATCATCCGCTGGCCATTGTCGATGCAGGTCTCGATCAGCGACAGCGGTGGCGCGCCGGAAAGGACGACCGTCGCATCCGCCCGGTAGTTCAACGTCTGGCGAAGGGCCGCCTCAACATTCGCCGCCACGCCCGAGGTGTTCAGTACCATCACCACCTTGCCCTTGGCCTGAAGCTGATGGGTCAGCACCTCGACAAAGCTGGACTGGAACGGGGTCTGAAGCTCGGCCACGATCAGGCAGACGATGCCCGAACGGTGATGGATCAGCCCGCGCGCCAGGTGGTTGACGTGATAGCCCAGCTTCTCGGCCGCAGCCATAACGCGGGCGCGTGTGTCCGCCGAAACGCTTGCCCCGTCGGTGAACGTGCGCGACACGGCCGAGCGCGACACGCCCGCCAGTTCGGCCACCTTGCTGGCGCTGACCGAGGGTTTCTTCGGCTTGTTCTTCGGTTTGGGCAAGGTCTCTGACCGCTTTGCACAGGTTTGGGCGTCTTTTCGCGCGGTGCACAATAGCCTGACGGCCTGCAATTGCTACTATATTTGCCAGATCCGGGCCGTCGTGACGAAAAATTCTGTCGTGAAACCGTCAAATTTCTTGCACGCCTGTGCGACGAGCGCCGATCGGGGAGGGCAGAGGTCGCCGTGGCGGCTTGTTTCAGGCGTGCTCGGCTTCGGCGATCAGCCCGGCAACCCAGCGCGCCGCGACCCAGGTGGCGGGCGGGCCCAAGGGAGCCGAAAGCCAGAGCGCCGTCAGCGGGTGGATCGAAGGGAGGCCGATGGCAAGGCCGATCAGCCCGAGAAGGAACAGGTTGATCGCCACGGCCGCCGTGGCGAAAGGCCAGAGCAGGGCCATGAGCCGCCAGGACGGCCTAGTGGCTGGTGCCGTCCTCGAAGGTGATCTTGTTCCAGACATTGTATTTTCCTGAGGGCTTCACCATTGGCAAGCGTTTGATTTCCCTGAAGGTCGCGGCGTCGTAGACGATGACCGCCCCGTCCATTTCCCAGATCGAGACTAGGGCATATCTGCCGTCGCGGGTGAATTCGGTATGGGCGACGGTCTTGCCGGGTTCCGGCTTCAGCACCTTCACCACCTCCAGCGACTGCTTGTCGATAATGTGCATCTCGCCCTTGTGGTCGCCGGTGAAGACATCGGCCCAAAGGTAGGGCGTGCCGTCATGGCTGCGCAGAAAGAAGCCGGGGCCGGAGGTTTCGATGGTCTTGATCAGGCTCCAGTCCTCCATGTCGATGACCGAGATCCGACCTTCGTTCAGATGCGGGATGGCGACGACGCGGTGGCCGGTCCGGTCCCAACTGATTCCCGATCCGAGATGCGGCATGCCGGGCAGGGGCAGGCTGGCGATCTCGCGCCCGACGTCGAGGTTGACGACGACGCCGGTCTCGCCCTCGCGGTTGGCGCCGATCAGCTCGCGGTAGTCGGGCGAGAAGAAGAAATCGTCCAGGGGCGCGGAGGTCTCGATCCGGCGGCGGGCGAAGAGGCCGCGTTCCACGCCAAGCGCCTCTTCCATGCCGTTCTCGTTGGAATGGACGAGGCCTTCGGTATAGGGGCCGCCGTCTTCGGTGAAGGCCACTTCCCAGATTTCCGGCACGTCCTTCAGCGCCAGGACGAAAGTGCCACGTTCCGGGGCCTGATAGACGGCGGAGACGCGGCTGGGGTCGCCGCTGCGGCCCTTGACATCGAAGACCTTGGCGACGGTTAGGTCGGCGGCGTTCAGGATGGTCAGCGTGTTCGGCAGGTAGTTGGCGACGGCGAGATATTTGCCATCCGAGCTTATCGCGATGTTGCGGCTGTTCAGGCCCGCGCGGACCCGGCCGACCTCATGCAGCGACCAGATGTCGTATTTCTGCACCCAACCATCGCGCGACATGACGAAGACATAGCGCCCGTCGGAGGAAAACTTCGGGCCACCATGGACGGCGAAGGGGGTTTCGAAACGGTCGAGCACGTCGAACGTATCGCCGTCCAGCACCGAGATATGGCTGTCGCCGGTTTCCACGACCAGCGTGATGTTCATCGGATCGGCGGTGAAGACCGGCGCGGCGGCGGGGATGTAGTCGTCACGCAAGGAGAGCGAGGCGGTGATCTCGGCCTCGCCCCAGACCGGGGCGACGAGCGGCTGGCTGATGTATTCGGCCACGGCTGCGATGTCTTTCGGTGTCAGCGTGTCCCTGAACGCGGGCATCTGGGTCATCGCCCGGCCCTCGGCGATGATGGCGGCCAGCTTGTCGCCCTTGAGCCGCCCCAGGCTTTCCGGGATCAGCGCCGGGCCCTTGCCGCCCAGCCGGGTTTCCGCATGGCACGAGGCGCAGAGATCGGCATAGATCGCCGCGCCATCGGCTTCGGCAAAGGCGGGGGCGGCGAAAAGCGCCAGCAGGCTAAAGGAAACGATGCTCGGGATCATGGCTCTTTCCCCGGAAGGGGGTGACGGCGATGCGGTCGGCCTCGTCAACCCCGATCTCGGCATTGGTCAGGTAGCAGGCGGGGTCTTCCGCCCAGGGATCGCCGGTGACTTGCAGCGCACGGATGCGGGTATTGCCGCCGCAGATGTCTTTGAAGGCACAAACACCGCAGCGGCCCTTCAGCGGGCGGGGGCGCTGGCGTAGCGTGGCAAGCATCGGGTCGGACCCGGTCCAGAGCGTGCTGAACGGCGTGTCCTTGACGCTGCCCACCGTGTAGTCCGACCAGTAGGTATCCGGGTGAACCCTGCCCTGCGGGTCGATGTTGGCGACGCCCAGGCCGCTGGAATTCCCGCCCCAGGCCTCCAGATGCTGCGCGACATGGGCGGCGCGCGGCGCGGGGAAGTTGCGCTTGACCCAGCGCAGGAACCAGACCGCGTCGGCGTCGTTGTTGCCGGTCACGATCTCCAGCGGCTGATCCTCGGCCACGGCAACCCAGGCCCGGTCGATCAGCAGGGACATCGCCTTCCGGGTCCGGGCGCGTTCGGTATCCTCGCCCCGGTTTTTGTTGCCGCGACCAGCATAGACGAGATGGGAAAGGTAGAACTTGTCCACGCCTTCCGCATCGCACAGGTCGATCATCGCGGGCAGCATGTCGGCATTGTCCTCGGTGATGGTAAAGCGCAGGCCCACCTTCACGCCCTTCGCCTTGCAGGCCCGCACCCCTGCCAAGGCGGCGTCGAAGGCCCCGTCGACACCCCGGAACCAGTCGTTCATCTGCCCGATCCCGTCGAGCGAGATGCCGACATAGTCGAAGGAGAGATCGGCGAGCCGGTTGATGTTCTCGGCGACCTTGGTGCCGTTGGTCGACAGCGACAGATGCCGGAAGCCCAGTTCGCGCGCCCGTTCGGCCAAGGGAAAAAAATCGAAGCGCGACAGGGGCTCGCCACCCGACAGGATCAGCGCCGGAATGCCGAAACCCGCCAGATCGTCCAGCACCCCCATCGCCTGCTCATGGCTCAACTCGCCCGGAAACGGCACGTCGGCGCTGGTGGTGTAGCAGTGGCGGCAGCGCAGGTTGCAGGTCCGGGTCAGGTTCCAGATCACCACCGGCTTCACCGGCCCCGACCGGCGGCGGACCGGGGTGGGGTGGACAAGCTCGCGCATGTATTGCGTCAGGCGGAACATCAGCCTTCTCCGGCGAGGCGCATCCCGGTCTTCTTCAGGATGCGGGTGGAATAGAGAATGTCGTTTGACCGGCAGGCGGGCCCGAGCAGGGCGGCGACCTCGGCGCGCTTCGCCTCCACCTCCTCGCGGGTCCGGCCATGCAGCATGGCAAAGAGGTTGTAGGGCCAGTCGGGCAGGGCGCGGGGCCTCAGGTAGCAATGCGAGACGAAGGACAGCGCACCGACCCGCGCGCCCAATTCCCCGGCTTGCGCATCGTCCAGGTCCCAGACGCTCATCCCGTTCGCGGCCAACCCCAGCGCATAATGGTTGGGCGCCAGCGCCACGCGGCGGATCACGCCGTCCTCCTGCATCGCCTGCATCCGGGCGATGACCTCGTTCTCCGGCAGGAACAGCCAGCGCGCCACCTCCTCGAACGGGTTCGGAGTCAGCGGCAGGCCGGAAGCCGTCGCCTTCAGTATCCGCCGATCGGTCGCATCAAGCGTCATGCCTCTACCCGGAAGCCGATGAAAAACTCGCGTCGTTTCGGAAAGCGCAGGACCGTCAGCCCCGTCTCCGCCTCGATCCGCGCCGCCGCTTCCGCGATCTGGTCCGGCTTTTCGCA
>Ga0056909_1000923_pt1 | contig 21076 bp, 20 predicted proteins | sample EBPBio102011_DNA_FD_62115 | JGI IMG/M metagenome (GOLD analysis project Ga0056909, IMG submission 62115) | Wastewater treatment Type I Accumulibacter community from EBPR Bioreactor in Madison, WI, USA - Reactor 1_1/10/2011_ DNA | ecosystem: Engineered > Bioreactor > EBPR > Anaerobic-Aerobic >...
GCAAGTGAATGTGCCGCTCACGCCGGTCCTGACCGGAAAGTTCTGGAGCGGCGCGAAGATGCTGAAGCTGCTCTTTGCCGCGCAATGCAGCCTCGGCGTGTTCATCATTCTGGCCGATCTGCCAAATGGGCTGTTCGGCGGAACCACTGGCTCCACTCCGCCTGCGCCTGCCTTGGATGTCCCGATCGCCCCCGGTAACCAGACGCGTCGGTTCGAGCCTGATCATATCCTGCGCGACCTGCCAGCCGACAGACGGCTTCCTGATACGGAAACCGTGCCGTCCCGTCTGATGTTTTCTGACACAGGCTTGGATGGCACTGTTCTGCTGAATGGCACGATCGAAACCGGGGATGCAAAGCGCTTCGAAGAATGGCTCGCATCGCGACCCGAGGCACCAACGACGATTGCACTGAATTCCCCCGGCGGCGACGTCGCCGACGCTCTGGAGATTGGCAGATTGATCCGGAGCAAGGGCTTCGGAACCGTCCTGGAGCCAAAGGCGATCTGCCTGTCGGCCTGTCCCTATGTGCTTGCCGGGGGGGTGGAACGCGTCGTTTCGACGGAGGCCTTTGTCGGCGTTCACCAGCACTATTTCGGGGAGAACACCTACCTTCCTGCCTTCTTGTTGGTGTCCGACATTCAGGTCGGCCACGGCGAAGTCATGGTCTTTCTTCAGGAGATGGGGATTGATCCGATGATGATGGCCAAAGCGCTCGTCACACCACCCGATGATATCTACCTTCTGGTTCCGGAAGAATTGGAAGGGTTCAGCCTGGCGACCAGCCTGACAGACTGAAAATCGCCGGCCCCACCTTTTTTCAGCGCTGTCGCATCATGTCGCTTCGCGTCATGATTTGTCATTAAATGACGATATTACAACGAATTAACCTGCGTGGTATCCTGACTGTGTGCCGCATCTTCGCGGTCAGGGGGGCCATCCGCGCATGTCCGAGATCCGCATCGACTACCGCCCGATCGGCGACCTTGTAGCCTACGCACGAAATGCCCGGACGCATTCCGAAGCGCAGGTCGAGCTGATCGCGGGGTCGATCCGGGAATACGGTTTCACGAACCCTGTTCTGGTCGATGGCGAGAATGGGATCATCGCAGGCCATGGCCGGGTGATGGCGGCACGCCAGCTTGGCATGTCCAAGATTCCGGTGATCGAACTGGCGCATCTGACCGAGGCGCAGAAGAAGGCCTACATCCTTGCCGACAACAAGCTCGCCGAACAGGCGGGCTGGGACAAGGACCTGCTTGCAATCGAGGTCGCAGACCTGACCGCCCTGGGTGTTGACCTCACTGGCATCGGCTTTGACGCGACCGAGATCGATGCACTCCTTGGGCGAACGGAGCCCGATCCTCGGGAAGACGAAGTTCCCGAGCCACCGATCACCCCGGTCTCGCGGCCCGGCGATCTGTGGGTGATGAATGGCCAACGGCTGCTCTGCGGCGATGCCACGCGCGCCGATGACGTGGGCCGCTTGTTGGGCAGCGTGCGGCCACATCTGATGGTGACCGACCCGCCCTACGGTGTCGCCTATGACCCTGCCTGGCGCAACGAGGTTGGGGCGGCAAAGACGAAGCGCGTGGGCAAGGTCCTGAATGACCATCGGGCCGACTGGCGCGAAGCATGGGCGCTGTTCCCGGGCGACGTCGCCTATGTCTGGCACGGCGCGCTGCACGCCACCACCGTGGCCGAAAGCCTCACCGCCAACGGCTTTGCAATCCGCAGCCAGATCATCTGGGCCAAGGAGCGGCTGGTCCTCTCCCGCGGGGACTATCACTGGCAGCACGAGCCGTGCTGGTACGCGGTACGGGAGAAGGCGACGGGTCATTGGACCGGGGATCGCAAGCAGACGACGGTCTGGAACATCGCCAGCCGGGACCAGGATGCCGCCACGATCCATGGCACGCAGAAGCCAGTCGAATGCATGCGACGCCCGATGCTGAACAACTCCAGCCCGGGTCAGGTGGTCTATGAACCCTTCGCGGGATCAGGCACCTCGATCATTGCGGCAGAGACCTGCGGACGTCCGTGCTTCGCCATGGAACTGGACCCCGCCTATGTCGATGTGGCTGTCCTGCGCTGGCAGGCCTTCAGCGGCAGCACTGCAATCCTTGATGGCGACGGTCGGACCTTCGCGGAAGTGGTCGCGGACCGCGCGACGGAGGCAGCGGCATGACCGGGCGCCCTCCCGTGACCCTGACGGAGGCGCAGCGAGCCGAGGTGGAGACGCTGGCCGCGGTGCTGAATGCCGAGCAGATCGCCGACTTCCTCGGCATTGGCCGGACCACCTTCTTCGCGCTGCTGAACCGCGATGAGGATCTTTCGGAACGCTACAAAAGGGGGAAAGCCCGGGCGGTCGGCGCTGTCGCGCAAAGCCTGGTCACCAAGGCGCGCGCCGGCAATGTTACCGCGATGATCTTTTATCTGAAAACGCAGGGCGGCTGGCGTGAGACCCTGGAGGTTGCTCCCCCGTCTGCTGCGCCGGACGGAATACTGGATCTCACCCAGTTGAGCGACGAGGCGCTGCACGAATTGATGGCGGTGCTCGATCGGTCCCAAGCAAATGAAACCATCGAACTGAAAAAGGACGGCGCGAATGACCGCTGGACAGTCACGTAGCGCATCGTTCTTCGAGACGCTGACCGGCACGATCACGGGTTTCCTGGTTTCCGTCGGGATACAGCGGCTTCTGTTTCCGGCATTGGGATACCAGTTCACTCTGGCCGACAATGCCCTGATTTCGACTGTCTTCACCCTGGTCTCCATACTCCGCGGCTACATGATCCGTCGCATCTTCAACACCCTTCGGGACCGGCTGCCATGAGCGGCCCGCCCCGCAAGCCTTCTGCCTGGCGACGTGCCGAGGGCAACCGAGGCAAGCGCGCCTGGAACCACCAGGAACCGCAGCCCCCCAAGGACCTTCCGGATTGTCCGCCCCATCTCAGCGACGAGGCGCGTGCGGAATGGTTCCGGCTTGTCGATGTGCTGCAGGACATGGGTGTCATCACCGTGATCGACCGGGCCGTGCTTGCCGCCTATTGCCAAGCCTATGGTCGCTGGGTTGAAGCGGAGGAAAAACTCAAGGAGACGCCACTCCTGATCAAGACGCCCTCGGGCTACATCCAGCAATCGCCCTGGCTGAACATCGCCAATCGGCAGATGGAACTGATGGGGCGCTACATGGCCGAGATCGGGCTGACCCCGGCGGCGCGCTCGCGCATCGTCGTGCAGGGCCTCGCGTCCGAACCGGAGCCGGTGACCAGGATCCAGATCGTGATGGTCGGCAAGGACGAGAATGGCAACATCGTCGAGCGCCCCCTGGACGGGAGCCGCGATGACTACGAGAGCTTTGGCCGGCCCGGCGAGACGCGACAGCTGGTGTTGAACAAGGATCTCTGATCGATGGCTTGACTGCCGGCACCTGTCACGGCCTGTACGGAGCTGCGCAACGAACGTTACGCAGTTGTGAACACCAAGCCCATGCCGGCCGCCCCCCTCCGCTTCATCGCCTACGAGCGGGTCTCCACCGCCCGCCAGGGTCAGTCCGGCCTCGGGCTTGCCGCACAGCGGGCGGCGATCGACAGTTTTGCGACGTCGCGCGGCGCCGAGGTCCTCGCCCGCTTCACCGAGGTCGAGAGCGGCCGCAAGAGTGACCGGCCGGAACTGGCGCGGGCCATTCACCTGGCCAAGGTCACCGGCGCCACGCTGGTCATCGCCAAACTCGACCGGCTGTCGCGCAACGCGGCGTTCCTGCTGACGCTTCGGGACTCGGGCGTGCACTTCCTGGCAGTGGATATGCCCGAGGCCAATGACCTCACCGTCGGCATCATGGCGCTGGTCGCCGAGGCCGAGCGGCTGGCAATCTCGCGGCGGACCAGGGAGGCGCTGGCGGTCGCGAAGACCCGTGGAGTGAAGCTCGGCAACCCCAATGGTGCGGCGGCCCTGCGCCGGGCGGGCAAGGGTGGGGTGGCGCTGCGGGCGGCAGTTGCCGACAATGCGGACCGGTTTGCTGGTGACCTCGCGGCTGTGGTGTCGGACATTCGGGCAACAGGAGCAACCTCGCTCCGCGCCATCGCCGCCGAACTCGATCGCCGCGGCATGCGCACCCGCCGGGGCGGAAGATGGCAGGTGTCGAACGTGCGGGCGCTGATCGGGCGGTTGGAGGCAATCGGCCCGTGAGAACGACACACAAGGACAGGTCGCGGGCTGCGGCCCCGAGCCTGAGGGCGATGGCCGGGAGCGATGGTTGCGTCTTATCCAACTACAGCACCCGGCACCTACATTCAGCCATCGGCTGTCGGCCCCCGCTAGGGTCGCGCTGCACACGGTCACTGCAATCGCCGCCCCGCCGCACAATAGGGAAGCTCCGAGCGGCGGGCGATCGCTCGACCTGCGCCAATAGGCGCAATCCATGGCCAGGTTTCGGTCGCCGCCCGATGAACAGCCCGCGGCAGGTCAGGTGCTGTAAGGTTCCCTCGCGAACCTGTTGACGTGGGAGCCGATCAACAGGTCCCGTAGTAACCCCGCGAGTAGCGGCAATACTCCGTAGCGGCGCCCAGGCGGATCATCTCGGCGGCAATATCTCGACCGTTGGCCATAATGCACTGCGCGACGAGCCGTCCGTAACGGTCGATGTCCCGCACGTCACAGTGAAGTGTCTTGCCCGAGATCAGCTTGCGCATCGCGGCGGTGGCAGCAGATCCGCCCGGATGATTCCACTCGGGCGCATCGAGCCCCCAAAGGCGGATCCGGCGGGACTGCCCCTTGAGGGTGATGGTATCGCCATCGATTACCTTGCTGACGCGCGCCTCGATTGAAGCAGGCTGCTGCGCTTCAACTGCCGGACCGAAAGCCGTCGAGACCAGACCTGCCAGCAGCACAATTGGGATTACCGGCCGAAATAGCCAGTAAGTGAGTGGTTGGTGGGACATGCGGGAGAACATGCATGCAGGATGACGGCAGAACGGCGCCGATGCAACCCGGACCGGCCGGAACCGGCAGAGGCCATCTGGATTGCTTTCCCCACGGGCGCCACGCCGATCATTGCCAGGCTCGACCGGCTGTCGCGCAACGCCGCCTTCCTGCTGGCGCTGCGCGACAGCGGGGCGCACTTCCTGGCAGTGGATATGCCGGAGGCAAACGACCTTATCGTCGGCATCATGGCGCTGGTCGCCGAGGCCGAGCGGCAGGCGATCTCGCGGCGGACAAAGGAGGCGCTGGCGGTGGCCAAGGCGCGCGGCGTCCGGCTTGGCAATCCCAATGGCGCGGCCGCGATGCGCCGGGCCGGCAAGGGCGGTGCGACCCTCCGTGCGGCTGTCGCCCGGAATGCGGCTGACCACGCGCGCGACCTGGCATCGGTGGTGCAGGACATCAAGGCGGCGGGTCATGTCACCATGCGGGCCATTGCCGCCGAACTCGACAGGCGGGGGATACGGACCCGCAGGGGCGGCAGATGGCAGGTGTCGAATGCCAGGAACCTGCTTGAATGGCAGCGGGCGAACGCCGCTAAGCGGCGGTGCCACCGTCATAGCGGAGTCGAGTTCGCATTAGTCTGCGAGCCACCCGTGTCATCTCATCTGCCCGTCCCAGGGGTCTGCTCCATAGATTCTTGGCTCGGCGATCTCCCATTCCTGCGGAAACCCATCCTTTTCGGCAAGCGACCGGGCGGTCAGGGTTGTGAATTTCCACGCAGAACTGACCCGGGTTTTCCATCGAGAAGTGACCCACCTGAGGGTTATGTTCCGTGGTTCAGGCTTGGGTCAAGGGCTGGGTCGCCTCCTTCCTTTTGCGGGTAGCTACGGCTGAGCTTGCCTTGAAGCGGAAGCTGTCGTTGCCGGTTTCCAGGATGTGACATCGGTGGGTCAGCCGGTCGAGCAAGGCCGTGGTCATCTTGGCGTCGCCGAAGACTGTGGCCCATTCGCTGAAGCTCAGGTTGGTGGTGATGATGACGCTGGTGCGTTCGTAGAGCTTGCTCAAGAGGTGGAAGAGCAATGCGCCGCCTGATGTGCTGAACGGCAGGTAGCCCAACTCGTCCAGGATGACCAAGTCCAGCTTCGTCAGGCTTTCGGCGATCTGACCAGCCTTGCCCTTGGTCTTCTCCTGTTCCAGGGCGTTGACCAACTCGATGGTCGAGAAGAAGCCGACCTTTCGGCGATGGTGCTCGATGGCCTGGACCCCGAGGGCTGTGGCGGCATGGGTCTTGCCGGTGCCCGGCCCGCCGATCAGCACGACGTTCTGGGCGCCATCGAGGAACTCACATTTGTGCAACTGCCGCAGGGTCGCTTCGTTGATCTCGCTGGCCATGAAGTCGAAGCCCGCGAGGTCTTTGTATGCGGGGAAGCGTGCGGCCTTCATGTGATAGGCGATCGAGCGCACTTCGCGTTCGGCCATCTCGGCCTTCAGGAGCTGCGACAGCATGGGCACAGCGGTCTCGAAGGCTGGGGCGCCCTGTTCGGCCAGCTCGGTGACAGCTTGCGCCATGCCATACATCTTCAGGCTTCGGAGCATGATGACCACAGCCCCGGCGGCAGGATCATGACGCATGGCGATCTCCCTCGATCATGGCGCGCAAGCCGTCATAACGGGCAACGTTGGCCTTTGGTTCATGCTTCAAGATCAGCGCCTGTGGTGTATCGAGTGGCGGGCCATCAATGGTCTTGCCGTCGATCAGCCGGTGCAGGAGATTCAGCACATGGGTCTTGGTCGGCACGCCCGCTTCCAGGGCCATCTCGACCGCTGACAGAACTGCTTGCTCGTCGTGGTGCAAGACGAGGGCCAGGATGTCGACCATCTCGCGATCACCGCCAGGCTTGCGCAACATGTGATCCTGCAACTGTCGGAACGCCTTCGGTAATTCTGCAAACGGCGCACCATTCCGAAGGGCCCCGGGCTTGCGTTGAACGACCGCCAGATAATGCCGCCAGTCGTAGATCGTGCGCGCTGGCAGGTTATGGGAGCGCTGGATCAGCCGCGCATGCTCATACAATATCTGCCCTTCGGCGGCAACCACCAGCCGCTCTGGGTAAACCCGAAGGCTGACCGGACGATTGGCGAAAGACGCCGGAACGCTGTAGCGATTGCGGTCGAACGAGATCAGGCAGGTTGGCGACACGCGCTTGCTCTTCTCGACAAAGCCATCGAAGGCCGTCGGCAGCGGCATCAGCGCGGCCTGTTCTTCGGCCCAGACATGGGCGATCGTTCCGGGCAGAACGCCATGCGGGATCTCGCGCCAAAGTTCGAGGCAGCGTTGTTCCAGCCATGCGTTCAAGGCTCCCAGATCCGGGAAGTTCGGCGTCGGCAACCAAAGGCGTGGCCTGGCATCCTGGACGTTCTTCTCGACCTGGCCCTTCTCCCAGCCTGAAGCCGGATTACAGAACTGAGGCTCGAAGACATAGTGGTTCGTCATCGCCAGAAACCGGGCATTGACCTGCCGGTCCTTGCCCGGGCCGACACGGTCCACGGCCGTCTTCATATTGTCGTAGATCCCGCGGCCCGGCACACCACCAAGAACCCGGAACCCATGCCAGTGGGCGTCGAACAGCATCTCATGGGTCTGCAGCAGATAGGCCCGGACCACAAAGGCTCGGCTGTGCGCCAACTTCATATGCGCAACCTGCAACTTGGTGCGCTCACCGCCGAGGATTGCAAAATCCTCGCTCCAGTCGAACTGGAAGGCCTCGCCGGGCCGGAAAGCCAGAGGAACAAAGGTCCCGCGGCCTGTCGTCTGCTGTTCCCGCTGCCGGTCGGCCCGCCATTCCCGCGCAAAGGCCGCCACGCGGTTGTAAGACCCCGTGAAGCCGAGCGCCACAAGCTCAGAATGCATCTGCTTCAGGGTCTTGCGCTGCTTGCGCGTCTTAGCGGCCTCGGACTTCAGCCATGCCGTCAGCTTGTCGGCAAAGGGGTCCAGCTTGCTCGAACGGTCCGAAATGGCGAACTTCGGCTCGACCGTGTCAGCCTTCAGGTGCTTCTTCACGGTGTTACGCGACAAGCCCGTTCGTCTCGCGATCTCGTAGAACGACAGCTTCTCACGCAGCCGCATACGCCGGATCAGGTTCAAAAGTTCCATGGTGATCACTCCAGTGCCCCCCGCAGCGCGCCGCCTTGGGGGAAGGGTCACATGGGTCAATTCTCAATGGAAATTCCGAGCCCAAATGGGTCAGTTCTGGGTGAAACTCAACAGGTCCGGCTCCCGCTGTCGCTGCGCAATGTCGAGGATCTCCTGCAAGAGCGTGGCATCGACGTCAGCCATGAGACGGTGCGGTTCTGGTGGGGGAGGCTCAGATCATATGGCGCCGCCCTGAAAGGCCTCGGCCGCGGCGACGACTGCGAGATGGATCGCTGGGCCAACAACCGGGCGGAAATTCACGTCGCGGACCTTCGGTTCGCACCTGCAGTTCCGACGACGGGAACGGGTGATGCTGCGGTTCCGGTGGACGCGAGGCTTACAAAAATTTGCCTCGGTCCACGCCCCGGGCCAAAACCATTTCAGCTAGGCTCAGGACCCATTAAATCGCTTGCGGTTACGACAAGTCATTGATTCACTGGCGGCACTGTAGGAGGTGCCGCGATGACCGAGATAGTCCTGCTTTCCGAAGCTCAGATGGCGCGGATATCGCCGTTCTTTCCCTTGTCACACGGCATTCCCCGGGTGGATGACCGCCGGGTGATCAGCGGGATCATCTTCGTGATCCGCAATGGCCTTCGGTGGCGCGATGTCCCGCCAAGCTATGGGCCGCACAAGACAATCTACAACCGCTTCATCCGGTGGAGCGAGTTGGGCGTGTTCGGGCGCATCTTCGTGGAACTCTCGAAGGTCGGCGGTGAGACTGAAGAGCTGATGATCGACGCGACCCACCTCAAGGCGCACCGGACAGCGGCCAGCCTGCTCAAAAAGGGGCTCTTCCCCGGCATATCGGACGCACCAAAGGCGGCCTGAACTCCAAGCTGCATGCGGTCTGCGATAGCCAGGGTCGTCCCCGCAGCCTGTTCCTCACGGCGGGTCAGGTCAGCGACTATACCGGGGCCGCAGCCCTCTTGGCGACGATGCCACCCGCCAAGGTCCTGCCGGCCGACCGGGGCTATGACGCCGACTGGCTCCGCGACGCCCTCGCCGAGCGCCAGACCGAAGCCTGCATCCCCTCAAAATCTAACAGAAAAATCCCGATACCCCATGACAAGGCCCGCTACCGCAGGCGGCACAGGATCGAGAACATGTTCGGCAAGCTCAAGGACTGGCGGCGTATCGCCACCCGCTACGACCGCTGTGCCCACACCTTCATGTCCGCCATCGCAATCGCCGCCATCGTCATCTTCTGGATATGATCAATGAGTCCTGAGCCTAGGAGCGCAGCCTCTACTGCAGACAGAATTTCAAGCTGAACGGTCCCCTCGCTCTGGCCGAGTGGCGCGGTCTCCTTGCTGCATGAAGTCAAGTGCGGCGGGGGAACTGGGACGAGTTCACATTGGTCCGACAGCACCCACGAGTCGGCTTGCGTTCAAAGAGCGATCACATCTTCGAGCCCTTGCGTACATGTGCGACACGGTGCTCTCTTGCAGGAACGGCGCCTTGTCTGGGCACCCGATCTGGCATGGGCAGGAACGAACAAATGGTGGCGGGAGCGCAGACCGGTCTCAGGCGCGCGGTCACAATCAAGGATGTAGCCGCCGAAGCAAAGGTTTCACGCGCCACTGCGGCGCGCGCGCTTAATGGCTATGGATATGTGGGGGGGGCCGCTGCCGAACGGGTTCTTGAGGCTGCAAAGCGGCTTGGCTACCGTGGCAATCGGGTGGCGCAGGCGTTGCGGCAGGGCCAGATGCCCATCGTCGGATTTGTCCCGGGCGACATCCAGAATCCGTTCTTCGCCCGCATCGCGCATGATGTCGATTTCGAGCTCCGTCGCAGCGGCCACAACTTGCTGATCGCAGCGAGCGAGGAAGACGTGACGCAAGAGCGGGAACTGATCGACAACCTCCGCGCGCTGAACGTCAGGGGGCTGATCGTTGCGCCCGCATCGGACCGAGACAACCAGCATCTGGTGGAGCTCGTTCGAGAGGGGGTGCCGCTCGTGCTGGTCGACCGGGAGCTTCCCGACGTCAACTGCGACAGCATTATGGTCGACAACGAGGGCGGCGCGCGGGCGGCCGTCGACTACCTGATCGCAAGCGGACACCGGCGTATCGCGGTGCTTCACGACGATTCGCGAATCGTCACCACTCGCGAACGCCTTGCAGGCTACGTCCAGTCCTTGAAGTCGGCCGGACTGCCGATCGAAAAGCGCCTGATGCCCGTTTCGCGGTCGATCGTGGAATATGCAATCGACGCGACAATCCGCCTGTTCAGCCAGGTGGACCGGCCGACGGCACTGTTCACGGTGGACAGCCTTCTGACCAAGGGGGCGCTGCTCGCCCTGCGCTCGATGGGCCTTTCGATACCGCACGATGTTTCGCTTGTCGGTTTCGACGACTTTGATCTTGCGACCTTTACTGACCCTCAGATCACGGTTGTATCTCAACCGGTTAACCAGATCGGCGCCCTTGCGGTAAGCATGGTGCTCGACCGCATCGGCGGCAATGGCGAACCTTGGCGCCATGTCCGCTTTCCGACGCGCCTGATCGTGCGCGGATCGGTGTCGCGGCCGGGCGCGGCGCGCGGCCGCTGATCGCGTTTATGGCCGGCAATTCCTGCCCGAAAAAACTCTTGCCAGATATTGATCGGTGAGGTTACCGTTTTTGTGAGATCGGTCTCCTACCAGCTGTCAGGTGGGAACCGACTTTTTTTGATGTTGATGTGAGTTCGATCTCACATTGGATGAGGCGCGACAAAGTTCTCTGTCAGGGAGGGCCGATCGGCCGCGCTCGGGACGCACACAGAGGGAAGACCATGCTGAATTTTGACAAGAACCGCTTCATCGGAATCCAGGGCGGGGCAGTTGCAATCGCCGAATTTGCCCGCCCCCTGATCCGTGACCTGTTGAGGCGGGGCATCGAGAGGGTCTACTTCATGGGCACCGGCGGGGTGCAACTCCTGACGCTGCCCGCGGTTGACCTGATTCAGCGCCATTCGACCTTTCCGGTCGCCGCCTGCTTCCCCGCGCAAGTCGTTCTCGATCCGCCCGCGGGGCTCGACGAAAAGGCGCTGGTGGTGATCCCCTCGCTTTCCGGCACCACGCGCGAAAGCGTCGAACTGCTGTCCTTCCTGAAGACCCGCAAAGTCACCACGCTCACGCTGACGGGGCACGCCGACACACCGCTGGCGCAAGGGGCCACCCATACCTGGACGAACTTTGCCGAGGACGACACATCGTCGGAATCCTTCTACCTCCAGACGTTGATCATCGCGTTGGCGCTGCTTGCCGAGACTGGCGCCGTCAGCGACTTCGATGCGATCATCGCCGAACTGAAAAGGCTCCCCGCCCTGCTTGTCGGCGCCAAGGAGGCCTTCGAGGCCGAGGCGGCGAAACTGGCCGGGGCGATCAAGGACGAACCCTACCACATCTTCACCGGCGCCGGGTCGGTCTGGCCCGAGGCGCATTACTACGGCATGTGCATCCTGGAAGAGATGCAGTGGATACGGACGCGCCCGGTCCATGCTGCCGACTTCTTCCACGGCACGCTGGAACTGGTCGAGCCGGGCGTCAGCGTCTTCCTGTTCAAGGGCGAGGATGCGCTGCGGCCCTTGGGTGAGCGTGTCGACCGCTTCGTTCGTCGCTACACCGACAAGGTCTGGGTTCTCGACGCCGCCGCTGTGACGCTTCCGGGGATCTCGCCGCGCGTTCGCGCCCTGATCTCGCCCGTCATTCTGGCCACGCTGCTCGAGCGTCTCAGCGCCCATCTGGAAGTGTTGCGTGACCACCCGCTGACCACCCGCCGCTACTACAAGCGCGTCGAATACTGACGCGCATTGCCAACAGAGAGGAGTTAAGGATGAGACTGCCAACGCTTAGCCTGACGGCTGCTGTCGCGCTTGCCGCGTCCCTTGGTTGGACCGGAGGGGCGGCCGCAGAGACGGCCATCGCCGACCCCGCCGCTCCGGTTCAATACTCTGGAACCCTGAAAGTGCTGACCAAGTTCGGCACCCAACGCCTTCAGCCCTACTTCGTTGGTATCGCGAAGGCCTACGAGGCGGCTCATCCCGGCGTAACCGTCGAACTGATCCAGGAAGACGACGACAGCGTGAAGGGCAAGACCAAGACGCTGGTCGCCTCTAATGCCATTCCCGACGTGTTCTTCTCGTGGACGGGGACCTGGGGCGGCAATTTCGTTCGCGGCAAGCGTGCCGTCGACCTGACGCCGGTCATCGGACCGGATACCGACTGGGGCAAGACGCTGGCTTCGGCTGCGGTGGGCTCCTTCGTCTACAATGGCAAGTACTACGGGATTCCGCTGTATCTCGATGCCAAGTTCATGGGCTACAACAAGACCATCTTTTCGAAGGTGGGCGTGGAGGTTCCGAAGGATCTCGACGGCCTCTTGGCCGCCTGTGACAAGATCAAGGCCGCCGGCTACACGCCAATCGCGATCGGTAACAAGGAGCCGTGGGTCGCGGTCCACTATCTGGGGCAGCTTCTGGCCTACGACGTTCCCAAGGATGCACTCGAGAAGGACTTCGATCCGGCAACGGCAACCTACGACGATCCCGGCTATGTCGCGGCGCTCGGGCAGTTCCGCCAGATCGCCGACCGCTGCACCGTCGGTGCCGACATGAACGGCATTGCCTATCAGGCTGCACTTCAGGACCTGAGCGACGGCAAGGCCGCGATGTATTATCAGGAGATCATCGAATTCGACAATTCGGCGAACGGTTCGACCAAGCTGAAGCCGGAAGAGTTCGGATTTTTCCGGCTGCCGGCCCCCGCCGGCGCCAAGGGTGATCCCAATGCTCTGGAAGGTGCACCTGAAGGCTACATGATCAGCACGGCATCGGCCAATGTGCCGCTGGCACTGGATTTCATGAAGTTCGTCACCACACCGGAAAACGGCAAGGTGCTGTCGGCGCCGCCCTATGGCCAGCCAAGTGCCGTCATCGGCGGGGCTGATCCCGCCACGATGAACCCGGCCGTTGTTGGCGGCCTGGAGGACTTGGCAAAGGCATCCTACCTGATGCAGTGGCTGGATACCGTGAACCATCCCAAGGTCGCCGCGGCATGGCTTTCAAGCCTTCAGGCCTTTGCAGGGGGAACCATGGCGGCCGACGATGTCATGGCGGCGGTCCGCACCGCAGCCCAAGCCGCCAAGTGACGATGGCAGCGAACCCGCCTTTGACCAGCAAGGGTGCCGCCGCGCGCGGCACCCGTTCGTCCGGCGCCGTCTTGCGCCGCCTCTGGGCACTGCGCTGGATCGCGATCGCCATCGGCATCGTCGGCTGGTTCGTCTATTATCCCATCGTGAACAACTTCCTGGTCAGCAGGACCAACCAGGATATCTTCACCGGCGAAGTCACCAATGTCGGGCTGGACAACTACCGCCGCCTCGCCTCGGACCCGGTGATCTGGACGGCACTGAAGAACAACAGCCTTTATGCCGTCCTCTCGATCATCTTCCAGGTCTTTGCCGCGTTCTGGCTGGCAGCGATCATCGAAGGGCTGAAATCCGAACGCTGGAGAAGCATCTGGCGGGCGGTCTACTTCATTCCATCGGCGATCTCGACCACCGTGACCGGGCTGCTGTTCTATTTCATCTATCAACCCAACATCGGCATTCTGGACGGTCTTCTGACCGAATTCGGGTTGGCGCATCTTTCGCGCGTGTGGCTGGGCGATCCGACGACCGCGATCTATGCCATCATCGCGATGAGCCAATGGCAGGGCTTCGGTTATTCGACGTTGCTGTTCTCGGTCGCGATCCAGAAGATTCCACAGGAACTGTACGATGCGGCGCGCATGGATGGCGCCGGTCCGTTCCGCCAACTGATCTCGATCACCTTGCCACTGACGCGCGAGATGACCGGCATGATGATCATCGTGACCGTAACCGGCGCGTTCCAGGTCTTCAACGAGGTCATGGTGATGACGGCCGGCGGACCGAACAACTCGACGCAGGTTCTCGGGACGTGGCTTTATGAGCAGGGCTTCACCCAGAACGATATGGGATATGCGGCGGCGGTCGGATCGCTGATCTTCGGGATCACCATGCTCTGCGGCGTGGCGCAACTGTGGTATACGCGGCGCCGGAGGGTGCTGGCATGACGGTGCGGCACCCGACCCAGGCCTTCTGGCCGGGCATGGTCCGCGCCTTCCTGTGGGCCTTCCTGTTCGCCATCGGGGTTCTGGTGGTCTATCCGCTGCTCTGGATGGCGCTTGGCGGCTTCAAATCCAACAGCGAGATCTTCGACAGCCCGTTCTCGCTGCCTGGCAACTGGTCGCTCGCCAACTATATCGCCGCCTGGCACGCGACACAGGGCTACCTGTTCTCCAGCCTGCTGGTCACCGTGGTTTCGACAGTGACCACCGTCATGATCAGTGCCTGGGCGGCCTTCGGGCTGACCCGCACCGAGGTGCCGGGCAAGCCGCTGATGGTGGGGTTCATCTTGGGCGGCATGATGCTCAGCCCGACGGTTGCCCTGGTCCCGCTTGTCAGGATGCTGCAATCTCTGGGGATCTACGACACCCACGCGGCGCTGATCCTGCTTTACACCGCCTTCCGTGTACCGTTCACCACTTTCCTGATCCGCGCCTACATGCTGGACCTGCCCCGCGATCTGGACGAGGCGGCGATGATGGATGGCGCGACGCCCGGGCAGATCTTCCGCCGGATCATCCTGCCGCTCTGCCAGCCGATCCTGATTTCCTGCGTGGTGCTGCACATCCTGTTTGCCTGGAACGAATATCTCTTCGCGATGATCTTCACCAACAGCGCGAGCGTGCAGACGCTGCCGGTCGGTCTGACCTCGATGATGTCCAAGCAGGGCACGAACTACGCCGCCCTCTTTGCGGCCATGACGATCTCGGCCTTGCCCATCGTCATCATATTCTTCCTGACACAGCGGTACTTCATCCGCGGCCTGACCGAAGGGATCGGCAAATGACCGCCCCCCGCCTGAAATTCCGGCAATTGCTCGGGGCGAACTTCAGCTTCCAGCATGTGCCGCTGCCCAAGGTCGCGGCCATCCTGGCGCGGCATGGTTTTACCGAAATGGAATTGTGGGGCATTGCCCCTCATCTGGACATGTTCCATGCCGACGACCGCAAGGTTGCAGCGGTTCGGGACCTGCTGGCCGACCATGGCCTGACCGTACGGATCTTCACGCCCGAGCAGGTGGTCTATCCGGTCAACATCGCATCCGGCGATGCCGACTATCGGCGGGCCAGTGTCGAGCGGTTCAAGCGCGCCGCCGACATCGCCGCCGCCCTTGGTGCCCGGCATCTCTTCCTGACCGGCGGTCGCGGGTACGAGACCGAGCCGCCAGAACTGGCCTGGGATCGCGCAGCCGATTCCCTGGCCGAGATTGCCCGTCACGCGGCCGGCTTGGGCCTTCGCTGCCTGCTTGAGCCACTGCAGCGCCGCGAAAGCAACATCCTGCACAACGTTGCCGATCTGCGACGGATGATGGATCGGCTGGGTCAGCCGAATGTCGATGCGGTTCTGGATATGGTGGCGATGGCTGCGGCCGGCGACAGCGTTCGGGACTACGTCGCCGCATTTGGCGCGCGCCTTGCCCATGTCCATGTCGTCGACGGAACGCCCTCCGGGCATCTGGTCTGGGGCGACGGAACCCTGCCGCTTGGCGACTGGATCGCGGCACTGGCGACCGGTGGCTACACGGGAACCCTGTCGTTCGAGCCCTTTGGCGACGGCAGCTATGCGCTGGACCCGGAAGCGGCGCTGGCCCGGAATCTCGCGGCGATCCGCAGCCATCTGGAACCGGCGCAGGTGCAGGCATGACATTTCCCAAACTGATTGCGGTCGGGGACAACTGCCTTGATGTCTACCTGACCAAGAACCAGATGGCGGTCGGCGGAAATGCCCTGAATGTCGCGGTGCGGTGGGCGCGGCGCGGGCTTGATGCACGATATTTCGGGGTGGTCGGGCGGGATGCCGAAGGCGATCACCTGCTCGGGGCAATTGAACAGGCGGGGCTAAATCCCGCTGATGTCGAACGGCGCACCGGCCACACTGCGGTGACGCTCATTCTGGACCGTAACGGCGACCGGCGTTTCCTGCTCGAAGACTTCGGTGTGGGGCTTCACTATCTGCCCGACGCCCCGCGCATGCAGGCGCTGCACTGCGCCGACTGGGTTCATCTTGGCACCAACTCCAGCGAGGATCTGGTTCGTGCCATGCTGGCTGAAAACCTGCCATTCAGCGTCGATGTCTCGACGGCCCATGACGCTCTGCCGCTGACCGGCATTCCTCTTGTCTTCACCTCCGGTCCCGAGGATGCGTCCGAGCCGATCGCAGGCATCCTCGACAAGTTCCGCAGCAAGGGCGCGAAGCGCACCGTCATCACCTGCGGCAAGCGCGGCGCCTACTACGACGACGGCGGCGCCGTCCACGAGGTTCGTGCGCGGGACATCGCCGTGGTCGACACCTGCGGCGCGGGCGACAGCTTCATCGCCAGCTTCATCGTCGATCACATGCTGTCCCGCCGGCCTGCGCCAGAGGCGCTGGACAGGGCGACTTCGGCGGCCGCGCTTACGTGCACGCATGAAGGAGGCTTTCCCCAGACGCTTGCCCCGATCCCGGGCTGGCTTCCGAAAAAATATTCCGCAGTCATCGCCGCGGCAGGAACCTGACATGACCAGCTACACCTTTCGCCCCGTGTCCATCGCCGCCGACCGCGACCGGTCGTTCTGGCTGCAGGACATCGGTGCGCGTGCGGCAACTCCGTCTCTCGCCGGAGATGCGGAGTGCGACGTCGCCATCGTCGGCGGCGGCTATTGCGGCCTGTGGACGGCGCTGCGACTGGTCGAACAGGCACCGGGCCTGCGGGTCACCATCCTTGAGGCCGACATCTGCGGAGGCGGCGCCTCGGGGCGGAACGGCGGGCAGGTGCACAGCTGGTTCGCCGAAATAGACTTGCTGGAGCGTCTGGTTGGCCGCGACCAGGCCCTGATGCTGTCGCAGGCCACCGCGGATTCCATCGAGGAACTGGCAGGTCTGCAAGGGTCGGGCGCCATCGACATGGATCTCCGGCTGGATGGCTGGATGTGGACGGCCAGTTCACGTGCGCAGGAGGGGGCTTGGTCCGCAGCCGTGGCCGGTTGCGCCGCGCAGGGCATTTCTCCCCTTACGCCCGTGGACGCGGCCGAAATCCGGCGGCGGACCGGTTCCGGTGTTTCGTATATGGGCGTCATGGAAGATCGCGCCGGCACCGTCCAGCCGGCCAAGCTCGCACTCGGGCTGCGCGCGCTGGCGTTGTCGCGCGGAATCGTCATCCATGAAAAAACCCCTGTGACCCGGATCGATTCAGGCAATCCCAACAGGCTTGTTACCCCTGCCGGCGAATTGCGGGCCGGCAAGGTCGTCATCGCGACCAATGCCTGGGCCAGTTCACTGCCGGAGCTTCGCCGATACCTCTATATCGTCGACAGTCAGATCGTCGCGACGGCTCCGCTGGCCGATCTGCTCGACCGCATCGGCTGGACTGGCGGCGAGTCGATCTGCGATGCGCAGGCCCACGTGCTTTACTATCAGCGCACACCGGCCGGCCGGGTGATCTTTGGCCGGGGCAGCGGGCATGTCGCCTTTGGCGGCGCCTTCGGCCATGAATTCAACCGGACCAAAGGCGGGGCAGAGGACAACATCCGTGAACTGCACAGGGTGTATCCCCAACTGAAGGACGCGGCGATCGAGTTCGATTGGACCGGCCCGATCGACTGCATGGCCGAGCATCTGCCAGCCTTCGGGCGCCTGAAGGGCCAGCCCGGCATCTTCTTCGGTGTCGGTTTCAACGGAACCGGCATCGCACAGGCGCCGGTCGGAGGTCGCATCCTTGCCAGCCTCGTGCTGGGCAAGACCGACAAATGGAGCACATGCGGCCTTGTCGGACTTGATCGCCGGACGCCGCTGCCGCCAGAGCCGATCCGCTATCTTGGCGCCCGTGTCGTCCGCCACGCCATCCGCATCCGCAACGATGCCGAGATCCGCAATCTTCGCCCCAATGCGCTTGTCCGCTACCTGTCCGGCCTGACGCCGGGCCACTGACGCAATCGAACTGGAAGCAAGAGATATATCATGGCCGAACTGACTCTCAGGGGCGTGCGCAAGACTTACGGAGGCATGGAGGTCATCCGGGGCATCGATCTCGACATCGCGTCGGGCGAGTTCGTGGCGTTCGTGGGTCCGTCCGGGTGCGGCAAGTCAACTCTGCTGCGATGCATTGCCGGTCTGGAAGATATCAGCGCCGGCGAGTTCAGCATTGATGGACAGATCATGAACGATGTCGCACCGGCGCGCCGCGGCATTGCGATGGTGTTCCAGTCCTACGCGCTTTACCCGCATATGACCGTGTTTCAGAACATGGCCTTCGGAATGCAGATCAGCGGCATGAAGAAGGAAGAGATCAACCGTCGCGTCCAGAAGGCGGCGGATTCCCTTCAACTGACACCATATCTCGACCGCTATCCAAAGGCGCTGTCCGGCGGTCAGCGTCAGCGCGTGGCGATCGGACGCGCCATCGTGCGCGACCCGTCAGTGTTCCTGTTCGATGAGCCACTGTCGAACCTTGATGCCGCGCTTCGCGCAGCCACGCGGGTCGAGATCGCCAAGCTCAAGAAGTCGATGCCTCAGGCGACGATGATCTACGTGACCCATGACCAAGTCGAGGCGATGACGCTTGCGGACAGGATCGTGGTGCTGCGGGGCGGCCAGATCGAACAGATCGGCCGGCCGATCGACCTTTACCGCAAGCCGGCCAACCTGTTCGTCGCGCGCTTCATCGGGTCGCCCGCGATGAACGTGCTGACGGGAGTTGTCGCAATGGGCGACGAGGGCGCGACTGTTTGCCTTGCGGGCGGTGAAATGCTCAACATCGGGGATTCTGCATTACAAGCCTTTGCCGGTCGGACAGTGCATGTCGGTATCCGTCCCGAGGATCTTCGGCTGGTTCCAGAGGCAGAGGCGATGCTGCGCGGCAAGGTCGCACTCGTGGAACAGCTGGGCGAATTCCAACTGATTCACGTCGATCTGGGCCGATCCTCATCTGGCGCCCTCATCGCGAAGATTTCCGGTGACACGGATGTCACCGAGGGGATGCAGGTCAGTCTCGGGGCAAGGGCGGCTTCAATGCACATCTTCGACGAAGCCGAAAACGCGGTGGCGTGATGGGGCACCGTCATTTGTGTATGTCTCTGTTCGTGCAAGGGCTTTCTGGACTGACGATGATCGATACGGGCCGCGGTCATTCGTACGGCCGGAGTTGTCTGTGGTCATCGGTGCAATCTCCGGTCCAGGTTGGTGTCAGCAACCAGACCCTACCGGAACATCGCCGGTGACCACCTCACCCAGAACCTACACCACGTCCGGGGACAGCATCGTTGCGAGCAGAGAAGGTTCGGCGGCAGGCCCGTTCCCTCCGCCAGTTACCTTTGCAGTTCCCAGTCTTTCCGGGACGGTTGCCTTTCCGGGGGCCTTCTGGCCGTGGTTTTGTGCAGGGACAGTCCTACCTCTCCCGTCCACCAGTTTTTGGCGCGGTCGTCTCTGGCCGCGCCGGTCGGGGTGTGGTTTGGGGTGTTTTGGCCGAAAGCAGGAGTTTACCTTTTACGGCGTAGTCCTGTTGGCGGCATCAAGAGGCAAAACGCAGCCCTCCTCCCGGGGCTTTGTCCGGTTCCCTCCCGTCATCAGGGCATCCCCAGGCCGCAACTCCGCAGACAGGTGTGAACAGGTATTTTTCGCCCCCTTTGGGCCGGTTCGGACCGGGCAGCGGTGCCCCGGCCGCCCGCGGACGTTCGATTCTGACACGATCTGCGAATGAATGGCGGGGGCCATCCCCCCGCTCAATCCTCGGGCCTGGCGCCACCCGCCTCGGTCCGGGCACGCACGAAGTCGTCCAGACGCGCGGCCACCCCTGAACAGGCCCCGGGCGGGGTGAAGTCCGCAAGGGTCTGCTTCCAGATCGCCGTCGCGCGCTGGTCGGCGGTGCGCGATCCGGCCTCGACCCAAGACCCGTGGTTCGACAGGTCGGCGACCAGCGGGTGATAGAAGGCGGTCTGGTAGCGCTCCATCGTGTGCTGGGTCGCGAAGAAATGGCCGCCCGGCTGCACCTCGGCGATGGCGTCGAAGCCAAGCGCGGCCTCGTCCGCGGGCGCCGGAGTGGCAAGTTCGGCGATGGTCTGAAGGTTCTCGATATCAAGGATGAACTTCTCGAAACCGAAGGTCAGGCCGCCCTCGAGCCAGCCCGCCGCATGGACCGTGACCGTCGCACCGCCAAGGACCGCGCCCCAAAGCGCATTGACCGTCTCTGACGCGCCCTGGGCGTCGGCGACGTTCGACGCCGCGCCCGTCGCCGACCGCCAGGGCAGGCCGATATGGCGGGCCAGCTGGCCCGAACCGATCGCGGCGCGGATATGTTCGGGCGTGCCGAAGGCGGGCGAGCCGGACTTCATGTCGACGTTCGACAGGAAGCCGCCGTAGCTGACCGGCGCGCCCGGCCGCGACAGTTGCGCCAGCGTGATCCCGGCCAGCGCCTCGGCATGTTGCAGCATCAGGGCCCCCGAAACGGTGATCGGCGCCATGGCTCCGGCAAGGCAGAAGGGCGTGATGATCGACATCTGGCCGGCGCGGGCGAAGTCGATGATGCCGCGCGACATCGGAATGTCGAGTTGCCGGGGCGAGTTCGAGTTGATCACCGTCGTCGCCCAGACCCCGTCGCGGAAGCCCGCGTCGTCAAGGCTGCGGGCAAGGCGGATCATCTCGAAGCTTTCCTCGACCTGCGCGCGGCCACGGGCATAGACGAAAAGCGGCTTGTCGCAGTTTTCAAGCTGGCCCTTCATCATCGCGTAATGGCGCAGGTGGATCGGCACGTCCTGCGGCTCGACCGAGGGTCCGTGCATGTGGATCACGTCGAAGGATTGCTGAAGCCGCAAGCTGTCAAGGTAGCCGGCCAGGTCGCCCGGCCGGCGGCCACGGTCG
>Ga0056909_1000934_pt1 | contig 20888 bp, 22 predicted proteins | sample EBPBio102011_DNA_FD_62115 | JGI IMG/M metagenome (GOLD analysis project Ga0056909, IMG submission 62115) | Wastewater treatment Type I Accumulibacter community from EBPR Bioreactor in Madison, WI, USA - Reactor 1_1/10/2011_ DNA | ecosystem: Engineered > Bioreactor > EBPR > Anaerobic-Aerobic >...
GCTCTGGAAGGACGCCGAAGCCACCATCGCCTCCGCGACGGCCTTCCTCTACGCAGCCGCCGCCATGGTTCTTATCCGCCGCATCGCGCGAGCGTCATGAGTTCCGGGACGGACTCTCAGGTCGCTGAGATTGCTCGCATCTTGTCAGAATGGATCGATGACGAACGAAAGCGGCGTTTAGGACGTGAACGGCAATCGCGTCTTTGGCGCCGAGCCGATGAAAACCGACAACTGGCGGCTGCTCGCAAAAAGCGAGAAGATGAACGCGACGCCCTCATCGCGGAGATCGTCCTGCTCCAGGCGAAAGCGCGCGACCTCCGGGCTTGGATCGAATGGGCCGCGCCGATCGAGGATCCGGAAACGAAACGTATGCTGGAGTGGGCCCACAAGCGCCTTGCATCCATCGAGCGCGCAGTGGACCCGGCCAGATTCGGCGACTGGTTACGCGAGAAGAAGCTCTTTCCGGAAACCGATCCGTTTACCCCGCTGCCGGATGATCCGGACCTCGAAACCGAGGCGTAGGCGTCGCGAAGGTACCGCCGTCACGTCCCCGTGACGCCCCACACCGGCATACTCGCGTACTCCGATGGCGGCCGCTACGCGTACGCGCATGCGCGCGGAGGGCTGCAGCACGGTTAAGTGACCGCTAGAGTAGTCCCCAGCGCCAGTCCGTTCGGTGGTGCGCTTTCGGTGGGTTAGATCATGACGATGCTGCACGAAGACGTGACGAAGATCCCGACCGACACGCGAGATTTCTGGAGGATGGTGGACGAGAATTTCCTAGCGGCGAAGCAGATTTTCGCATTTCCGCTGCAATCCCGAGAAGAGGCGCTTCAATCAGAGCCCTATGACGCTTTCTTTCCGTCGTTCATTCCCTACCGTGGCGCGTCGTCGGAGAATGATCAACGCGACTATTTTTATAACCTCGGAAATGGCCAAATCGATCGCTTGGAAGTTCTCATTTCGGAGCGGCAACTGACGCCTGAGTTTGCCCAGGCGTGGGGCGTGCTGATGTGCAGCTACGGTCATACCCTGAATTACCTCATGGATGACAGCCGGGTGCTTGTCGCGGAGCGCGGCGCAGCTTCCAGCGCAAACAAGCGCTCTCTGATGGCTCAGCGCGTCTGGCTTGCCCACGTCATGGGGGCGGACGCAAAGGGTTGGAGCAAGCGGGACACTGCCGAAGAACACGCAGTTGCCCTGATCGAGAAGGTCATCGCGCTAGGCGGTATTGGCACGTTCGGCCCGGAGTGGTTTTCCCTGATGCTTTCCCGCAAGAAGGGCGCCGACGGAAAAGCCCAGCTCAAGAGCACATTCCAACAGAACAAGTTCAGTGTGCGCGAGATGGAGTTTGCGCGGGCTAATGGCGTGGAGGACATTCCCCCTATTGACGAAACTTCTCTCCTGAGCGGCAAACGGTGAAGATGCTCGTCGTCGCTTGGGTGCATGTTCGTCTCGCTCGCACCGACCGGTGCCCAGGAGACGAAAGATGGAACAAGTTCGCGACTATCCGCCTGATCGCTTGATCACGTACAGGGAGGCAGCTGAGGCGCTCGGCCTGCCCTATTTCAAGATCCAGCGCGCTGCGGCGCGCGGTGAACTGCCGACCTATTCGCTACTCAATGGCCGAAAATACGTGAAATTGCGCGACATCGAGGCGCGCATCCGCGTCCACAACTAGCCCTCTCTAAAAACCTGCACTCCTTACCGTGGAAGCATTCGCTTCTGCGACCGGGAGACCATGCCTGAAAGGTCATTCTGATGAATCGAGACGAACTCCCCCACCCGCCCGAGGACTTCATGACTGCGGAGGAGCTCATGGCGCTTCCGGGCTATGTCAGACCGATGGATGAAGTGCTGGAAGAGGCGAAGAAACGCGCCGCTTTTTGTTACCCGTGCGGCGGCTTCGCAATAGTTGAGCCGGACAAGCCGGATGGAGACGTGATCATCGTGATCTCCCGGCGCCGCTGAACGACCAACACTTCGCCCCGTTTCACCGGGGCGAAGTGTCGGGGCCGCGAAGTCCGGCCGATATATATTCCCCACAATTCGCCGCCCTTCAACTGACGCTCTTCGAGTGCGCAGGCGGCCTCCTATTGGATTTTTTCGATGGTTATCCGTGAACCCAAGACTTACGGCGAAGCCGAACCGCTCTATCGAAGGAAGAACATGGTCGTTGTTCCCCTCACGGGGAAGGGCCAAAATCTCAAAGGTTGGGCAGATCGTTTCCCCAGCCAAGCAGAAATCGCTAGACGGCACCGCCTGCGTGCCAACTTCGCGTTCGGCCTCCTCTCAGGCACAGGGGCGGGAGACGGTACACAGCTCGGCTTCTTCGATGTCGACCACAATGGTGCCGTCGCGTTCGTCAGAGCAATGATCGGCGCACCCGTCGTCGCGAAGGTCGGCTCCAAAGGCGCGACGCTCTTTATTCGCCTTTCGCAGGAGACCAAGAGCAGCAAGACAAAGCGTCCCGGCGACAACCATCCGGTGTTCGAGGTCATGGCGAATACAGGCATGACCGTGATGCCGGAGTCACCTCATCCGTCCGGCGGCCATTACCGCTGGATCAGCAAATCCCTATTGTCGGTCGACCTGACCGAGCTTCCGTTCATCCCCCAAGGCCTCGTCGATATTATAATGACTGTGCTCCGAAATGAGCACGCTTGGGAGATCATCGACGGCGGCGGGGGCGTCGCGGGACACGAACCGATGCTGGCGCTTACGGCTTCCGGCATCGCCGGTATGACGGACAATCTGCCCCACCTCGCGAACGCGCTCGGCGAGCTCTTTCAGCCCGGCTATTCCGGCGACACCAAGGGCGAGATCTTGGAAATGCTGGAATCCGCTCGAGCGAAACAGCTCGGTCAGACGCTCCCCTCGCCCGTTGATTATGTTCCCGGAGAATTCGGTCCACGCCCGCTAGGTTTCACGCTCGAGGGTGATTATGTGCTGCTCGACCCCACGCGGCAAATCATCGTTGGCGCATCAGCGCAGCAATTGCTGTCGATGCAATGGCAGCTTGGTCTCGCATCGTCCAGCTTCTGGAGCGAGCGTTTTCCGGCGAAGAGAGCAGCTTACAATTCCATGGCGGTTGGCGAGGCTCTGATCGCCGCGGCTCGCAAGAAGGGCCCTTTCAAGGCTGACCGCGTTCGTGGACGCGGCGTCTGGCGCGAAGGCGATGAGATCGTCATCAACTTTGGGCAACCGGTCGCAAGCAAACGGTACCATTACCTCTGCTTTATGCCGATTGACCTGACGGTTGGCGGAGCCTTCGACACGGCACGGTTGCAGCGGCTTTTGGAAGCCTTCAACTGGCGCGACCCGAAAGACCCCATGCTCATGCTCGGTTGGTTGGCCCTGGCGCCGATCTGCGGCGCTCTGAGTTGGCGCACGCATTTGTTCGTTTTCGGACCGGCACGCTCAGGCAAGACCACCTTGCATCATATCGCCGCTGCGCTTTTGGAGCCGGTTGCCGTCAAAGCCGATGGTCAAAGCACCGAGGCCGGCATCCGCCAAGCGCTCGGGCCTGACAGCCTCCCGGTGATGCTCGACGAGTTCGAGAGCGATCACCATGCCCAAAGGCTGCAGGCAGTGCTCCGGCTCGCGCGCAGCGCATCCTCAGCGAACACGCCGGTCCTGCGCGGCACTCCCGAAGGCAAGGCGATGCAGTTCAGCTTGCGGACGACGTTCTTCTTTGCGGCAATCAATCCGCGGGGAATGACGCCGGCAGACCAAAGCCGAATCGTCATGCTTGAGCTGCTCATGCACGACAACAGCTCGGAGAAGGCGCGTTTCATCCTGGAGGAGGAGGCGCACTTCCGCGGCCTGGGAGATGCGTGGTGCGGTTACATGGTGGCTCACGCGGGTGACGCCGTTGCCGCCATCGACAAGTTGGAGCCGCTGATCCCGTCAGGCGATCGCCGCCACCGGCAGAACATGGCGAATCTTCTCGGTGCGGGGTTCGTTGCCCTCTACGGTCGAGTGCCGACCGACCTCGAAGCCATGAGTCTAGCCAACGAGTTCGCCCCCCTCGTCGAACGCCATGCCGAGGAGATTGAGCGCGACGACGCCCAGGAGTGCCTCGACCACCTGTTTGCCCAGGTTCATGAGGCCAACACCTTGGGCATGTGGGTGGCCGAAGCCCGGGCCGATAAGACTGGTAAGCTCGGCCACGGTCATGCCGAACATGTCCTTAATCTCTGTGACATGCGCCTTTACGACAAGGAGGACGGGACCGGTCTTGTCATCCGGCATGGATCGCCGGCCATCGATAGGCTCTTCCGCGGAACCCGTTGGGCCGATGGAGCTTGGCAACGGGCCTTGAAAAAGCTCGAGGGCGCTTTCGTGCCGCACAATCCCGTGCAGTTCCGTTCAGCAAAGGTGAAGGCACGCGGTATCGGCATCCCCGCGCAATATCTACCCGAGCAACTGTCAGACGATAAAACTTAAGGCACCGGACGGACGGACGGTCCCGGGGGTATAGGGGGAGGGATATATATGGTCTGGCGCGGTGCCGTGCAGCCCCCCAGCCTACCCCCTATACCGGTGCCTATGGCGGCGTCCGTCCGTCCGCCAGCCACGATTTCAACCTCGGCGAGGCAATAATGCGAAGTATCGCGAGCCTCGCCGAGACGGAATCTGAGCGTATCTCTGAATTTCGTGGTTACGCTCTTGGTTTCAATTCGAACGCTCTGAAGATATCCGGCGCCCGATGATTAATTGTGCGGGTTCCTTCGCCGTGATTTTCTGAGCGTTTTTCCTTCTCAGAGGTCGTCATGACGTTCCGAACCAATATCACGAAGCGGGTCCGCCGCCGCAAACTCAAGTCCGGCGAGATCGTGAAGCAGCTGCGCTATGTGCTGAACTATCGCGAGCCGATCTCGGGCGACCGGCGCCAGGAGTTCTACGAGACGCTGAAGGCGGCTGAGGCCCGCCGCAACGATCTCACCGCCAAGGTAATGTCGGACTCCTATGCCGATGAGCGCAAGGCGCCGACCGTCGGTCAGGCGGTCGACCATTGGCTTGCCGATCGCGATGGCAAGGTGAAGGCGAACACGCTCGCAGGCTATAAGGTCGTCGTCGAGCATATTCGCGGGCCGTATTTCGACGGCTCGGCCAAGGACAAGCTGGCCTGGAAGGCATCCGGCAAGCTGCCCAAGGGCTGCCGGCTCGTGCCGATGCTGGGCGAGATCAAGACGAGCGAGCTGACCACGGCCCGCATCCGCGCCTGGCATCGCGAGCTGACCGCGCTTTCGGGCCAGTACACCGCCAACCGGGCGAAATCGCACCTGATCTCGATCCTCGCCTTGAACGAGGAGGACTATCGCGTGCGGGCACCGTCGATGCCTCGCGGTCTCGGCCGCAACCGGGTCAAGACGAAGAAGGTCATCCTCACGCCCGCCGAGATCAGGAAGCTGGTCGAAGCCGCTCGCAACGACCCCGAGCATGGCTTGTATTACGCCTTCCCGTTCCTCGCCGGCACGCGGCCGTCCGAGCAGCTCGGGCTGCTTTGGGAGGATGTCGACTTCGACGCGAACGTCATCCGCATCCGTCGCATCCAGGAGCGCGACGGCTCGCTGACCAACATGACGAAGACCGAGGCCGGGACGCGCGACATCCCGATGAGCGCGGTGCTGCGCGCGATGCTGTTGGAATGGCGGGTGCGCTGCCCGCGTCTTGGAAAGACGCTTCACAGGGTCTTCCCCGGCCCCGGCCGGCTCCAGCCCTGGCCGAAGGTCGCCCGGATCGGCGGCGGTGGCCCTCTGCTCTATCAGAACTATCGCAGCCGCTATTGGGAACCGGTGTTCGAGAAGCTGGGTCTGCCCTACGTCACGCCACATTCGGCGCGGCATTCCTTCATCTCGACGCTTCAGGCCGAGGGCATCGAGGTCGGTCTCGTCGCCAAGCTCGCCGGCCATGCCAACGCCACCGTGACGCTAGGTCACTATACCCAAGCTGTTCGCGGCGGTGAGGCAGCCATGGCGGCACTCGACCGAGCTTATGCTGCGGGCAGGTAGAACGAGCGGGGAGGATGGTGAGGAGCCGGCCTCCCCGTCGCCATTGGCGTTGGTTGGCGGCTTTGTTGGCGCCCGCCGCGATCCTGCGCCGGACGCAATATCAGCCTGCTTCCCGGAAAATTATGCTCGGCGTCCCGGCGTGTTTCCATCGTCTTGAGAACACGATGGAGACGACGCCATGGACCATTACCGCCTGATCGATCTGCGCAGCCAGGCGCTGACCATCGTCACGCTAGATCAAGCCGCCGAACTGGCAGAGCTCAACGCCGACGAGATCCTCTGGGCGATCGAGGCCGAGGGCATCTGCGAGACCGACCTACACGTCATCGCCGCCGTGGACGAGCCCGCCACGCTCTGATGCGCGGCGCCCTTCACGATCGCATCGTCGCCCGCCTCGTCGCGGAGCGGCGATTGCGGCGTTTGACACAGGCGCAGCTCGCCCAGCGTCTCGGCCGCTCGACCAGCTTCGTGTTCCGCTACGAGTCCGGCGCCCGTTATCTCGACGTGGCCGAATTCATCACCATCACCCGAGCGCTCGAAATCGACCCGTGCGAGTTGCTGCGGCAGGCCGAGGCGGAAGGCTGACGGGCCGCCCCGGCGCGCGCCCGCTATAGCTATAGCCGACCAGCTGTCCGCCGCCGCACGGATACGTACCCCTGCCCGCCGCGCGGCCAGCCCGGCCGGCAGGGCGCAGCTAGCCGCCACCGTAGAACCTGCCGCCGGCTCTCCGGGGGACATTGCCTCGCAACTCCCCCATCTTCCTATGGTGAGCGTGATTGCCGGAGGGACCCATGTGGCAATCGAAAACCTTCCGAACCTGTACTATGGCACGCCCCTCCAAGGGCTTGGCGCGAGCTCCTCAATCGCGACAGCGGTAAACTTATTCGCTAGAGCTTTGATGCTTGTGAGCGAGGAGATTCGGTCTGACGATGTTGTCTAATCATCGAATGCAGCATCCAGTTGGACAAGGCTTCTTCCATTCAGCAGAAGTCTACGAGGATGAAGAAATACGACATCGCTACGTCTACGACTGCGGCGCAATGGAAAAATACGCCATTTCACGAAAGAAACAGATTAAGACCTATCTATCACAATGCGGACGCGGGACAACACTTCACACGTTGTTTCTGTCACATATTCACGCTGACCATATAAATGGCCTGAATCAATTATTAGACAAGGCCAATGGAATATCTGTCGACACGATAGTGCTCCCTCTAATCGACGTCGCTGATAGGCTGATTGCCTACGCGAGAACTGCGATAGAGGATGGAGCTTCTGCGCAGAACGAGTTTTACCGCACCTTCGTTGTCGACCCCACCGCTGCATTAGCACGTTTCCAGCCGAGGCAGATTGTATTCGTCAAAGCTGGCGACCGCGGCGCCGGCGCACCCGGCGGCGTTGACTACCCGGGCGATCCTGACGATGGCGACCGCGACTTAAAAGGTGCCAGGCAGGGAGAACGAGGGCCAGCTTGGGTTTTAGCCGGTGCTGGTCAAATTCAGCGCGATGATCCGCTGGTGCAGGCGGTGCTGCCGGCAGAGCCAACTCAGGCGCTGGTAATCCCGGATACGATGGCGCTGGTGACACCAGGCAGGCAGAGAGAATGGCTTCTCGCACCCTTCGTGGATCCGACCATCGCTGGACATCGGGCCGCCTTTTTGAAAGCCCTTGCTGCCCAAAGAGGTCTTTCGGTCCCCAAACTCGAGGCTTGGCTCGCCGCTACAGCAAACGTTCAAAAACTTGTGACAGACGATTTGGCGGATTTGGCTGCTTCCTATGCGGCTCTCGGCACCAATCTGAATATAACGTCGATGTGCCTCTATTCTGGACCGCGGCTCGCTCCCACGGGGACAGTAAAATACCAGTCACGTCGCGGACGCTTTTTCACAGATTATGAGGGCAACGGTCACCCGCTCGCTTGGCTCGCGACAGGAGACGCAGCACTCGCGAACACGGCACGCCGAAAAGACTTTCTCAAGCATTATCGAAGGCTGCTTGCTCAAGTCGAAACCATGACCCTTCCCCATCATGGGTCAGACCACAATTTCCACCCCGATTTACTTGATGACGTCAATCCGAGGCTGTGCCTTGCGGCCGCGGATAGTTTTAGCACATGGAAGCATCCAGGACCGCGGACGGTTCAAAACGTCTGCGGCCGCGGTGCGTGGCTTCAGGTCGTAACTTCGGATACGCGTTCGACCACAAGGGAGGTCGCTACTATCTTATAGCAGGTGACGGATTACCCTCATCAGAATGACAGGCAGTTCACGACGCCGTTGTTGTTGGTGCAGCGGGTGAGGCTGGGCGACGATGCCGCCTGACGGCGATTGAACTCGCTGTTGCCCCGCTCTAGCTCGATCGCGAGCCGCGCCTTCGCCTCTGCATCGCTCATTTGGCCGGAGCGGACGCTCTGCGCCAAAAGGTCGCCGACGGCGAGGTAGCGCACGCCGAGATCGTTGTTCATTTGACCGGCGGTTCCGGCCGCGACGCGACCGCGAATGCAATCCCACATGGTCAGGTATGAAGCGGACTGCGCAGAGCATTTCGACTGCGCGTCGACGAGGCCGACGCAGCCGGACAAGGCGATGCCGGAAATCAGCGCAGCGGCGAGGGTGGTGAATTTCATTCGGAAGGCTCCACAGGTAAAAAATCGGCACCGAAACACGCCGAAAATCCGCGCACAATCATGGGCTTGCAGGCGTGACCAGCTGCGCGTGCAGGAACTTCGGGTCGACGGTTTCACGGACGTGATGAGCGGCAGCGGACAGGGCCGCGTGATGTCGCGGCTGGATCGCCAGCATGAACACGACATGTGAGGTCCGGATCGCCCAGATCTCGGCGCCGGCAGCGATGCGATGGACGTCGTCCGCGACATCGCGAATGAAGCTTTCACGCTCCTTGCGCTGGAAGTGCTGATAAACCAGGAGCGAGTGGCCGGCTCTGTAGGTTGCCGCCAGCTCGTCGCGATAGACATATTTCGAGGAATTGCGTCGGCCCTTCGCGACCGATCCGACCTCAATGCCGTTGTCAGGATCGAAGAAGATCAGATCGGTATCGGCCAGCGCCGCGCTCGCCTGCTTGAACCAGAGCTGCCGCTCGAACAGCATCTCGGGCACGATCGTGTTGACGAAGACGGCTTCGGGAAGGGTCTCGCTGTCTTCGATCAGGATTAGCCGGCGCGCGTCAGGTTCGTCCCGAACCCGGCGCAGCAGGGCGAACAGCTCGGGATCGTGGCGTTCCTGCTTCGGCTGATCGAGATAACCAAGCTTGTTGCCGTCGCTACGCCCATCGTTCGGCGTCAGCATCCAGCAGACGCCAAGCTCCAAGCCTGAACGGCCGAGCAGCCTTAGCAGCGCATATTTTCGATAGTCGTTGACGTCGCCAACGTACTGCTCCTTCACGCCCCGCCCCTCGAATCATCCGCTCGGGGCGCAGCATGCGCGAATACTCCATTTTGGGGTATTCGAAATTCGGGTTTCTTTGAACGGCCGGTTTCACCGCTTCAGGCGCCGGCTTTGGCTTCAACCCAACCCGAACTCTACAAGACCCTGCTCCAGGCGCTCATTCAGGCGCGCAAGGACGCCGGTATCACACAGGTCGAACTGGCCGCGCGCATCGGCCGTCGGCAGACCTTCGTGTCGAAATACGAGACCGAGGAACGGCGGCTCGATGTGGCCGAATACATCGCTATTGCGAGGGCTATCGGCGCGGAGCCGTTCGAGCTGATGCGGACAGCAGAACGCCACGAGCTAAACTAACCATAGGGCAGGATCGTGAGACCGGCGCGGCAGGCAATGCCGACGGACATCGAATGGGCAGGACCATTGCGGCGTTGCTACTGCTTCAGAAGCTTTCCGATCGCTCCAATGAGGTGAAGTGGCGGGACGGATTGGCCGTCATCAAATGTTGCGGGCCCAAAGTTCGCATTTAAATCCCGTGTCAAACGCCGCCTTGGCCCGAGCCAATCACCATGACTATCGAAATTGATGTCCTGTCGATGCGACCACCGCAACGGGAACATCATCAAACGCTCGCGACACTCTGGCTCGCTCACTTAGAATCTGTAATCTCCACGAGATCGGCTAAGAAGCTCCCCTGGGAGAAAAAAGATCGATGGGCAGTGCACTGCGGCTTTCGTTGGGGACGTCCTTCGGGAAGAATCCTTTCATTATTTTAGGCGCGACGACGCGCGACAACCGCACCCGCGTTGTCGAGTTGGCCGACGAGGGCTCCCTGATTGCCGACGGCGACGAAGCGCACAAGGCGCAGTCCACACTCCTGAACATCAGGACGCGCCTCGCCGCCGAGATGGGGTGGATGCCGGGAGTAGCCCCTAGCAAGGCGGCGACGGCGGTCGAAGGCCTCGCCGCCACCATATTCAACCCGGACACCGGATCGGATCTGCCTCCGCTTGCCCGCGCGAATCTGCTCAGCGCGGCGGCTCAGGCCATGGAAGGATCACTGACTCGCGCTCAGATCGCATCGCTCTTCTACCGATTAGCGATGGCGGTCGAGGACGTTGATCTGTCGGCCGTGGCTCGCCACATCAACGAGGATCGCTCAATCGCCGGGTTTCCGCCAGTCCGGGACGAGGACCTCATTGTCCAGGAGTTCGAAAGCAGAAAGAGCGAATATCGCTCGGCCATTAATGCTCTGCTGGATTCGCTTCCCAGCCGATCGATCGTCGATGTCATGGAGGAGGTAGTCGAGAAATCGACTAGCGCCGGCAGTGAGCACGCCCCAGCGTTCGTGCAAGAGGTTGTAGCATCCTACGACCTTGCCCTGCAGGGCTTCGTCGAGGCCGAAGCGGCTAACGTAGCAAAGCTCGTGCAACGAGGCTTAGCCTTAGCCACCAAGGGAGAGGCTCAGGTCGTTCCAGTCATCCAGGAGATTGAGAAGGTCGCGACTAACTTCAACAAGATCATGGGCCCGGTTCAGCTCGTCGCTGGAGCCAACGGAATCGACCATGTGGCCACAAGGAGCTTCGCGGCAGAGATCCGCAATCTCGCCATCGATCTGCACAACAACCACAACTTCGTGGACACTCCAGCCCGCATCTCCACGTTCCTCAATGACAATTTCGGCCAGTTGGATGCCATTGCAAATCAGGTTTCCGAGGATCTCTCCTACCTGAAGGAGACGGCCGAGCAGCGTAAGCGCTCGGATGCCGAGTTCCGTGAAATGATCACCTACAACGTGAAGATCGGCATCCTATTCAAGGAAAACGTCTCCATTTCACCCGAAGGCATTACTTATCAGGAGCGCCGTTTCGCGCTCGAAAACATCACCCGCCTGCGATGGTGGAACGCAAACGGCGTGAACAAAATCTTTGTCGGCACCGCCGGATCGTCATTTCAGATCGACACGAGTCGGCAGGATATCTTCCTCAACCTGATCGACCGCATCTGGAAAGCTGCAGGCGTTCGTTTGCTCGTTGAAATGGTGCGCAAGCTGCGCGACGGCGAGGAATTCGCATTCGGTTCCGCTGTCATCAGAAATGACAGCGTCGTCCTGACACGCCACAAGACCTTCAGCGCGAATGAGCAGGTCAGGCTCAGCTGGCGCAACGTGAACGTTACGACGGAATACGGAAAGCTCGTCATTAAATCACGGAACCAGGGAAACGTGTATTCAGCCATCCCCTTCCAGGAATGCAATAACCTCCCGGTCGTCGATATGCTCTTAAGCAAATTCCTCCAGTCGGGAAAAGAAACGATTTCCGAGATGTTCGACTGACTAGCGCCAAGTCTGGACGATATCAGTCGCCTGCAATTGCAGGCCCGAGCGCATCGGCTCAACCTCGGCTGTGGCTGTCACCATATCAGTCTTTCGATAGCGATAGGATGAGCAACGAGAATTGAAATCGTCGACCCGCGCGTTGAAGTTCTGGACGTGCGTCTGGATCCTGGTGTTTGCGACTTTTTCCATCGTGTCGAGGCGGATCTTCTCGGCGAGACAATATTTCAGTTCTCCAACCGAAAACACGACCTCTGCCTGATTGGCGGGCGGAACTTTCATGTCGACCGGCCTAGGGGCTGGACTAGGCGCCGGGTTGGGAGCCGGCGCGGGCGCCGGGGCCGGCCTTGGAACTGGGGCCGGGGCCGGGCTCGGAGCATGGTCACGGCTCGGCGGCGGTGCGTAGGTCTTTGGCGCCGGACGATTGGATGTCCGATCTTCCATTGAAGCATAAATGATAACTGCCACTACTCCGATCACGATGGCCCATGCCTGTCGCGCCCCTGTCCAGAAGCGCGGGACCTCGGGTGGAGCCTCCACGGGTCGTTCAGAGGACGTCGGCGGCCGAGGCGCCTCGGCGGCGAGCGGACGGCTTTGTTGGACGATCGGCTCCGCAGAAATCGTCGAAGCCAGAGAAGCCAGTCCCGCAAAGCCCTGCGGCGGATCTTGCGTCACGTCACTCACGCGCGTCTCCTAGACGAAACCCGGGCGGCGCTTCTTTACCGCTCCAGTTGTCAGCGCATGCAGGGCCTTTGCGAACGACTTATCGTCAACGAAGTCCAGACGAGCCCGGGCCGCCAGCCGCGAAGCTTCCCGAACAAGATATGCGGTGTCGGACAGCGGACGCCCCGCCAAGGTCTCGGCGTATCGACCAAGCGAGACGCTCTCTGCCAACGGCACGTCCTCGGTCAAGGTTCGCAGGAAGTCCAACATTTCCGCTTCGCCTGCGTGCCCAACCGAAACGATCTGATCAAAGCGGCCGCGGCGAAGAATGGCCGGGTCGATAGCGTCGAGGCGGTTCGTCATCCCAACGATGAGCACGCCGGCCTTGATGGCCTCCGGAATGATCCGCAGGAATTCTGCTATCTCCTCAACCCTGTGCTGACCTCCGCCTGCATCCCGCTCGGAGAGGAAAGCATCCATTTCATCAATGACGACAACAGACGGTGCGGCATCGATGGCTGCCCGGAAGAGCTGCGCCACTTTGCGGCTCGTCTCGTGAATGTAAGGGCTAGCGACACTGCTGGCATCGACCGCAAAGTGGGGCCAGCCGAGGTGGGCGATCAAGCGCTCGACGGCCACCGTTTTTCCGCACCCCGTCGGGCCTTCAAGGATGATGCCGGCAGGATTCCCGATACCCAGCGCCGCATATCGATCCTTGTTCTGAACGATATCGATGACGTGATCGTTGAAGAACTCCTCGAGCGCCGCGCGGCCCGGCAGCCGCAAGCGCCCCCCAGCCGCCTTCGCACCACCCGTTGCCCTATCTAAGGCCTTGATCTGCTCCGTGCCTCCATCGAGGACCACACCCGCAGGCTCAAGGCCTGCAGCGCGAATAACGTCGACGAGATGCTCGACGGGCATCCAGGACAACAGGTTCCTGATGTTCGACACTGGCACTATCGAAACCCGCAGTCCGCCCGTCAACCAGGAGCCAAGGACGAGCTCGTCATCTGCCGTTGCCTCCCCCGTTGGAAGGAGGCGAGAGAGCTTTTCGACGTAGATTGCGTCTTCGAAAGACCCCTTCCGTCGACGGGCTCGCGACTGCTTAAGGGAGGTTGCGAAAGAGAGCGCCTCCAATCGATCGCGGGGCGAATTGCACTTCTTCAGCGGCGCGAGCGTGAACTTCCCTTCACTGAAGACCACGCCCAATCGAACGTCGCCGAAATCGATGAGGCGGACTTCACGCTCTTCAAGCAAGCCCTCCTCGCGCCAGAACCTTGCCGCTTTCCCTTGCATCAGCAAAGCGCGCCCTTGGCTGTGCACATCAATGATCTGCCAATCGTCTCCCGAATACAGGACCCGGCCGGCCTTCACACCGGACTCAAGCTCAAATCCGACGGGAAGCCAAGGGTCCACTGTCATGTCAGGCCTTGACGATGTTGGTCTTCGCGATGAGGTCGTCCGCATCCGCCGAGATGATCCGGATCTGCTCCAGATTGTTCATAGCTTCTCGCAGTGCTTCGACGTCTCCCACCTGAATCGCGCGCTCACCCTCGACAACGAGGCGTTCGAACTCATTGGCGTCAGTGAACAGATGCGGCGTGGAAGCTAGGTATTTGAAGCGGTCGACAGCGAACCAATCTTGCCGACGCAAGATGACACCGATCTTCCCTCGCAGCTCCTGGAGACTGGCATCAAAGGCAAGTCCAGGAGTTCCGATGAGCCTCTCGGTGGCGGCCTGTAGAGCTTCGAACGAGGCGATCTCGTTCTGCTTAGCCATAGAGCGGAGTGCCTGAAAAAACTCGATAACATGGTCGAGTTCCATCCGGCGGATCACCCGGAAATTTGCCTTCTTGGCGGAGGCGAGAAGGATCTTTGCCTGCTGCACCTGGTCCCTGGCTTGTTTGGCGACCTCCGGGTCACTTTCTCCCTCATCGATCGCCGAGGCGCGCTCGAGCTTTTCCCGAGCCTCAATCAGGATCGGATCTTCCACCTTGGCGGAAATTTCCGCGAGTTGGTTCGTAACCGCGGTCGCATCGTCCAGTATCCGCTTCGCCGCCTTGCTGTAGTCGATCATCCCTGAAGAGCGGGAGTAGAAATTCTTGTCGCTTCGGAACGAGCCGCCTATCGAAGGCACTTCCACCTGGATGTCGACATTTCCACCGTCCCCAATCTCGTAGGTGAGAATTAGATCGCTGCCCGCCGGTATCACCCCTTCGTCAAAGTCAGCTCCCTTGATCTCGAGCAAGCCCACGAACGTATTGTCCTCGACGGGGTGGTCGATGTCGCCTTCCCAGATTTTGAAGTTCAGTGACCCTGGAGCTCCAGCGCGCAGCGACTCCGCGGCCTTGAAAACCTCGTGACCTTTCGCGGGAAGCTGGTCCCCTGCCCTAACCAGATAAAACAGCTTCCCGAGGTTGCTGATGGCGTCCCGAACCTCGACGCCGATGGAGTGTGACGCAGGGATCGCATCAACGGTAGCGGCCGTCCTGCTGATGACGATGCGGTCGTTCTCCAGCGTCAGCGGACCGCCTGACGGATCAAACACGAAGATCTTGAAGACATTCTCGCCCTGTCTGGACAGGGGGACCTCGATGATCGCTCCGCTCTTGATCTCGGCTCGTCCAGATGACCATCCGGTGTCCAAGCTATCGACCTGGAAAGCAGAGCCTGCAACCGCTTGCGCTCCGAGCTTGAGCGCAATCTTGGCCTTCGGGTCCGGCGTTCTGGCGGTATAGTTCACCGTGAGATCAATGGCTGAACCAACACCGACGGTGCCGCGCGCGTTCTTTCTGCCCCTGCTATGGCTGCTCCAGTCGATCGCCTCAGCGAAGATCGCCGCGCCCGTGGCCACCGCCGTCATGGGATTGACGTCGGTCGAAGGGGCAATGCCAAGTTCGAACGCAACCTTCTCCCGTAACGGCCTGTACTGCGTCGGCCCGCCGACGAACACGATCCGTTCGATATCATGCGGCGTCAGCCCTGCATGCTCGATCGTGCGGCGAGCAGCTTGGACCGACTCGTTGATCTTCTCGTCGATCAGATTGCCAAGCTGATTACGAGTGATGTTGATGTCGAGGTAGATGTCCGTGCCAGATAGGTCTTTGCTCGCGCACTCACTCTCCTCGGCGCTAATCACTCCCTCCTCCCGGCTGGACAGGAGGATCTTCGCATTCTCGACGGCCCGTCCGGCGACCCGGCGAAGCTGTTGATACTCCGACTTGGCAGAGAAGCCCTCGGGAAGGTTGAAGGTTTTATCGAGCCACGGGACAACGAGGTTGTCGAGAATTAGGCGGTCGAAATCGCGCCCCCCGCACATCTCGATGCCACCTTGCCCGAGAAGACTGACACGACCACCGATACTCTGGGCAATCGCGATGTCCAGAGTGCCGCCGCCGAGATCATAGATCAGGAAGATGCCGTCGCCCTGCCGGCTGCGCATGACACTCATCACGGCCGCGACCGGCTCTTGCATGAGGGCGACTTTGCCAAGACCGGCAGCGCGGGCGGCCTCAATGGTCGCGTCCTTCTGCATTTGGTTGAAAGCGGCCGGAACTGTGATAACCGTCGCGACGTCCTCGTTATTTCGAATCTGCTCGGGCAGGTAGCCAAACAGGGTGCGCAGGATCTCTGACGAGCAATCCTCGGGGGTCATAGTGATGCCGACAGCTGGAAGGTTTATCGGGGTGGACGATCCGATATGCCTCTTAAACAGCATCGCGGTGCTACCGAAATTTCTCGGCGCGTTCTCATAGGCCCGCTGACCAACGTAGCGATTTCCGCGGCGGTCGATGGATATGGCGGATGGTGTGACGTCGTTCTGTTCGGGGCTCTTGTAGAGGTGGACCGTCTGACCGTCGTAGGAGCAGATCGCGCTATTAGTGGTTCCCAGGTCGATGCCGACATAGTGGCTCATCACTGCACCTTCTTCACCGTGACCCTGCCCATTCGAAGCAGGCCGGAGGAATTCATCACTGTTGGATCGATCGTCTCGGCAACGACCAGCACGTCATCAGGGCCGAACTCTTCGAGATTGATCGCCGTCGCCGCTGTGCCTGTTTCGTATGGCTGGCCTTCCAAGTTTACGAAGCGCATTCCCGAGCTTTCCAGGCAATTTTCGACCTTGGAAAGGAAGAATCGGTGCTGGTTGGTGAAACGCGCCGCTTCTAACGGGTCCAGCTTCGATAGCGCTCTGCCGAAGAGACGCTGGAACCGCCAGCTTTCGAGAGCGAGCTCAAGAAGAGCGTCCTCGGCCTTGTTACCCGAAACGATTGGGTCCATCAGCGCTCCATAGGAAAGACAAATCTCCGACCAGGTAACTGCCGGGATTTTAAGCAGCAATCCCACGCCGGCAATGCCTCGTGCAATTTATCGCTTACGGCAACCTTGCTCTTCAGACCTTCCACGTCATTCTCCGCGTGATCTGCGTTTTTCAACGAACTCAGGTGAAGTCAGCGTCTCAAAAACCCTTATTCTTGATTGCTCGACCATGGTTCAGGGCACAGTCGATCCACCGGGGGGAAAGATGAGGATTTCACGGAACGACAGGTTGCGACCTTGTTCAGTCCCGCTGGAATCAACCTGCACGCCCATCCCGACCTTCACTGAGACCTGGCGGCCGATGAGACCGCGAGGGATCTGGGTAGCCCTGTTCCAGGGGGCACAAGCCGGCGCGACGCACAGGCCGTCATGCTTCTTGCCGAAGGCGTCGACGATGGTGAGGTAGCAGTTATCGCCGCAAATGAACTCAGCGATACGGCCATTCAGGGTGTCGCCTGCATTGGCCAGCACCGGCGGCTTGGGCTGCGGCGCAGGCGTTGATGCTGTGCGATCAGCAAGCTCAGGGAGCCAGCGCGCACCAAACTGCGTTTTGAAATCATCGGACGTCAGGACAGACCCAAGATAGCGGAACTGATGACCATCGAGCCTGAAGTAATGGGACCCGAGCGGGCCCCGTTCGTTTATTTGGCCAGAGAGGACCAATAGCGAACTTCCTAAACGGTACTCAGCCGCTTTGAACTTCTCATCGACTAAGCCCCATCCCGAGGCAGAGCCTGGAAAGAAGACGACCTCGCCCAGTTGTAAGTCGACAACCGCACCGGTCATGCAAGAGCTGCCGCATCCCCATTCGGCAACAGAGAAGCGACCGTTGAAGTTGGCAGCTCTATTCGCGGCGGCTCGGAGGCGGGTTCGGTATGCCCATTTACCAGGCGTGTCGAGGTTTGGTGCCCGGGTTCCAACTGCAGGCCCAGCAGCGGGATACTCTGCAAACGTCCCTGGCGGCGAGCGAACAGGTCGGCCGTCCGGCATCGTAGTGGAATAGTTCGGCGCGGGAGTACTACTGGGAGCCGGCGCAGCCCATGGCGAAGGTGAGGGCAATGGCGCAGGCGTTGGGGCAGCGGTGCTCGGCGGAGCCGATGACGCAGTCTCAGGCGGCTTCTCTGGCGCCCCGGTGGGATCGAATTTTCTAGTTTCGATCCCGTAATTCTGTGCGTCGACGAGGCTAAGCCAGCGCATACCCTCAGGAGGCGCAGACGTGATGTAAATGACGGCAGCCGTCGACAGGTTGAGCTGGTTCACATAGGCGCCGACCAAAGCGTTTCCAGTCGCTGCCGGCATGCGCTGGCCGTTCGATTCCAGGTAGGCTGCATGAAAGCCGATGCGGCCGGCTGGCGCCAGCATGCGTGGCGCTCCGGCGAGCCATGCGAGGGCGCAAGCGGAAGCGCATTCGAAGCCTTCAGGGACAAGTGTGGTGAAGCCTTTGAGGCGAATGGCTTTGCCGATCTCGAGACCTGGAAGAAGCAGGCCTCCCTTGCTGTCGAGCAGCACGACGGCTGAGGAATACGCGAGCGCGATGTTGGCGAAGACCTTGTCGTCACCGGCTGCTAGGTCGCCACGGATCAGGATGACGGCGCGACCGCCATCCTTGCCCGGTATTGCGGAGATCTCCGCGGCACCAGCCGAAGTCGCAAAACCGCAGAGCGCAAAAACCAGGCTGAATCGCCACACCCACACCCACAACACACGCATGAAACCCCGCCCACAGTTCGGTTGGCCCGAAACTCCTCGCAGTCTTCGCAGAGAATCCGCCAGAGGCAAAGGCAACTTGGTCTTCTGCTTAAGGCTGGTGACAGCCGGGGCTCATGGGGCGTAGCTTGGCTAGCAGCCCCGCTCGCAACATGCTGCTACGCCAATTCGGCCCTGATCTCGGCCTAGCGCTGGACGGGGATTGCTAGGTCGGCTGCAGCACGAGGCTGACAGCAAGATTAGTCTCGCCCGAGACGTCTGCTTAAGGTCGGGTTCTACCACGCCTCGGCTGCGTTCAGAGCGTCCGATTTCGGGAGGAAAGCTAGAGCCTGTCTGCGGCACATCGGCGAAGAATTAACTTGAACAGTCAACCTTTGCTCAGCTTCTCACATCGACGAGATTTGAGCACGCATGGTTTTCGACGTTTCCATCCATCGTCAAGATTCGACTTACGACGACAGCCCAGCTGAGCGGTATCAGGTCCCGCACGAAATCTCGGCGGCGTGTTCATCAACCGGACAGGTCGAGCACTACCGCCGCCGCGACCCCACGACCGCCCGCATCCGCATTTCCTGCGGTGGCACCGGGAGAATTGCTTCAAGCAGTGAGGGTTGGCGGGAGCTTACCTGAAAGGCCTGCCCGGCTTCGGGCTGACCTTGTAACCGCGAGGTAACCACGGCGCTTCGGCGCCCTCTGGAAATGGCCCCGCATCTTCCAAGCCCAAAAAGCAAAAAGCGCCGGAAGATCCGACGCTTGCATGCTTCTCAAGTCCTGAGATTGTCTGGAGCGGGCGAAGGGATTCGAACCCTCGACCCCAACCTTGGCAAGGTTGTGCTCTACCCCTGAGCTACACCCGCATCCGAGACAGTCGCGCCGTGTTGGCGGCGCGGTCGGGTTATTGCCCCAAAGCACCGCGAAGCGCAAGCACCCTAGCGAAAGTTTTTTGCCGCCTTCCACAAAAGCCCGGAATCGCTCTACCCATCTTGCTGCCGACGCCACGCGAGGCTAGGCATCCTCGGGCCCGCTCCTGCCGTTCCGGCAGGCGGTTTCATCGACGTCCCGAAACCTGTTCGCCCCTGCCGATCGCTCCACCATGACCGCGCCCGTCACGTCCGACCAGCTCTGTGCCTATCTCACCGAGAAGGGCATCACCTTCCATCGCACCGACCATCCGGCCGTGTTCACCGTCGCCGAGACGGCGCCGCATCGCGACGAGATGGTCGGCCACCACACCAAGAACCTGTTCCTGAAGGACAAGAAGGGGCGGATTTTCCTGGTCTCGGCCGAAGCTCACGCGCGAATCGACCTGAAGCGCCTGCACGAGCGCATCGGCGCCAGCGGCCGGCTCTCCTTCGGCTCGGCCGAGCTCTTGATGGAGAAGCTCGGCGTCACGCCGGGCTCCGTCACCGCCTTCGCCGTGATCAACGATCGCGCGGGCGACGTCACCATGGTGCTGGATGCCACGCTGGCGAGCGGCGAGGACGTCAATTTTCACCCGCTGATCAACACGGCGACGCTGCGGGTCAGCCGCGACGATCTGCTGGCCTTCTTCCGGAACACCGGGCATGAGCCGCTGATCGTCGATTTGCCGGTCCCGCCCGATGGACAGAACGGCTGAAGCACCCCATCTATGGCGCAACTGCGCGGGCGGCCATAAGGGCACGCCTTCGCCTCCAGAGCCTATCACGAAGGACGACCCATGTTGGTCAATGGCGAGGCGGCCGGACAACCCGACCTGATCAAGGACACCACGACCCAGGGCTTCCGCGAGGACGTCATCGCGGAATCGATGAAGCAGCCGGTGCTGATCGATTTCTGGGCGCCCTGGTGCGGCCCCTGCAAGCAGCTCACGCCCGTCATCGAGAAGGTGGTCAAGGCGGCCGGCGGCAAGGTCAAGCTCGTCAAGATGAATATCGACGAGCACCCGCAGATCCCCGGCCAGCTCGGCATCCAGTCGATTCCCGCCGTCATCGCCTTCAAGCAGGGCCAGCCGATCGACGGCTTCATGGGTGCCCAGCCCGAGAGCCAGATCAAGGTCTTCATCGAGCGCCTGGTCGGGCCGATGGGCCCGGGCGAAACCGCAGAGCTGATCGAGGCCGCCGCGGCTGCCATCGCAGCCGGCGACCCGGCCGGCGCGAGCGAACTCTATGCCGGCGTGCTCGAGATCGAGCCCGACAATCTCGCCGCCATTGCCGGATTGGCGCGGCTGCACCTCGACAACGGCGATATCGAAGGCGCCAAGGGCATCCTGGGCATGGCCCCGCCGGACAAGGCCGGCGATCCGGCGATCACCGCCGTGCGCGCCGCGATCGAACTCGCTGAACAGGCCGCCTCGCTCGGCGACACCGCCGAGCTGGAGGCGAAGGTTGCGGCCAATCCCAAGGATCATCAGGCCCGCTTCGATCTCGCGCTGGCGCTCAACGCCCGCGACAGGCGCGAGGA